>Ga0209226_10000027_pt1 | contig 106577 bp, 94 predicted proteins | sample BarGraNGADG00212_2_FD_184497 | JGI IMG/M metagenome (GOLD analysis project Ga0209226, IMG submission 184497) | Arctic peat soil microbial communities from Barrow, Alaska, USA - Barrow Graham LP Ref core NGADG0011-212 (SPAdes) (version 2) | ecosystem: Environmental > Terrestrial > Soil >...
CCGGGCCTGATCGACTCTCATGCCGCCATATTCTTTCCGCCAGCGGTAATAGGTCTGCTCAGAAATGGCGATCTTTCGACAGACTTCTCCAATCACCAAGCCTTGCCCAAGGAGGACCTCGGCTTCACGAAGCTTCCCAATGATTTGTTCCGGCAAAAACCTTACCCTGCCCATAATGACTCCTTCCTTTCAGGTATTTTTCTCATTATACCTGGATCGTTTTAAGGGGGGCAGGTCAATCCCTCTTTCCCAACTCGCTAAGGTCGATTGATCAACTCCTAGCTGCTCAGCGAATTTCTTCTGGGAAAGGCCGTTCAATCTTCGATATGATTTGAGCTTATCCTCCGGACTAATGGGCGATGTTTCAAGTAGATGGTCTGATAAAAAAATGGGTTTGCTAATGTAAGTATTTGTTAAAACTTGTAAGAAATAATTACTATTCTATGGGAAGATTGTATCAGATTTCCCTGGGGAATAGAAAAGATGATGTTTCTCGCGACGTGGCATGATTATTGCTGGTTTCTAAAATAAGCAGCATATTCTGAGAATAAAAGTTCTTGAGGGCTGGGCTTATTGAGGAGGAAATACAGCACAAGAATATTGTTGGACAGACTGGCTTAATAGTCCCAACCCTACTGACTGCATATATACAAGTAGCTTAATATGCCAGCTATTTATAAGCTATTACTCTTTTGAGGAGATTAATATAGTGGACCCAAAAGCAATTCTTAAGGCCATTGACTTATCCAAGAGATATGAGGATGAAGTGCTAGCACTTGATCACCTAAATTTAGAGGTCCAATCGAGTGAGGTCTATTGTCTACTTGGGGCAAACGGGGCTGGGAAGACAACTACGATAAATCTGTTTCTGAACTTTATCCCGCCGACGACCGGTACGTGCTACATCAACGGTATAGACGTCACCAAGGACCCGCTCGAGGCTAAGAAGTACGTCTCCTTTGTCTCGGAGAACGTCATGCTCTATGGCAATTTCACAGCGCGGCAAAACCTCGACTTCTTCGCCAAGCTCGGAGGAAAACTGAATTTGACGAAAGAAGATTATTACCGGGTCATGCGTCGTGTCTCTTTACAGGATAAGGCCTTTGAGCAGAGGGTAAAAACTTTCTCCAAAGGCATGCGGCAGAAACTGGGCATTTCGATCGCCATAATCAAAGACGCACCGGTGATCCTGCTCGACGAACCGACATCGGGCCTCGACCCCAAAGCGGCCGAGGAATTCTTAGAAATCCTGGCCGAATTGAAGAGCGAGGGCAAAGCGATCTTCATGTCCACCCACGACATCTTCCGAGCCAAAGAAATCGGCGACCGTGTTGGGATTATGAAGGAGGGTCGACTTGTAATGGAGCGGACTCGGGAAGAACTCCTGGATGAGGATCTAGTCAAGGTCTACATCAACTACATGCGCTCGGTACCATTAACTGCACAAAAAGAGTTAGTTGAGCCATGATACCAAGTTATGCAATGCGAGGACGATATGTTTCGAACAATATTCAATAAAGAAATCCTCGAAAATATTACTAGTAGTCGGTTCTTGACGGTTCTTATTTTATGTTTGATCATAATTCCCTTGGGCGTTTACGTGAGCACCAGGGATTTTCAAACTCGGCAACAAAGCTATCAGGAATCCGTCAACCTGTATGAAGAAAGTCATAAGTTACCGACCGATCTTCTTTACCGCGGGGCTAAAGCGTATCGTCCGCCATCACCGCTAAGCTTTCTCTCGTTGGGACTGGAAATCGTCATGCCAAACGTAGCGGAAACACAGGGCAGGCCGGGCGAATCTCAATCCGTCGTGGAACTGAAGTTCAACAACAGTCAAAGCCCAGATAATATCTACGAATTTTTCCATGGGCCCCTCGATCTGGTCTTCATTGTTGCCGTGATGATGACGTTTTTTGCTATCGCTTTTTCTTATGGTTCGATCTCCGGGGAAAAAGAACAGGGGACGTTAAAGCAAATATTGTGCAATGCGGTGCCTCGAAATCAGATCATCCTAGCAAAAATGGCCGCTAATTATGTAACCCTCGTTACTCCCTTTCTGATTGCCGTTCTTTTAAGCCTTGTCATATTTCAAGGTAAAGGACTCGTGCTCTTCGGCTCAGATCGAGCTTGGCTGTTGATGACGCTCTCCATCATTTTCTCTTTGCTATTGATCGGGGCGTTCTTCAACCTCGGGCTTTTAGTGTCGACATTAACCAGGCAGGCCGTTTCAACGATTGTTATACTTCTTCTCGCCTGGGTCTTGCTCTACGGAATCTTACCGCGTCTAAGCAGCGTCTTTGCCCAGCTTGTTTATCCCGTAAAATCGCAACAAGTTCTTGTCTCTGAAAAGAATCAAATTCGTATGGAAAACGAAAAAGAATGTGAGGCCAGGATCGACAAACTCGTGGATACAGGCCAAAGCAGCCTGGACAAGCAAAAATCGATCAGGGCGGAGTTTGCCGAGAAAATTACAGGAAGCTTACAGAAACTGGACCAGGAATGGGAAAAAAGGAGGGAGATTCAGAGATCAATGGCGATGAATCTTGCTCGCCTTTCGCCGGTGAGTTGCTTTATCCGGCCCATGGCCGAGATTTCAAAAACAGGGTGGCTCGAGTGGCAAGCGTTCACAAAGGATGTTACTCGCTTTCAACAGGTCCTAAACGACAAGGTCTTTAATCAGAACGTATTTGAAGTCACGAAAGGAGGAATACAAAGTCATGAGGGGAAATATTCGGGGCCGGCGCCAATATTTCACCTCCAGCCGATTCCTAGTGAGTCTTTAGTAAAAAATATTCTTCCCGATTTTATCCTCCTGGTTATCTATAATCTGCTGTTTTTTTCGGGAGCCTATGTGAAGTTTCTCAGGTACGATGCAAGATGAGTGGACCATTGGGATTGAAGGAAGGCCTATGATGTTCAAGGTCATTTTCTTAAAAGAACTTCTGGAAAGTATCCAGAATTACCGCTTCATGATTGCCCTGATATTGGGCCTGACCATCATCCCTCTTGGGATATACGTCAACGGCAAGGATTACCAAGCTAGGTATCGAAATTATCAAGAGACGGTCCGTATATACGAAGAGAGTCACAAAACAATTCAAGACGTCATGCACCTGGGCGGAGCTGCTTTCCGCCCGCCTTCTCCCCTGAGCATCATATCTACAGGCGTGGAATATCTCTTTCCTAGTTCTATCGAATCCGAAGGCAGTTTAATAACCTCATTTGGAGCTCAGACACGGTTCAATAATACGCGGACTCTTGACAATCCCCAGCTATATCTCTACGGGGCTTTGGATATGACTTTCATCATTTCGATCGTCATTTCCCTTTTGGCCATGTTGTTGACTTATAACAGCGTGGCGGGCGAAAAAGAGCAGCGCACGCTTAGTCTAATCTGTTCCAACGCAGTTCCAAAAAATCTTATTATTTCTGCAAAAATGCTGGCTTATGGTGTGTTGCTCAGCTTAACCTTTTTCCTTGGGATTCTCCTCGGGATATTTGTTCTTCTGATGATGGGCTTTGAGGTCTGGACAGGAAGCGGATTCATTCTTAGATTCAGCCTTGGCGTCGCGGTCTCTATTATTTATGTTTTAACTTTCTCGAATTTCGGAGTTTTGATTTCGAGCCTCAACAAGCGCGCCGTCTCGGCGATTATCTCCCTGATGTTTTGCTGGGCAATTCTGTTTATGATCTTTCCCAAGGCCAGCGTCATCGTCTCAAAGATCATTAAGCCGGTCAGATCCCAACAGGTGATCGATTTGGAAAAGAGTCAAATTCGACGGCAATTAGAAGAAGAGGAGTTTAATGAACTACAGAAACTACGGAACGTATTTCCGGTCGTCAAAGATATGTCCATGCCTGAATTTATGAAGAAATTAAAGCAGGAAGATAAAGATGCCGTCGCTTATGATAAAAAACAAAACGAACTCAAGGATTATTATCAAACGAAATGCGCAGCAGAGTGGGGACGCGTCGATTCTTTTTATGAAAACCAGAGACTTAATCAGGCCGGCCTAGCGAGGGATATCTCGCGCCTTTCTCCGATAAGCTGTTTTGTCCATTTGATGGCAGAGCTATCTAATACTGGTCTATTAGAATATAAACAATGGAAGCAAACACGATCTCGATTAAAGCAGCTGTTGGACAGTGAAATCAACGATAAAATGAGAAGAGTTAATTTCGGGGAATATTCTTTTAGCCGTTTTAACGGCGACGAAAACGCTCTGATGTCGAGAATTGAATATCAGCTTGTCCCATTTCGAAAAGTTTGGTCAGCTGTATGGCCTGATTTTGTCCTCCTCTTGTTATATGGGATTATGTTCTTCTTAGGGGCCTACGTGGTCTTTTTGAAATACGATGTCCGTTAATAGATATTATATTGATATTGTGTCTATGGAGGTTGGGGCATGAAGGATAAGTCGATTTATTTTGAATCCTTTATTGTTTTGTTAGTTTTCTTGGTGGCGGGCGTTCAAGGACAGCAACAAGTTAAGTGGAAGGGCACTTCTGAAGTCGAAAACGGCATCAGGGTCGTAAAAAATCCTAAAGAGGCATTCTATGGCGAATTGAAACTCGAATTGCAGGAAGAGTTAAGCATTGGCAAGAAAAGTAATGCGGAATATTCGTTTCAGCTTATTTCGGATGTCAAATCCGATAATCAAGGGAATATTTATATCGCAGATACCAGAAACGTGAGAGTCCAAAAGATCGATAGTAATGGAAAATATATTAAAACGTTAGGAAAAGGTGCAGTCAAATTTCAACAGCCTTCAAAAATCCAAATTGACAATTTATTGGGGAGCATTTTTGTTCGAGCATTTGTCTTGGATATCGAGATCTTCGATAATAGAGATCAATTCAAAACCGGCATCCATATTAAGAATAATCCGATATTCGAATTCGAGGCGATTGATGATAGCCATGTTATGGCCGTAATCGGCCTGGAATATCATGATAATGATCCAAGAGTTATGCGTGCGGTCGTTCGATTGGAATCAGGGAATGAAATGAAATATCTATCCAGAGAATATTTCAATTGTGGTCTGGAGAAAATTGGAGAGGGCTGGATGGGAAAAGACACGGGTTTTGAATCCGATATATATTTGTCCAGACTCGATGAGAAAATGTACGTATACGGCTATTCAAAAGAATATGAATTGAATGTGATTGATAAAGACGGGAAAGTATTATATCGGATTAAAAAGAATGAGCCGAGGCCCATATTCACGAAAGATGAAAGAAAGATATTTCAGCGCACTTTTGTTCCAGAGTTTAAGCCATACTTCTTTCATCTTCTTTCTGATTCCAAAGGGAGGATTTATGTCCAACGTAATAAAACTAAAGGAATTCTAAATTCTGTTCAAGAAAACACCAATAGAGAGGTTGATATCTTCAGTAAAGATGGATATTTCTTATATACATCAATACTTCCTCCTAATACCTGCGAGATTAAAAATGGTTTTCTCTATGCCTACGCAGTGAATGAAGCGAGCGGCTTGGAGTGTGTTAAGCGGTTTAAGATCAAAAACTGGGATCAAATAAAAGCGGAAATCTAAGTTTTGTCAGGCCGATGATTGCAGATCGACGCGAACTTTTCATGGAGCTTTCTGGTCGGCTGGTGAATTCTCCTTTCCCAACTTGCTAAGGTCGATTGATCGACTCCTAAAATCTGAGAAAATTTCTTCTGAGAAAGTCCGTGCAATCGGCGGTAATTTTTAATTTGTTCAGCTAAGCTCCTAGCCTCGGCCTCGAACGGATCATGTCCTAGGAACTCAATAATCTTGGGAATTTGGGCCAAAGAAGGCTGAACCTTGTTCTTCTCCCAAAGATATATCGTAACGTCCGAAACATTAAGGTTGAGGGAAAGCTGGCGTTTGGTGAGGTCCAAATCGATCCTCCGGACTCTGATCCAATCGCCCCACGTTCTACAAATATCAGGGTATTTCTCCCTGTGGACCGGCTTTCTTGCCCTTAAGGTCAAATGGCAAAAGGGCAACGCAACCCTGCGAGGACGTCCTCAAGGGGTTGGCCCGCCGGGACGACAACTGCACCGAAGCCGAGCGCGGCAAATACTACGCCAAGATCTCGGGGCCGCTGCTCGACCGGATCGACATCCAGGTCGAGGTGCCCGGGGTGAAGTTCCAGGACATCGTGGGCCGGACCGAAGGCGAGAGCTCGATGTCCATCCGGGAGCGAGTGGTGCGCGCGAGAAAGATCCAGCTTGCCCGTTTCGAGACGCGACGGATCTTCGCTAACGCCCAGATGGGCGTGCGCGAGGTCAAGGCCTTCTGCCGGATCGATCGTGAAGGAGAGCGGCTGCTCGAGGCGGCCGTGACCAAGCTGGGCTTCAGCGCCCGGGCTTATGACCGGTCACTTAAAGTCGCGCGGACGATCGCGGACCTGGCGGGGGCGGAAGACATCGGCCCTGCGCATTTAAGCGAGGCGATCCAGTACCGGGCGATGGATAGGTATTATTGAATTCAGTGAAGCCAAAATAGTGAATGAATACTATCCGCCCCTCGAGATTGGTTCAATTCCATTCCAGCTTGGTTCCAGCCGAATGATCTCATTCATTAATGGATGGAAGAACTCAGCTTAAGGTCCTTGGCAAACGTGAGTATATCAATCGATATAATCCTGTTAAAGTTATTTCGGCCAAATAAAAAGCGCAGTAGATTCTATTTCAGATGCAATATCGCTAATCAATTATGGACAAAACAGGATTTAAATCTGAATATATTATCAATGCTTCATAAGACACTGTCAAATCTTGTGATTGAGCCGGAAATAAGCATATCCTTTCGATCTCCATTCAGTCCGCTTTGTCCATGACGTCATTGGTGAAGTCGGTTGTCTTCGATTAAGCCTTCGATGATCTCCGAATCGAGTGGAATCTGGTACGAGCCAAGAGAAGCTCGTAATTTTGGAGCCATCGAAGCACTCTTTAACACAAATTCCCGCAGCCTCTGGTTACGGTCGTAAGGAGGATAACGGACGGCTGAGTCGAGTCGCGTGCTGTGGTACAGAACACCGCGCGCGTTTGTGTACGTACGGAATCCCCACTCGCCGTGATATTTGCCCATTCCGGAGTTGCCGACGCCGCCGAATGGCAAATCATGGAGGATCGGCTGAAGGGTGCAGTCGTTGACGCAGGCATCCCCCGATGTCGTCGAGTTCAGGATCTGCTCGGTTACGGACCGATCGTCAGAGAACAAGTACAGACCGAGAGGGCTCGGCCGCGCGTTGACGAAGTCGATCACTTCCCGAACGTCGGCGACCTCCAGTACCGGTAGGATGGGGCCGAAAATCTCTTCCTGCATTGCGGGCGAGTCCGGCGACACGTTGACCAGCACCGTTGGCGCGATAAAACGGTCCGTCCGGTCGTGCTGCCCACCATGAAAGATCGTCCCGCTGCTGAGCAGCTTCGTCAGACGGTCAAAGTGATGGGAACTGGCGATCCGACCATAATCCGGGCTTTTCTGCGGATCCTCTCCGTAGAACTGAAGCAACGTTTCTTTCAGGTGTCCTAGAAATGCCTTGGCAACGTCCTTGAACACGAGGACATAGTCCGGCGCCGTGCACGTCTGGCCGGAATTAAACCAGCGCCCGTAAGCGATGCGGTGCGCCGCGACGCGCAGGTTGGCTGAGGAGTGCACGATGGTGGGATTCTTCCCGCCCAGTTCGAGCACGACTGGGATCAAATGTTTCGCTGCCGCGGTCATGACCACCTTGGCGACGGTCGAGCTACCTGTAAAAAAGATGTGGTCCCATTGCTGCTCCAGTAGTGCCGTAGTCTCGGGTACCGCGCCGAGGACTACTGAAAACGCGTTGCGGTCCAGATACTCGGGGACGAGCCGTGCGATCACTTCGGCGGTGGCTAGAGATACTTCCGATGGCTTGATAACAGCTGCGTTCCCCGCGGAAATCGCCGAGACTAACGGTGACAGTACCATCATCACTGGATAGTTCCACGTGCCGATAATCAGCCCGACCCCGAGAGGATCGAACTGCACCTGCGCGTGGGATGGTGTCAGAACAAGAGGCGTGCTCACCGCTAGCGGCTTCATCCATCGCCGAAGGTGAGCAAGCACGTGGTCGATCTCGCTGGTCATGTACTTCACATCAGTCCAATCCGCGTCGGTCCGGTTGCGGCGGAGGTCCGTCCACAACGCGGCGTAGAACTCCTCGGCGTGGTCCTTCATCATCGACCGCAATGCGATCAACTGGGTTTTTCGCCATTCCGCAGAGCGGGTCGCGCCCGACAGGAAGTAGTTGCGGTGACGGGCGACGAGGGCGCCGAAATCTGGCGTGCTCATGCTTGATGCTGGTTCAACTGCCATTGTTTAATCCTCCATATTTTAACCGGGATTTCCCATATGACCGATCAAAGCCACCTGATTCCTCCATCACAGATTGAATTCTCCCATTGCAGGGCCGGGTCGACTCGCAGCCGCTCGGCGTCATTGGTATCCTCGTATCCGGCCAACCGTCCATATACCGCTTGGCGAAGCAATGCCGTCATCGTGTGCTAGGTATTCTGGCCCGTGCGCGGATCCTGAAGAATTTTCTCGGCCAAAACCGTCAATCCCATCACTTCATCCATCTCTCTGAAAAGCAGCAGACCGCCATCACTGGTTATTTTTGCGCCCTGGAATTCCAGCTTCACACTGGGGTCAAACTGGACCCGCAAGACCTCTTTTTTGTTCTCACCCATCAGGTCTCTCCGTTTTTCTGCTTTAATATCGCCATCAGCCTTTATTCATCAGCCTTTTCAGCTAATATTATAACAAGTTTTGATTTCTATTTGGGAAATATGGGTTCAAATAGCTTCCTTGGGTTTAGAAAAGCTTATTGCGGCGATTAGCTTGTTTAGAAGTCTTTTTGACGGTTCATGTATCCCTCTCTCCCACCCGGCCAAGGTTGTAAAATCGACCTTCAGTTGCTCAGCGAATTTCTTTTGAGAAAGCCCCTGCACCCGGCGATAGTTTTTGAGTTTTTCAGCCAGGCTTCCGGCTTCAGCTTCAAACGGATCGCGGCCCAGGAATTCGATAATCTTTGGAATCTGGGCCAAGGACGGCTGGACTTTATTCTTCTCCCAGAGATATATCGTAATGTCCGAAACATTAAGCTTGAGTGAAAGTTGGGCTTTGGTGAGCTTCAAATCGATCCTTCGAGCTCGAATCCAGTCGCCCCACGTCCGGCAGATATCAGGGTATTCCTCCCTGTGGACCGGTTTTTTCGAGATTAAGGTCAAATGGCAAAAGGGCAACGCAACCCTGCGAAGATGTTCTCAAGGGCCTGGCGGGCCGCGACGAGAACTGTACGGAGAGCGAGCGAAGCAAATACTACTCCAGGATTTCAGGCCCGCTGCTCGACCGGATCGACATCCAAGTTGAAGTGCCGGCCGTCAAGTTCCAGGACATCGTGTCCAAAGCGGAGGGGGAGAGCTCGGCGTCCATCCGGGAAAGGGTCGAACGGGCCAGGACGATTCAGCTTGGGCGATTCGAGTCCCGGCCGATTTTCGCGAATGCCCAGATGGGGCCGAGGGACGTCAAAGCCTTTTGCCGCATCGGGCGGGACGGGGAGAAGCTCCTCGAGGCGGCGGTGACGAAGCTCGGCTTCAGCGCGCGGGCCTACGACCGGTCGCTCAAGGTGGCCCGGACGATCGCCGATTTGGCGGGGGCGGAGGACATCTCCCCCGCGCACTTGAGCGAAGCCATCCAATATAGGGCGATGGATAGGTACTATTAGGGCAGCCCCTCACTCCGTTTGCAGGAAAGGGATATCCGTAGTTGTATTTTTTGCCAAGGCTCTTGTTCATTCGCAGTTCGGCCTTGCCCTCCCGTTCCGGATTCTGCTAGAATCTCGGTCATACCATGACTCCGATCGAGATCTTCAGGCCTTGAAATCGCTTGTCACCGGCAGCAGCGGATTCATCGGCTCTCATCTGGTAGAAGCGCTCGTGACGCGGGGCCACGAGGTGCGGGCCCTCATCCGGTCCACGAGTTCGACCCGCTGGCTCCAGAACATCGACGCCCGTCTTGCATACGGGGACACGCGTGACAAGGAGTCCCTTCGCGCGGCCGTCCGGGACGTGGATTATGTCTTCCATCTGGGCGGTGTGATCCATGCCCCGGACCGAAAAACCTATTTTGAGGTGAATACCCAGGGGACGCGGAACCTCCTTGAGGCCTGCCTCGAGGAAAATCCCGGGCTGCGCAAGTTTGTCTTCGTCTCGAGCATCTCGGCGGCTGGGCCCAGCCCCTGCGATGCGGCTTTGAGCGAGGACGCCGAATGCCGGCCGGTCTCGGATTACGGGCGGAGCAAGCTCGCCGCGGAAGAGATCGTGCTGTCCGTGGGCGGCCGCCTTCCCGTGACCATCGTCCGGCCGCCGAACGTCCTCGGGCCGCGGCAGAAGGAGCTCGCCGCATCGATCAGGCTCCTCCGGATGAGGATCAAGCCCCTCATCGGTCGGAAAAGCTCTCGGACGAGCATCGCCGCCGTCGGGGACGTCGTGCGGGCGCTGGTCCTGGCCGCGGAGGACCCGCGCAGCGCCGGCCGGATCTATTACGTCACCGACGGCCACGCCTATTCCTGGCGGGAGATCACCGACGCCGTCGCGGAGGCGGTGGGCGTCCGCCGATTCTATCTGCCCGTCCCGTTCCTCATTCAATACATCGTTGCGGCCGTGTCGGAAGCGGTGGCCCGGGTCCGGAAAAAGCCGCCGCTCGTCACCCGGGAGCATGTGCTCGCCGCCCGCCGCCATTGCTGGGTCTATGGCGGATCGAGGATCGAGCGCGAGCTGGGGTTCAAGCCGGAAACGGACATGAAAACCGCGGTCCGGGACGCGGTCGCCTGGTTCCGCGCCGGAGGGAAAGACTGACATGAGCCGACGAAGCCGGGACGCGGCCGGAGATCGCATCGCCGGGCTCTATGGAGAGCGCCTCTTCGTTCTGGGGGTGGGTCTCCAGGCCGCGGATGCCGTCATCCTGGGGGCCCTGTTCTTTTTCGCCTTGCTGATCCTCGTCTTTCAAGGGCGTATTACCGCGCCCGGCGGGCTTCTTCTCCGGCTCGCCGGCCTAAGCCTCTTCTACATCGGCTCGCTCTATTTTCATCCGCGGCTGAAAAACCGCGTTCTGAGGTTTTTCGTCCGGACCGGCGCGGTCCAGCTCCTGTGCGCCCAGCTGTTCCTGATCGCCCAGCGCACGCAGCTGATCGTCGTCCGAAGCTGGCAGGATCCGGCCGTCCTCAAGCTCGAGGCCGCCGTCTTCGGCGTCCAGCCGACCGTCTGGCTCCAGAAATTCATCACGCCGCCTCTCACGGAATGGATGATGTTCGCCTACGTGATCTACCTCATCATCTATCCCGGCCTCGGGGCCCTGATCTATTTCCGGAAGGGGGAACGGCCGCTCGAGGATTACCTGTTCACTCTCGCCCTGACGAACGTCGTCTGCTTCCTCGGATTCATGGTCTTCCCGGTCGCCGGTCCGTTCTACCACATGCCGGAAGCGTACACGGTCCCTTTGAAAGGCGGCTTTTTCGCGGTCTGGGGCGAATACATCCGCAGGAACATCCACGAAATCGGAGGCACCATCCCCAGCCCGCACTGTGCGATCGCCACGGTCATGTGGATGATGGCCCACCGCTATGTCCGGCCGGCGTTCTATGCCCTGGCCCCGGTCATCCTCTCGCTCTATGTTTCCACGTTCTTTCTCCGCTACCACTACCTCACGGACAGCGTCGTTGGCGTTTTGACGGCGATTTTGGTTATACTGGTCTCGCCGGCACTCGTGGGAGCCTGGAATTCCGCGGTCCGGCGCAAGGGGACGTCGGCGTGAGGATCTTTATCACCGGGGCGAACGGGTTCATCGGCTCGAACATTTGCCGCCATTTCCGGGCCCGGGGCTGGGACGTCCACGGCCTGGTCCGGAAATCATCCGACCTCCACAATCTGACGGGCGTCGACGTGGCGCTCAGATTCGGAGACCTGCAGGATCGCGATTCGTTCGCCATTCCCGAAGACACCGATTATATCGTCCACGCGGCCTCGATCACGTCCGATCTGGCCGACGATGAAACGTGCCGCAAGAACATCCTTCTCCTGACGGTCAATCTCGCCGGGAAGCTGCTCGACATGCCCCGGCCTCCTAAACGGCTCGTCTACATTTCCACCGCCTTGACCCTGGGTTTCGGCGCTTCGGACATCTCTGAATCGCATCCCGGCATGCCAGCCGATTTCCTGCCATACACCCGCTATAAAATCGCGTCGGAGAAATTTCTCACCACGCAGTGGAAGGAGCGCGGCCTGCCGGTCGTCATCCTCCGTCCGGCGGACGTCTTCGGCCCTTATGACCGGACCTCGAGTGCCCGGATCCTCCGGGAGTGCGAGCGGGGCGTGCCCTTGATCGCGGGACGCGGAAACCACCGCTTCGGCTACTGCTACAGCGGCAATCTCTGCCAGGCCGTCGAGCTGGCCCTGCGGAAGGAGGGGATCGAAGGCCGGGCCTATTCCGTCACCAACGGCGAACTCCCGACATGGCGGGAGTTCTTCACCGGCTTTCAGCGGGCGCTCGGCCGGACGCAGCGGGTCTACGTCCCCGTCTGGCTCGCGTTCGCGGCGGCGGGGGGCATGGCGATCGTCCGGAAATTTCGTCCCCGCTACGAACCGACCCTGACGTATTACCGGATCAAGCGCATTACCACCGAAACGACGTACGACATCTCCCGGACGGTGGCCGACCTCGGCTACGTCCCCGACGACCGGACGGAGCGGCAGATCGGGGAGATCGTGGCCTGGTATCTCCAAGAGAAGAAAGATGGGTTTATTAAATAGCGGCGTCGACGTTCGGAACGTCCTTTATCTCTATCTCGCCGTCGCCTTTCCCGTCATGATGACGGTCTTCCATTTCCGGACGTTGCTGAAAAAGCGCGGTGATTATCGGGCCTTCCTGCTCTATTTTACGGCGTTCTTCACGGCCTTTCTGGCCGTCCCGCTCCTCATCGTTTTGGTCGCGGCTCCGGGCCCGCGGGATTTCCTGTGGTTCGTCGGGCTGACCCCCGGCCATGTCGGGACCGGACTCCTCTTCGTGGCCGTCGGCGTCCCGGTCGCGCTGGCCGCGGGATTCATCGGCTCCCGGGACCCCGCCATGCAGGCTCAGTATCCGTTTTCCAAGGAAGCGTGCGCCGATCCCAGGATATTCGTCCGGTTCGAAATCGCCTATTTCGTCCTTTATTACCTGCCCTGGGAATTCGTCTTCCGGGGGCTGTTGTTCTTCCCGCTGGTCCCCACGGTCGGGTTCATCCCCGCCCTTGCGTTGCAGACGATCATCTCGACGCTTTACCATTTCGGCCATCCGCCGAGCGAAATCTTCGCCGCCCTCGGCGCGGGCGTCATCTTCGGCCTGATCGCCTACGCCACCGGATCGATCTTCTATACGGCGATCATCCATGCCGCTGTCGGCATCGGCAACGACGTCTTCCTCTATCTCCGCCGTCCCCGGGCGCCGAGGATCGCCTGACGCCGTGAAGATTCTGGTCACCGGCGCGACGGGGTTCGTCGGCTCTGTGCTCGTCCCCGAGCTCGTCCGGCGCTTCGGCGCCCAGGACCTCTCCGCGTTCCTTCTGCCGGGCGAGCCGATGTCGGCCAGCTGGGCGAGAGAGGGCGTCCGGCTGTTTCGGGGCGATATCGCCGACGGCGAGGCCGTCTCCCGGGCCGTGCGGGGCCACGCGGCCGTGATTCATCTGGCAGGACTCATCTCCTATTGGAAGCGCGACCGGCCCCGCCTGATGCGCGTGAACCGCGACGGCGTCCGTTGCGTCGTCGACGCCTGCTTCCGTTGGAACGTGGAGCGGCTCGTCCACATCTCCTCGGTCGGGGCGATCGGGTTCCGCAAGGACGGGATCCCGGCCGACGAGGACACGCCGTACAATTGGCCCCGGAATCTCCCGTACATGCTTTCGAAATACGAAGGCCAGGGAATCGTGGAGGAGGCCGTCCGCAGCCGGGGCCTGCCGGCCGTCATCCTCAATCCGGCCTCGATCATGGGGCCGGGCGACCATGCGATCACGACGCCCCACAATCGGCTGTATCGGTCCGTCTCCGGAAAGAGGCTGTTCGGCTCGTTCGCGGGCGGACTGGCCGTGGTCGACGTCCGGGACCTGACCGCCCTGATCCTCAAGGCTTTGGAGCGGGGGAGGATCGGGGAGAAGTATCTGGCGGTTGGCGCCAACCTGACCTACCCCGACGTGATTCGCCTGATCGGCCTGAGCTGCGGCCGGAAGGCTTATCCTTTCCGGGTGCCGGCGCCGATGATCACCGCGGCAGGCGGACTGCTCGAGGCCGCGAGTCTGCTCACCGGGAAGCGGCCCCTTCTGACGGCGGCCTACGGACGGCTGAGCGGCTGGACGGCCTATTACTCCAACGAGAAGAGCCGCCGCGAATTCGGCCACGAGTACATTCCGGTCGAGAGGACGGTGGCCGACGGGTGGGAATATTACCGGACCACGTTCTGCCGGCCCGACTGACGAGCGGGGCTATGCCCCGGGTCTTGACCCGGGGAGCCGCGGACCCGCCGAAAAACCTGGAAATGTCATTGGAAATAGGGTAATCTGGGGCTCATGGAAACACAGGGACACAATCTGCCGAGAGTGCTGGGATTTTGGGACATTGTCGGGATCGTCGTCGGGGGCGTCATCGGCTCGGGGATCTTTCTCGTGCCGTCGAGCATCGCCGCGGGCGTCCGAGCCCCGCTGCTGATGCTCGCCGTCTGGGTCGTGGGCGGCGCGCTGAGCTTTTTCGGGGCGCTGTCGTTTGCCGAGCTGGGCGCGTCGATGCCCGAGGCGGGCGGGATGTACATCTACCTCCGCGAGTCCTACGGGCCCATGATCTCGTTCCTCTTCGGCTGGACGCTGTTTCTGGTCATCGACTCGGGGGCGATCGCGACCCTGGCCGTCGCCTTCTCCTCCAAATACCTCACCCACTTCTTCGCCCTGTCCCCCCTGGGGCAGAAGCTCGTCAGCGTCGCCGTGATCCTCTTCCTGATGGGGGTGAACTACCTCGGGACGCGCTGGGGAGCCAACCTGCAGAACGCCCTGACCGTGATCAAGTTCGGGGCGCTCGTCGGGATCTGCGCCGTGATCTTCCTCTTCGGCAAGGGGAACGCCGCAAATTTCGTGACGCCCTCGACGAAAGGGATGTCCGGAATGCTCGGCCCCTTCGGCATCGCCCTGGTGGCCTGCCTGTGGGCATACAAGGGCTGGGAATCGGCGACGTACAGCGCCGGGGAAACTAAAAACCCGCAGCGCAACGTGCCGCTGGGGTTGTTCGTCGGGATGGGGCTGGTGATCGTCCTTTACCTGGCGGCCAATCTGGCCTACCTGTGGGTCCTGCCGACGAGCGCCATCGCCTCCTCGACCCGCGTAGCGGCCGACGCCATGAACTCGGCCATCGGCCCCATCGCCGCCTCGTTCATTTCGTTCATCATCCTCTTCTCCATTCTCGGCGCCGCCAACCAGAATGTCCTATGCTCGCCGCGGGTGTATTTCGCCATGGCCAAGGACGGCCTTTTTTTCAAGAAGATCGCAGACGTGCATCCCAAATTCCTGACGCCCCACATCTCCATCCTGGCGATCGGCGTCTGGAGCATCATCCTCAGCCTCTCGGGGACGTTCGAACAGCTGTTCACGTATGTCGTGTTCGGTCAGTGGATCTTCTTCGGGTTGACCGTCGGGTCCGTCCTCATCCTCCGGAGAAAGCGGCCCGATATGCCCCGGCCCTACAAGACGTGGGGTTATCCTGTGACGCCGATCGTCTTCATCCTGGCGGCGCTCTACATCTCGATCAATTCGGTTATCAACCAATTCGGGAACGCGATGGCCGGTCTCGGCATCATCCTCCTCGGCCTGCCCTTCTATCTTTTCTGGAAGAAGAAGAGCGGCCGGACGGCCTAACGGTCGCCGAGGGGGAGCTTGACGAGCGGCTCCCCGGGTCTTGACCGGGAGAGCCGCTCGTCGGGGGTTCCAAGGGGGTATGCCCCCTTGGTCGCAGCGCGGGGTCCATGCCCCGCCCGAGAAGGGGGGCAGGGCGGCCGGGTTTCCCGGCGCCCGTTGGAGGGGAACGCGGAGCGTTCCCCCCAAGTTGACTTCCCCCCTGGAATTGTCCCGTCTCTGCGAGGAAACATTATAGGGATCTCAGAGACGGGACAATTGAGAACCCCCCGGGCGGGAGATTTAGGAGGGGTTGGGAATAGGGATTAAGGGGCGATGGAGGAATAAACCGGCCGCCCGTCCTTGACGACGATGCGGCCGTTCTTGACCACGTGCGTGACGGGATTCACGCCAAGGTGGTAGGCGAGGTATTCATAGTTGGGCATATCGCAGAGGACGAGGTCCATCTTCTTGCCGGAGGCCAGGCTCCCCACCTCGTCCTGCATCCGGATCGCGCAGGCGCCGTTGATCGTGGCGGCGTTCAGGGCCTCCTCGATGCTCAGCCCGAGGGTGTAGACGCCGAGCTGGAGGACGAAGACCATCGATTCGGTCATCGAGGTCCCGGGGTTGAAATCCGAAGCCAGAGCGACGATCGCCCCGGCGTCGACCAGCCGGCGGGCGGGCGCCTTGGCGGCGAGCCGCAGGAAAAACGAGACGCCGGGGAGCAGGACGGCCACGGTCGCGCTGCCGGCCAGGGCCAGGATCCCCGCTTCGGTGACGGAGATCAGGTGTTCGACTGAAGCCGCTCCGACCTCGACGGCGAGCTCCGTCCCGCCGAGCGGAACGAATTCGTCGGCGTGAATCTTGATTCCGAATCCGGCCGCCTTGGCCGCCTGCACCAGCCTTTCTGTCTCCGCCAGAGTATACACGCCCTTCTCGCAAAAGATGTCGAAAAAGCGGGCGAGTTTCCGGCGGCGGACTTCCGGCATGATCTCGTGAACAAGAAGGTCAATGTAGTCCTCCTTTTTCGAGAGATATTCGGGCGGCACGTCGTGCGCCCCCATGAACGTCGGGACGAGCTCCACGGGGTGGCTGCGTCCCGCGCCCCGGACGGCCTCGAGCTGCTTGAGTTCGTCGGCCAGGTTCAGTCCGTATCCGCTCTTGGCCTCGGCCGTCGTCGTCCCGTGGAGGAGCATCCGGTCGAGGCGCTCGAGGCAAGCGGTCGTCAGCTCCTCGAGGGTGGCCCGGCGCGTGGCCCGGACCGTGGTCTTGATGCCCAGGCCTTTCTCGGCGAGCTGCTGATACGTCCAGCCCTTGAGCCGCAGCGAGAATTCCTCGGCCCGATCGCCGGCAAAGGGGAGGTGGGTGTGCGCGTCGACAAACCCGGGAAGGGCGATGAGCCCCGCGCCGTCGAGCCGGGTCCCGTCTTCGGCGAATTCCACCTCGGCCTTGAACGCGGCTTCGTTCCCGACGAACACGATCCGTCCGCCGTGGGCCGCGACCCAGCCGTTCTCGAAGACCTCGACCTGGCCGAGGTCCTCCTGGCGCAAGGGGGCGCGGCGGCCGCAGGTGACGACCTGACGGCATCCGGCGACGACGAAATCGGCCTTCTTCATGAGGGCATCTTCCTCAACTGGGAGTGGTTCTTGCGGATGAAGGCGGGCGTATCGAGGCCCTCCCAGGGCTTCTCATAGGTCGGCGTGGGGCTCCAGCCCGGCTCGGAGGGCTCGAGCCACTCGGCCTCCTGGGGCACGAACGGAAACGGCGGCGTCTCCTTGTATTGGCCTGGGGGATGGGGCACGGGGAAGGGGGGCGGGGTCTTGCGGTAGGCCTGCCGCGGCCGGAGGACGAGCTCCTGGGGAGTCGGCGCGGGGTCGACGGCCCGGCGCTCGAAGCCCCGCTCGAAACCGGTGGCGATGACCGTGACCTTGACCATCTCCTTGAGCGCGGGGTCGATAACGGTGCCGAAGATGATGTTCGCTTCGGGGTGGGCGAGCTTGTGGATGAGCTGGGAGGCCTTCGACACTTCGTGCAGGGTCAGGTCCTTGCCGCCGGTGATGTTGATCAGGACGCCCTTGGCCCCCTCGATCGAGGTGTCGATGAGGAGCGGGCTGCAGATGGCCTTGTTCGCCGCTTCGGCCGCCCGGTTTTCGCCCGAGGCCATGCCCGTCCCCATGAAGGCCATGCCCATGCCCTTCATGATCGACTTGACGTCCGCGAAATCGAGGTTGATCAGGCCGGGTTTGGTAATCAGGTCGCTGACGCCCTGCACGGCCTGGCGAAGGACGTCGTCGGCCATCTTGAACGCGTCCTGCATCGAGGTCTCCAGGTTCACCGTCTGAAGCAGGCGCTCGTTGGGGATGGCGATGACCGTGTCCACGGCGGCCTTGATGTCGCTCAGGCCTTCCTCGGCCTGCTTGGCCCGGACCCGGCCCTCGAACTCGAACGGCAAGGTGCAGATGGCGATGCAGAGGATGCCGAGCTCGGCGGCCAGGTTGGCGATGATCGGCGTCGCGCCGGTCCCCGTGCCGCCGCCCAGGCCGGCGGTGAGGAAGACCATGTCCGATCCCTCCAGGATCGCGAGGAGCTTCTCGGTGTCCTCCAAGGCGGCCTGCTTGCCCTGCTCGGGCCGGCCGCCCGACCCCAACCCCTTGGTGAGCTGGTGGCCGATCTGGATCTTGTTCGGCGCCTTGTTGTGGGTCAGCGCCTGGAGATCGGTGTTGACCGCGATGAAGTCCACGCCGTCGATCCCCGCCTCGATCATCCGGTTGAGGGCGTTGCCGCCCCCGCCCCCGACGCCGATGACGCGGATCTTGGCGTTGAACATGTCCTCGACGAGGTGAAATTTCAGCTTGCCCAGCGATTCGTTGCCCATGGTCCCCTCCTAATCTTCCTTGAAAAGGTCCTTGAATTTCGAAAACAGCCCCTTCCTCCGGTCCTTGCCCTGGCCGCCCTCGCGGATGAGGCCCTGGCCGTAGAGGAGCAGGCCCACGGCCGTGGCGTAGTCGGGAGTGGCCACCCGGTCGACGAGGCCGCCGACCCCGACCGGGTCGCCCCGGCGGACCGGCAGGTCGAAGATCTCCTCGGCGACGTCCTCCAGGCCTTCGAGCAGCGCCGTGCCGCCCGTCAGGACGATCCCGGAGTTCAGGGATTTCTCGTAGCCCATCTTCTTGATGTCGTTGTCCACGAGCCGGAAGATCTCTTCGGCCCGCGGCTGGATGATGTCGGCCAGAAGCTGGCGCGACAGAACGCGCGGCTTCCGGCCGGTGCCCACCGAGGGCACCTCGATCGTCTCCTGTTCGTCCGACGGCGGGCCGACGACGCAGCCGAACCGCTTCTTGATCTTCTCCGCGTCCGGGATGGCCGTCCGCAGACCGACGGCGATGTCGTTCGTGAAGTTGTCGCCGCCGAGGGGGATGATCGATGTGTACCACAGGCTGCCCCGCTCGAAGATGGCCACCTCGGTTGTCCCGGCGCCGATGTCGATCAGGCCCACGCCGAGCTCCCGCTCGTCGTGGGTCAGGACGGCGGCGCTCGTGGCGATCTGGTTGAGGACGATCTGCTCGATGGCGATCCCGGCCCGCTCGACGCAGGTCCGGAGGTTTTGGACGAGGGTCACCGCGCCGGTGACGATGTGGACGTTGACCTCGAGCTTGATGCCGTTCATGCCCAGGGGTTCGCGGATCCCGTCCTGGTCGTCCACGACGAACTCCTGGGGGATGACGTGGATGATCTCCCGGTCGGGCGGGATCGAGACCGCCTTCGACTGCTCGATCACCCGGCGGATGTCGTCCCGGGTGATCTCCCGGTTCTTGCCGGAGACGGCGATCACCCCGCGGCTGTTGAAGCTCTTGATGTGGGCCCCGGAGATGCCGATGAAAGCCGCGTTGATGGCCACCCCGGCCATGAGCTCCGCCTCCTCCTGGGCCTTCTTGATGGCCGCCGAGGTGACGTCGAGGTTGACCACCACGCCCTTGCGCAGGCCCTTGGACTCGGCCGTGCCGATCCCGATGACCTCGATCTTGCGCTCCTCGTTGACCTCGCCGATGACGGCCGTCACTTTCTTCGTGCCGATGTCGATGCCGACGACGTAACCGTTTTTGGGCATTATCGCGCCTCCTTGAGGGACGGGGTGTCCGCGCTCGCGGTCAGCGCGGCCGGCTTGAGATAGACGCGATCGTCGAACCGCAGGTCGACGTATTCCAGGAGCCCGAACTCCCGAGTCCAGCGCTCCTTGTTTTTCATGAAGTCGGCGATCCGGGCGCCGTAGCCCATGTCCCCGAGCAGGATCCGGGTCGGCTCCGACCGAAACTTCAGGACCGCGTTCGACGGATCGGTCAGGTCGATCGATTCGACGTCGAGGCGCTCCGCCTCGGCGAGGCCGTCGAGGCAGTCCCAGGCCCGCCGGAGCTTGTCTGTCCGGTCCGCGACGAAGCCGGCCTCGTCGACGAGGAGCGGCAGACTCCGAAACGCGCCGGGCTCGGTCTTCTGGAGCTCGATCCCGTCCCGGTCGATGAGGTAGACGGCGTCCCGCTGGAGGAGGGCGGCCGGGGTCCGGAGGGTGAGGCCGATCTCGAGCGTCGAGGGGAAGACCTTGCGGAGGCGCGCTTCCTGGACCCAAGGCACGGCCTCCAGCCGCCCGCGAACCTTGGCCAGGTCGAGGAGGAGGATGTTCCCCCAGCGCGTCCCTGCCAGGAGGCGGACGACGTCGGCCCGGACGGACTCGTCGGCGCAGGCGACGCGGACGTCCCGGATTTCGAGCCTGCTCCAGGTGATGACGAAGAGATAGGTTTCGTGGACGGCGAAGAAGACGACCGCCGCGAGGGCAAAGGCGATGAGCGCCTGCTTGAAGAGGGGGGACCCGGTCCTCCGGACCTTCTTCAGGCGCATCCCGCTGTCCCCGCGCTGGAAATGGAGGGTCGGAGCGAAGCTCGCCGGAAAGGTGGGGCTCATCGGGACACCTCTAGTTTTTTGATGAATTCGGGGACGGACTTGGTGATGTTGCCCGCGCCCAGGAAGATGACGATGTCGCCGGGCCGGACGATCTTCAGGAGGGCCGCCGGGACCTTCTTCAGGTCGGGTTCGAAGTGGACGTCCTTGTGGCCGAACTGCTGCACGTCCTCGTAGAGGGCCCGGCCCGACACGCCGGGGATCGGCTCCTCGCCGGCGGGGTAGATCTCGGTCAGCAGCAGGGCGTCGGCCTGGTTGAACGACCGGGCGAACTCGGCCCTGAGATGGGCGAGCCGCGTGTAGCGGTGCGGCTGGAATACGGCCACGACCCGCCGGGGCCAGCCCCGCTTGGCGGCGTCGAGGGTGGCCATGATCTCGGTCGGATGGTGGGCGTAGTCCTCGATGATCATCATCTCCCGGACCTCGGCCTTGAGCTCGAACCGCCGGCCCATGCCGGCATAGCTCTCGAGCGCCTCGAGGATAAGGGCGGGCGGGATGTCGAGGTCCAGGCCCACGGCGGTCGAGGCCATGGCGTTCAGGATGCTGTGCTTGCCGGGGACGTTAAGCTTCAGTGTCCCGAGGGGGCGGCCCTTGTGGAATAGCCGACACGCGCTCGAGAAGCGGTCGAACCGCATGTCCCGGGCGGAGATGTCGGACTGGGTCGAGAACCCGTAGGTGATGATCCGGCGCTCGAGGGCGGGGATGAGGCTCTGGAGGTTGGGGTCGTCGAGGCAGAGGATGACCGGGCAGTAGAAGGGGACCTTATTGGCGAAGCGGACGAAGGTCGCCTTGATCTCCTCCACGTCCCGGTACTGGTCCAGGTGCTCGGCGTCGATGTTGGTCAGGACGGCGATGAACGGCGAGAGGAGGAGGAAGGACTTGTCGCTCTCGTCCGCCTCGGCCACGAAGAAGTCGCCCGCGCCGAGCTTGGCATTGGCCCCAATGGTGTTCAGGCGGCCGCCGACGATGATCGTCGGGTCGAACCCGCCCCGGTCGAGGATCGTGGCGATCATGGAGGTCGTGGTCGTCTTGCCGTGCGCGCCGGCCACGGCGATGCCGTATTTCATCCGCATCAGCTCGGCCAGCATCTCCGCCCGGGGGATGATCGGGATCTTCCGGCGCCGCGCCTCGCGCACCTCGACGTTGTCGCCCTTGATGGCCGACGAGATGACGACGACGTCCGCCCCCTCGACGTTCCCCGGCTTGTGGCCGATCGAGATGCCGGCCTTCAAGCGGGCGAGGCGCCGGGTGGCGTCGTTCCTCGCCATGTCCGAGCCCGTGACCTTGTAGCCCAGGTTGAGGAGCACTTCGGCGATGCCGTTCATGCCCGTGCCGCCGATGCCGATCATGTGGATGTGCTTCAATTTGCGGTATGTAGTCTTGACCATGCGGTTCTCCTAGTTGTGCGTCTCGGAATTTCTTTTGTTGCAGGAGAGTCTATTAAGACGCACAACCGCCAGGGAGCTTGAGGGGGGCGGCGTGGCCCCCCTCAGGGGGTCAGCGAAGCGCCGAGGGGGGAGCTTGACTCCCCCCTGGAAATGTCCCGTCTCTGAGGAGAGCGGGCGAAAAGGGCGGTTGAGGCGGGACATTAGCGGCGGGCCTCCATGAGGTCGAAGCACAGGCGGGCGATGTCGTCGGCCGCCGAGTCCTTCTTCAGGGGCGCCAGACGGTCTTCCATGTCCGTGATCCGCTCCGGCCGGGCGAGGAAGTCCAGGATCCGAGCGGCCAGGCGGTCCGCCGCGAGCTCGCTCTCGAGGATCACGTCCGCGCCGCCCGCGTCCTGGAGCGCCGCGGCGTTGGCCGCCTGGTGGTCGTCGGCCGCCTGGGCGAAGGGGACGAGGATGGACGCCTTCCGGGCGGCGATGAGTTCGGCGCAGCTCGTCGCCCCGGCCCGGCAGAGGACGAGGTCGGCCGCCCCGAACCGGGCGGGCATGTCGTGGAAGAAGGCGGCCACCTCGGCCCGGTCGAAGCCCTGGGCGGCGTAAGCCGCCCGCACGGTGTCCAGGTCGGCAGGGCCGGTCTGATGGGCAATCGTCAGGCGTTCCTTGGCTTGGGCCAGCAGGGGCAGCGCCGCCGCGACCGCCCGGTTGAGGACGCGCGAGCCCTGGCTCCCGCCGAACACGAGGAGCGACAGGCGGCCGCCGCGGGCTTTCGGCCGGAGGGCGGCGAATTCGGGGCGGACGGGATTTCCGAGGTGGACCCCTTTCCCGCGGAAGCAGGGGAGCGAAGCCTCGAACGCCACCGCCGCCTTTTTCACCCAGCGGATGAGCAGCCGGTTCGTGAAGCCCGGCCGGACGTTCTGCTCCAGGATGAGCGTCGGCACGGCCGTCCAGGCCGCGAGCAGGACGATGGGGCCGGAGCTGTATCCGCCGACGCCCACGACGAGGCGCGGCTGCAGCCGGACGAGGAGGGCCAGCGACTTCAGGAAGGCGCCCGGCAGCAGGGCGGCCGCCTTGAGGGCGCGGCGGCCGCGGCCCTTCAGGCCTTCGATCCGCATCGGAACGTAGCGGACGGCTTCGCGGGCCATGATCTCCCGCTCGGTCCCGCGGCCGCTGCCGACGAACGTCAGGGCGAGCCCGGGGTCCATGTCCCGGAGCTTGCGGCCGAGGACAAGGGCGGGGTAGAGGTGGCCGCCCGTCCCGCCGCCGCTGATGATCACCCGGCGTTCCTTCATGCCTGCGTCCTCTGGGTCTCCCGGCGCTGGGAGATGTGGAGAAGAAGACCGATCACGATCAGGTTGCAGACGAGGGAGGACCGGCCGAAACTCAGGAAGGGCAGGGGCACGCCTTTCACCGGTCCGAGTCCGAGCACGACCGAGATGTTGAGAAGGGCCTGGATCCCGATCAGGAACGTCAGTCCCGCGGCGGCGAGCTGGCTGAAGGCGTTGGGCGCCTTGAGCGAGATGACGATGCCCCGCCAGATCAGGATGACGAAGAAGGCCAGGGTCACCAGGGTCCCGAAGAACCCCATCTCTTCGCCGAGGATGGCGAAGATGAAGTCGGTGTGGGGGTAGGGCAGGAAGAGCTTCTGGACGCTCTCGCCCAGACTGGCCCCGATCAGGCCGCCCGCGCCGAGCGCGAGCTTGGACTGCTGAATCTGGAAATTGATGCTCTGCGGGCTCTTGTCGGGCGAGAGGAAGGCGAGGATCCGCTCCAGGCGGTAGCTCGCGGCGAAGAGGTAATAGACGAAGACCGGAAGCGAGAAGACGCCCAGATAGAGGAAATATTTCGGCCGGACGCCGCCCAAGAAGAGGAGAAGCAGGCCGAGGAGGAAGACGAAAAGGGCGGTGCCGAAATCCGGCTCCTTCATGATCAGGAGGGCGAACAGGGCGATGACCACGGCCGGGACGAAGATGACCCGGGGCTCCTGGATCTTGTCTTTCCGCCGGTCCAGGTACCAGGCCAGGAAGAGGACGAGGCTGATCTTGGCCAACTCCGACGGCTGGAAGCGGATCCCAGCGAGGCTGATCCAGCGGTTGGTCCGGGCCACGGACGGCATCAGGAAGCAGAGGACGAGGAGCCCGAATGTCCCGGCGAGCAGGCCGAGGACGAACAGCGATTGCTCATAGAACGGCTTCCGGATCGAGAGCAGCACAAGGATGACCGCCAGCCCGCCGACCGCACCGAGCGCCTGCTGCGCAAGGAAATAGAACGGCTGGTTGTAGATGAGGTCGGAGGCGACGCCCGAGGCGCTGAAGACCATCACCAGGCCTATCGTGAGCAGGATGAGGGTGACGGCGAACAGCCATTTGTCGAAGCTGTAGGGCCTGACGATGTCCATGGTCACCTTGCTCCGGCCGTGCGGGCGAGCTTGCGGACTTCGCGCTTGAAGACCCGGCCCCGCTCCTCGAAGTTGGCGAACATGTCCCAGCTCGTGCAGGCCGGCGCGAGGAGGACCACGTCGCCGCGCGACGCAGCGGCGAAGGCGAGGGGAACGACGTCCGCGAACGTCCCGGCCTCGTCCATCGGAACGACGCCGTGGAGGGCCGCCCGGATCTTGTCCTTGGCCGCGCCCACCAGCACGACCTTTTTCACCCGGGCTTTCACGAGGCGGCGGAGCTTCGTGAAGTCCGAGCCCTTGTCCTTGCCGCCGAGGATGAGGACGATCGGCCGGTCGAAGCTCTCGATCGCCTTGATCGCGGCGTCCACGGTCGTGGCCTTGGAATCGTTGACGAAGGTGGCCCCGCGGAGGGTGAGGACGGGCTCGAGCCGGTGCTCGAGGCCGGTGAACTCCCGTATGGACGCCCGCATCGACCGCGGCTCGACGCCGCTCAGGGCCCCGACCATCGCCGCGGCCATGACGTTTTCCCGGTTGTGGAGTCCGGGCAGCCGGATTTCGCCGACGGGCATGAGGTCGCGCTCCTTCGCTCCGTCGCGGAGTACGACCCGGTCCCCGCGGAGGAAACAGCCCCGGCCGAGCGCCCGCCGGCGGCTGAAGCCGTAGACGTCGGACGGGGCGAGGGGCTTCAGGCCCCAGACGCGGGCGTCGTCCCGGTTCAGGACGGCCTTGTCGCCCCCCCGCTGGCCGAGGATGAGCTTCGCCTTCGAGAGGAAGTAGGCTTCGAACGAAACGTGCCAGTCGAGGTGGTTCTGGGAGACGTTGAGGAATACGGCGACGGACGCCCGGAACGCGTCGATGAACTCGAGCTGGAAGCTCGAGATCTCGGTCACGTAGACGTGGTCGTCGCGGCTCCGGTCGACGAACGAGATGAGCGGAGTCCCGATGTTGCCGGCGAGATGCGCCTTCCGTCCGGCATCCTTCAGGATCTTGTGAATCAGGGTCGCGGTCGTCGATTTGCCGTTCGTCCCGGTGATGCCGATGATCCGGCCCTTCAGGAACCGGAAGGCGAGCTCGATCTCGGACAGGATCGGGACGCCGCGCGCCTGGGCGGCCGCGTATTCGGGCAGGAGCGGGACGCCCGGGCTGGGGACGATGAGGTCGGCCTCGAGGAAGGAGGCCACCCGGTGCCCTCCGGCTTCGATCTCGGCCCCCCGGGCGGTCCAGGCTTCGGCCGCCCCGCTGAGCGCCGCGGCGGTCTTCTTTTCGCTGATCTTCACACGCGCCCCTTGGTTAAGGAGGAAATCGGCGACGGATTCGCCCGTCTTTCCCAGGCCCACGACCAAGACGCGCTTGTGGCGGAGATCCATGTTTACCTCAACTTCAGGGTGGCCAGGCTGAACAGGGCGAAAATGATGCCCAGGATCCAGAACCGGATGACCACTTTCTCTTCGGGCCAGCCCAGGAGCTCGAAATGATGATGGAGCGGGGCCATCCGGAAGATGCGCTTGCCCCCGCTGATCTTGAAGTACCCGACCTGGAGGATGACGGACAGCGCCTCGAGGATGAACACGCCCGCCACGGCGAAGAGCAGCAGCTCCTGCTTGATGAGGACCGCGATCGCGGCCAGCGCCGCGCCGAGGGAGAGCGCCCCGACGTCGCCCATGAAGACCTGGGCCGGATGGGAGTTGAACCACATGAATCCGAGGCAAGCCCCGGTCAGCGCACCGGCGAAGACCGTGAGCTCCGCGGCCGGCTTCACCTGGGCGATGTAGAGGTAGTTGGAGAAGATGGCGTGGCCGGAGATGTACGTCAGCGCCGTCAGGGCGGCGGCGCTGATGGCCGTCAGCCCGATGGCCAGGCCGTCCAGGCCGTCCGCTACGTTGACCGCGTTCGAGGAGCCGACCAGGATGAAGGCGGCCCAGGGGGCGTAGAGCCATCCGAGGTAGGGCATCCATTTCTTAAGGAAGGGGAGGTAGAGGTGGAGATTGAACCCGCGGTCCGGCCCCTCGGTGAAGCCCAGGTAGACGACGATCAGGCCAAACACCACGGCCAGGACGGCCTGGAGCAGGATCTTGTTCCGGGCGATCAGGCCCAGGGACTGTTTCTTCTTGACCTTGAGATAGTCGTCGAGAAAGCCGATGAGGCCGAAGAGGGACATCGTGCCCATGGCCAGCCAGACGTAGGTGTTTTCCAGGTTCCCCCAGAGGATCGTCGGGACGAGCGTCGCGCCGATGATCAGGAGCCCGCCCATGGTCGGTGTCCCTTTCTTCGAATAATGGGACTGCGGCCCTTCGGTCCGGATCTCCTGCCCGATCATGTTTTTTTTGAGGAACCGGATGAGCGGCGGGCCGAAGAGAAAGCTCAGCACCAGGGCGGTGATGCCGGCCAGGGCGGTCCGGACGGTGATGTACTTGAACAGGTTGAGGAACGGCACCGACTTTTGGAGGGTGGTCAGCAGCCAGGTCAGCACGTCAGGTCTCCTTGGGCGCCGTCAGAATCGCGTCGACGACGATTTCGGTCCGGATCCCCCGCGATCCCTTGACCAGGACGAGATCGCCGTCCCGGAGGAGGGCGAGGACGGCCGGGGCCGCCTCTTCGCTTGTGGCGAAGGCGTGGAGAGCGGCGGGGTCCATCCCCGCTCTGCGCGCGCCGGCGGCGGTGCGGGCGGCCAGGGGGCCGACGGCCGCGAGGATGTCCCAGCCGTCCCGGGCCGCGCGCTCGCCGGCTAGTTCGTGATAGGCGGGCGCGGCTTCGCCGAGCTCGAGCATGTCGCCCAACACCGCGATCCTCCGCCGGGCCGGCAGGCGGCCGTAGCTCCGGAGCGCGGCTTCGAGCGCCCGGGGGTTCGAATTGTAGGAGTCGTCGATGAGGACGATCCCCCGGGCCAAATGGTGCGGCCGGCCGCGATTGGACGCGGGCCGGAGGGCCTCGACCGCCGGCCGGAGCCCGTCCCAGGGCAGCTCGAGGGCCCGGGCGGCGCCGAGGGCGGCCAGCAGGTTGAAGATCGCGGTCTCGGCCAGGAACGGGAAGCGGACGCCGTGCCGCTCGCCGCCATAGACGATGTCGAACGCGAAGCCGTCGTAGCCGAGGCTTCGGATGTTCTCCGCCCGGATGTCGCAGTCGGGGGCCAGGCCGAAACGGATCGTGCGGCCTGACCAGACCGGGGCGATCCGGGCGGTGAACGGGTCGTCGCCGTTGAGGACGGCCGTTCCGCCGGGCTTCAGGCCTTCGAGGATCTCGGCCTTCGCCGCGGCCACGGCCTCCAGAGTTTTCAGGAATTCGAGATGCACGGGATGGACGTTGGTGATCACCGCCACGTCGGGCGGCGCGATCCCGGTCAGCCGCCGGATCTCGCCGGGCGCGCTCATGCCCATCTCGAGCACCGCGGCATCCTGACCCGGCTCCAGCCGGAGGAGCGAGAGGGCCAGGCCGAGGTGGTTGTTGAAGTTCCCCTCGGTTTTCAGGACGTCGTAGCGCGTCGCGAGGAGGGCGGCGGTGAAGTCCTTGGTCGTGGTCTTGCCGGCGCTCCCGGTGATGCCCACGACCTCGCGCGGCCGCTCGGCCAGGACGCCCCGGGCCAGCGCCTGGAGGGCCGCGACCGTGTCGGCGACTTTGAGCAGGGCGAAGCGTCCGTCCGGCGGATCGACGTCCCGGGAGACGACGGCCCCGGCCGCGCCCCGGGCGGCGGCCTCGGCCACGAAATCGTGGCCGTCGCGGCGGGCGACGACGGCGAAGAACAACTGGCCGGCTGCGGTCTGCCGCGAATCGAGGCCGAAGGCGCGGAAGCGGAGCGCCGGGTCGCCCTGGGCGACGGACCCTCCGGTGAGGACCGCGATCCGGTCGAGGCGGAGGTCGGCCATGTCAGATCTTCTCCATCGCGGCCAGGATCTCGCGGACCACGTCCCCGTCGTTGAAGGGGACGATGCCGTCCTTGAGCTCCTGGGTGTTCTCGTGGCCCTTGCCCGCAAACAGGATGTAGTCCCCCTTGCGGGCGAAGGACAGGGCCTCCCGGATCGCCTCGCGGCGGTCGGGGAGGAGGCTGTATTTTTTCGTCCCGGCCTTGACGAGGCCCTTCTCGATTTCGTGGATGATGGCCAGCGGGTCTTCGGAGCGGGGGTTGTCCGAGGTCACGAACGTCCAGTCGGCGAAGAGGCCGGCGACCTCGCCCATCCGCTCGCGCTTGGTCCGGTCCCGGTCCCCGCCGCAGCCGAAGACGAGGAGGATGCGGCTCGGCCGGAGGTCCTTGACGGTTTCGAGCAGACTCCGCAGGGCGCTGTCCGTGTGGGCGTAATCGACATAGAGGTTCAGGCCGCGGTCGTTCTCGATCTTCTCGAACCGGCCGGGCACCTGTTTCAACGCGGCGATCCCGTCCTTGATGACGGACGGTGGGACGCCGAGGGCCAGGGCCACGGCGAAAGCGGCCAGCAGGTTGTAGAGGTTGTACCGGCCCGAGAGCGTCGAGGCGATGGAGATCTGTCCGCCGGGGAACTTGATCGTCCCCTCGATGCCCGTGCCGTTCAGCTTGAAGCGCTCGGCCCGGACGAGGGCCGTCGGCTCGAGCCCGAAGGTGATGGTGCTCATCGGCAGGTCGGGGATGAGGCGCTTCCCCCAGGGATCGTCCTCGTTCACGACGGCGATCCGCTTTTTCGAGTTGAGGACGAACAGCTTCTTCTTGGCGTTGAAGTAGTCCTCCATCGTCGGATGGTAGTCGAGGTGCTCGCCGCTGAGGTTGGTGAACACGGCCACGTCGAAGCTGATGTCCCAGACCCGCTTCAGGTCGAGCGAATGGGAGGAGACCTCTATCAGGCAGTGCGAGGCGCCCGCGTCGAGCATGTCTTTCAGCATCCGTTGGAGGTCGGGCGCCTCGGGCGTCGTCCGCCGGGCCGCGAACTCGAAATCCGGCCCCCGGTGGCTGATCGTCCCGATGACGCCGGTCCGGAACCCCGCTTTTTGGAAAATGGCTTCGAGGATGTACGTCGTCGTCGTCTTGCCCTTGGTCCCGGTGATGCCCACGAGCTTCATCCGGTGCGACGGGTGGCCGTAGAAGTTGGCCGAGCAGAGGGCCAGGGCCTCGCGCGGATCGAAGACGCGGATCCAGGCCGCCGCGATGCCGTCCGGCTTCGGCCGGTCCGAGAGGACCGCGGCCGCTCCGGCGGCGACCGCTTCGGCGGCGTAGGCGAAGCCGTCCGTCCGGGCGCCCTTGAGCGCCGCGAAGAGGTACCCCGGCCGCACGTCCTTGGAGGAGTAGGCGAGCCCTCGGATGTCCGCGGCTTCGTCGCCCTCGACCAGGAGGACGGGGACGCCCTTCAACAGTTCTTTGAGGATCATGGCCGTTTTCCCTTCGCGCCCTTGGCCGCGAGGAGGCTCCGCTCCGGGCTCGGCGGAGGAACAACCCCCTTGTAGCGAAGCGTCCGGAGGGCGATCTCGCGGAACACGGGCGCCGCGATCTGGCCGCCGTAGTAGGCGTCCTTCTTGGGTTCGGCGAGGACGACGATGATCGACAGGACCGGCTTGTCCACGGGGACGAACCCGACGAAGGAGGCGATGTGCTTCGAGGACTGATACGTCCTGCGGACCGGGTCGTAGATCTGCGTCGTCCCGGTCTTGCCGGCGATGGCGAATCCGCCGGCCGCGGCTGCCTTGCCCGTCCCCTCGAGGACGACCCGCTCAAGGATCGAGGCCAGCGCCTGGCCGGCCTGGTCGGAAATGACCCGGACCTGTTCCCCGCCGGCCGATTTCCGTTTCACGGGCACCCCGGCGACGCTCTTGACGATCCGCGGCGGGACCAGGGTCCCCCGGTTGGCGATGACGTTCGCCGCCTGGAGGATCTGGAGGGCCGTTACCGAGATCTCGTAGCCGATGGAGATCGAGTCGAGCGACCGCTTTGTCCATTCGGCGAGGGGATGGACGATGCCGACCGACTCGGCCGGGAGTTCGATCCCCGTTTTCTCGCCGAAACGGAACGCCTGGACCGTCTGGTAGAGGAGGGGCGGCCCGACCTGGCGGCCGACCTGGATCGAGCCCACGTTGGACGATTCGATGATGACTTCGGGGAAGGTGAGGGTCCCGAAGGTCTGGTGGTCCCGGATCGCCCCGCCGGCGGATTCGATCGAGCCCTTGCTGCAGTCGAAGCTCTGGGTCAGGGACACGCGCCGGTTTTCGAGCGCGGCCGAGGCGGTCACGATCTTGAACATCGATCCGGGCTCGAAGAGGTGCCGGATCGCCCGGTTCGTTCCGGCTTCCGCGGCGGCGGGCAAACTAACGTTGGGGTCGTAGTCGGGGACACTCGCCATGGCCAGGATCTCGCCCGTCGAGGGGCAGGAGGCGATTGCCGTCCCCCAGGCGGCCTCCTGGTCAGCCACGGCCTTCTTCAGGGCCGTCTCGACGAAATATTGGATCGTGGCGTCGAGGGTCAGTTCCAGGTCTTTTCCGCTCTGGGGCTCCTGCAGGGTTTCGTAATGGTATTTCCGCCCCTTGACGTCGAGGAGGGCGATCTGTTCGCCCTTGGTCCCCTTCAGGATGGCGTCGTATTTCAGCTCGATGCCACCCACGCCTTTGTCGTCCATTCCGACGCCGCCGAGAACGTGCGAGGCCAGCGTGCCTTGCGGATAAAAGCGCCGCTTCTCATCCTGGAAGCCGACCCCGCCGAGGACCAGGGCCTTGACCTTCTCGGTCGTTTCTGGATCGGCCTTCCGCTTGATGTAGATGAAGCGGTCCCCTTCGGCGAGCGCGGCCCTGATCCGCTCGATGTCGGCGCCGCTCAGGTCGAGAAGGGGTTTGAGCTTCAGGACGGGCCGGAGCTGCTCCTCGGGAGACTCGGAGGGCGAGGGATTGTAGAAGATGGACTGCACGGGCACACTCAGGGCCAGGATCTGGCCTTTCCGGTCATAAATGGCGCCTCTCTCCGGCACGATTTCGATCGTTTTTTGGTTCTGTCCGACGACCTTGGCGCTTGACCGGGCGTGGCCGAGGACCTGGAGCTGGAAAAGCCGGGCCACGATCCCCAGGCTCCACAGGCCGAGAACCAGGGCGAGAAACTTGGTCCGCCGGCGGGCCTTTTTCTGGTACAGGCCGTTCGCGATGTTCATGCCGTCAGTTCCGGATCAGCGGTTTTCATAGATCACCTGGTCCTCGCGGGGATCGCCGAGTTTCAGCGCCTGCCGGGCGGTCCGGTTGACGCGTTCGAGGGAGAGAAGGGCGGCCCGTTTCGTCCGCAGCTTCTTGATGTCCTCCCCCAGGGCCCGAAGCCGGTGTTCGCCCTGGACGATTTCGTAGCCGAGACGCACGTTTTCGGTGAGGTGCCAGATGTAGAAGGTGAGGGTCAGCATCGTGAGGACGCCGGCCAGCGTCCTCCAGAGGATTGCCTTCCGGCCGAGCTTCTTACGAACCATGGGTTCTCTTCACGGCCGCCCGCAGCTTGGCCGACCGCGAGCGGGGATTGCGGGCGGCCTCCGCGTCGCTCGGAACGACGGGGTGCTTCGTCAGGATATCGATGACTCCGGGGCCGTATTCGGTCCGGGCCAGGCGGTTCAGGGTGTGCTTGACGATGCGGTCTTCGAGGGAATGGAACGAGATCACCACGATGCGGGTCGCGGGGCCGACCCGGCCGATCGCTTCGGTCAGGAGCTCGCCGAAGCCGTCGAGCTCCTGGTTGACTTCGATCCGGAGCGCCTGGAACACCTTGGAGGCGGGATGGATCTTCCCGCGCTGGGGGATCCAATGGCAGACCTCTTCGACGAGCGCCCGGAGATGGGTCGTGCTCTCGATTTTCTGCGTCCGGCGGACCGAGGCGATTTTCCGGGCGAGCTTGGCAGCCTGCTTGAGCTCCCCGTGCTCGCGGAAGAGGCGCGCCAGCTGCGGCTCCGGGTATTTGTCGAGGATCCGGGCCGCGGTGAGATTGTTCCGGTCGTCCATCCGCATGTCGAGGGGGCCTTCGGCGGAGTGGCTGAACCCGCGCTCGGGCGTGTCGAGCTGGTAGGACGACATGCCCAGGTCGAGCAGGATTCCCCGGACCGCGGAGAAGTCGATTTCGATCTCGGGCAGGGCCTTGAAATTTGCGTGGTAGAGTTCGACCCGGTCCTCGTAGGGGCGGAGGATCTCCTGCGCCTTGGCGATCGACCTCGCGTCAAGATCGAGGCCGACGAGCCGAGCGCGGGGATTGCGCTTCAGGATCTCCTCGGCGTGGCCGGCCAGGCCGAGCGTGCCGTCGATGTAAATCCCTTCCCTTTCGATGTCCAAAAAGGCGAGGGTTTCTTCGAGCAGCACCGGGATGTGCTCTCGGGGGGTCATTCCGTTTTCCTGTCCGACATCAGCTTCGCGATTTTCTTGAAGTCCTCATAGGTGAGCGGTTTCTTGGCCATTTTTTCGTCGAGCCGCGCCCGGTCCCAGACCTCGAGATAGTTGTTGAGGCCGATGACCTGGACCTCGGTCTGGAGCCCGGCCTTGGCCCTGAGCCACTGGGTGATTAGGACCCGGCCCTTGGAGTCGATCTCGCCGTTCGTCCCGAGAAGACTGGCCTTTCGGACGAATTCCAGGACGTCGGGATCGGGATAGCGGGTCTCGTCGCCGGGGGTTTTCATTATGTCTTCGAAGACCGGGAGGGGAAAGATCTGCACGTAGTCGTCCTCGAGCGAAGTGACGAACAGGCCTTTGCCGAACCGCTCTTCGATCGCGGCCCGGAACTTCTCCGGAATCTTGAGTCTGCCGCCTTTGTCGAGCTTGGCTTTGTAACTTCCGATCAGAAGATTTCCCATTTCGTCCCTTTTCATCCCATTTTCGTTTCAAATATAGTGAAAAATGATATCAAAGTCAAGCAAATTCGTGGGAATACGAGAAAATAAATCGGACGGAACAGGAGATTCTAATCAGTTGAAATCAAATCAATTAGCAGGGATGTTGCACCCCTTTGAAGGTCGTGCGGAGGGCGATCAGTCCGGGGCGGGGCCGAATTCCCTGTTTTCCAGGAGTTTTTTTGCGAGTTCGAGGTCCTTTTCGGGGACGAAAATTTTGATCTCTCCCAGGCCGTCGGCAGAGAACGGATAGATCGTCTGGAGCATCAGTCCCTTGAAAAAACAGGCGATCCCCTCGCTCTCCAGGAAGTTCTTGATGACCTCGGCCTCGACCGGCCCCTGGACCCGGGCCACTTCTTTAAGGTCCAGCCGCCGGTCTCCGTCCATGTCATGAGGATTGTGTTCGGCCATGTCGGCGTCCTCCCCGCGTTTTCGGGTTTTTCGGCGTTCGGCCTGCGGCGGCCGGGGCCCCGGGCTTTGCCCGAGGGGCCACTTCCGCCGCGAAGTCTCGTCCCTTGGTCTTGCGGATAAAACGGTAATAATCATCCAGGATCCGGCGATGGTCGAAGGCGAGGGGAAAATTGATCTCCCGCCGGGTGAAGATCCCGATGTCCCCGGCGTCGTCCCGGGCCACGGGCACGCCCCGGGCCCGGGCGATGAAAACCGTGGTGATGGTGTGCCTCCGCGGGTCCCGTCCCGGATCGGAATAGGTATGAAGCTGGCCCAGCAGTCGGACCTTGAGCGAAGTCTCCTCTTCAGCCTCCCGGACGGCGGCCTGCTCGAGAGATTCGCCGTAATCGACGAATCCTCCCGGCAGGGCCCAGCCCGGGGGCGGGTACTTGCGCTTGATGAGGATGATTCCGTCATCTCCCCGCGGAGTCTTGATCTGGATGATCAGATCTACAGTCGGGGCCGGATTGCGGTAGGTCGGCTCGGATTTTCGGGAGGGCATGGCAGACCCATTCTAATGCATCGGCCGGTTCCCGGCAACCGGCGCCTGTCCCTTTCCTGGGGCAGGGCTGTCCTCCCCAGGGGACAAATCCTCCTGATTTTAGACGGTTTCCCTCCCTATGACGGTTGGCATGGAATTTGCTTTAGGCTATAATGAAATCCATTAGAAGGAGAAAGGCCATGAGAGAGAGGGGTTGGATATCAGGGCTTTTCATCGGGCTTCTCCTGGCGGCCTCCATGGCCGCGGGGGCGGCGGACAACTACCGGCTGGTGAACGGAACAGAAGAATTCTATTACGGCCATATCAGCCTGGTCGACATCAAAAACGACGGCAAGGACCCGATGGTCCTGCGCGAGGGGGCGACGGCGGCCGAGCCGGCGACGCTCAACCTTCCCCTCGGCCCGGGCGATACGATATTCACGTCCGGCGAGCGGCGGTGCGAAATCCAGTTCGACAACGGGACGGTCCTCCGCCTCGACGTGAACACCGAGTTGAAGATCGAGGCTCTCATGGCCCAGAGCCTGAGCTCCCGGACCAAGGTTTCGAACCTCGTCCTGCGCCGAGGGCAGGTTTACGCCATGTACAAGCAGTACAGCGCCAAGGAGACGTTCCAGGTCATCACCTCGAACGCGGCCGTCAAATTGGCCCATAACGCCGTGGCCACGATCGGCTGGGCGGTCGACAGGGGCACCGACGTCCAGATCGCCTACGGCCGGGCCGACGTCCTCTACGGTCCGAACAGCAAGGACCTTTTCGAGAAGTCGGTTTATAAAAACGAGAAGATGATCGTGGCCCCGAACCACGCGGCCTCCTTCCCCGCGATCGACGCGCCCTCGGATTTCGCGGCCTGGAACCAGGAGATCAACAAGAACTTCGACGAGCTGCACAAGGGGAAGACCATGATCCCCAAGCCCGTTCAGCGGCTGAATTCGGCGGTCTTCTATTTCGCCCAACAGTACGGCAACCTCTACGGCGAGTGGATCTACGACGATTATTTCGGCTATGTCTGGCGGCCGTTCACGAACGACATGCGCTACCCGAACGGCGGCTGGTCGCCGTACTACGTGGGCCGCTGGTCGAACTATAACGGCCAGATGTTCTGGGTGGCCGACGAGCCCTGGGGCTGGATCCCTTATCACCTGGGGGTCTGGCACTGGGACGCGAAGCGCGGCTGGTATTGGCTCCCCGGCTCGGCGTTCGCTCCCGCCTGGGTCGACTGGGCCTTCTTCGGCGGCGCCAGCTACGGCTGGAGACCGTGGTCGATGTGGGACTGGGGCTGGTATGGCCCTTCTTCCTATCTCTATGGCGGTTTCTACGGATACGGTCCGTTCGACTCCTTTGGTAATCCGGAGTTCTTCTACTGGGGTTGGCGGTATTGGAACTACTACGGAAATTTGGGATATTACGGCTGGTGGGGACTCGGATATCTCACGGGCGGCCCCGGCCAGGGGAGCGGCGGCTCCGGGCCGACGTTCGTCAAGGTCGACAAGAACCAGCTCCAGAAGCCCGGCGCGCCGCCTTTCGCCATGCCCAAGGAATTCAAGGGCGGCTTGAAATCGCTTCTCGCAGCCCTGAAAAAGGGCGACGCGACGGCCGTAGGCTCCCTGCAGGCGGTTTCGCGGCAGACCCTTGTCGTCAGCTCTTCGGACCTGCACCAAAGTGGGCTCCATAATCGGGCGGTCCGCCTCGACCAGCTCGTCGAAGCTTCGAGGTCCCTGCCGGCGAACTCGCCGCAGCGAATCATCCTGAGCGTCCCGCCCCGGTCGGCCCAGAACTCCGCCTACAACGCGAGCCGGGCCTACGACCGTGGCGCCCGGCTGGCCACGCTCCAGGCCGGCGCGACGGTCCGCGAGATCCCTGTCGTTAGCAACGAGGGACGCGCGCCAGTGAGTCGTGTTTATTCCAAATCGACTTCGGCCCTCGTCCAAAATCCGGGGATCCGGGCGCGCGACTGGAACCCCGACGTCCGGATCGGCCTTAGGGCCGGCCTGGACATCGTATATCTCAGTCAGCGCAATGAAATCTATGTCCCGCAGCTTCGCATCAATTCGTCCATGGCGGGCGGCGGTCCCGTCCTGACCTCCGACGGCCATGTGCGGATGGGCCGGCCGAATTCCTCCGGAAGCGGCGGCGGGTCTTCCTCGGGCAGCGGCTCCTCGGGCGGGTCGTCGGGCTCCGGCGGCGGATCGGCGAGCTCCGGCGGATCATCTTCCAGCGGCGGATCGGCAAGCTCCAGCGGATCATCTTCCGGCGGCGGCCACATCCGGAACTGATCGCTCAGGCCCTAAGCTTTTCTTGGAGCGAAAAAAAGCTTAGGACCTTTTTTTCTCAAGACCACACCGCGCGCGCGAGTCGCGCGATTTTTCGGGAGGCGGAGAGAGCCGCCGTTCGAACCGCGTTTCAGCGCAAAACCGTCCGCGGAATCCACCAGGGTGCGTCCAACAGCAGATCGCCCATCTTCACCCTTGCGTTGAACTCCGCCCTGAATTCCGGCCGGAGAGGGGAGACCGGGGCGAATTTCGCGGACAGGGGATTGACGTAGTTCCCGCCCTGCTTGATCCGGTAGTCGAGATGCGGCCCGGTCGATTCCCCCGTGGTGCCGACCAGGCCGAGGGCCTTCCCGCCTTCGACCCGCTCTCCCGCCGCGACGAAGATGCGGCTCAGGTGGAGATACATGGTCTCGTAGCTGTTCTTGTGGCGGAGGTGGACCATGTTCCCCGCCGGGCCGTTCGGGCCGGCCGAGAGCACGACGCCGTCCGCCGTGGCATGGACGGGCGTCCCTTCCCGGGCGCCGTAATCGACGCCGAAATGGGACGTGTAGACCTTGAGAATCGGATGGAAGCGGCTGAAGCTGAACCCGGAGGTGATGGACGCGTAGGGAATGGGCGACCGGAGGAACTCCTTGCGGACGGACTTGGCCTTGCGATCGAAATAATCGGCTTTCCCGGTGTTCCGATATGTGAACCGGTAGGCCTGGAACGCCCGGCCCCGGTTTACGAATTCCGCGGCCAGGATATTGCCGTAGCCCACGAATTTCCCATCGAGATAACGCCTCTCGTACACCATCCGGAAGGAGTCTCCGCGCCGCAGCTCGGTGTAGAAGTCGATGTCCCAGGCGAAGAGGTCGGTCATCGTCAGGGCCAGGAGGTCCTTCTCGTTTCTCCGGGCGAAGGCCGAGATCACGTTGTCCTCGACGATCCCCCAGATGAACTCGGTCCGCGTTTCGAAGGGAAACGCCCGGGCCTCGGCCTTGAAGCCCGCTCCCTCCCGCGACACGGCGAGGTAGCGGAGGTCGTCCATGTCGTATTCCAGGGAACGGACCGATCCCTCGGCGTCGACAAAAATCCGGATCCGGCGGCCGGCGATGATCTTGTTCAGGTTGAAGACGGGTTTGACGTCGGTCTTGAGCCGTTCGATCTCGACCCCGGTGAAACCATAGCCGCCCAGGATCTGGGACAGGGTCCGGCCCTTGGCGATGATCTCCTCGCGGACCCGGGGCGGCGGCTCCGGGGCGATGACGGGAGTGGGCGGGGAGACGGCGGGGACGGATGCCGCCGGGCCGTTTTTCGGGCGGATGAGAGTCAGGACGAGGGCCAGAACTCCTCCGAGGAGGACGAGGCCGAGGGCCGCAGCCAGTGCGATGCGGCGGGCGCTAGTGCGCGGCTTTCGGGACGGGCGCCGGGGCGGGGACGCCGCCGGCGGCGGATCGAAAATCAGCTGATATTGGTCAGTCATTTCATGGGGTCAGGACCTTGGGGAGGGGGACGAATCTTTCAGCCGGCGCTTGCGGCCGATTTCCTTGATCACCGCTTTATGGAGCACCAGGAAATAATATAGGGCCAGGCCGCCGCAGACGATCGCGAAGCGTCCGGTGTTGCGTTGGATGAGGCCGACCAGGCCGTAAACGAAAACAGCGATCAGGGCGATGACGTGGACGATCGCGAAGATCGTGTCGCCCAGTTTCGGCATCGGCGGGCGCGCCTCTGTCTGGCGGCGCTACTTGGCGTCCGCCCGGCGAATGGACTGGATCGTGATCGGCTGGCGGGGCGCGTCCTCGTAGCCCTTGACGATGCCCGTCGGGACCGCGGCGATGGCATCGACGACGTCCATCCCCTTGATCACCCGGCCGAAGACCGCGTATTTCATCCCGTCGAGGCTCAGGTTGTCTGCGTGGTTGATGTAGAACTGGCAGGTCGCGCTGCTGAGGCTCTCGCCACGGGCCATGGCGATCGTGCCGCGGCGGTTGCTCAGGCCGTTGCCGGATTCGTTCTTGATCGGGGCCTTTTCCTTCTTTTCCTTGTAGTCGGGCGTAAGCCCGCCGCCCTGGATCATGAAGCCCTTGATGATGCGGTGGAAGATCGTCCCGTCGTAGAATTTCTCGTCGACGTAGGACAGGAAGTTCTGGACCGTAACAGGCGCCTTGACCGGGTCGAGCTCGATCGTGATGTCGCCCTGGCTCGTCTTGATTTCGACAACGGGATTGGTCTGGGCCGCGGCCGCCGCGACCAGGCCGAAGGCCAGAACGGCCGAAAGGGCCGGGAGAATCACGGTGCGTAACATGGAAGCCTCCTCCATCGGGCCGTCCGGCGGCCTGAAAAAAGAAGATAGCAGAATCGGAGCCCCAACGCAAATGATCGCTGCGCGGCCCTCTCCCCCGAGCTCCTTGCATTTTCCCAGGCATCTGTAATACATAGGGGGCTGCCACTATCACTATTTTCCCAAGGAGGAGAGGATGAAGCGCCACCCCGTTTCCGCCGTTCTGCTGGCGGTCGTTCTGACCATTTTCGCTCCGGTCTTCGCCACCCAAAACGCCCAGCGCCAGGCGCCGCCGCCGGCCACCGACGAGCAGAAGCTCCTGGACGCGATGCACATCATCACCGACATCAAGCTTTACGACTACGTCAAGGAGCTCTGCGCCGACAAATACGCCGGCCGGCTCACCGGCACCCCCGAATACAACGCCTGCGCCGAATGGGTGGCGTCGCTTCTGAAGTCCTGGGGCGTCCAACCCGTGGGCGACAATGGGACCTATTTCCAGGCCTTTCCCAATCCGTATTCCCTCGTGTTCAAGGGCGGGCTGCTCTCGATGAACATCGCTGTCGGCAAGGACATCATCAAGAAAACTTACAAGTACGAAGACGAATTCATCCCCGGCGGCACGACCGCCTCGGGCGAGGTGACGGCCGAGGTCGTCTTCGTCGGCTACGGCGTCACCGCCCCGGAGCTGGGATACGACGATTACCAGGGCGTGGACGTCAAGGGCAAGATCGTCCTGATGGACTCCGAAGTGCCCATGGTGGCGAGCGACTCGTCCGACGTCTTCAGGAAATGGCGCCCGTATTCGTTCCACCAGGTCAAGCTCGAAAACGCCGTCGCTCACGGGGCGAAGGGGATGATCTACAACTACGGGCCAATCGGCAACCCCAACAATTCCTACCGCGACGGCTTCATCTACCATCACGTCGGGGCGGCCGTGGTCGCCGACGTCTTCGCCGGAACGGGCCGGACGTATGCCGACACCGTGGCTAAGATCCGGAAGGACCTCAAGCCGCAGTCGTTCGCCACCGGGAAGATCATGACCGTCAAAAACGTGGCCGAGCGCCATCCCGAGGGCATCGGCGCCAACGTCGTCGGGGCCATTCCGGGCACGGACCCGAAGCTCAAGGACGAGGTCGTGATCTTCGGCGGCCACCTCGACCACCTCGGCCGCCTGTGGGAGATGATGCCGGGCGCCAACGACAACGCCACGGCCGTGGCCGTCGGATTGGGTGTGGCCGAAGCCATGGCCAAGTCGGCCGTCAAGCCCAAGCGGACGGTCCTGTTCATCTTCTTCGGCAGCGAGGAGCAGGGCGTGGCGGGCTCGGATTATTATTGCGAACATCCGATCTATCCGCTGGACAAGACCCTGGTGTTCATCAACATGGAAGGCCCCGGGATGGGCGACCGGATTTCGGCTTCGGGGGCCCGGACCTATCCCGCCTTCTGGTCGTTCATCGAGAAGGCCAACCAGAAATACATCCACCGTCAGGTGTCCGGCGGGGCGGCCTCCTATCCCGGCCGTCCGCGGCAGGACTCGGCCCGCTTCTTCTGGAAGGGCGTGCCCTCGCTGACCTTCCGCGCCTCCGGAAAATCCGCGCCGTATCCGACCTACCACAACACCAAAGACGGCGTCGAGCTGGTTACGCCCGAGATCATGACGGACGTGGCCCGGCTCTTTTTCATGGCGACGATGGATCTGTGCGCGCAGGACGCGCTGAATTTCCGGCCGGAGAAGAAATAAGCGTCAGAGGTGGAGCTCGCAGACATCCTCGTCCTCGAGGGCGAACTCGCGAGGGATCATCTGGCCGGTGTAATCCGCGCCGCGCCAGAGGCGGGCATAGGCCAGCTTCTCGGCGAAGTCCTTGTGGACCGCCCGGGCCATCTCGATGACCGTCGTCCCGCGCTTCAGGACGAACGGCTCGCTTGAGTCCGGCTTCTTCCCGGGCGCCTTGCTGTAGACGCGGATGACGTTCAGGAAGGCGAAGATCCTCCTCTTCAGGTCCTCCAGGCCGTCGCCGGCCGTCGCCGAGACCGGGAGGACGGTGAGCTGGCTTTCGAAGAAAAACTTGAGGGTTTCGAGGTTCTCTCCGCCCGGGTCGAGGTCGCTCTTGTTGGCCACGAGGAGCGTCCTCTTCCGGAACGGGGGCGGGTCCGGGTTGTCTTCGGGCGGCGCGTAATCCTCCCGCATGAACTCGACCCGCTTGTCCTTCAGCTTGGCGATCAGGGACTCGAGGACCGTCGGCGCGTCCGCCGCGGCGAGGTCCACGACGATGAGGGCCGTGTCAGCGACCTTGATCAGCTCGACCTGCCAGCTCTCCAGGATTTCGGGGGTGATCGGCGGGAGATCGATGAGCTGGACGCGGACGTTTTCGAACTTCATCATATAGGGCGCGGGGTGGCGCGTCGTAAAGGGGTAGTCGCCGACTTCCGGATCGGCCCCGGTCAGGGCCTTGATGAGCATCGATTTTCCCGAGTTCGGCGGCCCAAGCACGACGACCTGGCCCGCGCCCTGCTTGGGAATGAGATAACTGACCCCATGCTTGATCGACGGGGCCTTAGCCATTTCGTCCTTGAGCTTCGAGATCTTGGTCTTGATCTGGGCCTGGAGCTTTTCGGTGGCCTTGTGCTTGGGCATCAGGGCCATCATCTCCTGCAGGATCTCGAGCCGTTCCTGCGGGATCTTGGCCGTCTTGAGCCGCTTCTCGGCTTCCAGGTATTGGGGAGTGAGATTGGCCGCCATCGCGTCTTCCGTTCCCGATTATAAGCGAATCGCGGGCGTCAATCGAGCCAGGCCAGCAGGCGGTCGAGCCGGGCGTCGAAAGTGTTCCCCTTCGGCGCCTTGACCTTCCAGATCACGCTCGTGGTGTTCGCCTCGAGGTCGATGACCGTGATGTTCTCCTCGTTCCCCAGGTTGGCCAGGAGGGCGACATACCGCTCGTCCGGATCGAAGACGGGGCGGTTGATGACCTGGCCGGGCTGGAGCGGCAGGGCCGGGCCTCTCTGCGCTTCCCCGGTCTCGGGATCTATCTCCATGAAGTAGAGGTTCCAGCCTTTCGAGGACTGCTCGTTCGCCAGTCCGAAGATGCGGTTGGACACCGGTGTGAAGACGCCGGCCAGCTCGCCCGCGTTTCCCCAGCTCCCGTTCTCCCAGCGGGCGAAATTCAGCTGGACCTCGTTCTGGAAGGTGATTCCCGTCCACTCCTGGAAGCGGGGGCAGGTATAGACTTTGTTCTGGAAGAGCTCCGCGCTCTCGGGATTCCGTTCCACGGAGATGAGAACCATGTCCGCCTGGTCGCTCGCGTCCACGAACCGCCAGCGCTCCTGGCGGGGGAATTCGGTGCTCTGAATCTTGGGCGGGTTCGTGGCCAGGTTCACGAGGAAGGCGCGGTTGGCATAGATGTCGCCCTGGCGGGGCATGGGCGCGTCGAAGGCCGAAAAGACGAGCGTATCGTTCGCCATGAACAGGCAGCCGCCCAACTCCGCGCAGACCTCCTCCTCGATCGAGGCCCCTTCGCTTCCGCCGGTGACGTAGAGGCCCTTCCGGCCCTGGAAAAGGCGCATGGGGTTTTCCTCGGGGCGCCCGACATAGAGGCGGTTGGCGGGGCAGCCCGCGAGAACATAATACCGCGAGCCGTCCCCGTTCCAGCCCGCCTTGAAGCCGGTTTCCGGGAGGACGGTTTTTTCGGTGCCCTTGCCGAGGTCTCTGAGGACGGTCTGGTCCTTCTTGGTATAGAGAAGATATCGGCCATCGGGCGAAATGGCGGCCGTCAGCGCGTCCGTCACGAGCGGCTCGACCGCGTCCTGGGTGAGGACGAGGACCGTCCCCTGCGAAAGCAGGATCACGCGGCCGGCGAATCGGGGCTTGGCCCCGCATCCGGCGGAGGCCAGGATGGCAGCCGCAGCGAGCGCCGCGAACAGCGTCGCCCTGCCGATCAACAATCCGGTCCGGGGCTTTTTCCGCATGACGTCACCTCCTCGGCTCGGGGCCATCTTATCAAAAAAAACCGGGGAAGACCACGGCGTCCGCGACGACCGGGTCGGCCGTCCTTCCCGCTATTTAGACGCCGGACCGCCGGAAAATCCGTGCCTCGCGGACTGAAAAAAGGAAGGAATTCCGCGGGCGGCCGCCCCCCCCCAAAAGGGAGGGCGAATTTTTTTTGGGGACCCCCTAATCATAGTGAGGGAGGGCCGCCTCTGCCACAAAATCTTGTGGAAATCCCCCTTTAAAATGTTTTACTTTTCCGCCCGTTTCCGGTATAATTTCGAGGGTAAAAACGCGGACCGGCCGAGTGAGAATTCATTCCCGATATCCCGTCTTTTATCAATGAGATAGGTGCCATGAAAGAAGAAAAATATACGGCCGAAAGCATCAAGGTCCTCAAAGGGCTTGAAGCGGTCCGAAAACGGCCGGCCATGTACATTGGGAGCACCGGCGTCGAAGGGCTCCATCACCTGGTGTACGAGGTCGTCGACAACTCAATCGACGAGGCGCTAGCCGGGTATTGCAAGAACATCGACGTCTTCATCCACGTCGACAATTCGATCACGGTCATCGACGACGGCCGGGGCATCCCGGTCGAGATGCATAAAAAAGAAAAGAAGTCCGCGGCCGAGGTCGTCATGACCATGCTCCACGCCGGCGGGAAGTTCGACGACAAGAGCTACAAAGTGTCGGGCGGATTGCACGGCGTCGGCGTTTCGGTGGTCAACGCCCTGGCCAAGCGGCTCGACCTCGAAATCAAGCGTGACGGCGGGATCTACACCCAAAGCTACGAGCGCGGTTTCGCCTTAGCCAAGCTCAAGCAGGTCGGAAAGACCAAGAAGACCGGCACCAAGATCACCTTCTGGCCGGACGACGAGATCTTCGAGACGACGGAATTCAACTTCGAGATCCTGACCCAGCGGCTTCGGGAATTGTCGTTCCTGAACCGGGGCATCCGGATCGCGATCGTCGACGAGCGGGCGGGCAAATCCCACGAGTTCCAGTACAAGGGCGGCATTCTCGAGTTCGTCCAGTACCTCAACCAGAACAAGACCGTCCTCAATCCCCGGCCGATCTATTTCGAGAGCCAGAAGGACGACATCATCGTCGAGCTCGCCTTCCAGTACAACGACGGCTACTCCGAGACGATCTTCACCTTCGTCAACAACATCAACACGACCGAGGGCGGGACGCATCTCATCGGCTTCAAGTCCGCCCTGACCCGCTGCATCAACAATTACGCCGTCACCCACAACCTGCTCAAGGACCTGGGCGCCGGGGCCCTCTCGGGCGACGACACGCGCGAGGGGCTGTGTGCCGTCCTCAGCATCAAGATGCGCGACCCCCAGTTCGAGGGCCAGACCAAGACCAAGCTCGGCAACTCCGAGGTCAAGGGCATCGTCGACTCGCTGGTCAACGAACAGCTCACGGCCTATCTCGAGGAGAACCCGACGAACGCCAAGCGGGTCATCCTCAAGGCGCTCGACGCCGCCCGGGCCCGCGAGGCGGCCCGCAAAGCCCGCGAGCTCGCCCGGCGCAAGAGCGTCCTCGAATCATCCTCGCTTCCCGGGAAGCTGGCCGACTGTCAGGAGCGCGACCCGGCCCTGGCCGAGATCTACATCGTCGAGGGCGATTCCGCCGGCGGCTCGGCCAAGCAGGGCCGCGATCGGCGTTTCCAGGCCATCCTGCCCCTCAAGGGCAAGATCCTCAACGTCTGGAAGGCCCGCCAGGACAAGATCTTCAACAACGAGGAGATCGGGATGCTGGTCGCCGCCCTGGGGACGAGCATCGGCGAGGAGGAGTCGAGCCTGGAGAAGCTCCGTTACCACAAAGTCATCATCATGACCGACGCCGACGTGGACGGCTCCCACATCCGGACGCTCCTCATGACCTTTTTCTACCGCCAGATGAAATCGCTCATCGAGCGCGGCTACCTCTATATCGCCCAGCCGCCGCTCTACAAGATCACCCGCGGGCGGGAAATCCTTTACCTCAAGGAGGAGCGGGCCTACGAAAAGTGGATCGTCAAGAAGATCTCCGAGGACTTCAAGGTCCGGGTCAAGGGCCGCAAGGAGCTCTTCGAGGGCGAGAAGTTCCGCAAGCTTTTCCTCCGGATCATGCAGAAAAAGAACTACATCCAGCTCCTTGAGCGCAAGAATTACCCCTTTTTCCTGATCGAGATCCTGATCCGGGAGGGCGTGAACGGCCTCGAAATCCTGCAGGACAAGAAAGGGATGAAGCGCCTCCAGGGGCTGATCGAGGACAAAGGGACCCAGACCGAGCTTACGAAGGATGAGGAATACGACACCTGGGAGCTGACCGTCAAGTTCGGCGTCAACGGCATGTCGGTCACTTGCAAGATCAACCTGGCCCTCATCGAGTCCATCGAATACAAGAACCTGACCAAGATCTTCCAGGAACTCGAGGAGTTCCGGCCGCCGTTCGAGGTCCTGAGCGAGGCCGAGACCGTAACCGTCGAGAATGAGCTCAAGCTCCTGGACTATCTTCACGAGCGGGGCAAGAAAGGCGTCACCATCCAGCGCTACAAAGGGCTGGGCGAGATGGCCCCCGAGCAGCTCTGGGCGACGACGATGAACCCCGAGAACCGGGCCCTCCTTAAGGTCGCGATTCAGGACGCGGTCGAAGCCGACAAAGTCTTCACGATCCTCATGGGCGACGAGGTCGAGCGCCGCAGGGAATTCATCGAGACCAACGCCCGCCTCGTGACCAATCTGGACATCTAAACCATGGCCGACGAAAAAGACGACACCGCCCTGAAGGACACGCCCGCCGCCAAGGCCAAAGCCGGCGAGATCCAGCAGCCGCTCTTTCCCGTGGCCGCCAACCTGACCGTGGTCTCCCTCGAAGAGGAGATGAAGCGGTCCTACCTCGATTATGCCATGAGTGTCATCATCGGCCGAGCCATCCCCGACATCAAGGACGGCCTGAAGCCCGTCCACCGCCGGGTCCTCTACGCCATGTACGAGACCGGCACGGCCTGGAACAAGCCTTACAAGAAGTCGGCCCGCATCGTGGGCGATGTCATCGGGAAATACCATCCCCACGGCGACGTGGCCGTCTACGACACGCTCGTCCGGATGGCCCAGGACTTCAGCCTCCGCTACCTGCTCGTCGACGGGCAGGGGAACTTCGGCTCGATCGACGGCGACCCTCCGGCCGCCATGCGCTACACCGAAGTCCGGATGACGAAGCTCGCCTCCGAGCTCCTGGCCGACATCGAGAAGGACACGGTCAATTTCGTCCCGAACTACGACGAGAGCCTGACCATGCCCGAGGTCCTGCCGGCCAAGTTCCCGAACCTCCTGGTCAACGGCGGCTCGGGCATCGCCGTCGGCATGGCGACCAACATCCCCCCGCACAACCTGGGCGAGGTCATCGACGGCGTCGTCCACCTCATCGGCCACCCCAACGCCGGCCTCGAGAAGATCATGGAATTCGTCCCGGGGCCCGATTTTCCGACGAGCGGCTACATCTTCAACCGCCAGGGCATCCGCGACGCCTACGCCACCGGCCGGGGGAGCATCCAGCTCCGGGCCAAGACCATGATCGAGCACGGCGAGAAGGGCGAGCGTGAGCGGATCGTCGTCACCGAGATCCCCTATGCGGTCAACAAGGCCCGGCTCATCGAGAACATGGCTGCGCTCGTCAACGCCAAGAAAATCGAGGGCATCGCCGACATCCGCGACGAGTCCGACCGGGAGGGCATCCGGGTCGTCGTCGAAATCAAGAAGGGCGAGTTGCCCGAGGTCGTCCTGAACAACCTCTACAAGCACACGGCCCTGCAGACGTCCTTCGGGATCATCATGCTGGCCATCGTCGACAAGCAGCCCAAGATCCTGGGCCTGATCGACATCATGAAATACTTCATCTCCCACCGCCAGGACGTCATCCGGCGCCGGACGCGGTTCGACCTGAAGAAGGCCGAGGCCCGGGCCCATATTCTGGAGGGGTTGACGATCGCCCTGGACCACCTCGACGCCATCATCAAGCTCATCCGGGCGTCGAAGACCGTGGACGAGGCCCGGACGGGCCTCATGGAGCGGTTCAAGCTGACCCAGATCCAGGCCCAGGCCATCCTGGAGATGCAGCTCCAGCGCCTGACCCACCTCGAGCGCGACAAGATCGTCCAGGAATACGAGGAGGTGAAGGCCCTCATCGCCAAGCTCAAGAAGATCCTCTCCTCGGACAAGCTCGTCCAGGAGATCATCGTCGACGAACTCCAGGAGATCAAGACCCATTTCGGCGACGCCCGCCGGACCGAAATCCGCGACGAGATCGTGGGCGACATCCGGCCCGAGGACCTCATCAAGGAGGAGGAGGTCGTCGTCCTCTACACCCAGTCCGGCTACGTCAAGCGGACCTCGCTCAGCACCTACCACTTCCAGATACGGGGCGGCAAGGGCCGGAAGGGCATCAGCATGAAGGCTGAGGACATCGTCGAAAACTTGTTCATCTGCTCGACGCACGACTATCTCCTCTTCTTCACCAACAGGGGGCGCGTCTACTGGCTGAAGGCCCTCGAGATCCCCGACGTCGGCCCGGCCGGCCGGGGCAAGGCCATCGCCAACCTGCTCGAGTTCCAACCCGAGGAGAAGGTCACCTCGGTCGTCGCGATCAAGGACTTCGCCGAGGACCGGTTCGTGGTCATGCTCACGACCGACGGGCTGATCAAGAAGACGAAGCTGAGCGGGTTCCAGAACATCCGCCGGGGCGGGATCATCGCCGTGAGCCTCCGGCCCAAAAGCGAGCTCATGTGGACCCGCCTGACCGACGGGAAGCGGGACATCGTCCTGGCCACCAAGCTGGGCAAGGCCATCCGCTTCAAGGAGTCGGATATCCGGTCGATGGGCCGCCAAGCGGCCGGCGTTCGGTCCATGTCCCTGCGCAAGAAGGACGAAGTGATCGGGATGGTGACCATCGGCGATGAGGACAAGCACATCTTCACCGCGAGCGTCAAGGGCTACGGCAAGAAGACCGAAACGGGCTTCTACCGCCGGCAGCGGCGCGGCGGCAAGGGCCTGATCAACCTCAAGATCACGCCGAAGATCGGGAACGCGATGGGCGTCCTGTGCATCGGCGACGAAGACCTGCTCCTCGTCACGGTCTCGGGCAAGGTCATCCGTTTCCAGACGAAGCAGGTCCGAGCTTCGGGGCGCGCGACCCAGGGCGTCCGGCTCATTCACCTTGACGAGAACGACAGCGTCTGTTCCGTGGCCGTGGCCCGGGAAGAGAGCGAATAGGCCGGTCCCGGACTCCTGTTCCCATCGGCGGCCGACATTTCGTGGGAAAATCGAATTCTGATATATCGTGATTTCTTTTTTCTTGACAGTCCTTCCCCGCAAAAATAGAATCTGTCTACTTTGATTTCCGAGGGAAAAATGATCACGACACTTTGCGAGTTTCTTTTGAATTCCGTCCAAGCGTATCCCAAGCCGGATTTTCTCCTCGTCAAGAAAAACGGCCGCTACACGCCCATCTCGATGGAGGACTTCGGCGCCCGCGTCCGGCACTTCAGCCTGGGGCTCCAGGACCTGGGCCTGGCCAAAGGCGACAAGCTCATCATCCTCTCCGAAAACCGGCCGGAGTGGACGATGACCGATTTCGCGTGCCTTGCGGCGGGCGGCGTGACGGTCCCCATCTATACGACCCTCGTTCCCGAGCAGGTGAAATACATCATCAGCGACTCCGACGCCAAGATCGTCGTCTTCTCCAATGATTTCCAATGGAGGAAGATCGCGGCGGTCAAGAGCGACCTGCCGCTCGTCAAGCACTACATCACGTTCGCCGACAAGGCGCCGGACGGGTGCCTCACGTTCGCCCAGATCGTCGCCCGGGGCGCCGAAATCGACAAGGCTCGGCCGAAGCAATTCGAGGAGACCGCGCGCGCCATCCGGCCCGGCGACGAGGCGTCGATCATCTACACGTCCGGCACGACGGGGGTGCCGAAGGGCGTCATCCTGACCCACGGCAACCTGGTCTCAAACGTCAAGACCGCGGCCGAGCTCCTGGAATTCAATGTCAAGGACACGGTCCTGTCCTTCCTGCCGCTTTCCCATATCCTGGAGCGCACGGTAACGTTCGCCTTCGTCTACAAGGGCTGCACGATCGCCTATGCCGAGAGCATCGAGGCGATCGGCCAAAACCTGATCGAGGTCAAGCCCCAGATCATGGTCAGCGTGCCCCGCATCTTCGAGAAGATCTACGCCAAGGTCATGGACAACGTCCTGGCGGGCTCGGGGCTCAAGCGGAAGATCTTTTTCTGGGGGATCAAGGTCGGCAAGGAATACGGGCGCCGCAAGCTGGCCGGGGCGAAGATCGGCGGCTGGTTGTCCTTCCGGCGGAACCTGGCCCACAAGCTGGTGTATACCAAGGTCATCGAAAAGACGGGCGGCCGCATCCGATTCTTCGTTTCGGGCGGCGCCCCGCTCTCCAAGGACATTGCCGAGTTCTTCTACGCCCTCGGCCTCGTCATCATGGAGGGTTACGGGCTGACCGAGACGTCGCCGATGATCTCCATCAACACCTTCGAGAACCTGAAGTTCGGGTCGGTCGGGAAGCCCATCCCCGGCATCGAGGTCAAGATCGCCCCGGACGGCGAAATCCTGACTCGCGGCCCGCACGTAATGAAGGGCTACTACAAGAAGCCGGACGAGAACCGCGAGATCTTCGAGGACGGCTGGCTGAAGACCGGCGACATCGGAAAGATCGACGCCGATGGCTTCCTGACGATCACCGACCGGAAGAAGGACCTGATCGTCACCGCCGGCGGCAAGAACATCGCCCCGCAGCCTATCGAGAACATCCTCAAGACCAACCCCTACATCCTGAATGCCGTGGTCATCGGCGACCGGAAGCACTTCATCGCCGCCCTCATCGTCCCGAACTTCGAGAAGCTCGAGGACTACGCGACCTGCAGCAAAATCCCCTTCGCCGGCCGGGCGGAGCTGGTCAAGAACGAGCAGATCCTGAACTTCCTCAAGGCCGAGATCGAGCGGGCCACGCCGAACTTGGCCTCCTACGAGCGGATCAAGCGGATCGCCCTCCTCGACCGCGATTTCGAGATCGAGGAAGGCGAGATCACGCCGAGCCTCAAGATCCGCCGGGCCGTCATCGAGAAAAAGTACAAGGGCGTGATCGAGGCGATGTACAAAGAGGAGAACGGCTAAGCCCCGTCTCTTCCGGGCTTCCGTCTTCCGCCGGTCCCGTCCCGAGGTGGCCGGGCCTACCTTTCGCCGCCCAAATCCCTTAAAATACGGATGCGCCATGTTCCGAATCCGACCTTTTCGTCTTGGTTTCCTGGTTCTCGGCATCGTCCTGGCCCTCGGGTCCTCTGCCCCGGCCGCCCCGGCCGGGGTCCACGAGCTTCGGGGCCGGGTGCTCGACAAGTCGAGCCTGGCGCCCCTGCCCAAAGTGGCCGTGAGCCTGCTCGAGACGAAGCTCGCCGCCGAGACCGGCCCGGACGGGACGTATCGGATTGCGGACGTGCCCAACGGAACCTATCAGGTCCTGTTCGAGAAGGACGGCTACCTGCCGATCGTGACCCGGGTCCGGGTGAGCGGCGAAAAGAAGGAGTTCGTCGTCGACGCCTCGCTCGAGGCGCTCCGGAAGGAAATCACGATCACGGCCGACACCTATGCGCGCGCCGAAACCGTGGCCTCGAGCCGGCAGAGCCTGTCGGGCGCCGAAGCCCGCTCCTTTCCGGGCGTCTTCGAGGACGTGAGCCGCGCCCTGCAGGTCATCCCGGGCGTGGCCACTTCGGGGGATTTCAAGAACGACCTTATCGTCCGGGGAGGGAGCCCGGGCGAGAACCTGTTCCTGCTCGATTCGATCGTGGTCCCCGGCCTGAGCCATTTCAGCTCGCAGAATTCGAGCGGCGGCTTCTTCGGCGTGCTCAACGCCAACCTCGTCAAGGACCTCGACTTCTACAGCGGCGGATTCCCGGCCATCTACGGCGACCGCCTGTCGTCGGTGACCTGCGTCGGCCTGCGGGAAGGGGACCGCAGCCGCCTGTCGGGCCGCCTGAATTTGAGTCTCTTCGGGGCGACGGGGACCTTCGAAGGACCGCTCCCGGCCGGCCTCGGATCGTGGATCGCGTCTCTCCGTAAGGACTATTTCGGCATCATCCCGCGCGGCTTGACGCTGGGGATGACGGTCATCCCCGATTTGGCCGACGCCCAGACGAAGATCGTGGTCGACCTGTCGCCCCGGCTCCAGCTCTCGCTCGTCGGACTCGGGGCCGTGGATCAAATCACCATCGATGAGTCCGACGGGCCCGTGGCGAGCCGGATGCACATGGAAATCCGCGACCGGCTCGACATCTACGGGGCCACGCTGAAATCGATCCTGGGCCGGTTCGGCGTCGCTTATTTCACGCTCTCGCGGACGCGGTCCCTCTGCAACTATACCGAGACGCGGAACGGACAGGAGAACTACGCGATCCGGACGGACGAGACAGATAGCACGGCCCACTTTGACCTGGAACTGTCGCCGCTGCCCCGGCTCCAGATCATGAGCGGGGTGTCCTACCAGGACATCGGGGCGAACGACCGGTCGCACTTCCGCGGCGGCTACACGGTCATCGACCGGATGGGCTTCCGGTTCACCCGCGCGGACTGGAGCCATGGCCTGTCTTCGGCCAAAGGGGCGTTGTACGTGCAGGCGAGCGCGACGCTCGGAGACCGGCTCAAGCTCACGGCCGGACTCCGAGGTGATTATTTCCGATATACGGGCGAGACGACCGTCAGCCCTCGGCTCGGGCTCAATTACCTAGTCCGGCAGGGCACGGACGTCCACCTCTCCTACGGCGTCTATTATCAATCCCCTGAAACGTTCTGGCTAAATTCCCATCCGTCCAACACGGACCTGCGCGCCCTTCGGGCCGAACACGCCGTCCTGGGCATTGAGCATGAGTTCGCTAAGGACTTCAAGGCGGGCGTCGAAATCTACGACAAGCGGTATCACAATTACCCCGTCGATCCCTCGAACCCCTTTCTGACATTGGCCAACCAGGGAGGCAGCCTCGTCCCGACGTTCTTCGGCTCGCGCCTCGTCGGCGCGGGGACGGGCTATGCCCGCGGGATCGAATTCTCGCTGCGGAAAGCGCCGACGGGGACGCTCTCCTGGCTTGTCAATTATTCCTACGCCGTGGTCAAGTACCGGGCCCTGGATGGAGTGCTGCGGAACGGGGATTTCGATTTCCGGCACATCCTAAACGCCGTCGCGACCTACCGGCTCTCGGGAACGCTCGAAATCTCGGCGAGGTGGCGCTACCTCGGCGGCCAGCCCTACACGCCCTTCGATATGGGCCTGACCATTTCGAAGAACGACGAATATTTCGACATGACGAAGATCAACGAATACCGGTACCCGGCCTATCACCGCTTGGACGTCCGCCTCGAAAAGCGGTTCATTTTCAAGAAATGGAGCCTGGACGTCTACCTCGACGTCCAAAACGTCTACAACCGGAAGAACATCTATTACAAGTTTTGGGACGACGGCCAGGAAAAGAGCGTCTACTTCTTCCCCATCATTCCCTTCCTGGGGATCCAGGCGGGATTCTGATCCTGAGCGGGGGCCGCGCTATTTCTTGACCAGCGCGGTCGTGGACCGCTGTTCGCCCGAGAAGCCGATGGTCATGCTCATCGACTCGATCGAAATGACCCCGCCCATGGTCGCCTTCATCTCGGCCTTGACAAAGACCCCGTCCTTGACGGCGAAGTGCCAGGTCTGGGTCCCTTCGAGCTTGGCATCGAGGGCGAGCGAAACGCCGCCCTGGTTGAGAGCCCCGGACAAGGTGCCCTTGATGACAGCTTTGACCCGGGCACACTCGCGGCCGTCGATCGTCTCGAAGCCGTCGAAGGTGTTCTCGTTCTTGAGAGAGATATGGACATCGCCGGAATCGCTCTTTTGGACGATGTTGTCTTCGCTCGGCCATGTGTCGCCGACCTTAACCGGATGGTCGGGGAGATCGGGGAAGAAGCCCTGGAAGTTGGAGGTTAGGTCGCGCCGGCCGGCCTGGCCCATGTCCACCGTGAAGGCGGCGGCGCCCGAAACGTCGAGTTCCTTGCCCAGCGGCGAGAGGACGAGGTCGAAGCTCTTGCCGAGGACGCCGCTCAAGTCGGGTGTGATATCGCCCTGGGGACTCTGGACGTTGAGGGTCATGCCGTCGATCGTCACCCCGATGAGGAGGTTCTCATCTTTGGGGCCTTTTCCCTTGAGGGTGAGATCCATGCTCGAGGTGCTCACCGTCGACATGGTCTGGCCCATCATATCCATGTCCTGGGTCTGGCTGCCCGATTGCTTGTAGGCGAGAGTCGCGCCCGGGGCGAGCTTGTAGGCCAGGGTCACGGATCCTTGAGGCGCGGCCTTGTCGGCGGCGGCTCCGGCGATTCCGGCAACGGCCAGAAGAAGGGCCAGGGTTTTCAGTCCGCGGCTCCTTGCATGATGTCGATTCATGATCAACCTCCTTATGAAATCGGCGGGACGATTATTCCGCGGGAGAGTCGTCGACCTTGTCGGGATTGTCGACGATTTCAACGGGTCCGTGCTCGTTTTCGGGCGGCTTCTGGACGTAGAGGAGCCGCCCGCAGGCTTCGCAGGTGATCAGGGCGTTCCGTCCGAGGAGATCGTTCAGCACCTGGGGCCGGACGCGCATCTGGCAGATCGAACAGAAATCGTCGGTGACGGGCGACAAGGCGACGCCCTTCAACCGCTTGCCGATGCGCTCATAGAGCTTGAGCTGGTCGGGAGGGATGTCGGGCAGGATCTCCTCCCGCTCCTTAAGCAGCGCGGCCTTGCGGGTCTCGAACTCCTGCTGCTCCCGGAGGATCGCCTCCCGGTCCTTTTCGATCCGCCCCTTCTCCTCGGTCTGCCGGCCGTTGGCCGCCTTGATCTCCCGCTCGATGTCGTCGGCGGAGATCATCTCGTTAATGATCTCCTCCTCGATCTTGTCGGCCTTGAGCTCGGTGTCGGCGATCTCTTTCTGGAGGGCGGCGTATTCCTTGTTGGTCTTGACGTCGTTGAGCTGGCGTTTGAACTTCGCGACGTGGGCTTTGATGTCCTTGACCTCGCCCTCCAGGTCCCTGCGCTTCTTCTGGTTGGCGGCGAGCTCGTCCTTGGCATGGGCGACGATTTCGGCCGTGGCCTTAATTTGGTGGTCGATGGCTTCGAGCTTGGCGGGAACGGCGTCGAGGAGGGACAACGCGGCGTTCAGGTCGGAGTCGACATTCTGGAGCCTGATCAATTTGTCAAATGCGATTTCCACATTCTTCCTCGAGTTCAAATGGGCCTACCAGGATTCGAACCTGGGACCAACCGGTTATGAGCCGGGAGCTCTACCGCTGAGCTATAGGCCCGTTTTGACGGTTCTTAAGTATAATTGTTTCAGCAAGATCCATGGGCTGCTCGCCGAAAAAAAACATTAAGCACCGTCAGAAAGCCCCTGGTAGGCCAATCCAATGATATCATGATCCGGACTCGGGTTCAAGGCGAATGTCGGGAGGAATTTCGGGAGGGGCGCCCGTCTTCGGGCCGCAGGCCGAACGGCGCGCGGATGCGCCGACGGCTCAGCTCCAATACCCGTTGGTGAACGACCGGAGCTTCTTGCTTCGGCTGGGGTGTTTGAGCTTGCGGAGGGCCTTGGCCTCGATCTGGCGGATGCGCTCGCGGGTGACCTTGAACTGCTGCCCGACTTCCTCGAGGGTGTGTTCGTTCCCGTCCCCGAGCCCGAACCGCATCTTCAGGACCTTGGCCTCGCGCTCGGTCAGGGACTTGAGCGCCTCCTCGATCTGCTCCCGGAGGTTGATGTGAATGACCGTGTCGGGCGGGGAGGGCATGACCTTGTCCTCGATGAAGTCCCCGAGGTGGCTGTCCTCCTCCTCGCCGATCGGTGTTTCGAGGGAGATGGGCTCCTGGGCGATCTTGATGATCTTCCGGACCTTGCTCACCGGCATGTCCATCTTCTTCGCGATCTCCTCGCTCGTCGGCTCGCGGCCGATCTCCTGGACGAGGCTCCGGCTGATGCGGATGAGCTTGTTGATGGTCTCGATCATGTGGACCGGGATGCGGATCGTGCGCGCCTGGTCGGCGATGGCCCGGGTGATGGCCTGCCGGATCCACCAGGTGGCGTAAGTCGAGAACTTGTAGCCGCGGCGGTATTCGAACTTGTCGACGGCCTTCATCAGCCCCATATTGCCTTCCTGGATGAGGTCCAGAAACTGGAGGCCGCGGTTGCTGTATTTCTTGGCGATGGAGACGACGAGCCGGAGGTTGGCCGCGACGAGCTCCTTCTTCGCCTGGTCGCTGATCTTCTTGCCGGTCGTGATCGAGCGGATCGTCTTCCGGAGGTTGGGCGCGTCGAGGCCGATGTCCTTCTGCAGGTTCCGGAGCTGGCGGGCGAGGTCCCGGATCTTGGCCTGGAACTCCTCGGCCTCCTTCTTCTTGCGGTTCTTGACCGCCTTGATCTCCAGGTCCTCCTTCCGCTCCTCGACATCGTTGATCAACCGGAGCCGCTCCCGAAGTTGCTCGATGATCTTCTCCCGCTGGGTGGAGCGGAGGTTGAGGTCCCGGATCCCGCTGCTGATCTGGACGATGACCCGGCTCCGGGACAGGGTGAACTTCTTCGTCTTCGGGATCTTGTCCAGCTGGTTGCTCAGGTCCCGGATCTTCTTGATCTTGCCCAGGATCTGCTTCTTCTTCTCCTCGAGCTTGCCTTCGGCGATGTCGTCCTCGCTGACGTCGAACATCTCCTGGATGACCGTCGGCTCGGCCTTGATCTTCTCCTCGAGGCTCAGGACTTCGTTCAGGACGAGCCGGGTCTTCGACAGAGCCTTGATGATCGATTTCTCGCCGCGCTCGATCTCCCGGGCGATCGAGATCTCGCCCTCGCGGGTCAGGAGGGAGATGTTGCCCATCTCCCGGAGGTAGAGCTTGACGGGATCGGTCGTCCGCTCTAGGCCCTGGAACGTGACGAGCTCGCTCTTCCGCCGCTTGGGGACGAGCTGCTTCTGCTTGGTGTCCAGGATCTTGATGCCGTAGTCGTCGATGGAGCTCAGGAAATCGTCGAAGCTCTCCTCGGCCTCCATCTCGTCCTGGAAGGTCTTGTCGATTTCCTCGGAGAGGAGAAAGCCCTGCTTCCGTCCCTTGGAGATGAGTTGGGAAATGTCGCCCTTGGTGAATTTATTTTCAGCCGACACGCGGGTCTCCTCCGATATTGTCGTTCCCCATATCTATCTTTACGTTGGTCATGGCCGTTCCGTTGCGCGGGGCCGTCATCGCAGGTCCATGATCTGGCGGGTGAGGACCTGTTTCCGTCGAAGCAGCGACTCCACTTTCTCGTTTTCGCCTTTCTTCTCCAGCCCCCCGATCTCGGCCTGGATCCTCTTCAGCTCGGACTCCTTGCAGGACACCTGAAGGGCGCACAGGCAATCAAAGGCTTCTTCCACGGTCGGGGGCTCTCCTTTTTCGAAAAGGACCTGAGAGACGCTCGGGGCGAGGGCCGGCCCGATTTCTTTTTGTAACTCGTGGAGAATGAAGTCTTTATCCTTTTTGAACCAATCTAATATTATCCTGAAAACGGGCTCGCTTTTCAAGCCCTCAAAATCGTCTTCCCGGACTTCGGGCAATACCTTGCGCCGGACCTCGGCATCGCCGATGAGAATTTGGATCAAGCGTGTTTCCGCGTAAAGGGGTCGATCGGCGCTTTCGGGTTTTTCGGCCGTCTTCCCGCCTCCGGACATGGCCCGGAGGATCGCTTCATCGGCCTTCAACTGCTGGGCGGCCTGGGTCAGGTATTCGCTCCGGACGATGGCGTCGGGGATGGCGTCGATGACCTCGAGGACGGCCCGGAGGACCTTGGCCTTCACTTCGGGGACGCTCATCCGCTTGCCTTCGACGGAGGCGTCGATGACGAATTGGAGGCCCGTCGCGGCCGCGTCCTTGAGCGCGAGATAGGCGTCCCGGCCCTGCTTTTCGATGAATCCGTCGGGGTCGAGGTTGTCGGGCAGGACGAGGACCCGCGTCTCCACGCCTTTTTCGAAGCAGATCGGGACGGCCCGGAGCGCGGCGGTCCGTCCGGCCGCGTCGCCGTCATAATTGACGACGATGCGCGGGGCGAACCGCTGGACCAGCCCGACCTGGCGGGGCGTGAGGGCCGTGCCGAGGGAGGCGACGCAATTCTTGAATCCGGACCGGTAGAGCGACAGGAAATCGGTGTAGCCCTCGACCAGGATGGCTTCGCCGGCCGTCCGGATGGCGTCTTTGCTGAAATTAAGGCCGTAGAGCATCTGTCCCTTGGCGTAGACCGGAGTTTCGGGCGAATTGAGATACTTGGGCTCCTGGTCGAAGAGAGCCCGGCCGCCGAACCCGGCGATCTTTCCGGTCAGGCCGAAGATGGGAAAGATGACCCGGCCCCGAAAGCGGTCGTAATATTCGCCGGCTTTCTTGCCGGGGAGGACGAGCCCCGCCTTCTCGAGGAGGGAGGGCGCGACGCCCTTCGTCTCGAAAAAGGCCGTGAGCGAATCCCAGGTATTCAGGGCGTAGCCGAGCTTGAACTCTTGGATGACGGCGTCGGGGATCCCCCTTTTTTTCAAATATTCCAGGGCTTTTTTCCCTTCCTGGGTATTGAGGAGGTTCTTCTTGAAAAAAGCGAGGACGGTCTCGTTGATCTTGAAGATCTGCTCTTCGAGCTTCAGGGCTTGGGGCGATATCCGGCGCTGCTCGGGCAGGGCGATATGGTATTTATCGGCCAGGAATTTCAAGGCCTCGGGAAACGTCAAATTCTCCTTTTCCATCACGAGGCTGAACACGTCCCCCCCGACGCCGCAGCCGAAGCAGTGGAACAGGTTCTTCTCGGAATCGACCGTGAAAGAGGGGGTTTTCTCCGAGTGGAAGGGGCAGAGGCCGACGTGTTTCCGGCCGCGGGCCTTCAAGGTGGTATATTGCGAGGCGATCTCGACGATATTGGCCGCCTGCCGGACTTGATCGATAATTTCCATAGATTTAGTGTTCTAGGCGCCCAGGATTCTGCAAATTTAAATTAATATAGGGTCTAATTGTCGATTTGTCAAGAAAATATAAGGAAAAAAGTAAGGAAATCTCTAGAGGTGGTTGATAAGGGAGGCCAGGCAGGCCGCGCCGAAGCCGTTGTCGATATTGACGACCCCCACGCCGCCCGGGCAGGAGTTGAGCATCGCCAGCAGCGCCGCCACGCCCTTGAAGCTCGCCCCGTAGCCGACGCTGGTCGGGACGGCGATGACCGGGACCGCAACGAGGCCGGCTACGACGCTCGGCAGCGCCCCTTCCATGCCGGCCACGGCGATAATGACCCGCGCCTGCCTGATCCTGTGGTATTCGCCGAGCAGTCGGTGGAGCCCCGCCACTCCGGCGTCATAGATGCGTTCCACTTGATTTCCCAGCACGTCGCAAGTCACCGCCGCTTCCTCGGCCACGGGGATGTCCGACGTCCCGGCGGTCAGGACGATGATCAGGCCTTTCCCGGGCGCGGCCGAATTCTGCTTGAGGAATACGATTTTCCCCTGGGAATTGTAAGACGCTTTGGGGATGCTCTTCCGGATCTTAGCGTACGTCGCGGCCTCGACCCGGGTGACGAGCAGGCTGCTGCCCTTTTTCACGATCTCGCGGCTGATCTTCAGGATCTGCGCGTCCGTCTTGCCCAGGCCATAGACGATTTCCGGGAACCCCTTCCGCAGCTCGCGATGATGATCGATCTTGGCGAATCCCAAGTCTTGATAGGGGTAGTCCTTGAGCTTCTTCAGGGCTTCTTCGGGCGATAGCGTCCCGGCGTGGACCTTCTTCAGGGTTTCTTCGAGCTGCGATTTCATGGCCGGATTTTAACATATCGATGCCCGGAGCAAAAGGCCCGGAGCCTTTTTGGGCGGACGGCGGCGGCCCGAATCGCCTCCTTCCCTCGCCTTCGGATACCTGCTAAAATGAATGTCCCATGCCTGTCCAAAAGACGCTGTCCCGGGGGATCGAGCTATCCGGCGTCGGCGTCCACTCGGGGAAACCGGTTCATCTTGCGATCCTCCCCGCAGAGGAGGGAGGCTTGGTCTTTCGCCGGACGGACCTCGACGGCCTGGAAACCCCGCTCGGCGGCGGCCGGCTCGAAGCCCGCAACAGCATGGCCCTCGTCGGCAAAAAATTCCGGGTCGGGACCATCGAACATCTCCTGGCGGCGCTCTTCGCCTTCGGCGTGAGGAACGCGGTCATCGCCCTGGACGCCGATGAAGTCCCGATCCTGGACGGGAGCGCTCTGCCGTTCGTCCGGGCGATCGAGAAAGCGGGGACGCGCGCCCTGACCGCGCCCGCGGCCGGGCTCAGGATCGTCAAGCCGTTCGCGGTCGAAGAGGGAGGCGCGTCGATCGTTGTCGAACCTCCGCGGACCGGCGATGCTCTCGATTTGTCGTATTCCATCGAATATGCCCATCCGGCCATCGGGATGCAGGCGCTGTCCGTGAAGCTCGATCCCGGGGCGTTCGCCCGGGACCTCGCTCCGGCCCGGACCTTCGGCTTCCTCCGCGATGTCGAAGCGCTCCGCGGCCAGGGCCTGGCCCTGGGCGCATCCTATGAGAACACGGTGGTCCTCGACGCCGACCGCGTCGTCAGCGGCCCCCTCCGCTTCCCCGATGAATTCGTCCGGCACAAACTGCTCGATCTCACGGGCGACCTGGCCCTGCTCGGCCGTCCTCTCGCCGGCCGCTTCACGGCCCACAAGGCCGGCCACCGCCTCCACCTCGAGGCTGTCAGATTCCTCCTCGCCAACCCCGATTATGGGACGACGTTCTGACCCCGCGGCTGGACTTGGCGGCGGAAAATGGGTAAAATCTCATCCTTCCGGACATTCCGATTTTGGGAGCGATCAATGAAAGACGAAAAAGCCAAGAAAGATGAATACCAGAAAGCCCTGGCGGCCTATGCCGAGGCGCTGAAGGAATTCCGCAAAGGCAAGGACGATAAGGCGGTTGAATCCCTCAAGTCGTTCATCGGGAAATACCCCGCGGAGCGGGAGCTCGTCGACCGGGCCAAGCTCTACGTCGCCATCTGCGCCGCCCGCCTCAAAGGCGAGAAGGACGTCCCCCCTCTCAAAACGGCCGACGATTATTATCAATACGGCATCTTCAAGACCAACGCCCTCGATTTCGAGGAAGCCCAGAAGCTCCTCGAGAAAGCCGCGAAGCTCAGCCCGGAAGAGGGCCGGATCCAATACGCCCTGGCGGACCTCCACTGCCTGATGGGCCAGACCGAGGTCAGCCTGGAATACCTGCGGAAGGCCATCCAGCAGGACAAGTTCTTCCGGATCCTGGCCCAGAACGAAACCAATTTCGAGCCTCTGTGGGAAGACAAGAAATTCAAGATCATCACCCGCATCGCCTGAGATGAAAAAACCCTTGGTGGCGCTCGTCTTGGCCGCCGGCGAGGGCTCCCGGTTCCGCTCGGAAACGAACAAAGTCCTCCACCCCCTGCTCGGGACATCGCTGCTCGGGCTCGTCCTGGACACGGTCCTGGCCCTCAAGCCGGACAAGATCGTGGTTGTGACGGGACGGGGAAGCGAGGATGTCTGCCGCCACGCGGCCCCCTGGGGAGTGGACTTCGCTTTCCAGAAAGAGCGGCGGGGTACCGGCCATGCGGTCCTGGCCGCGAAGAGCGCGCTCCGCGCCGCCGGCGCCGGCGATGTGCTGGTCGTTCCCGGGGACCTGCCCCTCCTTCGTCCGGCCGCCCTGAAGACCCTCATCGCCCGCCATCGGAGACGGGGAAATGCCGCGACCGTGTTGAGCGCCGTGGTCGGCGATCCCTCCGGCTTCGGGCGGATCGTCCGCGCCGCCGACGGCCGCGTCCGCATCATCGAGGACGCGGACGCGGAGGCCGCGACGCGCGCGATTCCCGAAGTCAACACCGCGGTTTATGTGTTCGACGCCGGCGAGCTGGGGAAGGCCCTTCCCAAGCTGACGCAGGCGAATGCCCGGGGGGAGTATTATCTGTCGGACGTTATCGGGATCTTGTCCGCCGCACGGAAGAGCGTCGATGTCGTCCCGACGGACGAGCCGGGCGATATCCGCCAGGTGAACACCCGCTATGATCTCGGCCCGGTCGTCGACGTCCTCCGCGACCGCAAGGTCCGCGAACTCTCGGGCAAGGGCGTCACCGTGCTCAATCCCGCGTCCACCTGGATCGATCTCGGCGTCGATATCGGCCCGGAGAGTGTGATCTATCCCTCGGTCGTCATCGAGGGGGCCACGACGATCGGACGTGCCGCCCGCATCTATCCGGGCGCGCATCTCATCGGCTCCCGCCTGGGCGACCGGGTTACGGTCTTCAGCTCGACGGTCATCGAAGGGGCGACGATCGAGGACGGCGTCACGGTCGGCCCGTTCGCCCGGCTCCGGCCCCGGACGATCCTCCGGGCGGGGGCCCACATCGGCAATTTCGTTGAAATGAAGAACACCGACTTCGGCCGGGGGGCCAAGGCCGGCCACCTGTCCTATCTCGGCGACAGCGAAGTCCAGGAGGAGGTCAATATCGGCGCCGGCACTATCACCTGCAACTACGACGGCGTCCGGAAGAACCGGACGATCATCGAGGCGGGGGCCTTCATCGGCTCCGGGACCCAGCTCGTCGCTCCGGTCAGGGTCGGCCGGGGGGCCTACGTCGCCGCCGGTTCCGTGATCACCAAGGATGTCTCCCCGGACGCTCTCGCCGTCGCGCGCGGCCGCCAGTTCGAGAAGCCGGAGTGGGCCAAGCGAAGGCGCGAACAGCAGGCGGCCGAGAAACGCGCCAAAGATTGAATTCGCTCTCAAGGGGGGCATATGTGCGGCATTATTGGCTACATCGGGCCGAAGAGCGTCGTTCCGGTCCTCATCGACGGGTTGAAAAGGCTCGAATACCGCGGCTATGACTCCGCGGGGATTGCGGTCGTCGACCGGGGCGCGATCCAGGTCCGGCGGGTCAAGGGCAAGGTCAAGGAGCTCGAGGACAGCCTCCGGGAAACCCCCGTGACGGGCGCCTACGGCCTCGGCCACACCCGGTGGGCGACGCACGGCCGGCCGAGCGAGGAAAACGCCCATCCCCACATGGACTGCTCGGGCCGCCTGGTCGTCGTCCACAACGGCATCATCGAGAACTATCTCGCCCTGAAGCGGAAGCTGCGGGACGAAGGCCATACGTTCCGGACCGAGACCGACACCGAGGTCATCGTCCATCTCGTCGAGAAATACTACCGCGGATCCCTCGAAGAGGCGGTGCGGGCGGCGATCGCGGAGCTCGAAGGCACGTTCGCCGTTGCGGCCCTGGCGGTGGACGATCCGAACCGGATCGTCGCGGCGAAACAGGGCCCGCCGGTCGTCGTCGGCCTGGGCGAAGGCGAATTTCTGATCTCCTCGGACATCAACGCCATCCTGGCCCACACCTCCAAGGTCGTCTTCCTCGAGGACGGGGAGATGGTCGTCATCGAGCCGTCCGGCGCCCGGTTCACGGATTTCAAGGGCGCCCCGATTGCGAAGAAAGTCGAGCACCTGTCCTGGAGCCCGCTCATGATGGAGAAGCGCGGCTTCAAGCACTTCATGCTCAAGGAGATTTTCGAGCAGCCCGAGGTCGTGCGCGACACGCTCCTCGGACGGATCTCGCTCGATACGGGCGGCGTGCTGCTCGATGAAATCGGGATCCCGGACGCGACGTTCCGCAAGGTCCGGAAGGCGGTCGTCATCGCCTGCGGAACGTCCTATCACGCCGGCTTGGTCGGGAAGTACCTGATAGAGTCGCTCGCCCGGATCCCGGTCGATGTGGAATACGCCTCCGAATTCCGCTACCGGGATTTCATTTTGGACAAGGACACGCTCGTGGTCGTGGTCTCCCAATCGGGGGAGACGGCCGACACGCTCGCCGCCCTGCGCGCCTCGAAGGACCGCTGCGCCGCCGTCCTGGCCGTGACCAACGCCCGCAGCTCGTCGATCGCCCGCGATGCCCACGGCGTCCTTTATACGCACGCCGGCCCGGAGATCGGGGTGGCCGCCACCAAGACGTTCACCGCCCAAATGACCGCCTTGGCGCTCATCGCCCTCCACCTGGCTCAGGTCCAGGACCGGATGGACGCGGCGGCGCGGCTCGCGTTCATCGAGGAATTCCAGCGCATCCCGCACAAGATGGAGAAGATCCTCGGCCGGGCCAAAGCCGTCGAGGACCTGGCGGCCCGGTTCGTGCCGTTTTCCCACTTCCTCTATCTCGGACGTTGGGTGAACTTCCCGGTGGCCCTGGAAGGGGCGCTCAAGCTGAAGGAGATCTCCTACATCCACGCCGAGGCCTACCCCGGCGGGGAAATGAAACACGGTCCGATCGCGCTCATCGACGAAAAGATGCCGACGATGGCCATCGTCCCCGAAGACCGGGTCTACGACAAGATGCTGAGCAACATCTCCGAGATCAAGGCCCGGAACGGGTATGTCGTCGCCCTGGCCTGCGACGACGACGCCAAGATCCACGAGCGCGTGGACGCGGTGATCACCGTCCCGGCCGCGGAGCCGCTCCTCATGCCGTTCCTGACGGCCCTGCCCCTCCAGCTGTTTGCGTATTACATCGCCGCGAAACGCGGCGCGGACGTGGACCAGCCCCGGAACCTGGCCAAGAGCGTGACCGTCGAATAAAAGGGGTCAGGTCTCAACATTTAAAAGCTGAGTTTTGCCGAGACCCGGGCCTGCCGCGGCAGCTGGCGCCCCCAGACCGTCCCGAAGAGGGGGACGTCCTCCTTCACATAAGAGATCGGCCGCTGGCTGTCGAGGACGTTGAACACGTCCAGCCGCACCGATACCGCGGCGTTCCTGAACGCCCCGCCCGAAGCCAGGGCGAACGACTTTTCGAGCGAAAGATCCAGATAGGCGTGGGCGGGCGTTTTCCGCGAGCCGCGGCCTTCCGGGAAGGCGTAATATCCGCCGAACCCCGGCACGTAGCCCAGCTTTTCCCAGTAATATCCCGAAATGAATTCGAAGGCGGCCGACAAGGAGAAGTTGGCCGGTCCAAGATAGACCGCGTTGACCTTGACGTCGTGGTCGATCGAGTACGGCAGCTTGCCGAACCAGCCCTCGTCGCCGATCCCCCGGCCGCCCAGTCCGCCGAACAGACGGTCGATTTCGGCCTTGGTCGCCAGCAGATCGGGCAGCGCCGGGATGGCCATATGTTTGCCGAACAGGCTCACGAAATTCGTCCCGCCCTCCTCCTGGGACCAGGACCCGGTCTCGGTCTGGCCGGGATTGGTCCCCTTGGCCGAGGCGTGGGAATAGGAGGCGTTGAGGACGAGCCGCCGGCCGATCCGGCCGTTGACTTCGAGCTCGAGCCCGTCGTAGACACGCCGCTTGTACTCGAAATTGTCGTAGATGAACTTGTAGCCGGAGGGCGAGCTCAGGTCGACGACCATCAGAGCTTCCAAGAGATTGGCGGCGTTGGAATGGACATAGCGGGCCTTGATCGCCCAGTCCGCCCCGAGCCGCCGGTCGAACTCGAGGAGGACGCGGCTCTGGAAGTTCGGTGCGACCCCCGGGGCGACCTGGAACCGTTGCATGGCCTGTTCCCACTGGAACGACCAGTTCGCCGGATTACGGACCTCCGCGTCCGAGGGGCTCGCCGGGCCTGTCCAGGCGTAGTCGCGGTAGGTCAGGCTGCCACCCGCGTTGAAGAACCCGAGGGGCATGGTGGTGATGGGGTCGGCAAACCGGCCCCAGGCCAGCTTGAGGACGTTCCTCCCGTCCTTCGTCAGGTCGGCGGTCAGGGCGAAACGGGGCGAGATGAAATCGAGGAGGCCCCACGACCAGATGGTGTTCCCCTGGTTGTCCCGCACGTCTTGGGTCTGGGTCCGCAAGCCGATCATCAGGATGAAGCGGTCGAACGACAGCTTGTCCTTGACGTACAGCCCGATGCCCGACGAAGAATTGACGAACGCGAAATTCCCGTATTCACGGAGCAGGGTCGGCGTTCCGCGTCCGCCGTTCCAGGTGTTGAACTGGTACTTCGTCCCGTTGTCGAAGCCGTTCCCGGGGAAGATGTCCTCGCTGCGTCCGCTGAACGATGTCACGAAATCGGAAGACACCCGGTAGTACTCGAGGCCCAGGTTGATCTCGTGGTGGCCGAACTGCTCGGTCTCCAGGTCCTTGGTGAGTTTGACGCTCGCGTCCAGGCGCCGCTCATTGTCGAGAACGTTGCCGTAGGAGTTGCGGATGTTCTGGGCGAGGTCCTCGATGTAGTACTGGGCCGGGCCGAGGTCGCCGGAAACGGGGCGCTTCGAGGAGTCGCGGCGGACATAGCCCGCCCCCGCCTCGACGAAGGTCGTGCCGTTCAGGATGCCCTTGTAGTTCAGGCGGAGGACGAGGTCCTCGTATTTCTGCACTTCGTTCATCTCCGGCAGCCCGATGCCGCCTTTCGGGGCGAAGGAGCCGTCGGAGATGGCCGTGAGCGACAGCGTATGATTGCTCGCCGGGGCGAAGGTCAATTTGGCGAAGAGATTGTTGTTGCCCGTCGTCCCGGTCCCAGCCGGCACATGCAGGTAATCCAGGAAGCCGTCCCGGGTGTTCTCCGTGTTCGTATAGTAGTTTTCGGACAGAAAGAACCAGAGCCGGTCCTTGACGAGCGGCCCGCCCAGGTTGAGATAGGCGTTGGCGTCCGAGAAGGACGACGGCATGCTCACGACGGACAACTGCGGCTGCCGGGCGGCCTGGAGGGCCTTGTCCATGAAGACGAGCGAGGCCGTGCCCCGGAATTCGTTGCTCCCGCTCTTGGTCACCATGTTGACGATGCCGCCGTAGGCGGAACCGAATTCGGGACTGAACGGATCGGAGATCACCTGGATCTCGTCGATCGAATCGAAATTGAGCTTCACCCCGGAGTTCTTGAGCCGGACGCCGCTCGTAGCCAGGCCGTCCACGATCCAGGTGTTGCCTTCCTCGCCCTCGCCCCGGATGCTCGGCTGGCCTTCGGTCGCCGTGCCCCGGCGCGTATCCATACGGACCCCCGTGACGCCGGGGACGAGCTTGACCACGTCGACGATCGTGCGATTCTGAGCGGGGATCTTCTCGAGGTCCGCGGCGCTCAAGCGGTAGGACGTGTCGGTCGACGTCAGGTCGATGAGAGGCGTTTCGGCCGTGACCACGATCTCAGTGGCGATCGCGGCCGGAACCATCGGGACCTTGAGGCTCGTCGTCATACCCAACCGGACGATGACGCCCTCCTGTTTGACGGAAGCGAATCCCGGAAGCTTGAAAGTCAGGGTGTACGTGCCGACGGGGAGGAGCGGCAGGTGGAAGTCGCCGTCCTTCTTCGAGAGCGCCGTCCGGGCGCCCTGCAAGGCCTGGCCGGAGATCCCGATCTCGACGCCGGGCAGCCCGGCGCCGGTGTCGTCGACGACTTTGCCCTTGATTTCGCCGGTCTCGATGGCCAGGGCCAGGCCGGCAACACAGAGGACCATCGCCAGGGTCAGTCTCCCGGCGGCGCGGATCCGTCGGGTCGCGGGGCGGTGTCTCATGGCGTCGTTCCTTTCATCGCGCCTCCTGGGCGTCCCTTGACGGCGGCCGGGGCCCCGGGCATTTCCCGGGGGTCCATTCCGCCGCGCTTGCCCGTGGATATTTGCCACGGGCGAGCGGCGAGCCAAAGGCTCGCCCTTGGCCGGCGCTCTCAGGAAGGCCGTTTTTTTCGGTATTTCCGGATGAATCTCTCGGTCAGGGTCCGGGCCTCGTCGTCGGTGTGCTGGACCGGCGGCGACTTCATGAAGTAGGCCGATGGCCCGGCGAGGGCCCCGGTCAGGCCATGGTCGAGGGCGAGCTTCGCGCAGCGGACAGCGTCGATGACGACACCCGCCGAGTTCGGGGAGTCCTCGACCGACAGCCGGCATTCGAGCGAGGCCGGGACGTTGCCGAAATGGCGGCTCTCGATCCGCAGGAAGCAGACCTTGTTGTCCTTCTGCCAGGGGACGTAGTCGCTCGGCCCGATGTGGATGTTCGCCGCGTCGATCGGGATGGCCCGGGCCTGGATCTGGGAGGCCACGGCGTTCGTCTTGGAGATCTTCTTCGACTGCAGGCGTTCGCGCTCGAGCATGTTCAGGAAGTCGGTGTTGCCGCCGGTGTTCAGCTGGTAGGTCCGGTCGATGGGCATGCCCCGGTCGAGAAAGAGGTTGACGAGCGTCCGATGGAGGATCGTCGCTCCGACCTGCGACTTGATGTCGTCGCCGAGGAGGGGGAGCCCGCGCCGCTTGAACCGGTCGCGCCAGTAAGCCTCGCTGGCGATGAAGACGGGGATGCAGTTGACGAAGGCGCAGCCCGCTTCGAGGACCTGTTCGACGTACCACTTGGTCGCCATCTCGCTGCCTACGGGCAGGTAGTTGACCACGACGTCGGTCCGGGTCGCCTTGAGGATGGCGACGATGTCCGCCGTCGGCCCCGGCGCTTTTTGGATGACCCGGGCCAGGTATTTGCCGAGGCCGTCGTGGGTCATGCCCCGTTCGACCTTGACGCCGAGCCGGGGGACGGGGGAGAAGAGCGTCGTGTTGTTCGGCGGGGTGAAGATCGCCTTGCCCAGGTCCCGGCCAACCTTGTTCCGGTCGATGTCGAAGGCGGCCGAGAACTCGATGTCCCGGATGTGGTAGCCCCCGAGCTCGACGTGCATGACGCCGGGGACGCGGCTGCCCGCCCTGGCGTTCCGGTAATACTCGACGCCCTGGACGAGCGACGAGGCGCAGTTGCCGACGCCGATGACGGCGACCTTGATCTTACCCATGGTCGCGTCCCTCCCGGTCCCGGGCGGCCCGCTCGGCTTTGCGGACGAGGACCGCTCTTTGGACGGCGGTGATGTTCGAGAAAACGGCGATCGTCCCCAGGGCGCCGATCATGACCGGATCAAAGACCGGGAACATCCCGCCGGCCAGCGCGGACAGGCCGACGAGCAGAAACCGCTCGGGCCGCTGCAGAAGCCCTCTCCGGCATTCGAATCCCAGGCCTTCGGCGCGCGCTCGCGTGTAGCTGACCATGAACGCCCCGACCAGCGCGGCGAGCGTGAGCCAGAGCGCCCAGCTGCGGCGGAAGTGGACGGCCAGGCCGATGAAGATGAACACTTCGGCGTAGCGGTCCAAGGTGGAATCGAGGATGGCGCCGAAGGCGGAGGTCGTCCCCCGCAGGGCGGCCACCTTGCCGTCGAGGCCGTCGAAGATCCCGCAGACGAGGATCGCGGCCGAAGCGAGAAACGGCCGGTCGAGGCCGAACAGCGCGCCGGCGGCCGCGCCGGCGGCGAGGGAGAGGACGGTCAGGACGTCGGCCCTGAATCCCAGGCGGACGAAAACCCGGGCGGCGCCGCCCGCGAACCGCGACACGCCGCCGTCCCATCGCCGCGGGAGGAACTGCAAGTTTTTCGGGCCCTCTTTCTGCGCGCTCATGCGGATAATTTTCCATTGTAGCATTGCCCTCCATCGACGACAAGGCCGAGGGGCTCGCGGCGAGGATCCGACCCGGGTCCTACAGAAAAATACCTTGCAGAGCGACAAAATAAGTAATATGATAGGAATAATATGAACGAAAGGAGATCTCCGTGAAAAAGACCGTTGCCCTGATCGTCCTTCTCCTCGCGGCCTCGAGCCTTTTCGCCATGCGGGCCGGCTTGACCCAGGTCGTCGATCCCGCCCGGCCGCAGACCGCCCCGGGCGCCAAATCCATGAAATTCGCCCTGGCCTACCTGGACACGGAAATCCGGGAAGGCCGGTTCGTCCTGAAATCCACCCAGCGTGATACGCTCAGCCCCGTCGTCCACCAGCGCTACCAGCAGATGGCGGGCGGCCTGCCCGTCTGGGGAGGCGAGATCGTCCTCCACATGCGGAACGGCAAGGCCGAATCCTGCGACGGCGAGTACTATGTCCTCCCGTCGCCTGTCGACCCGTCGCCGAAGCTGACGAGGACCCAGGCCCTGCAGGCCATCGAAGGCGGCCTGAAGGAGCCCGGGCTCGAGATCGATGCCGAGCGGAGCGGACTGGTCATCTACTCCGTGAGCGAGACCGAATTCCGTCTCGCCCACAAGCTGTGGGTCCGCAGCCCCGAAAAACCGCTCTTCAACGAGACGGCCCTCGTCGACGCCGTGACCGGGGCGATCCTACTCCACTTTTCCAACATCCGGTACGCCGATCTGACGATCGGCCTGGGCATCGGCCAGCGCGGGGACCCCTTGAAGTTCCCCACGAGCCTCCTCAGCAACCTTTATTATATGATGGACCAGGCCGCGGTCCGGCCGTTCGTCCAGAAGACCTTCGACGCCAAGCACCAATACGGCGCCTCGATCTCCGTTTCCAACACGTCGGGCAACTCCTGGGTGAGCGACAACATCGTCAACGTCCACACCTACATCGGCTATACCTACGATTTCTACTATACCCAGTTCGGCCTCAAGGGTCCGAACAACGCCAATATGAACCTGAACGCGTTCGCCCACGTCTATTCGACGTCCCAGGGTCTCACCGACAACGCCTTCTGGCATGAGGACAATTCCATGTACGGCCAGGGCTTCTACATCCTGGATCCCTACATCTCGGGCAAGGACTATGGCGCGGCGATCGACGTCGTCGGCCACGAGCTCTCCCACGCTGTGACGACGTACCATTCCAACCTGACCTACTATGGCGAATCCGGCGCCCTCAACGAGTCCTTCTCGGACATCATCGGCACGGCCGTCGAATGGCTGTTCCAAGCGCCGGGCACGGGCTACAACAAGGCCGACTGGGTCAACGGCGAAGACGCCGGCTCGCCCTTCAGCTACGACAAGTCCCGGCGCCAGGACAACCCCAACCTCAATTCCCAGCTCAAGAACGCGGGCTACCCGTCGGCCTACTGGTATCCCGACCCGGCCCACATCACCCAGAAAGTCCCGACGTTCTATAACTCATACGGGCAAGCCATCGACAGCGACAACGTCCATATCAACTGCACGATCTATCCCCACCTGTTCTACCTGCTGGCCAACGGCGGGACGAACCCCGTCTCACACCTGACGGTGGCCAGCATCGGGTTCGACGCCGCGACCAAGATCTTCTATGACGCGTTCGTCAACCGCATGACCAGCTCCACGAATTTCCTCGGAGCGGCAAACGCCCTGCTCGCCTCGGCCACCTCTCTCTACGGGGCCAGCTCCAACGAATGCACCCAGATGAAGAGCGCCCTCCGGGCCATCGGCTACATCGTCAATTGAGGAACCGCACATGAAACGCAAACTCCCGATCCTCCTCGTTCTCGCCGTTTTCGTCCTCGCCACGACTGGCGCTTTCGCGGCCGATGCGCTCAAGATCAAGGTCAAGGTCCCGCTGGCCAACGTCCGCCGGGCGGCCGATATGACCGCGACCATCCTCGTCCAGCTCCCCCAGGGCACCGTCCTTGACGTCGTAGAAAAGACGGGCGACTGGTACAAGGTTTCCCTGACCATCGCCGGATCGCCGGCGACCGGATTCCTGCACAATTCCGTCGTCGATGAGACGGCCGAGGCCGTTCCGCCGTCCGAAAAGCCGGTCCCGCCTCCCGTACGGCCGGCCGCCCGCCCGGACGCGCCCACGCCGGCTCCGGAGCGCCGCCCGGAGCCCGCGCCCGTTGCCTCCTACGAAAGCTCCGCCCCGCGCCTTTTCGTCACGCTCGGCTACCAGCTGGGATTCGGCACGGACAGCCAGAATCTGACGGCGAGCGAAACGATCTACCAGGAAACCGCCGAATACGGTCTGGCTTATCAGCTAAAGAAGGGGAATGCCATCGACGTGGCCGTGGGCTATTACCTCGGATCGTCGTGGGGCGTCAAACTCGGCGGGAGCCTGATCTCCCGGGACTTCACCGAAACGACTTCCTTCGCGGTCCCGCATCCCTTGTGGATGGGGACTGACAATTACCGCGTCGGCGAGATCACGGGCACCGGTATGGCGGTGAAAGAGACCGAGATCTTCCTCAACCTGTTCTATGCCTTCAAGTTCGGCTCCGTCGTCGCGGAGCTTTACGGCGGGCCGTGCTTCGCGCTGTCCACGGCGACGATCGTCGCGGAGATCACCAACACCGAAACGGGATACCCCTATACGTCGAACTCGGTCGCCCAGACGACGGCCGACTTCAAAAGCAACGCCTTCGGCTTCGACGCCGGGCTGAACCTGGGGTACCGGTTCGGATCGTCGTTCGGTCTGTATCTCGATGCTCGTTATGTTTCGTTGAGCGCTACGTACAAGCCCGGGGGGATCTTTCCCGACCTTCCGGCCGCCTTGGGCGGCTTCCGGGCGGGCGGCGGGCTCAAATTGATGTTCTGAGACCGGACCCGGCGCCATGCCGACATCGATTTACGAGGACTATGCCAATGAGATCCTGGGCCGGGCGGTCGCCGCGGCCAACGCCTTCAAGACGTTCGACCAGGCGGCCGTAGACCGGATCGTCTACGCCGTCTTCAAGGCCGGCTACGACCACCGGCTGGAGTTCGCCCGGATCGCCCTGGACGAGACCGGGACTGGGGTGTTCGAGCACAAGGTCATCAAGAACGTCTGGGCGAGCCTCCTTGTCTACGAGCACATCAAGAACCAGAAGACCGTCGGGCCGATCTCGCACGACCCGGTGACCGGGATCACCGAGATCGCCCAGCCGCACGGGCCGATCCTGGCCATGACCCCGTTGACAAACCCGACCTCGACCACGATCTTCAAGAGCCTGATCGCGATGAAGACCCGCAACCCGCTGATCTTCAGCCCGCACGGGTCCTCGCGCCAATGCTCCCACGCCGCGCTCGAGGTGCTTTACAAAGCGGCCCGGGCGGCCGGTGCTCCGGAGCATTGCCTTCAGTTCATTACGCCCCGCCATCCCGACTACCTGTGGCACATCATGCGCCACCGCGACCTGGCCCTCATCATCGCCACCGGGACGCGGCAGATCGTCAAGGAGGCCTACGCCTCAGGCAAGCCGGTGATCGGCATCGGGCCGGGCAACGTGCCGGTCTATGTCGACGCCTCGGCCGACCTGCCGCTCGCGGCGGAGTCGATCGTCCTTTCGAAGTCCTTCGACAACGGCACGGTCTGCGCCTCGGAGCAGGCTCTCGTCGTGGAGCGCAAAGTCGCGCGGAAATTGAAGCCCCTCCTCCAGGCGAAGGGCTGCTATTTCTGCACCAAAGACCAGTCCCGGAAGCTGGGCGAGATCGCCTTCGATGCGGCGAACCAGATCATGCGGGCCGACATCGTTGGGAAGCCGGCCGCGTTCCTGGCGGAGCGGGCCGGATTCAAGGTCCCCGCGGGGGTCAAGCTCCTGATCGCCCCCTGCGACGGCGTGGGTCGGGATTACTCCCTGTCGCATGAAATTCTGACCCCGATCCTGGCGTATTACGAGGTAGCGAACCCGGCCCGGGCGCTGGACGTCTGCATCCGGCTGACCGCCCTCGGCGGCCGCGGCCACACGGTCAGCGTCTATGCCAACGACGAGACCGTGGTCCAGGCGTTCATCGACAACCTGTCCGCGGGCCGCATCTGCGTCAACACGCCGGCGACCCAGGGTGCGATCGGCGGGACCTACAACACGCTGACACCGTCCTTCACCCTGAGCTGCGGAACGCAGGCCGGGAACATCTTCACAGACAACATCACCACGACGCATCTCCTCAACATCCACCGCGTGGCCCGGCGGCGGCTGAACGCCCGCTGGTTCCAGATCCCGGACGCGATGTGGATCGACCCCAAGGTGGACGCCGAGGAGATCCTGGCCCGCTTCAACCGGAATTATTAGGGGTCAGGCCTCGGTTTTTTCCTCTTTCATCTTCACGAAGACGTCCGTCCGGCCCTCAAGCTCTTGATAGCGGGTCTCGAAGAGGTCGGCGTACGAGCGGATGAGCCCCGAGAGCTGGCGGAAGCCGAAGGTCCGGGAGTCGAAGCCCGGGTCGAGCTGGCGGAGGTAACCGCCGATCATCCCCAGCTCCGCCCACCCGTCCTCGCCCATGGCCATGTCGAAGGCTGCCTTCAGGAGGGGGATCGGGTCGTATTTGCGCGGCGCCTCGGCCCGTTCTTCCTTGTCCTCGCGCTCCTCGCGGGCTTCGCGGGTCTCGGACCGGCGCGGTTCCTTTTTCCGCCCGTGCTGCTGTTGCGGGGCCCGGCTCTTGGGGGCGAGGTTCTCTGTGTAGATGAACATGTGGCAGGCGTTGACGAACGCCTTGGGGGTAGTCCGCTTGCCGACGCCCATGACGAAGAAGCCCATCTCCCGGATCCGGGTCGCCAGGCGGGTGTAGTCGCTGTCGCTCGAGACGATGCAGAACCCGTCGACGAGATGGTTGTAGAGGATGTCCATGGCGTCGATGATCATGGCGCTGTCGGTCGAGTTCTTGCCCACGGTGTAGCGGAACTGCTGGATGGGCTGGATGGCGTTGTCGTGGAGGGTGTGCTTCCAGCCCGACATGTTGACCGTCGTCCAGTCGCCGTAGATCCGCCGGATCGTGATCAGGCCGTATTTGCCCGCCTCGGCCATGATCTTGTCGATCAGCGCCGGCTGGGCGTTGTCGCCGTCGATGAGCAGGGCGATTTTCTTCCGTTTCTCGTCCAAGAAAGGTTCGTTCATGTTCTCTCCTTCGCGGATCCCGGCCGCCGTCGGGCAGGTCGGTCCGTCACGGGGTAACGCGGACCATCACCCCGCCGTGCGGCGGGACGGCCGCCGCGTATTGGCCCTTGAATTTTCCCATGTCCTTGTGCTTCCACAGATCGCGGACCTTGGCTTCGAGCCCGGCCGGATAGCCGATCTCGGTCCACGCCGCGGCGACGCCGGCCTCGGTCGCGCCCCGGTTCAGGAGAATGACCGCCCGGCTGCCGTCGGCCATCTCCTTGGCCCACACTTCGAGGTCGCCGTCGTCGCGCACTTTCCGGCCCTGCCGCCCGAGCGGGTCCTGGTCGACCCGGATGACTTCGGTGTTGGTCAGGATCCGGGCGATATCGGGGGGCATGGAGCGCAGGTCGTTGCCGGCCATGAGCGGCGAGGCCAGGAGGCACCACAGGCTGAAGTGGGCCTCGTATTCGGTCGGCGTCATCCCGCCGTTGCCGACCTCGAGCATGTCCGGGTCGTTCCAATGTCCGGGGCCGGCCGCGGATTCGAGGCCGACTTGGAGGTCGAGGATGTCGACGACGCCGAGCTCCCGGCGCTTGTCGCGGGCCTGCCAGATGTCCGAAATGTCGCCTGTCGTGCGCCAGAGATTGCCGATGTCGCGGGCCCACGTCCAGGGCTTGGTGCTGCCCCATTCGCAGATGCTGAAGACGATCGGCCGGCCGCAGAGGGCCAGCGCTTCCCGCATCCGGGAGTAGGCGGCCTCGGAGTTCTGCTTGCCGTTGTTGCACCAGTCGTATTTGAGGTAATCGACGCCCCACTCCGCGTACTGGCGGGCGTCCTGGAACTCATAGCCCCAGCTCCCGGGCCGTCCCTGGCAGGTCTTGGTCCCGGCGTCGGAATAGATGCCGAATTTCAGACCCTTGGAATGGATGGTGTCGGCCAGGGCCTGGATCCCCGAGGGGAAGGCCTTGGCGTCGGGGATGATGTTGCCCTTGGCGTCGCGGTCGAGCTGCCAGCAGTCGTCGATGACGACATACTGGTAGCCGGCGTCGCGCATGCCGCTCGCGACCATGGCGTCGGCGATTTGCTTGACGATCGTCTCGTCGATCTTGCAGCCGAACTTGTTCCAGCTGTTCCAGCCCATGGGCGGGGTGAGGGCGAGCCCGTTGTTCAGGGCCCGCCCGGTCTCGCGGCCGAACCACAGGAATACGACCGCCGCGATGACGACAAAAAGAACGATTTTCACCGGGAGCCGCCGTTTCATTCTTCCTCCTCTCCGGGGACCGAACTCGATGACGGCATTATAATACGAGAGGCGGTCGTTTGTCTTGCGTCGCGAATCCGGATCATTTCCGTGCGGCGGCAGTTTCGGGCGGACGGCGGGCCGGGGCGTTTCTAGGAGGCCAGGACCTTCCGGAGGGCGGCGCCGGTGAACGACGCCGGACAGGCGGCGATCGCGGAGGGCGGCCCGGTCGCGACCACGGCCCCGCCCCGTCCGCCGCCTTCGGGCCCGAGGTCGATCACGTGGCCGGCGCGGGCGATGACGCCGGTGTCGTGCTCCACGACGACCAGCGTGTGGCCCTGATCGATGAGCCGGCCGAAGACGTCGAGGAGACGGTCGATGTCGACGAAATGGAGGCCGGTCGTGGGTTCGTCGAAGAGGTAGAGGGCCGGCCCGGCCACGGGCGTCATGAGCTCGGCGGCGAGCTTCAGGCGTTGTGCCTCCCCGCCCGAGAGCGTGTCGAGCGGCTGGCCGATCCGGAGATAGCCAAGGCCGATCTCCTCGAGCGTCCGGAGGCCGCGCTCCAGGCCTCGCGGCTCCGGAAAGAGGGGGCGTGCCTCGGCCGCGGTGAGGTCTAGGAGGCCGGCGATCGTTAGGCCGCGATACGCAACTTCGAGGACCTCGGGCCTGTAGCGGCGTCCGCCGCAATCCTCGCACGGGGCCAGGACGTCGGCCAGGAAATCCATGCTGATCCGCGTCTCGCCGGTCCCGCCGCACGTTTCGCAGCGTCCTTCCCGGGTGAGGTAGGAGAAATAGGCTTTGCCGAAGCCGCGCGCCCGGGCCTCGCCGGTCGAGGCGAAGATCGTCCGGACGGCGTCGAACAGCCCGAGATACGTCGCGGGCGTGCTCAACGGACCTCCGGCCAGAGGTTCTTGATCGACATAGAGGACGCGGTCGAAACGTTCCAGCCCTTCGACGGCCTCGCAGGCGACGGGCTTGCCGGCGCGGGCCGAAGCCAGCAGAACGTCGAAGACGAGGCTCGACTTGCCGCTGCCCGACACGCCGGTCACGGCGGTCAGGCTGCCGCCCGGGATTTCGACGTCGATGCCGCGCAGATTGTGGGCCCGCGCCCCGCGGATCCGGAGGCCGGGGGCCGGGCGGGATGGAAGGAGACGGATATCGGTCGGGCGGCGCGCGAGAAACGGTCCGGTGACCGAGGTCGGGAGAACCGCGAGCTCGGCGGGTGTTCCCTCGGCGACGATTCGGCCGCCGAGGCGGCCCGCGCCGGGACCCATGTCGATGACATGGTCGGCGGCGCTAATTACGTCCGCGTCGTGCTCCACGACGACGACCGTATTGTCCAGGCGCGTGAAATCCCGGAGCAGGCCGACCAGATTTTCGGTATCGCGCGGATGGAGGCCCACAGTCGGCTCGTCGAGGACGTAGGTGACTCCGGTCAGCCGGGCGCCGAGCTGGCCGGCCAGCCTGAGCCGCTGGGCTTCGCCGCCCGAGAGCGTCGAGGAGCGGCGGTCGATCGCGAGGTAATCCAGGCCCATCTTGCGGATGAGATCAAGCCGATCGAGCACTTCTTCGCCCACAGCCTCGAACACGGCCCGGACGCCGGCCGGGCCCCGGCGGACGGCGGCGGGGGCCGCGTCCCGGAAGAAGGAAGCGGATTCGGCCGTGGTCAAGGCCGAGAGCTCGGCGATGTTTTTTCCAAGGAACGTCACGGCCAGCGATTCGGGGTTCAGGCGCCGCCCGCCGCAGGCGGGGCACGGTTCTTCGGTCAGGAGCGGCCTCAGGGCCTCGCCCCGGTGATCGGCGTGTTTCCGTTCGTATTCCTCGGTGACCAATTTGACGAGGCCCTTCCAGGGCCCGCGGAAACGTTGCCGGCCCGTCCGGTTTCCCCGCCGATAGGACCAGTCGACGTCGTAGATCCGGTCGCCGCTTCCGTGCATGATCAGCCGCCGGGCCTCATCGTCGAGTTCGGTGATCGGTTTCGCGAGGTCGAGGCCGGCCGCCTCCGCGGCCACGCGGAGGGCGGCGAGATATTGGCCGTGAGGATCGCCGTAGAAACGTCCCGTTTTGGTCCCGTCGAGAGCTCCCTCGAAAATCGTCCGGCCCGGGTCCGTGATGAGCGTCTCGGGATCGGCGGCCATGAGAAACCCGAGGCCTTTGCAGCCGGGGCAGGCGCCTTGCTCATGGTTAAACGAGAACCGGCTGGCTGTGAGCGGACGGGCCGGGGGGCCGGACGCGGCCGTGCCCGCGCGCGCGTATAGGAGACGATAATAGTCGAGGATCCCGGTCATGGTTCCCACGGTCGAGCGGGGATGGTGGGCCGCCGCGGCTCGGCTGACGGCGATCGGCGGCGTCAGCCCCCAGGCCGAGGCGAAATTCGGCCGGCCGCTCTTGGACAGGAGGCTGCGGACGTAGGCCGAAAAGCTTTCGATGTAGCGCCGCCGCGATTCCGCGAAAAGGGTGTCGAACGCCAGCGACGATTTCCCGCTGCCCGACGGGCCGGTGACGACGGTCAGGCGATTGAACGGGATCCGGACATCGATGTCCCGCAGATTGTGGGTCGCGACGCCATTCAATTGAATGGGACGATCCTCGTCCTCGGCCGGGAGGGGCCGCGGGGAAAAGCCCGGCTCGCCCGGAGACGCTTCCAGGGCTCTACGCAAGGCTCGGCCCGTCAAGGAACCCTCGGCTGCGGCGACGGCTTCCGGCGGGCCGGCGGCGACGATGCATCCCCCGTCCTTGCCGCTCCCGGGCCCGAGATCAATGACGTAGTCCGCCGTCTTGATGAAATCGGGGTGGTGCTCGATAGCGATGATCGTATGTCCTTTATTGACTAGGGCCTGGAGCGACGCGAGGAGAACTCCAATGTCGTGAAGGTGGAGGCCGGTCGTCGGTTCTTCGAGGATATAGATCGCCTCGCGGGCCGACGGCCGGGCGAGCTCGCCCGCGAGCTTGATGCGCTGGGCTTCGCCGCCCGAGAGGGTCGTGGAGCTCTGTCCGAGGCGCAGATAGCCGAGCCCGAGGCGGGCCATCACGTCGAGGAAGCGCTTGAGGACGGGCCGGTCGTCAAAGAAGACGGCGGCCTCGTCCACGGACATCTCCAGGACCTCGGAAATGGTCCGGCCGCGGTAACGGACCTGGAGCGTCTCCTCGTTGAACCGTCGGCCTTCGCAGTCGGGGCAGACGACGTCCACGTCGCCCAGGAAGTGCATCCCGATCTGAAGGAGCCCGGCGCCCTGGCACGTTTCGCACCGGCCGCCCGCGACGTTGAACGAGAAGCGGCCTTTGTCCCAGCCTTGGGCCCGCGACTCGGGCAGCGCGGCGAAGAGGTCGCGGATGTGGTCGGAAAGCTTGGTGTAGGTGGCCGGGTTGGAGCGGGGCGTGCGGCCGATGGGAGCCTGGTCGATCGCGATGACCTTGCCGATTCGGCCGTCGACGAGGAGGCCGTCGGCATCGGGCCCGGGGCCGAACCGGCGATCGCGGAGGCGCGGGGCCAGGACGTGCCGCACGAGCGTGGATTTGCCGGCGCCGGAGACGCCGGTGACGACGTTGAACGCGCCGAGCCGAAACACGGCGTCGATCCTCTTCAAGTTGTGTTGATGCGCGCCTTGGACCGTGACGGATCCGCGTCCGGTGCGGCGCGCGCCGGGGGCCGGAACGGCGATGCGCCGGTCGCCCAGGAGAAAATCGCGCGTCGGACTCGCTCCGGGCGGCAGGCCGGCGATCCCGGCCGGCGGACCGCTGTAGAGGAGGCGGCCGCCGTGCTCGCCCGCGCCCGGACCGAGGTCGATGATGTGGTCGGCGGCGCGCATCATGGATTCGTCGTGTTCGACGACGATGACCGTGTTCCCGTTGTCGCGCAGGGAATAAAGGACGTCCAGCAGCTTTTCGATGTCGGAGGGATGCAGGCCGGCCGTCGGCTCGTCGAGGACATATGTCACGCCGCGCAGGCCGCCCATCGCCTGGGTCGCGAGGCGGATGCGCTGGGCCTCGCCGCCGGAAAGGGTGTCGGATTCGCGGTCGAGAGTCAGATGGCCCAGGCCGAGGCGGAGCAGGAGACCGGTCCGAGCCAGGACGGCCTCGCGGATGGGAGCGCCGGCGGGTCGTTCGGCGGGGGAGAGGTCGAGATCGCGGAAAAACCGGTCGAAACGGCGGAGCGAAAAGACGCTCAGGTCGGCGATCGACAGGCCGCGGAACGCGACTTGGAGGGCTTCGGGCTTCAGGCGCCGGCCGCCGCAGGTCCGGCAGGTTAGCGTCCGGGCGAAGCGCAGGATATTCTTATTGCGCTTGGTCCGGAGGGCGACTTCCATGACCGGCAGGATGCCTTTGTAAATGCCTTCCTCGCGGGGCCGGGCGGTAATCCCTTTCCAGCGCAGGCGCGACTCGAGCGGGTGCTTGCCGTAAGGAATGCGGATGCGGTCGCTGCCGTTGAGGACCACGTCTTTCCGTTCAGCCGTCAGGTCCCGCCATGGGATGTCCACGTTGAAGCCGTGGGCCCGGCAGACCTGATCGAGGACGCTCATCGTGACCTGAGAGTAGATGATGTACCCGCTCGGCGTGGTGATGACCAGCGCCCCCGCGCGGAGGCTCCTGGCCGGATCGGCGATGAGGAGATCGGGATCGATGCGGTCCTCGACGCCCAGGCCTTTGCACGCGGGGCAGGCGCCGAAAGGCGAATTGAACGAAAACAGCCGGCGCTCGGGTCGCGGGGTGCCGGGCGGAACGGAGCCCGCGCGGGCATAGAGCAGACGGAGAAAGTCGTGGAGCTCGGTCAGCGTCCCGACGGTGGAGCGGGGGTTGGCCGCGGCGGTCCGGCGGCCCACCGCCATGACCGGCGAGAGGCCGGAGATGTGGGCGACGTCGGGGCGGCGGAGCTTGCCCATGAACTGGCGGGCATAGGAGGAAAAGGATTCCAGATAGCGGCGGCGCGCTTCCTGATAAATGACGTCGAAGGCGAGCGTCGATTTCCCCGATCCGGATACGCCGGTGATGACGGTGAGGCGGTTGCGCGGAATTTCGAGGTCGAGGCCGCGGAGATTGTTCTCCGCCGCCTCCTTGATGATCAGGGAACGGGCCAAGCCGGCACTTCCCCGTTCAGCCCTTGAGCTTCGGAAATTCCGTCACCCGGATCTTGGCGCAGCCGTAGGGGATGAGCGTCAAGTCCTCGACGGGCTCCTGCGACTCCGCCTCACCCGGGGAAATCTCGCCCGCCCAGCCATGGTTGAGCTTCCAGGTCGGGATCTTGCGTCCCTTCGCCCGCGCCGCAACGCCGGCGCCTTCGGCCGAAAACGGCCGTTCGCCGACGGGCCGCTCCTCGAAGACGATGTCCGCCGCGGGCTTCTTCTCGTCCACGATCAGCCCGTAGTTCCAGGGCGTCGCGGGGCGGACCTCGAAGTCGCCGTGGGGCAATTCCCGGTGCGGTTTGTCGGCATTGACCCGTGTCCAGGTCTCGCCCAGCTTGAGCGAATACACCAGCGGGCCGCGTTCGACGGCGATCGATTCGTTGTACCGGCGGCTTGTCTTGACCGCCATGGGAAAGCGCAGGACGACTGCGTCGCCGTCCTTCCACTCCCGCTCCGTCCGGAAGAACGCACCCGCCCGGAGTCCCACTTCGCTGCCCCGCGGCGGCTTCATCGTCGCGCCCTCCGCCCAGGCCGGCACGCGAAAGACGAGCGGGAAGCGGACCGGTCTTTCCGGCCTGACGGTGATCGTCAGCGTCTCGCGGAAAGGATAGTCGGTCGCGCACGCGACGCGCACCGGCGTCCCGCGCACGTCGAACGCGGCCGTCGAGGGGGCGTAGGCGACCGCCGCGATCCCTTCGTCGGCGGTCTTCATCCAGAGGTGGGCGGCGAACTTCGGCCAGCCCTGGTGCATGTTGGCCGTGCAGCAGCCGAAGTTCGGCTCGAGGCCGAAGAGGTTCGACTCCGGCCCGTTCGTCGTCCACATGTGGTCGGGATTGATCGTGCACTGGACCTGGTTCACCTGCTGGTCATACTGGTGCGACCACATGTCGGGGGCGAACGCCGCGGGCAGGGCGTTGAAGGCCACGCGCTCGAGGCGGTCGCCGTAGGCCGGCTCGCCGGTGAGCGCGAGGAGGTGCTCGAGCGAATACATGAACTCGACGACGGCGCAGAGCTCCGTGCCCTGGATCGGGTTCTTCCCGGCCAGACATTCGTCGCCGGTGAACATCCCCGTCACCTGGCCGTGGTGCTGGTCAAGGACCTCGAGGATTTTTGCGGGGAAGGCGCGCTCGTCGTCCCGGCGGGTGAGCCGCCAGGTGAGGGCATAGGCCTTGGGGACCATGCCCGTGTTGACGACGTGCTTGTCCCATTTCCACAGGCCGCGGCGCGGCGTGGGGACGGTCACGTCCTCGCCGCCGTAGAACGTCCGGTAGTCGAAACCCTGGGTCTGGAGCTTGCGGGCCAGGTCGAGGAGCCAGGGCGCGCCTGTTTTTTCATAAGCGTAAAAAACCGCGATCAAGCCCTCGAACCAACGGAATTTGCCCCACCCGAAGAGCGGTGTGCGGTCGAGCGCGGCGAGGACGGCCTTGAGATTGCGGACGACGGCCTCGAGCACCCGGGCGTCGCCCGTCGCCTCGTGGTATTGGACGAGCATCTTGTCGGCGAGGAGGATGGCCCAGAGGTCGTACGGCTTCGCGGAGGCGTCGATCGGGTACGGCGCGTACCATCCGTCGGGCCGCTGGCTCTTGACGATGTGGTCGATGTAGCGCCCGATCCGGGCCTGGAGGGGCTTGTCGGCGAGGGTCCAAGCCAGCGGGATGGCGCCGTCGAGCCAATAAGGCGCGCGCTCCCAGCCCTCAGCCGGTCCGCCGAACCACTGGCTTTGGCCGACGTCGGGCCAGAATTCATCGAGGTGGCCCGTCAGCCCGTCGGCCTGCTGGCGCAGCTGCCGGAGGAGCCAGCCTTCGGGCCGGATCGAACCAACAGGGAGCGGGCGGAAAGCCGGATCGGCGAGACCGGGGGGAGGGGCCTGCAGGCGCGGTTTGGGCGCGGATGAATCCTCGCGTTTGGGTGAAGGCGCCGATTTAGTCGCGGAGGGCGCGGCCATGACGGCGGCGCCGGCGGCGATGCCGGTCAAGAAGGCGCGGCGGTTGATGAGCGACGGCATTTCAGACCTCCTTGGCTCGGGAGAATGAGGGTTGATTTTGGCACATGAGCAGGGGAGAAGGCAATCAATCTTCGGGCGGGGCGAAGACGATGTGCCTGATCGCTTCCCGCTTCCAGGTGTAAGTGATATGGACCAGGCCGTCGGCCGACTGGATCACGGCCGGATAAGAGTATTCGCCCGGCGCGTCCTCGAGCGTCCGGACCATGGTCCAGGTGCGGCCGTCCTTGGAGAGAGCGACGTTGAGCGGAGTGCGTGCATTTTCGGAATCGTTGTAGACGAGGAGTTGGCGCCCGTCCCGAAGGGTCACGGCATCGATACCGGAGTTGGGATTCCGGAGCGAGGTGAGAGCGAAGCCGCTCCACGTCCGGCCGCCGTCGGTAGACCAGGCTTCCCAGATGCGGCCTTGGCGGCTCCGGCCGAGCGCCTGGAGCTTCCCGCCCGGATGAATCAGGAGGCTGGGCTGGATCGCGCCGATCGTCCGGCCGTCGTTGAGCGCCTCGGTCCGGGACCAGGTCCGGCCCAGGTCGGACGTTCGTTCGAAATGGACCCTCCAGCCTTGGTCTTCGGTGCTCGAGCCGCAAAGCAGAGTCCCGTCGCCGAGCTGGATCGGCTTGTTCTTGATTGGGCCCAGGATCCCGGGGGGAAGTCGGCGCGGGGCCGACCACGATTTGCCGCCGTCGCCGCTCGTCGCCTTCATGCCCCACCAATCGCTCGGGCTAAGCCCGACTTTATAGAAAAGAAGGAGGGGGCCGCCGCGAGGCTGGAAGAGGACGGGATTCCAACACGGCAATCGGGGCGGAAGCGCCGTGCTTTGCCCGGGAGGGAGAGGTTGCATCCCGTTAGCGACTTCGACCGGCGCCGTCCAGCTTCCCTGGATGCGCCGCGAAAGCCAGATCCCCACGTCTTGGCCCCCCTCGCGGCTCCCGCCGAACCAAGCGGCCGCGAGCGTCCCGTCCGGGAGTTCGACGATCGTCGAGGCATGGCATTGGGGCGTGGGGCGATGATCCGGATTGAAGATGAATTCGGACACGGGATTCGTGGGGCTCGGGCCGGATTTCTGGGAAGTGGTGGGAGCGGCGGCGAGGGCTCGGTTTTGGGCGTGGCCGATTTCGGCCATGAAGAACAGGGTGATAAAAGAGATCAGGAGGATCAGGATGAACAGGGGAAGGGCGGCCCGGATTATGAGAGAATAAGGCGGCTTTGGCCGAAGCGTCACCCGATCAGATTACCACCTCGGTCCTGCAAAGGTCAACGAGCGGCGCTATGCCCCTCCGGTCTTGACCCGGGGCGCCCGTCGGAAGGGGGCTTCCCCTCCGAGTTGACTCCGCCTCCGGGACCGCGTCCCGACAGCCCCGCCTCCCGCCCGGCCCCTTTACAAGAAATAAGGGATGGAGTATATTTGGATTCCATCCTTATTTCCATCCACAACAGGAGGCCACATGAAAGGCGACAAGAAACTGATCGAGGCCCTAAACTCTCTCCTGGCCGACGAGCTGACGGCCATCAGCCAGTATATGGTTCACTCCGAGATGTGCGACAACTGGGGCTACGACAAGCTCCACAAGTTCATCGAGAAGCGGGCCATCGACGAGATGAAGCACGCCGAAAAGCTCATCGGCCGGATCCTCTTCCTCGAAGGGTTGCCCATCGTCAGCGACCTGAAGAAGATGCACATCGGGGCCGAAATTCCGAAGATGATGGCCAACGACCACGAATCCGAATCGGGCGCGGTCAAATCCTACAACGCCGCGATCAAGCTCGCCGGCGACGCCAAGGACTTCGCCACGCGCGAGATCCTCGAATCCATTCTCAAGGATGAGGATGCCCACATCGACGGCATCGAAATGAACATCGACCAGATCGGCCAGATGGGCCTGGCGGTGTATCTGACGACCCAGGTCTGAGCGCCGGCCGCATTCTTTCCGCCCGAACCATCCCCCCGCCCCTCATTCCCTGGGGACGGGGGGATTTTTTTTGCGTTGCAAATTCCACAGGACTTATTTAAAATATCGGATTCCTAGGGCGAAAGCCCGGGACGCAGAATAGGGAGACATGGCCCGGCCTTGAAAAATTACTGGTATTTCTTTTTATTTTTCATCGTGTCGATCGTCTTTTCGATCGCCCTCCTCGTGTTCATCTCCTTCATCCGGTACCGCCGGAGACCCGAAGGCGGGAAATACGAGCCGTACGAGTGCGGCATCGAACCCGAGACGCCGTCCGCCCACGAATCCTACTCCATCCGCTTCTATCTCCTGGCGCTCGTTTTCATCGTATTCGAGGTCGAAACGTTCTTCCTTTTCCCCTGGGCCGTCGTCCACGACAAGCTGAAGATCTTCGGCTTCATCGAAGTCGTGATCTTCCTCGGGATCCTGGCCTTAGGCTACGTCTATGCCTGGAAGTCCAAGGCGCTCGATTTCGGGAGGGGCCGTGAGTAAGCCGCCCGCCGAACATCATCCCTTTCTTCTGACTAGGCTCGACCGGTTCATCACCTGGGCGCAGAAGAACTCGCTCTGGCCGCTCGGCTCGGGCCTCGCCTGCTGCGCCATCGAGATGATCGCCACGGCCGCGGCCCGCTTCGACATCGCCCGCTTCGGAATGGAGCTCTTCCGGGCTTCGCCGCGCCAAGCGGACCTCTTCATCGTCGCCGGGACGGTGACCACCAAAATGGCGCCGAGCATCCGCCTCCTCTACGAGCAGATGCCCGATCCGAAGTGGGTCCTGGCCATGGGCAACTGCGCGGTCTGCGGCGGACCGTTCCCGACCTACTCCGTCGTTCAGGGTGTGGATAAGATCATCCCGGTCGACGTCTATGTCGCCGGGTGCCCCCCAACGCCAGAGGGCCTGCTCCACGGCCTGATCACCCTCCAGGAAAAAATCGCCAAGTCGCACCCCACGAAAGTGATGTTCAAGCCCAATGCCCGACGGACTGAATGAATTCCCGGACCTGAACGCGGTCCACGACGCCTTGGCAGCGCGTTTCGGGAGCGCGATTCTCGAAAGCACGTTCGTCCAAAAAGAGCTGTCCGTCCGCATCAAGACGGAAAGCATTCTCCCGGTCGTGACGTTCCTCCAGTCCGAACAGGGTTTCAACGCTCTGAGCGACATGATCGGGCTCGACCACCCCGGGACCCCGGCCGAGGGGCGGACGCGGTTCTCCGTCCTCTATCAGCTGTATAAATATCCGGCTCATCTCCGCCTCCGGCTCGTCGTCGATGTCCCCGAAAGCGGGGAGGTGGATTCCGTCGTCTCCGTCCACAAATCCGCCGACTGGGCGGAGCGCGAGATCTTCGACATGTTCGGGATCCGGTTCGCCGGCCATCCCGATCTGCGGCGCATCTACCTCGAGCCCGAGTTCGAGGGCCATCCGCTCCGCAAGGACTTCCCCCTCCAAGGAAAGCCGTAGTGTCGTTCAAAGACCTCGAACTCAACATGGGGCCGCAGCACCCCTCGACGCACGGCGTCCTGCGCCTGAAGGTCACGATCGACAACGAGGTCATCGTCCGGATCGAGCCCGTCGTCGGCTACCTCCACCGCGGCATGGAGAAGCTCTGGGAGAGCCTCACGTATCCTCAGATCCTCCCCTTGACCGACCGGCTGGACTACATCGCCGCCGTGTCCAACAACCTGGCCTATGTCCTGGCCGTCGAGAAGCTGGCCGGCATCGAAGTCCCGAAGAGGGCCCAGTACATCCGGGTCATTCTGTCCGAGCTCATGCGGATCTCGTCCCACCTGGCCTGGGTCGGCTTCCAGGCGAACGACATCGGGGCGATCACCGTCCTCCTCTACGGTTTCGAATACCGGGAGGACTTCCTCGACATCTTCGAGACCTACGCCGGCGGCCGGCTGACGATCAACGGCCTGCGGATCGGGGGGGTGCCCTTCGACCTCGACGGCGGACTGATCGGCCGCATCCGGAAGACCCTCGCCCGGCTTCCGAAACGGCTTCACGAGGTCGAGATGCTGCTCAACGAGAACCGGATCTGGAAGCACCGCACCCAGGGCGTGGGCTGTCTGTCCGCCGAGGAAGCGATCGAACACGGCCTCACCGGGCCCTGCCTCCGGGCCTGCGGCGTTCCCTGGGACATCCGGAAGGACATCCCCTATTCCTCCTACGAGGATTTCGAGTTCGACGTCCCGCTCTCCGACCAGGGCGACGTCTACGGCCGGTATCTCGTGCGCATGCAGGAAATCCGGCAGAGCGTGCGCATCATCGAGCAGGCGCTCGACCGGCTCCCGGCCGGTGACCATATCGCCAAGGTCCCGAAGATCCTCAGGATCCCGGCCGGCGAGGTCTTCCATTCGATCGAGGCGCCCAAAGGCGAGCTCGGCTTCTACATCCGGAGCAACGGGACGGACAAACCGGAGCGGGTGAAGATGAAATCCCCGTCGTTCATCAACCTCCAGTCGCTGCCGTCCATGTGCCGGGGAGGGATCTTTTCGGACGTCGTGAGCATCCTGGGGTCGCTCGACATCGTGCTCGGGGAGATCGACAAATGACGTCGCCCGCGCCCTTCATTTTCGAATTCCTCATTCCCCTGGGGAAGATCATCGCCGTCATCCTGTATCCGATGGTCATGGTCATCATCATGATCTGGCTCGAGCGCCGGGTGGTGGCCCTCATCCAGGGCCGCCTCGGCCCCAACCGGGTCGGGTTCCAGGGCCTCCTCCAGCCGATCGCCGACGCGGTCAAGGTGTTCTTCAAGGAGGACATCATCCAGCGGAACGCGGACAAGCTCCTGTTCAACATCGCGCCCGTGCTGGTCATGTTCTCCTCGCTCCTGGCGTTCTGCTTCGTGCCCCTCGGCGAGCCCATCCGGATCGGGTCGTACGAGCTGACGCTCTGGATCGCCCAGAGCTCGGTCGGCCTGCTGTTCGTCCTGGGGATGTCGGCCATCTCGGTCTTCGGGGTGATCTTCGGCGGATGGGCTTCGAACTCGAAGTATCCGCTCATGGGCGCCCTCCGGTCGGTCATCCAGGTCCTGATCTACGAGATCCCGATCGGCCTGACCGTCCTGACCGTGGTCGTCCTGGCCCGCTCGATCGACCTGGTCGAGATCGTCCGTGCCCAGCAGGCGGGGAAGGTCTGGTACGGGTTTCTGATGCCGGTCTCGGCCGTGGTCTTCTGGATCTCGGGCATCGCCGAGACCAACCGTGCGCCGTTCGACCTGCCCGAAGCCGAGTCCGAGCTCGTGGCCGGCTACCACACCGAATATTCCGGCTTAAAGTTCGCCTTCTTCTACATCTCCGAATACGCCCACATGGTCCTGGTTTCCTCGCTCGTCGTCCTCCTCTTTTTCGGAGGGTGGCTTCCCCCCTTCGCGAACGTCGCCGCCTTGTCCTTCCTCCACAAGGTCCCGGGGTTCGTCTGGTACCTGATCAAGATCATGTTCTTCCTCTTCCTCTATGTCTGGATCCGGGGGACGCTCCCGCGCTACCGGTTCGACGAGCTGATCAAGCTGGCCTGGAAGTGGCTCATCCCGCTCTCCCTGGTCAATTTCCTGGTTGTCGTCCTGCTGAAGCTCCTCCTATGAAAAAGCTCATCCGGTTCTTCAAGGCGTTCTTCCTGGTCGACATCGCCGTCGGCCTGGGCGTGACGCTCAAGCGCTACTTCCGCCGGAAGATCACCATCTCCTATCCCGAAAAGCAGCAGGTCCTGCCCGAGCGCTTCAAGGGCATGATCCGTCTTTATAAGGACGAAAACGGCGTCCCGCTCTGCATCGCCTGCAAGGCCTGCCAGCGGGCCTGCCCCTCGAACTGCTTCGACATCGAGGGCGAGCGCAACCCCGAAACGAAGAAGCTGCATCCCGTGAAGTTCGACTGGAAGCTCGACCGCTGCAGCTTCTGCTCGCTCTGCGTCGAGGCCTGCCCGACCGACGCCATCCGCTTTTCCAAGGAGTTCCGGATGTCCACGGTCTGCAAGCCCGCCCTCCGGTTCACGCTCCCGGAGATGTATCTCGAAGGCGACGACCTCCAGCGCCGCCTGAAGGGGGGACCCGGCGCATGATCAACGTCCTCATTTTTTATTTCTTCGCCGCCCTGGCGCTCGTCTCGGCGATCCTGGTCATCGTCCAGAAGAACGCGATGCGCAGCGTTCTCTACCTCGCCTTCACCGTCCTCTCCACGGCCGGCATCTTCCTCAGCCTCCAGGCCGAGTACCTGGCCGCGATCCAGGTGCTGGTCTACGGAGGCGGGATCGTCGTCCTCTACATCTTCGTCATCATCATCGTCAACCTCCAGGAGATCAAGGCCGAGCGGCGGAAGATGTTCCCGAAGCTGTTCATCTTCACCCTGCCGGCCGTCCTCCTCGTCCAGATCGTGAACGTCCTCTTCACCAACCGGTCGACTCCGCCCGCCGGGACGGAGACCGGCCTGGACTTCCGGACCATGGCCGAGATGCTCTTCACGAATTACCTCGTCCCCTTCGAGCTCGCCTCGATCCTGCTCCTGGCCGTGCTCGTCGGGGCCGTCATCATCGCCCGCAGGAGGCTCGTGAATGATCCCGATTAACGCCGTCTTCGGGCTGGGCCTTCTGCTGTTCTTCATCGGCCTGTTCGGAGTGCTCTTCCGCAAGAACCTGGTCATCATGCTCATGTCCCTCGAGCTTCTCCTGAACGGGGTCAACATCATTTTCGCCGGCCTGAGCCACTCCCTCAAATCGCCCCGGGGGGCGATCTTCGCCCTGTTCGTGATCCTCGTGGCGGTTTCCGAGGCTGCGGTCGGCTTCGCCCTGGTCCTGTCCTACTTCCGGTCGAAGAAAACCTACGACGTCGACGAGATGAACGAGCTCAAAGGATGACCGCGATGTTCGTCTGGATCCCCGTCTTCCCCCTGCTCGGCACGCTTCTCAACGGGCTGTTCGGCATCAAGTATTTCTCGCGCCGGGCCGTCCACTCGATCGCGGTCGGCATGGCGGGGATGAGCTTCCTGGCGTCCGTCGCGAGCTTTATCGGGCTGCTGTCGTCGTCCGAGCCCTCCACCGTCAAGACGCTCTTCACCTGGATTCCGGGGAGCCTCGTCCACCTGCTCGGCGGCCGGGCAGCGCAGGTCTCGTTCGACCTGGCCTTCCGCTACGATTCGCTGACCGCGGTGATGACCCTCGTGGTCACGGGCGTGGGACTCCTCATCCACATCTACTCCATCGGCTACATGTCCCACGACAAAAGCTACGCCCGATTCTTCGCCTATATGAATCTCTTCACCTTCGCCATGCTCATCCTCGTGCTGGGCGCCAACCTGGCGGTGATGTTCATAGGCTGGGAAGGCGTGGGGCTGTGCTCCTATCTCCTGATCGGCTTCTGGTTTACTAAAGATGCGGCGGCCAACGCCGGGAAAAAGGCGTTCGTCACCAACCGGGTGGGGGATTTCGGGTTCCTGCTCGGTCTCGGCCTGCTGATCGTCACCCTGGGCACCCTGGACACGGCCGGCATCACGGCCGCGGCGGAAGGCGGCCTCCTGAGTCCGGGCCTGGCCACGGCCGCGGCGCTCCTCCTGTTTCTGGGCGCCACGGGCAAGTCCGCCCAGATCCCGCTCTACACCTGGCTCCCGGACGCGATGGAAGGCCCGACTCCGGTATCGGCCCTCATCCACGCCGCCACGATGGTCACGGCGGGGGTTTACATGGTCGCCCGCCTGCACGCCCTGTTCACGCTTTCGGGGACGGCGCTCACCGTGGTCGCGGTCGTCGGCGTGTTGACCGCCGTCTACGCCGCCACGATGGGCCTCGTCCAGAACGACATCAAGCGGGTACTGGCCTATTCGACCATTTCCCAGATCGGATACATGTTCGTCGGCCTGGGCGTGGGGGCCTTCTCGGCCGGCGTCTTTCACCTCATGACCCACGCCTTCTTCAAGAGCCTGCTCTTCCTCGCGGCAGGGAGCGTCATCCACGCCCTCTCCGGCGAGCAGGACATGCGCAAAATGGGCGGCCTGCGGCACCGCCTTCCGCGGACCTACCCGGTGTTCCTGATCGGGGCCCTGGCCATCGCCGGCGTGCCCGGCCTGTCGGGCTTCTTCTCGAAGGACGAGATCCTGACCGCGGCCTTCGCCTCGAAGCATTATTTCGTCTGGGCGCTCGGCCTCGTCGGCGCCGCCCTGACCGCGTTCTACATGTTCCGGCTGATCTTCCTGACCTTCTTCGGGGCGGAACGGCTGGACCCCGACGTCGGGCGCCACCTCCATGAGTCGCCGCGGGTCATGACCCTGCCGCTCCAGGTGCTGGCTTTCCTCGCGGTGGCGGGCGGCTATATCGGACTGCCGCACGTCCTCGGCGGCGGCGCCTGGTTCGGCAAGTTCCTCTCCACGAGCACGGGCGCCCATGAAATCGAGATCTCGGGGGGGGCGGAGCTCCTCCTGATGTTCGTTTCGGCCGCGATCGGGATCGCCGGCATCCTGGCCGCCTATTTCGTCTACGCGAAAAAGGCCGGTGCGCCGGCGGCGCGCTTCGCGGAGCGGTTCCGGACGCTCACCAAGATCGTGTCCCACAAATATTACGTGGACGATTTCTATTCCCACGTCATCGTCGGCGGAGTGAAGAAGCTCGGCCTCGCCTTGGGATGGTTCGACGCCCATGTCGTCGACGGGGTCGTGAACGGGGCCGCGGCCCTCGTCCGCAGGCTGTCAAAAATCTCGATCGGCTTCGACCAGGAGGTCGTAGACGGGGCCGTGAACGGCATCGGGTCGGTTTCCCGACTCATCTCCCAGGGACTGCGTGGACTCCAGACGGGGTTCGTCTACAACTACGCGCTTTCGATCGTCATCGGGATCGTGATCATCATCTCCCTGGTCGTGACGATATTATAAGGCTGCATCGGAGACCATCATGCGCCCACTTCACATCAGGCCGGCCGACTCGGTCGTCAAAGACGACCTGGTCGACTCGGTCGGCAAGGCCGACCTGGTCGTCGCGGACGCCGAGGAGCACCACCCATGAGCATTCTGGGCATCCCTATCCTGACGTTCATCGTCTTCTTCCCCGTGGCGGGGGTCCTGGCCGTGCTGGCCGTGCCCGGCGCCCGCAAGAACGCAGTCCGGCTCACGGCGATCGTTGTCACGGCCCTGGAATTCCTGGCGACTCTCGGCCTCCTCATCGGCTTCAACCCGGCCGCCGGCGACATGCAGTTCGTCGAGCGGGCCGACTGGATCAAGGCCGTCCACGCCCAGTACCTTCTGGGGATCGACGGCATCTCGCTCCTCCTCATCCTCTTGACTTCGCTCCTGACCTTCCTGGCCACGCTCAGCTCCTGGAAGGCGGTCGAGAACCGGCTCAAGGAATACTACATCTTCATCCTGCTCCTCGAAGTGGGCATGGTCGGCGTGTTCGTCTCGCTCGACCTCGTGCTCTTCTATGTCTTCTGGGAAGTGATGCTCGTCCCGATGTACTTCCTGATCGGCATCTGGGGCGGCGAGCGCCGGCTCTACGCGGCCATCAAGTTCTTCCTCTACACGCTGTTCGGTTCGGTGATGATGCTCGTGGCCATCCTGGTCCTCTACGCCCATTACCACACCTTCGATGTCCTGGCCATCATGCAGACCGGCACGTTCCTTCCGGCCGCGCTCCAGACCGGGGTCTTCCTGGCCTTCTTTCTGGGATTCGCCATCAAGGTCCCGATGTTCCCCTTCCATACGTGGCTCCCCGACGCGCACGTCGAGGCGCCCACGGCCGGCTCGGTCATCCTGGCCGGCGTCCTGCTGAAGATGGGGGCCTACGGCTTCGTCCGCTTCTCGCTGCCGCTCTTTCCGGAGGCGTCGCGGAAATTCGTTCCGCTGATCGTCGTCCTCGCCCTGATCTCCATCGTCTACGGCGCCCTCGTGTCGCTCATGCAGAAGGACATGAAGAAGCTCATCGCCTACTCCTCGGTCTCGCACATGGGCTTCGTGATGCTGGGCATCTTCACCTTCTCGCCGATGGCTCTCAAGGGCGCGGTGCTCCAGATGATCAACCACGGGATCTCGACCGGCGCCCTGTTCCTGATCGTGGGCATCATCTACGAGCGGCGCCACACGCGCCTGATATCGGAGTTCGGCGGGCTCTCGGCCCGCATGCCGGTCTATGCGGCGGTCTTCCTGATCATCACCATGTCGTCCATCGGCCTGCCCGGCCTGAACGGCTTCATCGGCGAATTCATGATCCTGATGGGCGCCTGGACGGTGAACCCCGTCTGGACCGCGGTCGCGGCCACGGGAATCATCCTCGGCGCGGCGTACATGCTCTGGCTCTACCAGCGGGTCATGTTCGGCAAGCTCGAGAACCCGGCCAACCAGGGGCTCCGGGACCTGACCGTGCGCGAATTCGCGACGTTCGTCCCGCTCATCGTCCTGGCCTTCTGGATCGGCATCTTCCCCAAGCCCTTCCTGGATGTCCTGGACAAGCCCGTCGAGAAGATCGTCCGGATCGTCAACCCGGATTACTATAAGGATATCGATGCCCGGGCCGCCCTTCCCGCGGCCGCCCCGTCATCCCCGGTCCCGGCTGACGCGGGGGGACCGACGAAAGCGCCGGTCGCAGCCGGGGCCGAAACGGCCAAAATGGCCGTTTCGGAGGTCCGCTGATGGATTCCGCGTCGTACGCCGCCGGCCTCAAATTCCTCCGGCCGGAGATCGCCCTCCTGGTCACGGCGGCGCTGGGGATGATGGCCCACCTCTTCCTGAAAAAGAAGGGCGCCCGGATCGCCGGGTACATCACCCTCCTCGGCCTGTTCGTCACGGCCGACATCGTCTTCCTGACGCCCCTCAGCCCCGGCGGATTCTTCTCGGGGAGCCTCACCGCCGACCGCTTCGCCTTCTATTTCAAGATCATCTTCCTCATCGCCGCGGCCATGGCCATCGGGCTGGCGTTCAAGTTTTTCGAAGTGCAGAAGTACGAGGCGGGGGAGTTCTACTACCTCATGCCCCTGGCCCTGATCGGCATGACGACGGCCGTGTCCGCCACCGACCTGATCACGACCTATGTCGCCTTCGAGCTCTTCGCCATCCCGTCCTATATCCTCACCGGGATCTTCAAGAAGGAGAACCGCTCGGCTGAGGCGAGCATCAAGTATTTCTTCCTGGGTACGCTCAGCTCCGGGCTCATGCTCCTGGGCATGGCCCTGATCTTCGGCCTGACGGGCGAGACGGGCTACGCCGAAATCGCGAAGCTCCTGCCCGGGGCCAACGCCCACATCGCCCTGATCGGCATGATCCTGTTTTTCGCCGGCCTGTTCTTCAAGGCTGCCCTGGCGCCCTTCCAGATGTGGGCGCCGGACGTCTATGAAGGCGCGCCGACGCCGATCGTCGTCTTTCTCTCGACGGCCTCCAAGGCTGCCGTGTTCGCCATCCTCATCCGCCTGATGCTGACCATCTTTCTGCCGTTCCAGGCGTCCTGGATCCAGATCTTCCAGTTCCTGGCGGTCGTCTCCATGTTCTGGGGGAACCTGGCCGCCCTCGTCCAGACCAACGTCAAGCGCCTGATGGCCTATTCCTCGATCGCCCACGCCGGCTACATCGCCATCGGCCTGGCCGCCTGGGGCGAGACGGCCTCCATGGCCGTCCTGTTCTATCTCGTCGTCTATCTGTTCATGAACGCGGCCGCGTTCGGCCTGATCCTCCTCTTCCGCAAGGGCGACGGCTTCGGAGAGAACATCGACGACATGCGCGGCCTGGCCCGCAAATCGCCGCTCGCCGCGGCCAGCGTCCTGGTCGTGCTCCTCGCCCTGACCGGGATCCCGCCCACGGCCGGGTTCATGGGGAAGTACTTCATCTTCATGGCGGCCGTGGAGAAGGGGATGATCGGACTCGCGGCGCTGGGCGCCCTGAACTCGGTCGTCTCGCTCTTCTACTATTTCCGCATCGGCCGGGCGATGTTCATGGAGGAGGCGCCCGGCCGCGTTGCCGTCGAGCCGTCGTTCCCGGTCATGGCCGTCCTGGTCGCCTCCGCGGTCGTGATCCTCGCCCTGGGCCTTTTCCCGTCCTTCCTCATGAATTTCGCTTCGGCCGCCTTCCTCAAGTAACTCCAGATCAGCCCCTTGTTCATTAGCCTTATGGTTTCCCATCGAAGGGCGAGGCTTAGAGGGAGAGGAGGCCATCCGGAGGCGAGCGGGCATGGACCAGCGGCGCATGGCGCCGCTGGGAGCGAGCCGAGGAAATGAGCCGGTTTCCGCGCCGGGGAAACCGGCGGGCCGACGGCCCTCTAAGCCGAGCCCACACCCCCTTAAAAAGTATTTGTCCCCGCAAAATGACTTTGATATAATCACGCCGTGCGCGCCTGTTCAGCTATTTTCCATCCGTCTCCAAAAATCCTAATCCATAGAGGGAATGCCACATGTTCATATGGGTCTTTCATCGTCTGAGCGGTCTTTTGTTGATCCTTCTTCTGGGCCTGAAGTTCTTCACCTCCTTTTTCCTCATGACCAAGACGCAGAAGCCGGATTGGGCCATCGTCCTCCACGCCAACCCGCTGACCGACACGTTCCTCATCATCCTCGGCGTCTATCACGCCTTCTACGGGCTGAGGACCGTCCTAATCGACCTCGGCCTGCGCAAGGAGAAGATCATGTTCTGGGTCTTCACCGGCCTCGGCACCGCCGCCACCGCCGCCCTCCTGCTCATCTACTTCACCAGGAATTATTGAGCGATGGTCAGCCACGATATTCTCATCGTCGGCGGAGGTCTGGCCGGCTTGGCGGCGGCCTTGACCTCCGACCCGAAGCTCAACGTGGCGGTCCTCTCCAAGGTCCATCCGATTCGCTCCCATTCGGTTGCGGCCCAGGGAGGTATCAATGCCGCCCTGGCCAACAGCCCGGACGCTAAGGACGACTCCTGGGAGAAACACGCCTTCGACACAATCAAGGGCAGCGACTACCTGGCCGACCAGGACGCCGTCGAGCTGATGTGCCAACTGGCCATCCCGACCATGTACGAGCTCGACCACTGGGGGGTTCCCTTCAGCCGGTTCCCGGGAGGCGTGATCGCCCAACGCCCCTTCGGCGGCGCGGCCTACCCCCGAACATGCTACGCCCAGGACCGTACCGGGCAGGTTCTTCTTCACACGCTGTACGAACAATGCGTTAAGAAGGGCATCAAATTCTACGACGAGCTCCTGGTGACCAGCCTCGTCGTCCAGGACGGCCGGTGCCTCGGCCTCGTCGCCTACGACATGGGCTCGGGCGAGATCCGATCGTTCTCCGCCAAGGCCGTGATTTTCGGCACGGGGGGCTACGGCCGCATCTACAAGCTCTCGACGAACTCCTACATCAACTTCGGCAGCGGCATCGGCATGGCCTATCGGGCCGGCATTCCGCTCAAGGACCTGGAGTTCGTCCAGTTCCACCCCACGACCCTCTATGGAAAGAACATCTTGATCACCGAGGCCGCGCGGGGTGAAGGTGGCTACCTCGTCAACAACAAAGGCCGGCGCTTCATGGAAGACTACACCCCTACGGCCATGGAGCTCGCCCCACGCGACATCGTCTCCCGGTCCATTACGACCGAGATCCTCAAGGGCAACGGCTTCGAAAACGCCTACGTCCACCTTGACCTCAGGCACCTGGGCCGGGAGAAGATCGAGAAGCGGCTCCCGGGCATCCAGGAGATCTGCATCAACTTTTATGGGATCGATCCCGTCGACACGCCGATCCCCATCCAGCCGGCCCAGCACTACTCCATGGGCGGGATCGACGTCGACCAGGACTGCGCCTCTCCCATCAAGGGTTTCTACGCCGCGGGCGAGTGCGCCTGCGTCAGCGTCCACGGAGCGAACCGGCTCGGCGGGAACTCCCTCCTCGAAGCGATCGTCTTCGGCAAGATCGCCGGCGCCTCGGCCTCCAAGTTCATCAATGGGGGCGGGTTCGCCGGCCCGAGGGACGCCGATATCACGGCGGAGGCTAAAAATCTCAACGACCGGTTCGAGAGCATCCGGAAGCGCGACAAGGGCCACAACGTCTATCAGCTCCTGAACGACCTCAAGATCCTGATGAGCGAGAAGGCCGGCATCTTCCGCGACGGGAAACAGCTCCAGGAGGGCCTCGACGGACTGGCCGGGCTGCGCGAGGCCTACAAGGACGCCTACATCTACGGAAGCTGCACCCGATTCTGCCAGGAGTTCGTGACGCTCGTCGAGTTCGCCTACATGATGGACCTGGCCGAGGCCATCCTCCTCGGGGGGTTGAAGCGGACCGAGAGTCGCGGCTCCCATTCCCGAACGGAGTTCCCCAAGCGCGACGACGTCAGCTGGTTGAAGCACACACTCGTCTCCTATTCGGACAAAGGCCCCGTCCTCACTTATCGCACCGTGAATGTCGACAAATATAAACCTCAGGAAAGAAAGTATTGAGGAGAGAGCCGACCATGAGCACCAAATTCAAAATCCTCCGGTTCGACCCTCCGAAAGACGAGCGTCCCCACTTCCAGGAATATATCCATACGCCGAAGCCCGGGGACAGCATGCTCGAGGTCCTCAAGGGTATCCGGGACCAGCAGGATCCCTCGATCTCCTTCCGTTACAACTGCCGGGCGGCCGTTTGCGGGTCGTGCGCCATGACGATCAACGGCACGATCTGCCTCTCCTGCAAGACCCAGTTCGAGGCCCTGAAGACCGATGTGGTCGTCATCGAGCCCCTGCCCAACCTGGAGATCATCAAGGACCTAATCGTCGACTTCAAGCCCTTCTGGGAGGCGTACAACTACATCATGCCCTACCTCCAGCCGGAAGGGGAGGCCCCGCCGAAGGGCCACTGCGTCGAAGAGAAGGACATGGAGCGGGTCTACCCGTTCATCACCTGCATCCTCTGCGGCAGCTGCTACGCCGCCTGCCCGGTCGTCACGCGCGACGGGCGCTACATCGGCCCCGCGGCCCTGGCCAAGCTCTACCGGTTCGCCATCGATCCGCGCGACAAGCGGCCGTGGTCGGCCCTGGCCAAGGTCGACAATCCGGCCGGCGTCTGGGGCTGCGACACGGTCTTCCGCTGCAACGATGTCTGTCCGAAGGACGTCCGCCCGACCGACGGCATCGAGGGCCTCCGCCGGAAGATGGTCGTCGACCGCAGCAAACACCTTTTTGGACGGAAAAAATGAGAATCGACAACGCCTATTTCACCCGTCGCAAGTTCCTGAATTCGCTCCTCGGCGGCTGGCTGGGCACCCTGGCGGTGACCTTCATCAGCCCCATCGTCAAGTTCGTCTGGCCGCCCTTCAAGGAGCCGGACGAGGTCAAGCTCGTCTTCGCCGACTATTCCGGCATGAAGTCGGGCGAAGTAAAAAACTTCGTCTGGGGCAACAAACCCGGGCTCCTCAAGCGGGCCGAGGACGGGAGCTTCATCGCCTGGGTCGGGGTTTGCACCCATCTCGACTGCAACGTGACCTGGGTGGCCGACAAGAAGAAGTTTTTCTGCGCCTGCCACGAGGGCTGGTACGACGAGAACGGGACGAACATCGCCGGCCCGCCGCCGAAGCCCCTCCGCCGCCTCGAGACGGCCGTCGAGGGCGAAGACTTCTTCGTCCGGAAGCCGGGCGCGGGAGCGAAAGCATGAAAATCGACCTGAAAAAAGTCGGAGCCTGGTTCGACGACCGCCTGGCGCTCACCCCCATCTTCAAGTACATGACGAAGAAGGAGGTGCCCCAGCACAGCCATTCGATCTGGTATTACACGGGGAGCTCGATCCTGCTCTTCCTCATGATCCAGATCGTCACCGGGATCATGCTGGCCCTCTACTACAGGCCCACCCTCGAGGGGGCTACCGCCAGCATCGGCCGGATCATGACCGAGCTGCCGCTCGGCTGGCTCATCCGCTCAATCCACAGCTGGTCGGCGACCTTCATGATCGCCTTCGTCATGATCCACCTCCTGGCCATCTGGTTCACCAAGTCCTACCGCAAGCCGCGGGAGGCGACCTGGATGACCGGGATGATGCTCCTCGTAGTGTCGATGGTCTTCGGGTTCACCGGATACCTCCTGCCCTGGGACGACCTGTCGCTCTCGGCGACTAAAGTCGGGACGAACATCCCCATGGCCATCCCCGTGGTCGGCAAATGGGTGACCCAGTTCCTCCGGGGCGGCGACGACGTCACCGGCGACACGCTGACCCGATTCTTCCTCTTCCACGTCTGCATCCTGCCGCTTGTCATCTTCGCCATCCTCGCCGTCCACATCCTGCTCGTCCAGAAGGAAGGCATGAGCGTGCCCCTTAAGGACGAGATCGAAAAGAAGAGGGTCCCGGCCCTCCCGTTCTGGCCGAACTTCGTCCTCCGCGAGGTCATGATCTGGCTCGTCCTCCTCGGGACGGTGCTGACCCTCTCCCTCGTCTTCGCCCCCTCGCTCGGCCTCTCGGCCGACCTGATGGCCCCGGCGCCGGCAGGGGTGAAACCGGAGTGGTACTTCCTCTTCCTCTTCCAGACACTGAAGATCTTCCCGGCCAACATGGGGCCCGTCACCGGCGAGTTCGTGGCGGTCGTCATCATCCTCCTGACCGTCGTGGCGATCTTCTTCTTGCCATTCCTCGACAACAAGCCCGACAAGAAGAAAGGAAAGATCTTCACCTGGCTCGGGGCCTTCGGCGTGATCTACGCGATCGTATTCAGCATATGGAGCCTGTTATGAGAGCGATTCGGTTCATCATCCTCGCGGCGTTCACGGCGCTGGTCCTGTCGCCCCTGACGGCGGCGGCCCAGGCGCCCGCGGCTCAGGACGTGAAGGCCAAAGTGAAAATCGAGACGGAGATGTCCCAGCAGGCGGCCCCCCAGGAGCCCAAGCCCGAGGCGAAGCCGGCGGCCCCCGCCGCTCCGGCCGCCAAGAAACCGGCCAAGAAAGAGGTCATTCGGACCGAACCGATCGTGCCCGCGTTTTCCGGCATCAGGGAGCAGACGGCCGTTTACGTGTTCTATGCCTGGCTGTGGCTCTCGATCGTCGTCATGATCTATTTCCTCCGGCTGTGGGTCAAGGAGGCCGACCGGGTCTACAAGGCCAAGTACTACGCGCCCGAGGAGAGCCCGCGTAAGGACAACCCGATGCCGGCGGTCCTGGGAGATTGAGCGGCCGGCTGCGGATCGTTTCGAATTTGGATTGATCGTATAAAACCAGAGCGCAATTTTATCTTCAAAGGGGACCCATGGCAGACTTACCACAGAAGAAAAAAGGCCTCGGATCGGTCGTCATCAATGCGGAGCGGTGCAAGGGTTGCGGGTTTTGCGTGGAGTTCTGCCCGACGCATTGTCTGGAGCTGTCCGAGCAGTACAACGCCAAAGGATACCATCCCCCCGTGCTGTCCATCCCGGAGAAGTGCACCGGATGCAACATGTGCGGGCTGGTCTGCCCGGATTTCGCCATCTATGGGTTCTTGTTCAAGAAAAAGCAAAAGTAGGAGACCGACGTGAAAGCTGATCCGAAAGGCGTCATGACCGGCGCGTATTTCATCGACGGCGACCATGCCTGCGCCGAGGGTGCGATCGCGGCCGGGTGCCGGTTCGTGGCCGGCTACCCGATCACGCCCTCGACCGAGGTCGTAGAGCGCATGGCCGAGCGCTTCCCGCTCATCGGGGGGATGTTCATCCAGATGGAGGACGAGATCGCGTCCTCCATCGCCATCCAGGGGGCCGTCTGGGCCGGCAAGAAGGCCATGACCGTGACCTCGGGCCCGGGCTTTTCCCTGATGATGGAGCACTTGGGCCTGGCGGCGATGACCGAGACGCCCTGCGTCTTCGTCGACGTCCAGCGCGCGGGCCCCTCCACGGGCCTCCCGACGCTCCCCGCCCAGGGCGACATGATGCAGGCCCGCTGGGGCTCGCACGGCGATTACGCCATCATCGCCCTCTGCCCCAACTCCCCGCAGGAGGCGTTCGACTTGGCGATCAAGGCCTTCAACCTCGCCGAGCAGTACCGCGTACCCGTCCTTCTGATGATGGACGAGTGCGTGGGCCATATGACCGAGCGGGTCGTCATCCCGCCGGCCGACCAGATCGAAATCACCCCCCGCCGCTATTGGGAGGGCCCGCAAGAGGGCTTCCTGCTCTTTAAAGCGGGCAAGGACCTGGTGCCGCCCATCGTCAAGGCCGGCGACGGCTACAACATCCACGTGACCGGGCTGACCCACGACGAGCGCGGCTATCCGGTCATGACCCCGGCCGCCCAGGAAAAGCTCGTCCGCCGTCTGGTCGACAAGATTCGCAAGAACGCGGACGCGATCGTCGAATATAAAGAAGACCAGGTGGAGGGCGCCGAGATCGTGGTCGTGTCCTACGGCATCACCTCGCGCGTCGCCATCCCGGCCCTCGAACAGGCCCGGAAGGAAGGGATGAAGGTCGGCCACCTGCGGCTCATCACCGCCTGGCCGTTCCCGTCCAAGCGGATCCGGGAGCTCTCGACCAAGATCCAGGGCTTCGTCGTGCCGGAGATCAACTACGGCCAGATGGTCCGCGAGGTGGAGCGTTGCGTCGCCGGCCGGTCCCGGGTCCGGCTCGTGCCCCACGGCGGCGGCTCGGTCCACGACCCCAAAGACATCTACGCGGCCATCGCCGGCGTTCGAAAGGGATAACCGCCATGACTGAAGAAACCATGGATACCGACATCAGCATGCCTACCAACACGGTGGAAGATTTCCTGCGCATGGAGCGCCTGCCCCACATCTGGTGCCCCGGCTGCGGCATCGGGACGACGGTGAACTGCTTCGCCCACGCCCTCGAAGCGAGCGGCCTCGACCTGAAGAAGGTCGCGGTCGTCTCCGGCATCGGCTGTACGGGCCGCGTCTCGGGCTACATGAAGCTCGATTCGTTCCATACGACCCACGGCCGGGCGATCCCGTTCGCCACCGGTCTGAAGCTGGCCAACCCCGAGCTCAAGGTCGTCGTCTATAGCGGCGACGGGGACCTGACGGCTATCGGCGGCAACCACTTCATCCACGCTGCCCGCCGGAACGTGGACATGACCGTCATTCTGCTCAACAATTTCATCTACGGGATGACCGGCGGTCAGGTGGCGCCCACGACCCCCATCGGGGCGACGGCCTCGACGACGCCCTACGGGAACTTCGAGGAGCCGTTCAACCTGCCGTACTTGGCCGAATCGTGCGGGGCGGTGTATGTGGCCCGCTGGACCGCGTTTCACGTCCGCCACGCGACCAAGTCCATCAAGGAGGCGCTCCTCAAGAAGGGCTTCTCCTTCGTCGAGATCATGGCCCCCTGTCCGACGCTCTACAGCCGCCGCAACCGCCTGGGCGACGGACTCGACCAGATGAAGTTCTACCGCGACAACAGCGAAATCCTAAACGGCGCCGACACGAAGACCCTCGGCCTGACCTTCCAGGGCAAGATCACCGTCGGGAAATTCGTGGACAAGGACAAGCCGACGTACCTCGAGGCGATGAACGCCTTTTACGCCCAGAAGTTCGGCGACAAGTTCAGCCCCTACAAAGGATAAGGATAAGCCATGGCCAGGACAGAGATCAAAATCGGCGGATTCGGCGGGCAGGGCGTCATCCTCAGCGGATATATCATTGGCCGGGCGGCGGCGATCTACGACAATAAGCACGCAACCATGCTCCAGGCCTTCGGCCCGGAGGCGCGGGGCAGCGCCTGCAGCGCCCAGATTGTCGTGGCGGACGAGCCGATCGCCTATCCCTACATCACGGTTCCCCAGATCATGGTCGTGATGTCGCAGGAGGCCTACACCAAGTTCTCTCCGGAGCTCGCCGAGGGCGGGATCCTCATCAGCGAGGAAGAATTGGTCAAGACGCACAACCTGCGAAAGGGCCTGAAGCATTTCTCCATCCCCGCGACGCGGATCGCCGAGGAGCTCGGCCGGAAGATGGTCCTCAACATCGTCATGATGGGCTTCTGGACCGCGGTCACGGGGCTCATCAGCGTCGAGGCCATGCGGAGCGCGGTCCAGGTCTCGGTGCCGCGCGGCACGGAGACGCTGAACCTCAGCGCCTTCGACCGCGGATTCGAATACGGCCAGAACCTTAAGACGAGGTAAAGCGGCTGCGGCGGCGTTCGGGCCTTTCGGTCCGGCCGCCGCCGCATTTTGCCATGCACATACCGGACGGATTCCTCGACCCGAAAACCCTTGTCGCGGCGTCCGCCCTGTCGGTCGCGGGCCTCGGACGGGCCCTCTGGGTTCTCCGGACCCGGATGTCGTCCCGGAAGGTCCCGCTGATGGGGCTCGCCGCCGCCTTCCTCTTTGTCGCCCAGATGATCAATTTTCCGGTCGTCGGCGGGACGTCGGGCCATCTCCTGGGCGCCGTCCTCGTATCCGTCCTGCTCGGGCCGAGCGAGGCCATCCTGGTGATGTCGGTCGTCCTCATCGCCCAGGCCTTTCTCTTTGCCGACGGCGGTGTGCTCGCCCTGGGGGCCAACGTCTTCAACATGGGGATCGCGGCCGTCCTCGGCGGGTATTTTTTCTATCGCCTCGTCGCGGCGGTGGTCCGAACGGAGTACGGGAAGCTTGTCGGAGCGGCGTTCGGAGCCTGGGCGTCCACGGTCCTCGCCTCGATCTGCTGCACGGGGGAATTGGCTTGGTCGGGGACCGTGGCCTGGTCCGTCGGCTTTCCGGCCATGACCGGGATCCACATGCTCATCGGGATCGGCGAGGCGCTGATCACGGCCCTCGTCCTCACCGCCGTTTACAGGGCGCGGCCCTCTCTGATGTCTGCGAAGGACGGGGGGACCGCGGAGCCTTCGGCCAAGCCGTTCGCCGGGTTGCTGATTTACGGCGGGCTGATCACGCTGGGCCTGGTCCTGTTCGTCCTGCCGTTCGCCTCCAAATGGCCCGACGGTCTGGAAAAGATCGCGGCTGTGGTCGGCTTCGACGCGAAGGCCGTGAGCCCGCCGTTCGTTTCCTCGCCGCTGGCGGATTACCGGGTTCCGGGTGTCGGTTCGCTGTCCGCGGCCACGGCCCTGGCCGGGATCATCGGCGCCGTTCTCGTTTTCACGGTCTCCTTCATTTTGGCCAGAGCCCTCCACCGGAAATCGAGCGAGGACGGCGCAGGGCGCCGGCGCCGTCCCGGATCGAGGATCTGATGCGCCACGATTACTGGGACCGATACAGCCGAATCGACAGCCCCGTTCACCGGCAGCCCGCCGCGATCAAGGCGGCCTTCGCCCTCGTGATGATCCTGATCACGGTCATTCCGCCGCACCCTCCGATTTTTATTTTCGCGGGCGTCGCCGCGCTTCTTCTGGCCCTCATCGCCGCGAGCCGCATTCCCGTCCTGTTTTTTCTGAAGAGGCTCCTCTTTTTCGAGCCGTTCATTCTGACCGTGGCCGCCCTCGCCCTGTTCCAGCCGGGAGGCTTCCCGAAGTTCCTCACGCTTGTCGTCAAGAGCACGCTGAGCCTGGTCACCGTCATCCTGTTGTCCAACACGACCCCGTTCCACGAGCTGCTGCGGGTTTTGCGCCGGGTCCACGTCCCCTCCGTGTTCGTGACCATGATGGCCTTGATGTATCGCTATATCTTCGTCCTGGCGGACGAAACGCAGCGCATGCGGCGCGCGCGGCAGAGCCGGACCTTCGGGAAGAGGCGCGAGGGGACATGGGTCTTCCTGTCGCGGATCGTCGGCCAGTTGTTCCTCCGTTCGACGGAGCGGGCCGAGCGCATCTATGCGGCCATGTCCGCCCGGGGATGGAAGTGATCATGCTCGCCGTCGAAGTGAAAAACCTAGGCTTTCGTTACGAGGACCGCCATGTCGCCCTTCGCGACATCACCCTGGCGATCGGAGAAGGGGAGAGCGTGGGACTGATCGGGCCCAATGGCGCGGGCAAATCGACCTTTCTCCTGCACTTGAACGGGATCCTGCCGGAAGACGCCAAGAGCGAGGCGGCGGTTTGGATCCACGGCGTGCCCGTGATCAAGCCCAATCTCCCGCGCATCCGGCGCGACGTCGGGCTGCTCTTCCAGGACCCCGAGGACCAGCTGTTCTGCCCCACGGTTTTCGAGGACGTCGCCTTCGGCCCGCGCCAGTTCGGACTGGGGGAGAAGGATGTGGAGGGATTGGTCCGGGAGGCCCTGGCGAAGGTCGATCTCCAGGGATTCGAAAGACGGTCTCCCCATCATCTGAGCAGCGGGGAGAAACAGCGCGTCTGCCTGGCGGGCCTCCTGGCTTGTCGGCCGAGAATCCTCGCCCTTGATGAGCCGACGCGCGGCCTCGACCCCCGGGGAAAACGGCTGCTTAAGACCCTGCTCCGGACCATCGAGGCCACGAAGATCATCGCCACCCACGATTTGGAGCTCGTCGCCGAACTGTGCACGAGGGCCGTCGTCATGGACGAGGGGACGATCGCGGCCGACGGGCCGGCGCTCACGATCCTCGCCGATGAAGTCCTGATGCTCAAGCACGGACTCGAAAAGCCGCACATCCTGAGGCATTCCCATCCGCACTGACCGCGGCGGAACTCAACCAAGAAAAAGCTTATGGCCCGATACCCTTCACCCTGCGGCGGGAGCCGGAGCTGTTTTGATCTATCTGTTCTTGTCGATTTCTTCCTGAAGCTCTTTATCCAGTTTGGCGGGGTGGTGCCGGCTATAATATTCGATATGGCTCGCCGAGCGGTGGGCCTTGAAATACGGCCAGCCTTGGGCCATCAGACGGCGCTCGTGGACCTCATGGAGCAAGACATACTTGATCTCCTTGAGCTGGAGATCGTTGTCGAGCCAGACCTCGCCCGGCGGAACGAACTTGTAGACCTTGTCGTGGCCGCCCTCCGTGAAGTCGAGGAAGTAGAGGTCGCGGACCATCTCTCCGTCCACGATCCAGACCCGGATCTTGTCCGTGCTGTAGCGTTTGAGGAGCTTCTTGTGAATTTTAAGGATGTATTCGCTCTTTTTGCGGCGCGGCCGGATGCCCTTCTTGATGTGTTCGCTTTTGCGGCGTTCCTTCATCTCGGCCCGGTCGGCTCGGGCGAGGGCGTCGTCATACCCCATGCCTTCGGCCATCAGGCGGTTTTCGACGAGCAGGTGGTCGATGAAAAATTCCTCTTCACCCGGCGTCCGCTCCCTGTCGATCCAGAATTCGTTTTTGGGGATGAAGCGGAACCCGAAGTGCTGGCCGAAGTTGGTAAATTCCTCGCTCATGCGGTCGCGGACGTATTCCCCGTCCACGAAATAGACGTTGAATTTGGAAACCGTGGCGATCTTTTTGATGTAGGGTTTTTTCATGGCGGCTCGATTCTATCACGAATTCCCGCCCCGTGACTATTCGTCATAGAGCCCCTCCGGTCTTGACGTCGATTAACGGATGATCTAAGATACACACATCAACAGAATCGTAACGAGGAAGGACGCTCCCAGCGGCTGGAGCGCGTTATGGATGGCGGACAAGCCGGACTGATCCAGCATGAAAAGGAGAGAATTCATGTTCAACTCGTCCAAAGGCCGTATCGCGGCGATCATCGTTATGGCGATCCTGGTCGGAGGCGTTCAGATCGCGTGTAACAACACCCCGACGACACCTTCGGATCCCGTATCCAAGGTGTTCACCTCGTCTAACGATCAAGGCCATACGCATACCATCACCATTCAGAGAACCGAGATCGAGACTCCGCCCGCCGGAGGGATTTCCCGGCAGACGTCGGCCAACGGCCACACCCATACGTTTACGATGACCCAAGCTGAGATGACGAACGTGAAGAACGGCACGTCCGTCACCGTTACGACCTCGGATTCGAACGGTCACTCGCATACCTTCACGATCCAGAAGTGGTATTAAGCGGACTGAAAAAAGATTTCCCGTTTTTTCTGCCGGTCCCGTTTTCGGGATGAGACACGCATCCGATGACCTTGCAAATTGGTGTCACATAAGTGACACGGTGGGGAAGTGACCCGCCCCCCATTTCTCGTCCATTCTGTCAGCAACTTTAATAACCCTGACCCGCCTGAGTGTTTGTCCATGCCTAGATTTTCCATTTCCGAAATCCGGGTTTTGCGGAGATGGAATTTCGACAGATAATCTCAATAATTGTCGTCGTTGGCTTGAGAGGATAAACGGTTCAAGATTAGCAATGGCCTCTCGTCGTTGCGGGAGTCGCGTTCAATAGTTTATAATCCAACGCGGTCTATTGGAGCGATGCCGGGGTGGCGGAACTGGCAGACGCAAGGGACTTAAAATCCCTCGCCCCATAAGGGGTATACGGGTTCGATTCCCGTCCCCGGCATTTATATTCAATAAGTTGGTGCGCCATCCTTCAAACAGGGGTTCGAATCCCTCCGGGCGCGGGAAAGGACCAAACCATGGACAAAGACCAATTGAACGAAAACCTGGCCAAGTTGCAGGAGGAGCTGGAATCCGTCACGGAGATTGACGATCCTTCGCGCGAGACGTTGAAGAAGCTGGACGGCGACATCCACCGCATCTTGCAGAATTCCGAGGAGGTTCCGGCCGCCCATCACGCCAGCCTGCGGGAAAGCCTGGAGGACTCCGTTGAATACCTAGAGGCCTCGCACCCTACGATCACGGCCCTGATGAACCGCCTCATCAAAGTCCTGAGCGACATGGGGATTTAGCCCAAGCGTCGAGATTGATTTGTTCCTCGGGGGATAGAATGATAGGAGCGACCGAATAATATAAATATGATGAGGGGGATAAAAGCAGCCGCCTCCGTTTCAATGATAGTCGTTTGCTGCATGTGTGCCGGGCGGAGCTTATCGGCGCAATCCTCGGACGATGCGTTCGCCAGCCGGCGCCGGGCCATGGTCGTCGAACAGCTTGAGTCCCGCGACATCAGGGACAAACGTGTCCTGAAGGCGATGCGGCAGGGCCCGCGC
>Ga0209226_10000028_pt1 | contig 104002 bp, 94 predicted proteins | sample BarGraNGADG00212_2_FD_184497 | JGI IMG/M metagenome (GOLD analysis project Ga0209226, IMG submission 184497) | Arctic peat soil microbial communities from Barrow, Alaska, USA - Barrow Graham LP Ref core NGADG0011-212 (SPAdes) (version 2) | ecosystem: Environmental > Terrestrial > Soil >...
TTAACTTGGCATATTGACTACCGGTCAAGTCTGTTGAATCGTTAACTTATGGATTTAACTGAAAGTCAAATCGGTGACGGAAATTACTGCTAACGGCCCGGCAATAAAGGGTGTAAGCGTCCCCGCCGACGGCGGGGTGGCGCGGTTTTTGCCGTCCAGTTGCAAGTTTTTTGAGTTTTACGAGTGTCGCGGTACAAGGTTTATTGGGAGCAGGTCACCTGTCCCCTTACACAGGTTTGGTTGAGAGCAGTGGAGCGGTCCCGGTGATGTCCCCTTATACTGCGTTCTCTTGAGAGCAGGAACGCCTTGCAAAAACCGTGACAAGTCTTATAACCTTTATTGTCCGTGTTAGGTTTAGGGTTTTAAATTTGTCATGGCAGTTGAGAGACTGTCTCGTTAAAAAGTCATCTCGTATTCTGAGATATTATTTAGTCTCGCTACTCTCATAGCTACAGTTTTTACCTTTGGCCTTCTCAAAAGCTTCTTTGCCTTCTGATATAGAAAAATAGATTAAGCCTACTGCTCCAATTGAATCTGCATAAGCAAAACCAGTTAACTCATAGATTAGACTTGATGCAAGTAATACAATGGACATGTATACACATACTTTTGTACAATTACTATCTGAAATAATTGGCTCGGACTGTAGTTTTTTGCCCACACTCCTTTTAGCTGTCATAAGCCAAACCATTACAATTATTGAAATGATAGAAATAATTATACCCCAAAGTGTTGTTTCGGGTTTATGATTATTAATAATATTAAATATAATTCCGACTAATAGTCCAGCAGACAGCAAGTAAAATGAGATGCCAGTAATTTTTAATGCTTTGATCTCAAATTCATTTTTTGAACTCCCTTGATTTTGTTGGATGCGTAATATCATTACTGCGATTCCGATACCTGACATTACTTCAATAAAACTATCTACACCAAATCCAAACAAAGTGAGTGTTTCGTCTTTATAGCCCAATATCATAGACACCAGTCCTTCAGCAATGTTATAGAATATTGTGAATAAACTTAAATGATAAGCATTTTTGTATAAGGCTGTTGTATATTCCATGATTTAAGTTGAAAAAGATCACGTTACCTAAATGATCCTATTGAAACAAGACTTAGACATGAAAGTTCGCAGTGTTTGAAGAATGATATTATTAACATCATACAAACATGAATCAAAATGTCCGAATTCGCTTTTAACCATTGCTGCCAAAGGTTCGGAATGCCAACACCTTAAACCTAACTTATTTATATGAGCATTAAAATTAATGATAATTTACCGGAAACGGGAGATATGATCATGTTTGTGATTTTTATGATACCGCCTGAAAATGACGTTGCTGCCTCTATTCTATGTCCATATCATCTATTGGACTCCTGATCGATAACAAATCCCTCCGGCTTACATGCGTGTAGATCTCCGTAGTCCTAGTACTCTTATGCCCAAGCAGCTCCTGGATAAACCTGATATCCAACCCTCCTTCATGCAAATGCGTGGCATAACTGTGCCTCAGACTGTGTATCCCTACTTCCTTCTTTATACCTGCACTCCTTAACGACTTCTTGAATATGTTATATACACTCTCCACGGAATACTTCCCGCCCCCCTGACCTTCAAATAAATACTCCGACGGCTTGTAACTCTTCATATAAGACCTTATCTTATCCCATATCTTGGGCGATATCGGTACCATCCTGTCAACATTTCCCTTCCCTTCCCGGATATGAAGCGTGCCCCTTGTAGTATCGAGATCGGTGAGCCTGATTTTGACAACTTCACTGCGCCTCAATCCGCACGAGTAAACTATCCACAAAATAAGCTTGTGCTTGCCATTCTTCGTCGCATTGAATATCTGCATCACCTCTTCCTTTGAGAAAACCTTTGGCAATGACCTGCTTCGCCGCGGCCTCTCGAAAACAGAACTGTTTATATTCCTCCCTCCATGAATCTCATAAAAAATCTTCACCGCCGAAATGACCTGGTTCTGATACGATGCCGAATACCTGTTCGCTATTATGTAATCATGCATGAAAACTTCAATGTCCCTATTGGTAATGTCACCAGGATCCTTCTGATCAAAATAACGGAAGAAAAACTCAAGATGACTGATATACGAATGTAAAGTATGAACGCTGTACCTCCTCTCGCTGAGATACCTCCTGACTTCATCAATGCCTTTTTCGGCCTTCACCCCGAGAACCCTGCTGCGAACATCCGATCCTGTGTCCTCACGCAATTCCCTTATTAGCTCCGGCGTCTCCGGCTTTTTGACAATGACCTTTATTCCTTTCGAGGCAAAATAGTCCGATAACGAATCAACCGTAAGCTGCGACCACATGAGACTCCACTCCCTGCGGATGTTGTCATATTTAAGATGCCTGTAACTCCTTAATTCACTCACCCATTCCTGATCGTACCTCCCGGGGAAGCTTATTATAAGCCTCCCGTCTGTTTCATTGATCGAAAAGCTCACCGGACCATAACTCTCCGGCTTGTCATCTTTGCCCGGACTGGCTTCGGCTTTCCCGGGCACTCCGGGCGAAGGGGGCGAAACGGAAACCTGAACACCGGAGTTATCCGGAAAGTCATCCGGCGGCTTGTCATATGCCGCCTCACTTGATTTCTTAATCTCCGACGGCAGAGCAATTGACGATATGTCAATACCAGCAGCGCTACGGAACGCCTTCAGAATGTTTTTCAGCGCAGATTCTTCGGCCGGCACGTGCCAGCACTTGTTTGTCTTACTCCAAACTGAACCCGGGATGCTTCTGGCAATATCTCCCAGATCCCTGTCATAATCGAAGTAAATACCGTATCTCCACTCATCATGGTGAAACATACGTTTAATTGTTACGATCTTTTTCATTTTAGCACGAGGAAAAAGTTAAGACAAAAGACAAAAGACAAAAGAAACAAGATTCTAGATCAGCATATATATTTGATTTTCATTTGTAATATTTTGAAATTAAAGCCTTTGTATTATCATTTTTACCTGCTCTTTTGAACAATTGAGCCGAGAATACTTTTAAGTTCTGATGATTCTTTTATAAGATATTCAGTTTCGTCATTATTTATTTCTGTCACCGTCCTTTTGATTATCCTAAGCCAATAATTTGATTCTCTCATTTCCCTGGTGGCAATCCTGACCTTATTGCAAAACTCTAATCTCGAAGACCCCCCCTGGGATTCTTCATAATTTGCCCCGGCTGAAGTGGCACTCTTGGCTAATTGTGTCCTGATAACCTTATTTTCCGGTGTATAAGGAATAGTTCTTAAGAATTCAATAACCCTGATTGCAAATTCAAATAACCTATTACATAAATCATTATTCCCTTTTTCCATCTTTCAACCATTTTTTATTATATTCATTTTCTTCTTTCTTTTGTCCCTTTCTTCTTTCTTGTTTCTTTTGTCTTTTGTCTTTTGTCTTTTCTTGTCTCTTTTGTCTTTTTACTTCGCGCTTGCAAAGCAAGCGCACGCCCCGTCAGTCACATTAGCATTATAATAATAATAATTAGATATTCAAATATGTACAATGCTTATGCCTGACATTCACCATCAATATTCCTTATTAAAGTTAAACATAATAATTGTAATGGCTGCATTGTTTAGCAATCACTTTAAAGGGTCTGAATTACAATTTACCTTCTCCAAATTTGAATATTTACCTTCCGGCGGCACTGCAATAAGCTCAAAAAGCCTCTTCAACCCCCTTCAACTCACTTCAACCCTCTTCAACTTTCTTCAACCCTCTTCAACTTTCTTCAACCCTGTTCAACTCACTTCAACCCTCTTCAGCTTTCTTCAACTTTTTCCTACCTTTACCCTGAACAAAACTTAAAAAATGAACTGGATCGACCTCATTATCATTGTCCTTCTTATCCTTTCAATTATCAGAGGCTTTACCGATGGATTTGTTAAGGAAGTGGCATCATTGCTTGCCCTGGTGCTGGGAATATGGGGAGCAATTAAATTCTCAACATTTACCGCTGCGAAACTCTACGACTGGTTCGACATGACTGGACAGTACGTCGGAATTATTTCATTTCTGATAACATTCATGATAATCGTAGTGATCATTCATTTCGTCGGAGTGCTGGCCGACAAGATGATCGATGCGATTGCACTCGGGTTCCTCAACAGGATACTGGGCATGGTATTCGGCCTGCTCAAGTCGGTGCTGATACTTAGCGTCTTTTTTACCATACTTAATGTCATCGATGTCCGCCATCCCTTCCTGCCAAAAGCGAAAATTGAAGGATCTAGATTCTACATGCCCATCTCCGATATCGCTCCAGCAATCTTTCCTGTAATAGGTCAGGGTAAGTTCGGACATGGATTTGATAGTTTCAAAAAGAAAACGGAAGGAACAACTATTTAACCCCGATTGCTATCTTTGCCTTTCAGAAATATTATTTATGAATTTTGTTGAAGAACTGAAATGGAGAGGCATGATCCACGACATCATGCCAGGTACTGAGGAGTTGCTCGTAAAGGAAGTAACAACAGGATATATCGGGTTCGACCCTACAGCCGACTCTCTGCATATCGGTCACATGGTGCAGGTTATGCTGCTGGTGCATTTCCAGCGCTCGGGCCATGTGCCTGTTGCCCTCGTTGGCGGCGCCACAGGAATGATCGGCGACCCTACAGGGAAATCAGAAGAGAGAAACCTGCTCGACGAGGCAACTCTCAGAAAAAACCAGGATGGGATAAAAAAACAGCTTGAAAAATTCCTCGACTTCCAGTCCGACAGGAAAAACAGAGCCATCATGGTCAACAATTACGACTGGATGAAGGAGTACTCATTCCTCGGGTTCATACGCGATATTGGAAAACATATCACCGTCAATTACATGATGGCGAAAGACTCAGTTAAAAAACGTGTCGGCTCTGATGCAAAAGAGGGGATGTCTTTCACCGAATTCTCGTACCAGCTGGTGCAGGGGGCCGATTTTCTCCATCTCTATAACGAACTCGGTTGCAGGCTCCAGATGGGCGGATCGGACCAGTGGGGGAACATAGTGACAGGCACCGAACTGATACGCCGTAAAACCGGAGGAGAAGCGTTCGCCCTTACCTGTCCGCTAATCACAAAATCGGACGGCACTAAATTCGGCAAGACCGAATCGGGAAACGTCTGGCTCGATCCTGAGAAAACTTCGCCTTATCACTTCTACCAGTTCTGGCTCAACGTCTCGGACGAGGATGCAACAAAATATATTAAGATCTTTACACTGCTGGGGCGCGAAGAGATTGAAGCCCTCGTTGCGGAGCATAATAAAATTCCTCATGAGAGGCTGCTTCAGAAAAGGCTTGCCGGGGAGGTGACCCTGATGGTTCATTCACGCGGGGAGCTTGATGCTGCTGTCGAGGCATCACAGATACTCTTCGGCAAGGGAACCACCGAATCGCTGATGAAGATGAGCGAAAACATTTTTCTTTCGGTATTTGAAGGTGTTCCGTCATTCGACATAAAGAAAGAAATACTATCGGAAGGAATAACCTTCACATCGCTATGCACCGAACTATCGCAGATATTTCCTTCAAAAGGAGAACTGCGCAGGATGGTTCAGGGAGGCGGGGTGAGCATCAATAAAACGAAAGTTGAAAATCCGGATCAGCAGGTTACGACCGGGCTTCTTCTAAACGGCAAATACCTCCTTATCCAGAAGGGGAAGAAAAATTATTATTTGCTGAGGTTTGTCTGATCGCTACCGCAGGTCGGCAGCAATAATTGAAACATCGTCGAAGAGCCAGGGGTTCGTGTCAGGGATCCCGAGGAATTTTAGCATTGCACGTATGTTCTGTTCCACTGGTTCATGGTTTGAAATATGCCTTATTATTTCCCTGGTACCGATCTCATTACCATCGTCTCCCTTTAATTCTGAGAGGCCGTCAGTATAGCATACCAGCTTGGTGTACCCGTTAATCAGGAGATCAGTTTTACTCATGGCAGGAATCTCATCAAGCATGCCAATGCCCACGCATGAGGAGTCGATATGTTTCACCTCCCTTGTTTGAGTATTGTAAAGAATCGGAGGATTATGAGCTGCATTTATATATTCCAGGACCTTGCTTTTATTGTCGTATCGCGCAATATAAAAGGTAATGAATTTTTCACCGGCAGCATTTGAAACAACAACCGAATTGAGCTTGTTCACAAGGAATGCAAGATCAATATCAGCTGTCAGAAGCGCTCTGAGGGTCGCCTGGAAATTTGACATCAGGATTGCTGCCGACATCCCCTTCCCCGACACATCGGCAATACACAAAGCCGTCTTAGTATCTGAAAGCCTGATACAATCATAATAGTCGCCTCCCACCTCGTAATGAGGGAAATAAAATCCGTTCACCACTATTGAAGGATCGCGTGGCATGTGCCGGTTATCGGGAATCAGCATCTTCTGCATCCTGGCTGCCAGTTCAAGCTCTTTCTTCATGGCTTCCTGGCGCAAAGACTCTTTGTGGAGCCTTATATTCTCAACGGCGACAATTATGATGCTCGAGATAGTCTGAATGAAATTGAGATGCTTGATAACGGGGCTCATCCCTTCGCCTTCCTCTTCAATATCGCCAATAAGAAGAAATGCAAGATGAACGTTGTTGTTATAAACGGGAACGATGATGTCGACTCCCTCAAAATTCATGCCGGCAGATACGTAGGTGATCTCATCATATCCAAGGAGGCGCGATTCGACATCGAGTGATTCAAAATGCTTCGGGAAGCCGCCGTTCAGGAGACACTCCCATTGGGCGGAACGCTTGAAAATGAGGATCTTGCCAATCCCGAGATCATTCCTCAGGATCGATTCATACTTGGCAAGAAGGGCTTCAATAGGAAGGTTGGCGTTTATCGACAGGGTAATATCAAGCAGCGAATCCAGTTTGAACCTGGATAATTTCAACCTGTCTTTCGAACCTTGTTTATCTTCCATTTCAGTTTTTCAGCCCTTTACCCGCTCCATGTATGTCCTTTCGTGGGTATCGATTCTTATTTTGTCGCCAGTATTAACGAAAAGAGGAACCATTATAGTGCTTCCGGTTTGTATTTTTGCCGGTTTCAGGGTGTTGGTGGCAGTGTCTCCCCTGAGCCCTGGCTCGGAATAGACAATCTCCATAACCACCGATTGCGGAAGTTCGACCGAGAGGACAGTCTCCGTATCGGCATGTACAACAACCTCCACATTGATGCCGTCGAGCAGGAATTCCGGATAATCGATCACATGCTCTTCAATATGTATCTGCTCATATGTCTCCTTGTGCATGAAATAGTAACCCATATCATCCTTGTACAGATACTGGTAGGGTCTTCTTTCAACCCTTGCTATGTTAACTTTAGTACCCGAAGAAAACGTATTGTCAATTACTCTTCCTGTCTTTATGTTCTTTAATTTGGTCCTTACAAATGCGGGTCCCTTGCCCGGTTTTACGTGCTGAAACGACGTAATCGTATAAAGGTCATTGCTGAATTCAATGACCAGTCCATTCCTGAAATCTGCAGTACTTGCCATAAATCTGTTAGTTCTCTTAAATTTGGTTAGTTATTTTTTCTTAATATCGAGCGGGTAAACCAATCCTTCATAGCTCACCATATCGACCATAAATGCCCCCACAAAGATATTAAAACGAATCTTAACCGGTAATAAATTTTTATCGGCTGAAAACCAGAAGGAAACATCCTCTTGTGTTTTAAAGAGCCTGCCCTCTTCGGTGACCGGATTAAATTTATAACATAATATTTTACCTGCTCTCGTTTTTATTTCCTCTTCGCCGACATATTTCATGCGTAGGGGATAGAGCTCATCAAAGAACCAGGTCGTCATCTCAATCATATCACCTTTTTTAAAGTTTGCAATAACGGGAAGATAGTGATTGCGGAACCAGTAGAAAGATGAAAGGATGTCGTGTATCCCCTGTGGAGTTATATGAATACCTGTCAGATTACTGGTAAGGATTGCCGAGTCCTTTCTCGTAGCGTGATCGAAAAGTACGACGTTATACTTGTGGTATCTCCCTTCATTTATATTCATGATTGATTTGACCGGCAGTTCTGTTGCCGGATTCATGTAGCTCTCATAAATGTCCTTAACCCTGAAGAGGGCTTCAGCTATACCTGTTGTTCTTGCTTCCATTGCTGAATGCCATACCTCCCTGCCCGAAAATGAGTCTTTTCTGAGCTCCAGAGTTGCTATCCCGGCATTGATGGCACCATAATGTATGACGAAGTTCACCTTCTCCCCGGGCTGGTATGATGAGACCTGGCCAGCGAGTTGCAGCAGGAAAGCCTGGCTGAGTAAAAATATTGAGATCAGTTTCTTCATCGCATTCACTAAAGAGAATCAATTACCGGGCCATTTATTTTCAGAGAAGGTTTTTTACCTGTTTTGAAGTTAAGAAATCTTTAAGATAAAAAGGTTCAAAATATGCAACATCCTCAAAATGCTTTTCAGCAAGAGCTTCGTATGCAGGCTTTTGCATGAAGGAAGCGGATATCCTGAAATCATCATCAATAATAATGTTTTCACTCTTCAGCACCTCCCTGCATTTGGAGGCTCCGTCGCCAAAAAGGAAAATCCTTGATGATGAAGGAAACCGGCTGAAGGTATCATTGTTGATTATTTCTGCAGATATTCCTTTTACTTCTTTTCCCGATAAGTCAAGAACGGAATAATACACTTCCATCCTTCGAGCATCGAGAGCAGGGGAGAAAAGGTCGGATGGAGATTCCCCGTATTTCGCCTTTGCAATGGGTTTAAAGCCATGGAACATTGAGATAGTGGTACCTGTTCCGATTAATGGGATTGAAGCTGCATAAGCTATTCCTTTTGCTGCCGAGACGCCTATTCTCAAACCGGTATATGATCCGGGGCCCTTGCTTACTGCCACAGCTTCAAGATTGCCGGCTTTGATGCCAGCTTCCTTAAGAATGTCGCTGATGAAGACGGTTAAAAGCGAAGCATGAGACCTGTCTCCGGCACTCTCCTTCAGGGCTACAACCCCATTGCTATCGCACAGAGCGACGGAACATAGGTTTGTAGCTGTTTCAAGGCAGAGTATCATTGTTTTTCAGCGCTGGGCTGCAGCTTACTTCTCCTTATAAAGATTCTCCTTCTTAACCACCTGGATAAGCGTACTGTCTTTCAGCTTTTTACTGATGGCACTGAAAGGAGCTGAAATGATTTTAACACTGTCGGCCAGCCCTGAGGTAATCTCAATATAGTTGTTATCCTGAATTCCGGTCGTGACATCTTTTGCAAAGGCATACTTTCCATCGGTGGTAAAGACAATAGTTCTTACATCCTCTTTTGTCACCTTCGTTGAGTTCTTGGTAGTATCCGTGCGCGTTGTCACTGTCTGGATAGGAACAGTGAGGATCCCTGGCCTGGTTTCGGTGAGGATATCGACTGTCGCCGACATTCCCGGCCTGAAGGGGTTACTGTCTTTCGCAAGCTTTCCGTAGGAACTGGGCAGCATCCTGATCTTGACGTCGAAATTTGTTACCTGGTCGGCTGATACGCCGGTAGTCTTAGCCGAGTTTGCGATCTCGGTTACGATACCCTTGAACTTCTGATCGAGATAGGCATCAACTTCGATAGTTGCAGTATCTCCCAGCGACACTCTTACGATATCATTTTCATTCACCTCAACCTGGGCTTCCATTTTTGAGAGGTCGGCTACACGCATAATGTCGGTACCGGCCATGAGGTTTGTTCCTGCAACCCTTTCGCCCAGCTCCACGAGAAGCATTGAAATGGTCCCTGTCATTGGTGCATATATCGATGTCTTGGTAAGATTCTCATTTGCCTCCTTGAGCGATGCTTCGGCGCTCACAACAGAGAACTTTGATGCATCGACCACCGATTTGGCAACGTTAAATGTAGATTCAGCCTGCTCATATTCCGACTTCGAAACAGTCTGCTGTTCATAAAGCTGCTTGGTCCTCCTGAACGAGAGGTCTGCCTGGGTGAACTGTGCCTCCGACTGTGCAAGGCGTGCGCGAGCAGCGCTTATTGATGCCTGTGATTGGTCTCTTTGCGATAAATAAATATCGGGTTTGATCCTGAGAAGGAGCTGTCCCTTCTCAACATGATCGCCCTCCCTGACAGTCAGCTCGACGATCTCTCCCGAAACGTCAGGAGTTATCTTCACCTCATGCTCCGGCTGTATCTTGCCGTTAGCAGTAATTGTCTCGGTAATTGTACGCTTCTCAGCATTTTCAACGGCCACCTTGACCGTCACTGCTTTACCGAACCATCCTGCTTTCTTGCCTATTACGGCAAAGATCAGAAGTGCAACTACTACTATGATGAGGGTCCGGAGTAACTTTTTATTTTTCATGATGCTTGATTGGCTATTTGATATTTAGTTATTTATTCAGATTAAGGGGTAGTCCTTTATAAAAATCGAGAACTTTTGTCTTAAAAATGTATTCATACTTTGCCTGCGACATATCAGACTGGGCTTTTAAAAGTGTCGTTTTCGCAGCATTATAATCAACCGGAGTAACCATAGAGAGATTGAATTTCTGCTCGGTGTAACGGAAGGACTCTTCAGAATAGGAAACAGCCTTTGTGCTGGCGCTGTATTTTTTGAGAGCGGCGACTGCATCGGCATAAGCCTGCTGGATGCTTTTATAGAGGCTCTTCTTTGCAGCTTCAAGCGAATATTCCGAACTGGTGATGCCCAGCCTCGAATTGCTGATATTCTTATTTATCTGCCAGCCGTTAAGAATAGGGATGGTAAGAGAAAAACCCAGACCGTAGTTCTTGTAGTTCTTTATCTGGTCCTGGAACAAAACATTTGAAGTGTCGTGGAAAATATAGCTGTACCTTGTGCCTATTGAATGGCTTGAGGTGAGCCTTGGATATCTTCCGCCACGGGCGATCTTAAGGTCATATTGGGATGATTTGAGTTTCAGTTCGGCGCTCTTTATCTCCGGCCTGTTCTGAACTGCCACATTGAAGATCTCGTCTATCTTGCCTGTGATAACTGAGGCAGTATCAACGCTTATGAGAGGCATCACTATTTCAAACCCTTCCGGAGTTTTAAGTTCGAGCATCTGGGTGAGTGTAAGGTAGGAGGTTTCGAGAGCATTTTCCATTGTTATGAGTTGGACCTCTTCCTGGGCTGCCTGTGCTTCGATCTGAAGCAGATTTCCACGTGCAACGCTTCCTGCATCAACCATCTTTCTTGACTTTTCAATCTGCGTTTTTGTGGTCTTGAGCTGTATGTCGTTTGCAATAACAAGTTCCTTATTCAGAAGGATCTGCAGGTAAGCCAGGGCAATGCTGAGTGATATATTGTCTTTGATGTTCTGGAGATCCTGCTCTCCGGCCAGAAGCTCATACTTATTCTTCTGAATGGTATTGTAATTGACCAACCCGTTAAAAAGAGTAATATTTCCCCCGATATAGAAATTATCATAAAGAGTATTATGATCAATATATTTGTATGTGAGGAAGTCGAGAGCCCTGCCAAATGTATAATCGTGGCTCACTGATGCATTCAGCGTAGGCAGAAGCTTAAGCTTTGAAAGATCCAGCGAGTTTTTCTGCATCTCTGTCTGTAGGACCTGCTGCTTAATAGTTATATTGTTGTCGATGGCATACCTTATACACTCCTCAAGCGACCATATCTTCTCCTGGGAAAAGAGATGACCTCCGGTGAGCATCAGCAATGCTATTGTAAGGGAAAGTAACTTTTTCATTTTAATGCTGTATGGTTTATAACGATCGCGGGAAATTCTCATATTCAAATACGGAAACTTCTGCGCGATGATGCATTTAATGGTAATTAATTTTTTAAAATTAGGCTACGAAGATAAATAATATCTTCATTAGCCATATCGATTTGGCTAAAAAGATGATTTACAGACGGTATTTTAACAAATGTAATGCCAAAGAAAAATAGGATTAGCAACAGAGAATGCAAAGATTTTGCCCCTAACACTAAAATAATTATCTTGTGCCGCTATTTAAAAACAGTTGAAATATGTTACATTATAAGGAATTAGGTTTAGTGAATTCGAGAGAATTGTTCGTGAAGGCAGGAAAAGGCGGATATGCAATACCTGCTTTCAATTTCAATAATCTTGAACAGATGCAGGCAATCATAAGTGCCTGTGTGGAAACAAAATCACCAGTGATTCTCCAGGTATCGAAGGGAGCGCGCAAATATGCCAACCAGACTTTGCTTATGTATCTTGCCAAGGGGGCAGTTGAATATGCAAAGGAACTTGGATATGCAATTCCGATTGTATTGCATCTCGATCATGGCGATTCATTTGAGATCTGCAAGTCGTGCATCGAAACAGGTTTTTCGTCAGTAATGATCGATGGGTCGCATTTCCCTTATGAGGAAAATGTGAGGTTAACCAAACAGGTTGTTGAGTATGCTCATCAGTTCGATGTAACCGTTGAGGGAGAATTGGGTGTTCTGGCCGGTATTGAAGATGAAGTATCTGCAGAACATTCGTCATATACTAGACCCGAAGAAGTTGAGGATTTCGTGAAAAAAACAGGAGTTGATTCTCTTGCCATATCTATTGGAACTTCACATGGCGCTTTCAAATTCAAGGTTAAACCCGGGGAACTTCCTCCGCCTCTCCGCTTTGACATTCTCGAGGAATGTGAAAAACGCATCCCGGGATTCCCGATAGTCCTTCATGGAGCCTCTTCAGTACCCCAGGATATCGTTGCGGAAATAAACAAATATGGAGGTAAGATGGAAAACACTGCCGGAGTGTCTGAAGACCAGTTACGGAGAGCCGCCAAATCGGCAGTCTGCAAGATAAACATCGACAGCGATGGCCGGCTTGCAATGACAGCTGCCATACGCAAGGTTTTTGTTGAAAAACCAGGTGAATTTGATCCTCGCAATTACCTTGGCCCTGCACGTGATAAGCTGAGAGAACTATATAAGCATAAGGTGGTAAACGTTCTTGGCAGCGCCGGCAAAGCATGACCATGCGATCTCGCAATCACATGTACTCATCCCCCTGCAACCGTTAATCAGCACTTGCATTGAAGCATCTGGCACATAAAGAAGAGCGTTTGCGGCGTACCAACAGGCTCTCCGTGATGTTGAACGACAGGGAGATAAGGGCTCTTTCGATCTACTGCAGCCGTTACAGGGTGAAGAACAAATCGGAGTTCCTCAGAGAGACGATCATGAAGACTATAATTAAAAGATTTGAAGAGGAGCATCCGACCCTATGGGAGGATTTTGATCCGTCACTTTTTAACCAGGAGGACACAAAATAATTCTGAATGGTTCCTGAAAGACTCGATATAAAACCGACAAAAAGATCACCCCGGGTCCTTTTTGAGCCCGGCAGGCTCTTAGTAATGGGACGCTCAATAATTGAAAATCCCTCGGTCTTTTATGAGCCGGCTCTCAGATGGATATCCGGGATGGCGGATAAATGGATGGCAAATACAAAAATCGAACTGGGTTTTGAATATGTCAATACCGGATCGATAAAGTGGCTTTACCTTTTGCTGAGGCGGTTGGCTGAGATCAGCGAATTCGCGTGCAATGGAAGCATAACCTGGTACTATGAACGCGGCGACTATGATATGTGCGAGCTGGGATACATATTGAAATCATTGGTTGAATGTCCGTTCAGGATCGTTGAGATTAACGAGATGAATGAGGAGAATTATGGAAACCTCCTTGCCGGGGAGATATGATTCTGACTGATCCGGACACCCTTTTAACCGGAAGTTCATAATCAAAAAAAATTATTTAGTTTTGCACCGTCAACAGAGCATTGACCCATGGTGTAATTGGCAACACGTCGGATTTTGGTTCCGCAGAGTCCTGGTTCGAGCCCAGGTGGGTCAGCAAAAAACAGCCGTGAGGCTGTTTCTTGTTTGAAAGGGAGACAAGGAACGAAGTGACGCAGTTCCGCGAAGCGGAAGTGGAAGAAAATATATTTGATTTGTATTCAGGGCTTTTGTAACTTTAACACAATGAACAGGTAATATGCCCAGCCTCATCCCCGGTTACGAATACGACATCTTCATCTCCTACCGTCAAAAGGATAATAAACATGATGGCTGGGTGACTGAATTCGTTAACCAGTTGAAAGGGGAACTTGAAGCCACCTTTAAAGAAGATATTTCTATATACTTCGACGAGAATCCTTCCGACGGCTTGCTGGAAACTCACAGTGTTGACAAAAGTCTGGAAGGCAAATTGAAATGCCTGATCTTCATGCCAATCATCTCTCAAACCTATTGCGACTCAAAAAGCTTTGCCTGGCAACACGAGTTTTGTGCGTTTAATAAGCTGGCAAAGGAAGATCAATTCGGAAGAGACATTAAGCTTTCAAATGGAAACGTAACCAGCAGAATATTACCGGTTAAAATTTATGACCTCGATCCTGAAGATAAGACGATTCTTGAAAATGAATTGACTTTGTACGCGCAGATTCAGCTAATGCCTATTTGCAGGCCTGATCGTAAGCGAATACATGCAAGGCAATATCATCCCACTTTATTTTTTCACCCTGAAAAGTAGAAAGCATCTGAGGGCAGTCTGAATAAAGCTCTTCAAAATTTTTGGAATAACTACCTTTTTTTACCTCTACTGCCTTTTCATTTCCTTTAACAAAAAGATAAGCCCTGGCTTCACCACCTGTTAACTGAAGCCCTCCCACACTAAAGCCTCCTGTCTTTTTACTCGGCTCTGCAAATACTTTTATTTTATTGTCAAATCCTGCATTTAATAACTGCAAAAGTCTGTAGGTATCAGTTTTCTTTGCTGTAAGCGCAGTTTCAAATATTACATACTCACGATTTACAATCGCATTAAAATCTGAATTTACCATCTCTTTAATTGAACTGCTTGACTCGGAAACCATGTATAATTTCAACAGCTTGGAAGCTTTTATACGCAATGAAACAACTTGCTCAGGAACAAATTTGGCCTTTTCGCCATTCTCCAGCTTAATAGAGATTTTGTTGAGCCCATTTGTTGAACCAGTACCACCAACAAATTTCCCCTGAATCTCTTCACCCGATTCAAGTTTTAAAATGCATGGATTTCCATATAAAGCCCCAAACCCGTCTCCTCCGACTTCTGCAACGAATCCCTGACTAAAAGATTTACTGGTTACCAGTAATCCCAAAGCAACCAAACCAATGGTTAAAAGTTTTTTCATAAAACTGATTTTTAAGTTTAGATAATTTAATCAAAAATGATATAAGTAATACTGAATAATCAATAACAGGATAAAGTTACACTTTGTTTAAGTTAAAGTCAATTTTATAAAAGAAATTCCCCGGGATCCGGGGGCTGATAATTCTCTGGATCTCTGCAAATAGATAGAGCTAAGTCTATTCACCAGGTCCCCGGATAGGGGACTGGTTTGAATGGGGAAAATAAATTTGACTTGTATTGGTATTAAACAGTAACTTTGTTCTGATTGAATTTTTCCTCATTTTTTTATCTGATTATCAGTTAATTCTATTAAGGATTATAGCAGTAGAAAAATTCGAAAATCCACTATATGAAAACATTCGTAAAATCTCAGAAGATCATAGCTACTATGATGATTTTTATCCTCATGATAGAATTAACAGGTTGTTATAGTACAAGAATTGCTGCCAGCTCTGATATTAAATCGACAGAAATTTATTATATACATGGGCAAAAGATCAATTGTTATATTTCCGACGCAGTAATCTCAGATGGGATATTATCCGGGAAAACTGTTCCAGTCATAAAGCATAATAGTAAGATAGATAGAAACAATATATATGTTTCATCAGATTTGGTTTTCAAAATTGAAAATAATATTCTCAGTGTGCCACTTTTCAGTATTACAAAAATCGAACTGAAAGTACCTGATGCGGAGAAAACCAAAGAATTAAAGACTGCTTTAATTGTCGGATGTAGTGCGCTGACTGTTTTAGGAATAATTTCAACTATTATGATGATTCATTCTGCAAATAATGCTATAAACGGTTGTAGTACTGATATTAATAACCTGAATTCTATATCTTGTGACTGATGATTTATCAGGAATTATTCTTTAAATAATTAATATCCGGATTTCCCGGAAACCTTCGCATCAATAATTTTTATCATCAAAGAGCTGTTTTCAGTGTTGAATTTTGATATTCCCTGTTTATTCTTTTCTATGGCAAGGTTATTAGCCCTGTTAATACCCCCGATATAAAATTTGTTGAATAATCTAAGACCTACAAGATATCCAGTTAAATAATATTTGGAATAAAACTCCCATATAGTATAACCAAGGAATGAAACGTTAATAAATAAATTAAATAATCCTTCAGGGATAGAGCCACAGTAGATCTGACCAGAACCTGGAATAAAGCAGGATAAATTTCTCGCTTTCCCAGGTGAATAAAACCCGGGTATATTTTCTTTGCTGTAAACTTTAACTATCTCTTTTTTGAAAATGTTTTTTACAGAATCACGCAGCTGGAGATTTTCAATGTAATTATTCCAGAGCACAAAAGCATTGTCCCAATTCCTTGTGGCATTCAGGCAGAGAATGTCAAGCAGAATTATATCTGAACTATTTAAAGAATCCTTAGATCTCATTTTAATTTCATCGATATTATGAAGTGCCTGATTTACATCGTTGTTCAGATAAGAGCATAATGCCTGTTCATATCGTATCATTAAAAAAAGTGTATCGGGCACATTATTCAGGTTTATTTCTTTTAGTTCTTCCAATGCCTTGTCATATTTTGCAAGTCCTTTGTAACAAAGGGACTTATAGTATTTATATTGTGCAATACAGTTACTGTCTTTTTCATAATAGATGGCTCTTTCAAATTCAATTGAAGCTTCAAAAAATCTTCCTTCAGAATAAATTCTGAACGCGTTTGAAAAATAATCTGATGCATATAGCCTACTTGCCGAAAATACTGAGAAGAGGAATATGCAGATTGAATAAAATAGTGCTTTTAACATTTTCTTTATATTCTGTTTCCTGAATTCTGACTGTAAATACTGATCCGTAAATATTTGCTATATAGGTTACTGCAAAAGCAGATCCGAATACTATGGTTTTAAAACTACTTAAACCGCTTTTTCTGTAGTTCTCCCAGGTGACGAGGCCGAGTCCTGCCGTAGAAATAAAGGCTGAAATTGCCCCACCTTTTTTGCCAGCATAGAACTTGCCGGATCCGGGGATTATTCCCGACATCAGACCGGCGATAAATGGCGATTTACTTCTATGGTTCTTCATTTCTGCCAGGACATTCAGAAGTCTGTCATAGGGATCAGTCATTCCAGAGCGGCTTCTGTCTGTCATTTTTAGCCATTCCTCAGACAAAGGCAGATTTCCCTGAAGGAGTTTTATCCCAGCGATCTGGTAATTTTTCAGAGTAATCAGGCTATCGGTCTTTAATTCAATTTTATCGAGCGCTTCGGTTGCTTTATCATAATTTCCGGTTTGTGTGTAATTATATGCGGCATAAAAATGAGATTTCAGATAAAAAGATGAGGCAGGAGTGATTTTTAGAAAGTTTTCAGATGAAGAGACTGGCTGATTTAATGAATAGTGACTCCAGCCTCTCAGGTAGTTAATGCTATCATTCATCTGAAGTGATGAACAATCACTCGAATCCAGTAAAAACAACGCCTCTTCATAACAACCGGTATTAACAAGATGATCGATAAACTTAAGATCGCACTCTGAGTTATTTTGCGAAAACGCGTTGGCATGTAATGAGAAAAAGACAACAATCAAGGCGATATAAATACATCGGGAATGGTTAATTGCCATCATGATTCTTTACCTTTTTATACCTTGCAGCGGAATCCGGATATCGGTTTGTCGCTGGATCTAACCTGTGATTTTTAAGATCCATAACAGAAATAATATTGCATCTGTTTACACGATCAACTGTGAGAACCACCCCCTTCAGAACTCCGTATTCCCGGATGGCATCTTTACTAAACTCTGAACAGCTCGGAGTATACAGACAATTCGCCGAAATCTGTTTTGATAAAATATTCTGATAGACGTACATCGTACCGCCAAGGACTAAATGGACAGGATTTATTTTTTGCATTAACGAATGTTCATCCTTATACAAATAGTTGCGTTTGTAAGGATCTGGTACTGTTCCTGAAAGAGCTTTATTTATTATTTCAAAATCTTTTCTTGAGTCAATCAGTTGTGCGGAAGTCTTAATTCCAGATGAGAAAACCATCAGGATTATAAATACCATTGAAACCGATCTTTTCATCTTCAACAATCATTAATAAACTAAGAATGAGCCCATGACATCATTTCCATGCTGCCTGAGTGCCAGCTGTTGCGGTATAAATATTTCCGGAACCATCTCGTGCAATAGCATTGTATTAAAGGTAGGGCTTAAAGGTAAACAAGTCAAGTTTATTTATAATTGGATTATGTCAACATTTTATCATTCGACCTGGTCAAGGCGTTTCATTCTTAAAAAATAAATATATCGCTTGCGATATAAAATTAATTGCTACATTTGTATCGCGAACGACATAATATTTGGAAATGGATCTAGTCTAATCAAAATAAATAATAAAATGAAAAATCAATTTTACCAGTTTACAGCACTTAGCCTTCAGGGGAAGGAGATAAACATGGCTGCTTATGAAGGGAAAACCATTTTAGTTGTCAATACCGCAAGCAAATGCGGACTGACGCCTCAGTATGAAGGCCTCGAAAAGCTTTATCAGAAATATAAGGATAAAGGATTTGTTATATTGGGTTTCCCGTGCAATCAGTTTGGCAACCAGGAACCGGGTGATGAAAAATCAATATCAGAAGGCTGCCTGATTAACTATGGAGTGAGTTTCCCGATGTTTTCAAAAATTGAGGTTAACGGAGAAAATGCTCATCCCATCTATAAATATCTTAAAAATGAATTAGGCGGCTTGTTCAGCAGTAAGATCAAATGGAACTTCACCAAGTTTCTTATCGATACAAATGGGAATCCGGTTAAAAGATTTGCGCCGGTTACGAAACCTGAAGAGATTGATAAATATTTAATGAAGTTCCTGAATTAAATCTGAATATGGAATTTGAACAGCTGAAGCTGGAGAACCAACTGTGTTTCCCTGTTTATGCAGCTTCAAGGTTGATAATCAGGGAATATCAGCCATATATGGATAATCTGGGCATAACTTACCCGCAGTACTTAGTGCTGATGGTTTTATGGGAGACAGACAATATTTCCGTAAATGAAATATCACAAAAGCTGATTCTCAATACCAATACAGTCACTCCTCTTTTAAAACGCATGGAAGCGCAGGGATTTATTAAACGGCAGCGATCCGGAAGCGATGAAAGAAAAGTTATTGTTAAGCTTACGGGGAAAGGAAAGCTTATGCAGAAAAAAGCAGCTTACATACCTGAGAGTCTTGCTTCAGGCCTTGTTTCCGATACGATGAACATTGAAGAACTTGGCGATTTGAAAGATAGTCTTTGCAAACTGATCAATTTTCTGCTTCAGAAAAACACACAGAAGAACTCGCCGGGTACTGAAGGTATTTGACCACGGTTTTCCCCTCGCGCCCTCTCTTATTCCTTAACGAGCTTAAATGATTTATTGAGCTTGTCTCCCCTGACATTCAGAATGTAGATCCCCTTAGAGTAATTGCTTATGTTTATTGTGGTCTGATACTGGCGGTTCAATAAATCTGATATCAGTTTGCCTGATAGATTGACGATCCGCACATCATATTTATTTGAATTGCTTATTGCCACATTCACTTCGTCAGTAACAATGGTCGGCCAGACTGAAACTTCAGGAACTGAGACATCATCACTCTGCTTCAGATAGATATAAGTTGAATCGCTTGCCAGGGTGCCGCATGTCCCTTTTACAACGGTATTATAAATTCCTATGTCACGGGCATCCACATTGTGTATTATAAGATCAGGAGAATTGCTGTTCTCAACCGGGCTTCCGTTCTTCATCCACAGGTAATCAAGGTTATGTCCACCGGCATCGACACTGAGAGTTATATTGCTTCCAAAATCTGTGGTAATATCAGGTGATATGCTGTTTATAACGGTAACGGGATAGACAATAACATTCATAATGTTTGATGATAGCGTTCCGCATAATCCTGTTATCTGGCACCTGTATGCCCCGGTGGCTGATTCAGGAGTGTTCAGCCAGGAAATATAATAGGTATTCTCAGTGGAGAGAAGATTTCCATCCTTGTACCATTTGTAACCAAGGTTATTCCCTGCTGTTTCCAGCCTGAGGTACAGAGAATTGCCTGCACAGATGACCGTATCTCCGGGTTGGCTAATGACTTTAGTTGCAAGGGCACAAACAACGCTTCTTTCTGCCCATTCAGAATAAGAATCAGACAACTTTACTCTTGCCCTGACAGTTGCTGTTCCTATAAAAGCAGGATTCCACGATACGGATGCTTTCTCCCGGATCCAGGATATCTCACCGGCATTAGATGGGATCAGCTGCCACTCATAGTCAATGGCATCGGATACAAGTTCTTCAGTATAATTGCTTATTTCTGTACCAGGACAAACAATACTATCGCCTACCGGTGTTGCCGGAGCATAATCATAGATCCCTGTAGTACTCCTGATCCAGAATTCGAAGTCAGATACCCTGGAATAACCTCCATATGTATCGCAATTCTTGCTTCCCCAGCTTACGATGCCTGCGAGTTTGTATTCTCCATTTACATAAACCGACATCGGACCTCCGCTGTCGCCGCTGCACGCATCCTTATTCCCGTTCAGATATCCTGCCATAATATCTGTTGAGGGTATTGTCGGCCATACAGCGGCTGCCGTTGAATTTGATACAATGGGCACCTGAGCCTTCTGCAGTATTGAAGGTAGATTAGTGGTACCTGCAAAAGTGATACCCCATCCTGTAATCCATACCATTTTGCCTGGATCAGTATATCCTTCAGAAACATTCTTTGCAGTCATAAGCTTGATAGGCTTGCAATTGGTGCAGCTGATAGCGCCGGTTACCCTTAAAAGGGCAATATCATTCTCAAAAGTAGTCTTGTTGTAACTCGGATGAGGGATAACTTCGCTGACTTGATATTGTGTACCTGAAGAAGCCGGATTGGTGGATCCTGCAACTATTGAAATGACTGAAGGAGGGTATGTAGTTCCGACGGTGTTGAAAATACAATGGGCTGCAGTGACAACCCATCCTTGAGCAATAATAGAGCCACCGCACCGATAAGCATTTGAAATAAGAAATATCTGCCACGGAAAATCACTTATCGAAGCGTCAGTTCCGCCGATAATCTTTATCTGTGATTTCCTCGTCCCGGTGAAGAACGGGTAAAAATAATCGCCGGGTTCAATTTCAGAACCAGCGTCCAGAATATGTTCATTATCGAGGCGCACGGAGTACAGATCAACTCCGGGCTTAAGAATGTCAATGATAGAAACCTGCAGAAAATAACGCTTCTCAGCTTCAAGGGGAAATACAATTGAATCTGCATCAGGGTACTCCTCCTCCCTGATTACCTGGCGGTAATTCTCATCAAGTATCTGCCATTCGGACTGCGCAGCATCCTTTGTCCTGATGATTCCAACATTAACCTTCTGAGAATAGCCGTAAAAGGAGAGGAGGCAGAGCAGGGATAATATAAATACCTTTTTCATCAGCAGACTGGATCAGGAATACAAAAAATGGTTCATCACATCTGAACGGGAGAAATTTTATTAGAATCCTGATGCCTTCAGCCAGCTGATGCAGAGGCCGGGCCATGCAGATTGAGTATCGCGGCTCCCGCCAAGTCCGTAACCGTGTCCTCCTTTCTGAAAAATGTGAAGCTCGGAAGGGATTTTGTAATTAACCAGCTGTTCGTAATAAACAATGCTGTTTTTTACAGGCACGGTCTGGTCGTCAGCGGAATGGACCATGAATGCCGGAGGCGTATCTTCATTCACCTGCAGTTCGTTTGAAAAGCGTTTTATTGCATCATCGGAAGGATTCTCACCAATCAGGTTCTTTCTTGATCCTGCATGAGTGAAGGAGGCGTCCATCGTTATCACAGGATATATAAGCAGGGAGAAATCGGGACGTGCACTTACTGTATCTGTCGCGTCGTACACTTTTTCAGCATAATGAGTCGAAAGGGTTGAAGCAAGATGTCCGCCTGCCGAGAATCCTATTACACCAACTTTTTTTGGATCGATATTCCACATAACTGCATTCCGGCGTATGATGCGCATTGCCTCCTGGGCGTCCTGAAGAGGTCCTATGGATTTGTCCTTCATGATGAGGTCGGAGGGGAGCCTGTATTTAAGTATTATTCCAGCGATGCCGTTATCGTTAAGCCATGATGCGATGGCGTTACCTTCATGTCCGAAGGCGAGAGCCGAATATCCTCCGCCGGGACAGATGAGAACTGCCGTACCGGTTGCCTTCTCCTTCGGAGGGAGGAAGATATAAAGCATCGGGTTGGTGGTCTTCTCAAAACGGGTAATAAATCCTTCGCCCGTAGTCGATTTTTCAACGTAAGAATCGTTGAATATCAGGCCGGGAATTCCTCCGGGCCAGATGTTCAAGGTCTTCTGCTGGGCATTTGAGTTCAGGACAGGTATTATGGCAATGATGAGGGCGGTTATTAAAGCACGTGTTTTCATGTCTGTTTGATTAAGCTTTCAAAAATAGTCAAAAAATGGATAACGGCTGGTGTTCAGGAATAGTCTTTCTTTTTAACCTCTTTCCATAACCTCTGCGAGATAAAAAATGTCATCACACAATTTTCACACAGATATTGTTTTTAACCACGAAGATTCACCAAGGTAAGCACAAAGGCGCATAAAGGATTATTGAAAATAAGGATTTCTTTAAACTTTTTTAATGCTGTTTATTAAGATATTTTGAAAGCCGACAACCCTTCAGAGATTTTATTCCTTCGGCTACAGCTCCGGCATTCAGAATTGCTCCTGCTTCGGTTGTGTGAGTATGATCGGTGAGAAAGAATTTCGTTTTTACCGTCTCTTCGCCGATAATGAAAATCGTCGGTTTGTGCTTTGGCTTTTCCATTGATGCAGATGTGGTAAAAATTTATAGTTTTAAATTTTCAGCCTTATCTATTTTTTTATCCGGCACTGAACCGCATTGAACTGTTTTGAAGTCAGTTACATTTTTCAGGACGAAAGTTGGAACTCCCTGAGCATGAGGAGCCTTTACATTGATGAATGAGGCTCCCTTCACGTCTTCAAGTATGAATGACGGCCGCAGATCTTCATTTTCAACCTTCATCTCGATGTTGCTCATTTCGATATTCCTGACATGCCTGATGAAAAATCCATAGGTTGGAATCTTACCGAACTCCTGTGGATCAGGATAAGCTTTCTCTTTTTCCGGAACAACTGCTTCGGCCTGATCTTTTGGCGCACCACCCTTTATGAGAAGAGAGATGTTATTGAATTTGATATCCTCAATGTCAAAACCCGGCATTCCCAGGAATAGTGAAGCATAATCGGGATTGGCGCTGTAGACAACTACGTTGCTGATGCTAACCCTTCTCAGTTTTCCGACAGGAATTCCTTCAGGTCCTCTCATTCTTGCTCCCAGTCGAAGAAAAAATGGTGCTCCCATAACATCGCGCATGGTAATATTTGAAACACTGATATCCTCAAGCAGCGCACCATCGACAGTCTCGAGTGCCAGTCCCCTGCAGAACTCGAAGGTGCAGTTTGAGATGGCAATGTTTCTGAAGCCTCCGTTTGACTCAGTTCCGAATTTTATCCTGCCAGTAACGACACCACGGTCAGGGACACGGTTATAATTCTTCCTCTGGTAAGTGCCGTCGAGGAATGTTCCTATGTCGAATCCGAATACCGAGCAGCCGGTTATGGTCACATTCTCAGTCATCCTTGCAAAGCCGAGGGCATAAGAGCTTTTCAGGACAATGGCATCATCGAACGGTGAGTTGACGCTGCAGCTTGACATGTGCACATACCTGCAGCAGTCGATGTCGAAGCCGTCGCGGTTGGTATCGAGCTTCACATTGTCTATCGTAAGATTATCTACTCCGGTTGCCAGGAGACAGAAATGACCACCACGAAGAACCGTAAAATCTTTCAGGATAACATTGCGGCAAAGCTTCAGGGCGATTGCTTTATTGCCCAGACCCGGAGTGGGTCTGCCATCACGGGTAAGCCCGTTACCAATGATCCATCCCTGACCAATGATGGCAATGTTCTCCAGGTTCTCTCCCCAGATCAGGCTGTTGTGCCAGTGACTGTGGCCGAAATCCTGGTACTTGTCGGCAGGGTTTGGTTCAGGAGCGTCATAACCGCCGAGCCCTTTGTCTGATGCAGCTCCAATCAGGTATGCTCCGTTATCGAGAAAGAGGGTAATGTTGCTTTTAAGGTGAATTGAGAAGCTGAGGTAATTTCCGGCAGGGAAGTAAACAGTTCCTCCGCCAGCCGCCGCAGCAGCATCAATGGCCCTGTTAATGGCATCGGTCTCAATTGCCGTGCTGTCGCCTTTGGCTCCGAATGCTTTTGCATTAAAGAATACATGGGAATCCTGAGGTGCTGCAGACAGGAGCACCGGAATAAATAAAAATGCAATAAAGAGATGTTTTTTCATGTAAATTTATTTTGGTCAGAAAGATAATGAAAAAAGTACGAGCTTAGCCCCCCTTCAGGGGGGATGGGGGGCTGATAAACTGAAAGGCTTGCCTTTAATTGCAGAATCTCATGATAGCATCATGAACCCGCTTTCTTGTCTCGTCAGGTGTGGGATTTAGTTCCTCAGCGGTAAATATGCCATGATGGATGTCGATCCTTTCAAAGACCATGAGGTAAAGGTCAAAAATGATTTCGAGGCTGAGCTGGTACCTGGGTTCCAGAAGCGGGCTTATCTTCTTTATCTGGTCATAGGTCTTGAGCCGGTATTCATCTGCAAGTGTAAGATATACACTTATAAGGTTCCTGAAGTTGTCATTGACCGGACGACCGTGTGCAAAGTCATTAAGATCAGTCCGTGTCAGGTTATTCTTTAAAATAGCATCATCGGCAAAATAGTTCAGATTATTGAGCTGGTCTTTCTGGAAATCCCGGATAATATGGACAATGTAACTGAATATCGCACAAGGTACAGATGCCTCCCTGACGTCAAATTGGGGAACTTCGTATTTCCCGTCTTTTCTTGTGAGCCCGTTAAGGTGCACAAAGATTGATGCTGGTGCAACCGACGCTCCCTGCGAGTATTCAAGGTAAGATTCAATATTCGGGAACCCGTCGTTATTGATATCATAGATCATCGATTTCGCGAAAGCCTCAAGCGGCCAAAGGGGGATCCTGAAATGTTCGATTGTTTCGAGCAATTCCTTTTTGAGTGGATTGCAATCTTCAGCAACGATAATCATTTTGAGCCATTCGTTTACATTAGCAACAAATTCTTTCCTCTCGCCGGGGGCAATCATCTTGTTTGCTGCCTTGTGGTCGTCGATGAGATCGTCGATAGTGCGCATGAACTTATAGCATGTCTTTGCAGCGCAATACCTGTCCTCTTCCCAGAACCTGGCTGCTATGAGAATATTCGGATGATCTATAATCTGGTGGAAGTCAATTGAATTTAAAATTTCAAGAAATTCTTCCCTCTGTAAGCTCATTAATTATATTATATTTTATCAGCGTAAAACTAATTTATTTTCCTGATATGATCCTTTTAGCAACGAGTTTTGACGACATCAGAATATTTGGAATGCCGTTGCCGGGATGAGTGCTCCCGCCTACAAAAAAGAGATTGTGATATTTATCGTGACGGTTGTGGGGGCGGAAATATCCCATCTGCATCATGTTGTGACCGAGACTGCCGAAGACGGATCCTCTTGTGATGTTGCAAGCTGTTTCCCAGTTCTCCGGCGTGTAACAGATCTCGAATTTAATATGTTCTTCGATATCTGACAGGCCAAGCTTTTTAAGCCGTTCAATAACCGCTGCCCGTGTCTTTTGCTCAAGCATTTGCCAATCCTGATCCTTTGTCTTGTCGACATGGCCGGCACCGACGACAATGGATAGCGTTTCATTGCCTTCCGGAGCAGCCAAAGGGTCAGTATGGACCGGCGCATGAAGATAGAAGCTTGGATGATCTCCGAGTGTTTTATCAATGAAGATCCTGTCAAGCCCTTCACGGAAATTATCGGAAAGGAAGACATTATGGTGCCGCAGTTGAGGATATACTTTATCGACTCCCCAATGAAAGCATATTGCCGAGCATGAATAGTTCATTTTATCAAGCCTTGCCGATTTTCTCCTGTCAGGAAGAAGGTTGCGGTAGACATAAGGCAGGTCCGCATTGGCAACAATGATGTCTGCCTTTATTTCTCTGCCATCTTCCAGAATGATTCCCTCAGCATTCTTCCCTGCAATAGTGATCTTCGTGACGCCGCTGTTGAAATAAAATTTTACTCCAAGCGATTCAGCGGCATTGAAGAGTTTTTCGACAATTGAATACATTCCTCCGCGAGGGAAGAACGACCCTTCCGTGAGCTCAGCGGCCGGCACCATAGAGAATAGTGCAGGGGAGTTGAAGGGACTCTGCCCCACATAGATGTTCTGAAAGGTGTAAGCCATCATCAGGTGGGGATGGCTGAAAAACTTTCTGGCATAATTCCAGTTCGAAATATAAGTCTTGAGCTTGATGAGAAGTCCAATGTTTTTGAAATTGGCAAATTGTAAGAGGTTATAGAAATTACGTCCGACCAGCTTATCCATCCCGAGCCTGAAGATATTATATCCGGCAGTCACATATTTTTTTGATTTTTCAAAGCTGCCGGGTTCTATCTTTTCCAGCTGCTCCTTCATTCTTGAGTCATCAGAAGTAAAGTCTATTTTCTCGCCGTTGTCGAACCAGATGGTATAGAGGTCATCAAGAGGAACAATATCTTTTCCCTCTTCGAGGGTGATTCCCAGTTCGCCGAATACCTGCCGATAGATTCCAGGCATGAGGAGCATTGTAGCCCCCAGGTCGAACCTGTGACCATCGCGGATCAGCTGTCCGCACCGTCCCCCCGGCGATGAATTCTTTTCATAGACACTTGCCTGGTAACCATTTCTCGCCAGGTAAAGGGCAGTTGCAATTCCGCCTATTCCGGCTCCTATGATCAGAGCCGTTTTTTCTTTCTCCATTACGATACTATGTTAATATGCAGGTTTAAGCAGGATTTTTATTTTGCCATTCATTCCGAAAATCCATTTATCAAAAGACGGCTTGCCGGACGGGCTTGCTGCATTGTTTCATCAAGAGCCTGTAAAATTTGTTTTGCGGCCCGGGATACGACTCACTAATCAAAGGCTTCATCACTTTTCCTTTTAAAGACTAATAAATAGATAAGCATTAAGATCGCCGAAATAAATGCTGTAACAGCCCCGAAATAAAAGGGAACCGACGAATTGACCTTATCATAAAGCTCACCGGCAATTAAACTTGCCGGCAAGAGCGTAATTCCCAGTAGACCGTTATATATTCCAAGCCCGGTGCCTTTCCTGTTCTTATCAATTATATCGGAGACCAGTGCTTTCTGGATTCCGTCTGTCGAAGCTGAGTAAAACCCGTAAAGCGCGAAGAGAGCAATGATTGTCCTTATGCTGCCTGTTATTCCAAATCCGAAATAGACAATGGCATAAATGAGGAATCCAACGATAAGCAGCTTTTCCTTGCCAATCCTGTCGGACAGTGTGCCAAGTGGAATTGCAAGAAGGACAGATACAATACTTGTGATCAGATAGACAAGCGGAATAAAAGCAACCTTAACTCCGACCTCATTGGCTTTGACCAGCAACAGGGCATCTGTTGAGTTGCCAAGAGTAAAAATGAAAATGATGGCCAGGAAGAAATAAAATCTTTTGGAAAAGTCCCTGAGATGGAACTGGGTAAAGAGGTCCGTTTTATTTTTTTTGGCTTCCTTAATTCCAAATATTAACACAAGGATTCCCAATATGCCCGGAATCCCGGCCAGCAGGAAGATGATCCTGAAGTTGCCAGGGAGAAACGATAAAAGGGCAAATGCCATCAATGGTCCGAATATTGCCCCGCTGTTATCCATTGCTTTTTGTAGTCCGAAGCTTTTTCCGGTCTCTCCTTTTGTAACAGATCCGGCAATAAGGCTGTCGCGCGGTGCTGTGCGGATTCCTTTTCCAAATCTCTCAATGAACCGAAGGTAGAGTACCTGCATGGGAGAAACCACAAAAGTATAAAGAGGTATTATCAGGGCTGACAGTCCATACCCGATTATCATAAATGGCTTGTTTTTGCCAATCTTGTCACTCCAGAATCCTGATAGTGCCTTAACCAGGGAGGCAGTGCTCTCGGCAATTCCCTCAATAAGCGATAAACTGGTTTTTGAAGCACCTATTGAGAGTAAAAACATCGGCATTACCGAATAAACCATTTTTACGGAGGTATCGGTAAGAAAACTCGTTAGCCCCGTAAACAGGATATTCCTGTTAAATCCAAAAAACAGTTTTTCTTTGTTGACGTCAGTATTCGATTCCATTTTTAAGCTTTTCAGCCCTGTACTTTAACCAATAAATCATTTTCCTCTTTCAATTTCTTCTCTCCATTTGCTTTATCAAGATCATTGGCCAGCCGGAGCAACCTAACAGTGTTCAAAATATTCACAAGAAATAAAATGGCACATACAATAACGGCAGAATATATGATAGAGTTTTTGAAAAGCACCTCAGCCACCAATATGGCGGAAACGATAATTCTCACTTCAGTAGGTCCAAACATACCAGAATCAATTGTGTATTTATCGGTAACTTTATATTTTAACAAAGTGGTAATTATAGCCCAGCCATACATAACAACAAACCCAAATCCCAGAATTTTCCAATTTCCATCTGTATAAATCATGTATCCGCAACCTATAATTATAGTGGTAATCCAATCGACTGTGAGATCGAGAGAAAATCCGTACCATTTCCGGGGTTGGTTACGGAAATATGCAAGTCTGCCATCCAGAGAATCACCAAACCAGTTTATGCCAAACCCCGGAATACCCAGTAAAAGATAGTTTTTGTGAACATAAGTTGCTAAGACGAAACTTAATAATACTGTCAGACTTCCTAGAAATCCGATAAAAGTGAGCATATCTGATTTAATCCAGGAAGGAATGCGCTGAACTAAAAAGACGAGAGTATCCTGCTCAACGGTTTTAAGCAGATTGGTCCTGGATCTGTCTTTGGAAATATTTTTCAGTATTTCCAGAGCTTCCTGGGATAGAAAGGACTTCATATCAAAGGTTTTATGGTTATTATTACTTCATCCACTCACAGCAATAAATGAAGGAATCTTTAAATGATACAACGTTTTTAGTACTTCATTCTATGATCGGATTTTTACAATAATATATATTTTTGCAAACATTAAAAATTAACTGTTCGGAATTATCCGTTAATCGCCGGCTAAAAGTATAAAAAATAAGGTTACTAGGAAGAATATAGCATTGGTTTTGTCCAGCGGTGGAGCTCGTGGCTGCGCCCATTAAAAGATTTTCACGGGATCTGTCAGTATCTGATTTTAACTGCTATCTTTTTATCCTCCTTAATGTCAAACAGCCATTCTTTAAATGGCCTGGGACCAAACATCCCGGAAGCATTATTTGAAAATCCATAGCCCTCTTTTGGAATTCCCAATCCATTGGTTTCCATTATTCCGGAGAGGTTCTCATCATGAAAACAGCGGAAAGCATATTTCCCGGGTTTAAGATCTTTGAAAACAATAACTGACCTGTTTCCTTTTATTTCACTTTTGGCCTGATTAATTACTTTTTCATTTTCATCGAACAACTGCAGCAATACCAGCCCGGTGTTGTTTTTTAACCCCGTTATTTCAATTTCGAGCGAGAACTGACCTGACACAAATTTTGAAAAAAACAGTAATACGGCAATAAGGGAAAGATATTTTTTCATAACCAGTCATTTTGTGAGTACGGAACTGAATATGTATTCTCCTGATCCGACTTCAATCCTGGTTTGATTACCTGAAGATTCAAAGTGCTTTACAGATTCAGATGAACTCAAAACAATTTTCCCTTCCCGTATCTTATCAGCATCCGGCTGAGGAATTATGACAGTCGCTTTACAGTTAGCCGGGATATTTACCTTCAGGACAAAAATATTATCGGTTATCTTCCATGAGCAAAATACTTCCCCATGAATTGTCTGATAGGAAGTCTCAGCCCATTTTATATCACCCACCGGTTCGGGTTTTATCAGAATATGATTATACCCAAATGAATTTTCAGCCTGACGTATTCCTCCAAGACCGCTATAAAACCATTCCATCAAATGTCCCAGCATCATGTGGTTATTTGATACATTTACCAGCCCTGCCCACGATTCAGTCAGCGACGTGGCCCCTTTTGACAACTGGTACCCGTAACCTGGAACATCCGTTTTTGAATTCATCTCATAAATAAGCTGTGACTGACCTTCCTGCTCAAGGGCTCTTAACAGATACCTGTATCCCACATCACCTGCAGTCAGAGCTTTATTATTTTCATTAATTGATTTAATAAGATTTTTTACCACCTCCGTTTTTAAGCTATCATCTACCATCCCGAAAAACAAAGGCATTGAAAAAGCGGTCTGACTGCCGGTCGAGTATACTTTAGTATCAGCATTGAAGAATGCTTTATTAAATGCCGTCCGAATCTCTTCTGCAATGTTTTTAAAAATGGCTGCATCTTCTTTTTCTCCTGTTAAATCAGCCATGTCAGCCATTAATTCAGCATCATAAAAATAGATTGAAGTGGCCGTAACTGATTTTGGAGTAAGTTGGGCTACCCCGGGATGATTTGGTCCCAGATCGTACCAGTCGCCAAGCCCATGATTTAGAATATGACCCTGCGCCTGCTCACCGAGATATGACAGATAGCGCTTCATCATAGGATAAGCTTTTTTTACAGCCTCCAGGTCGCCATACCATTCATACATGTCCCAGGGAAGTATAATACAGGCGCTTCCCCATTCAGGAGAATCGCGAAATCCTCCGACAAATTGCACGTACTCAGGTGCAATATCAGGGACAAGGCCATTTTCAAGCTGGGACTCCATCATGTCATCAATCATCTTATTAAACAGATTATGGATGTCATAAACATATTTTATCGAGTTGCCCATCAGATGCGTCTGTTCCAGCCATCCGAGCTTTTCACGGTGAGGACAATCAGTAGCAACACTTGCAAGATTGCTTTTTATTGACCAGTTGATAAGCTCATAGATTGAGTTAAATAATTCATTTGAACATTTAAAGCTTCCCGCTACAGGTGATGAGTTTCTTGTATGAAGCATTTGCAGCTCCTCAATTACAGGCAGATTCGCAGGATTATGCCTTCCCGGAGGAATGGCCCCTTCAGCCCTGACATACCTGAAACCATAATATGTAAAACGGGGCATCCAGACTTCTTCCCGTCCTCCCTTTAATATGTATGAAAAATAGTATGGAGCTCCCGAAGCTCTTTGAGTTACAAGAGAATCGTCTCCAATAAGTTCCCCGGGGAAGAGACGCACTTCCTCCCCTTTCCTTCCTTTCACTTTCAGCTTTATGATTCCTGAAGCGTTTTGTCCGAAATCATAAACATATAAAGAACTATCTGGATTATAAATATTAACAGCACTGAAGGTCTGCATTATTTTAACGGGGTAATCGCCTTCTGCTTTAAGTTCGCCACCAGGATCTCTTACCGGTAACGCCTGGGTCCAGTTTAAATCGTTGAACCCCGGATTATTCCATCCGGTCATCTCAAGCCTTGCGTCATAGTCTTCACCTCCGAAGATACTTGAGAAAGTGATTGGAGAATCAATTGTCTTCCATGTCTCATCACTGGTAATGATCTTTTCAGAGCCATCGTGGAAAATTATCTTCAGCTTCAGGATTAATCTTGGAGCTCCATAAGTGATCACAAGCTTATAATAGCGCTCCCTGTTTATGTTGAAAAAACCATTTCCAACAATAGCCCCGATTGCATTTGATCCTTGTTTCAGAATATCCGTTACATCAAATGTGTTATAGTAACATGTCTTTTTATAATCCGTCCATCCGGGTGAAAGAAAACGGTCACCGATTTTTTTCCCGTTTGCATACAGCTCATATTGACCAAGCCCGCTTACAAAAACAAATGCTTCCCTGATTTTTTTATCCAAAGAGATCTCTTTACGGAAATAGGGAATGACTGATCGCTTTTTTGCGATGTCACTCTCGATCTTGATGCCTTTATGTATACCCGGAAAAAGCAACATCGAGTCGGGAATCTCTTCAAAACCGATCCATTTTGCCCCGCTCCAGTCTTTAGATTCAAAGAGGCCGGTAATAAAGAACCCGGGTTTGCTCCAGGCGGAAGATTTATCATCATTACCCCATACCCTGACTTTCCAGAAATACTTTGTTCCGGGTTTTAAATCAGCTCCGGAATAGAGGACCCATGAGGATTCTGCCGATAAGATTTTCCCGGTATTCCATAGAGATCCGTTTTCTGATTCAAGATTTTTCCTGTCGGAATCGAGTATTATCTGGTAGGCTGCCTGTACCTGATTTCTACCCGGAGAAACATCAATCCATCCAAATACCGGTCTGCTACCGGTTCCTGAAGGATTCTCAATATTATTGCACCGGAGACGGTCAGGAGAAAAGGACGGTGTACTGCTTTTGCTGCAGAATTGAAAAGTCAAAACGAGAAGAATAGCAGCCGTCAGGTTTTTCATAGCAATAATATAATTTTAATTTTGTCTTAATGCTGATCGGCATACTTCCACCAGGCAACCGTGCCTCCGATTCCAAGGATTGAGGTAAGACCGAGGATCACATAGCTGATTGGCAGGGCTTTAGGACTGAAGGGCCCAGCAACCCCGCTGATGAGCCCGGGAATTGCCCATGGGAAATAGGGTGTTATTGATGGCATACCGATAATAAGAAACTGGGTAGAAATAAGGAGAAGTATTGTAACCCCTACCGGCAGAAGATAACCCCTGCTGATGCACGTTATCAGAGATATTAACGGAAATAAAAGTATCGTCAGCAGTGAAATAGCTGAATAGATTTTCAGATTTTTCAATATAAGCTCACTGCTCCAGGCGTCAAGATGAACTACAAGGCCTGACAGCAGGGCACAGACAAAAAGCAGACCCATTAACAGTAGGCTCCATGCAAACGCAATGATGAATTTGGCCATTACTATATTTGTCCGCGAAACAGGAAGAGCAAGCAGATCCTTGATCACCCTGTCGGAATATTCTCTGCCGAAAACCCATATTGTGACAATTGCCGGACCAACCAGGCCAAGTGTAAGGCCCATCTGAAGCATGAGTCCTAAAAACCCGTGCCAGTCAGCGCTGCCGATAAAGGAGGCTTTGGTGCTCAGAATGGCTGAATTCCCTGCAATTTCAGGGTGCTTTGAAACCAGCATCAGAAAGCCAAGCATGAAGGCAATGAATGCAAAGAATATTATTGTTCCCCATAACATCTTTGATTTCAGGGCTTTGTTCATTTCCACATAAAGCGCTGCAGTAAATTCTTTCATTGTTTAACTCCCTTCATTTTTATTACTCTAAGGAAAAAGGATTCAAGATCTTCCTCTTCAACCTTGACCATAGAGGGAGGGAATCCCGAATTTACAAGAAGGGCAGAAATTTTCTCCGGGTACAAAACTGCTTCTTCACCTTTCATCTCCAGAACACCCTCATCTGTAAGAACGGTAGTGAATCCTCCTTTTTCCAGAATATTTCTTGCCCCTGTCATGTCTTTGGATTTTACCTGCAGACAAACTTTTCTCAGGTTTTCCATATCCCCGACTGAAGATTCATGAAGAAGCACTCCTTCATGAATGATTCCGATGCGAGTCGCAAACTTTGATATTTCACCGAGAATGTGACTTGAGATAAATACTGTAACACCTTTATTAAGAGCAAGATCCTTCAGCATCTCCCTGATCTCCACTATACCTGCAGGATCGAGTCCGTTTGCAGGTTCATCGAGAAGGAGAAGAGACGGATTATGTATCATAGCTTTCGCAAGTCCAAGCCGCTGTGAATTGCCGAGAGAGAGGTTTTTTGCAATTATATCACTGTATTGTCCCAGGTTGAGCTTCTCAATTATGAGATCAACGCATCCGGGTTCGTTTATCAATCTCAGGTGCCTGATCAGATCAAGATTTTCCCTGACAGTCAGGTCGGGATAAGAATAAGGCACCTCAACAAGATAGCCGATATCTTTCCACATTGCAGAATTTCCCGGAGTCACTTTTACGCCATTCAGATAAGCTGCTCCCGATGTTTGGCCGACCATTCCCAGAAGCATCCTGATCGTTGTCGTTTTTCCGGCACCATTAAGCCCCAGGAATCCATAGATTTCACCCCGGTTGACACTTATCGAGACATTATTGACAGCTTTAAGCTTGCCATAATGCTTCGAAAGATTTTCAGTTCTGATTACTGCATCCATCAGTTATTTATTAATCCGGTAAGACCTTCTGTAAAGACGTAGGACCTGCCCTTTTCCGTAAATTTCAATTCAGCAATTTTGCCATTATAGGATAGCTTCAGCGGGTTGCCCAGCTTTGATGTTATCTTAGCCTGTTTAAGCATTCCGTTTTCCCAGTCAATATTGACTTCAAAACCACCGCGGGCCATTATCCCGTAAATATGTCCTGTTTTCCAGGCTGAAGGAAGAGCCGGTAGTAATTCGACTTCTCCGGCATGGCTCTGCAGCAGCATCTCAGTAATACCTGCCGTTCCTCCGAAATTTCCGTCGATCTGGAATGGAGGGTGATTGTCGAACAGGTTGCTCATTGTCGATTTTGTAAGGAGAGCAATCACATTTTCATAGGCTTTCTCCCCATCCTTCAGGCGTGCATAAAAGTTGATGATCCAGGCACGGCTCCATCCGGTATGGCCTCCGCCATGAGCCAGGCGGTATTCGATTGTCTTCCTTGCAGCTTCAAGCAGCTCGGGATTTTTCTGCTGCGTAATCTGGTTCCCGGGATGGAGCCCGTAAAGATGGGACATATGCCTGTGGCCGGGCTCCGGTTCTTCGAATTCCTGCGACCATTCCATTATTCGGCCGTCCGTTCCGATTTTTGTGGGAGCAAGTTTTTTAAGGGTCTTCTCCATCTTCCCTCTAAAAGCTTTGTCGGTGCCGAGCAGAGTGCTGGCGGTTATTGTATTTTGTAAAAGATCGCGTATTATCATATGGTCCATTGTAGGCCCCATAACCATGCTCGCATTTCCCTCTCCTCCCGGGATTTTGAAACTATTCTCGGGTGAAATGGATGGCCCGGAAACGAGATACCCTGTCTTTGGGTCAGTGACCAGCCATTCCATACAGAATTGTGCTGCCTCCTTCATAATGGGATATGATTTTGTTCTGAGGTATTCCACATCACCTCCAAACTGGTAGTGGTCCCAGATATTCTGGCAACTCCATGCAATTCCCATGGGCCACATGCCATACCTGATAGCGCCTGTTGGCTCTGTAAAGTGCCAGGGGTCTGTCGTATAGTGCGCAACGATGCCGCTCATTCCGTATACCTCTTTTGCAGTTCTGCGTGCATTTGGACGTAAAGCATCAATAAAGTCGATGAAAGGCTCTGCAGTTTCACTCAGGTTTGTTATTTCTGCCGGCCAGTAATTCATCTGTATGTTTATGTTGATATGATAATCGGCGCTCCATGGAGGACGAAGACCATCGGCCCATATTCCCTGAAGGTTTGCAGGAAGTCCGCCGGGACGAGAGCTGCTTATGAGAAGATATCTGCCGAACTGGTAATACAATTCGATCAGGTCAGTATCGGCATAACCGTTTTGCATGGCAGCGACCCTGGCATCGGTGGTAAAGTAATTTCCAACGCTTGAACCCAGATCGAGTGATACACGGTTGAAGAGAGCCTGGTAATCGGAGATGTGTTCATTCCTTATTTCTTCATAGGGACGTGTTGCTATTACTTCCATTCGGTCAGCAGTTGTCAGGGATGGCTCCTTGCCAAAATAATCTGTGGCAGCTGTAAGAAATATTGTCACATTATTGGCTTTTTCCACCCTTATGGAATCGCCGCCTGAAGCTGTTGTTCCTCCTGAAGCGATGAGCTTAAGCCTGGCAAACATATTTACTCCGTTGCCGTTGCCAACATGCTCATGAATTATGATATTGTTTCCGCTGGATGATATTTCGGGTTTTGCTCCTTCGCGGGATAGCTTAAGTGTAAATGTAATTTCACCTGGTTTGTCTGCTGTAAGCCTGACTACCAGGGCTTGTCCCGGAGAGCTTGAAAATATTTCACGCATATAATTCACAGCTCCCGCACTGTATGAAACCCTTGCAATTGCCTCATTTATATCGAGTTCGCGACGGTAGTTTGACGTACCTCTCTGGGGTCCGAATTTTAAATATATATCACCAAGTGCCTGGTATGATGCTGCCGGGTTGCCGGGTTTATAGTTCAGGATCCCTTTTTGCGCCAGCGCTTCTGCTTCTTTATATTTTTCTTCAAAAAGAAGCTGGCGCACTTTCGGGAGTGTTTTCAGGGCATCGGGATTGGCATCCCATCTCTCTCCACCTGTCCATAATGATTCTTCATTAATTTCGAGCCTCTCATTTTCGACATTACCGAAAACCATTGCTCCGAGACTTCCATTTCCTACAGGTAGGGCGTCATTCCATGTTTCGGCGGGCCTGTTAAACCATATCTTCAAAGGTGATATCGTGTTCTGGCCTATAAGTAACGATGTGTTAAATAGCTGTATAAAGAGAATTGCATTTAAAAGCTTGAGTAATTTAAATTTCATCGTACTGATATTTGTACGGTAAATTTATAATAATAAATCCATCGCAAAGAAATAAAAAAGAGGCTGTCTTCTAAAAGTATAAAATTACAGTAATGCTTTCTCTGTGTCGCTCTGTGCTTCTCTGTGGCCCTCTGTGTAACAAATAATTAAGAACTTACACAGAGATCACAGAGTTCTCACAGAGTTCCACAGAGGACTTTTGAGACAGCCTTTTTAATGTTATCGAAGATCTGTTATTTTTTCAGCAGATCGCGTATTTCTGTGAGGAGAATTTCTTCTTTCGACGGAGCTGGAGGAGCTGCCGGTGCTGCTTCTTCCTTCTTTTTAGCCGCATTTATTGCTTTAATAAAAAGGAATACTGCAAATGCGACGATTAAGAAATCAAAAGTGACCTGAAGGAAATTTCCATAATTCCAGGTAACGGCAGGATGTACATCAGTGGCTGCTTTCATTACAAGTTTCAGATCTGTAAAGTTAACGCCGCCAAGCAGAAGCCCGAGCGGAGGCATGATGACGTCAGCTACTACAGATGATACGATTTTGCCGAATGCTGCGCCGATGATTATACCGACAGCCATATCGACAACATTGCCTTTCAGTGCGAAGGCTTTGAATTCATCAACTAGTTTCATAAAGTCTGGTTTTATTATTGGTAATTAGTTAATGGTTAATTAGTTATTATTTATTTATTCCGGATGTGTTTTATCAGAATTTATATGAAATACCTACGCCTAAGATTTCCTTGAACTGAATTTTTGATCCAACTGATTCTCCTGCAGCTATGGTTCCATCACCATTCTTATCAAACGGGACCTTGATTTTGTCATCATAAATAAGGTCAGTAATGAAACTGGCGGAAATAAATTTGTTGACTTTCATTGCAATCAGGTTTTCCCAGTTTACAACAATATTCTGGGGGTTCTTAAGATAGTTGGAGAACAAGTCGATCTTGGTAGTAAAAGAGACATTTTTCATAAAATCGCTCTTAAAGTCGTTTTTCGAATAGATGACCCTTACATATCCTCCAAATTCACTCAATGACTTTTCTCCTGGTTTTACTCCGAATGCGCCTGAATCAGAAAGAGCCTTATTGGTAACAAAAGTGAATTTTGCAGTTACTGGTGCAATGAATGCACTGAAATAAGCATTTGGTTTATAATCCATTCCAAGGGCAAGTAAAAGGTAAGCCGGAGAAAATAAATCTGAAATTTTTTGTTTTGAAGTCGCATCAGTATAATTATAGCCAGGGGCCATCTGGGTTTTAAAGTTCAAAAGAGCGGCATAATAAACATTTTTAAAGGCCTCTCTTCCGTATTTTGATAAGAAGTCAAATCTATCATCAGTTTTCCTGAAGGGATTATTCCTCCCCTGTTTTAAAAGACCATAACCAATGTCCAATGAATTATCCCAGCGGGATTTTCCTTTTTTAAGATTGGCAAAAACGCTGAAGATACCGTTTACTGCAACGGAATTTTGTCCCCCTGCAGCCCAGTTTGTCAGTGATGTCTGTGCCAGGTTAATAGCAAATACACCTCCTTTTTTCCAGCCCTGGGTAGTATCTGCTGATAGTGCCCTGAGGGTTTTTTCAGCATCGGTTACCTGCCCGGATGCACTAATGTAGGATATTGAAAATAAGGCAATTATAGCAAAATATTTATATTTCATAATGTGGAAAATTTGTTTCAAATATATAAAACAATTCTTTAGATTCTTTGGTTATCTGATAAATATTCCATGTTACTTTCTTTTTGAAAATAATCTCGGGTATTCCTGCTCACAACAAATAATCAGATAGTAATCTCAGTGGAAAAATATTTTAATAACATGTTTCAGCGACTGTAAATAATCAACTAAATTGCACCATGCGTAATTGTTTAATTTGGTTTAAAACATTCATATTATGGATAGGAATGCAGCATTTACAGCACTAATCAATAACGGATATGCCTGCAATGGCGAGAGTATAATACTGGGCGGCGCAATTCTTGACGGTGAGCCGGTAAACGGTACCCAGGTAAAAGTCGCTCTGAAGACAATGAACCGGCACGGGCTTATTGCCGGGGCAACAGGTACTGGAAAAACTAAAACCCTCCAGGTTATTTCTGAACAACTTTCGCAGAGAGGAGTACCTGTCCTTCTGATGGATGTAAAGGGTGATCTTAGTGGAATTGCGATGCCGGGAGAAGTGAAACCATTTATAACAGAACGTCATTCAAAGATAGGACTGCCATATTTGCCTAAAGGTTTTCCGGCCGAACTGCTTTCACTTTCGCAGCAGGAAGGGGTTAGGATGAGAGCTACCGTATCTGAATTCGGACCAGTTCTGCTGGCCAGGATCCTCAACCTGAATGATACGCAGGAAGGTGTGCTTTCAATTGTCTTTAAATTCTGCGACGACAGACAGATGGGTCTTCTCGATCTTAAAGATCTTAAAAAAGTGCTTCAGTATATCACAGCAGAGGGTAAAGAGGAACTGGAAAAAGAATATGGAACAGTTTCCCCGGCTTCAACAGGAATAATCCTCCGGAAGGTAATGGAATTGGAACAGCAGGGCGCAGAACTCTTTTTCGGCGAACTCTCCTTCGACATCCATGATCTTTTGCGGCGCGACAGAAACGGCAATGGTTATGTAAGCATAATGAGGCTGACTGATATCCAGGATAGGCCCAAACTTTTTTCAACATTCATGCTTTCGCTGCTTGCAGAAATATATACACAGATGCCTGAAAAAGGAGATGCCGACAAACCTGAGCTGGTTATTTTCATCGATGAAGCGCATCTCATTTTCAACGAGGCCAGCAAGGCTCTGCTGGACGAAATTGAAACAATTGTAAAGCTTATCAGATCGAAGGGAATCGGGATCTTTTTTGTCACTCAGAACCCAACCGATATTCCTGAAGGCGTTCTTGCGCAGCTAGGACTCAAAGTGCAACATGCCCTGAGGGCATTTACAGCTTTCGACAGGAAAGCAATAAAACTTACGGCAGAGAATTATCCAATATCGGAATATTACAAAACCGACGAAACCATTACTACCCTCGGGATCGGAGAGGCACTTGTTACGGCACTTAATGAAAAGGGAATACCTACGCCATTGGCTGCTACGATGCTCCGCACGCCGGAAAGCAGGATGGACATACTTACTCCGGATGAGATATCCTCAATAAACAGGTCTTCGGAACTTGTACGCAAATACAGCCAGGTAATAGATCGCGAAAGCGCTTACGAAATACTTGGAAAGAAGGTTGAAGAAATCCAGCAGGAGAAAGCCGATGAGGCAGCCAGGAAGGAGTATGAGAGAGCGAGAGGGGGAGACTGGGGGAGAAGTACGCCAACTTATTCAGGAAGAACGTCAGCAGGAAGAACTGCAGTAAGAAGACCTGCAGTGAACCCGGTTGTGAAAGTTCTTACCAGCGCCACATTCCTGCGCGGCGTTATGGGAATCCTGAAAAAAGTGATTTAAAATTTTAGCGTCTTACCTTTATACTATCCACAAGATATGGTGAATCTCCCCTGAAGAAGATCGCTCCTTTCTTTTGCCTGTAATGAACAATTATGTTTTGGCCCTGGAGCGTATCAAATTCTCTGATGAGGCTTTTGTTGGTAACAGTAAACTGAAATTTTTCCGATGCCAATGCAACATCCCTGCTCGATGAAACACTGCTTAGGATCATTTCGCCTTCATAGGTTTTAACAATGACTCCCTTATTTGAAAACTTCTGCAGCAGACCAGCCCTGTATCCTTCGCTATAAGTAAAGAAATATTTAAAATAAATGAAAATGCCAAGAATAATTAAAAAAAGGAAAATCAGCCACCTGAAAAATCTTTTTATCTTCCCACCCAGCTTTGTCCAGGCTTCAGATTTAGTAGTAGGACTCATTTCTAATTTATATTAACCGGTTTAACTACAAATATATAACCTTTAATTCACTCTTATTCCTGTTAAAAGGCAAAAAACCGGGAATAATGCAAACACCAGTAATGCACTGAACAGAGGGGTTTTCTTCAGCATATTAACTATTAATTTAAAGGATATACCAAAATCAGAAACAATGGATAGGTTTTTTACTATTCAATTTTATGAAATATTTACCTCAAAGGGGACAATTTTCTTTAGTGTTTTCATTGTATCTGCTATGCTGAGCTTATGATCATGATCTTCTGAACGGTCGGAAACAACCATCGATTCCTCAGAGCCATCGGTCAGTTCTATTTTAAGGATGTAAGAAAAATACCTGCTTTTGCTCTCACTGATCCTTGTCCCGGGAATATGCCTGGTAAGTGTTAATTTATTAACAGATTGGAATTTATATTCTGTCAATGAATCCCCGATCTTTTTCTTCAGACACGATTGGGTGATCTCAATTTCACCAATCGTTTTTAAATTATTAATGTCTGACCTGATTTTCTTTAGGAGTAAGAAAACAACCATGACCAAAACAGGAATGGAACCAAATAAAACCATGTCATAATTTTTTGAATGCATAGCTCCAAGGTCAACTGCAAGAATGAACAAGGTGGGGATCACTCCGTAAATAGCATAGAGAAACCTGTTCTTCTTTCCAATGCTTACAGGATCATAATGATCGACGCGGAAAATTCTGAAGTGGCTCATAAAAATATGACCTGATGTCGATAGAAATATTTAAGGTGCATAGATGGAGAGAAGTTTTATCAAAGATATCAAAATATCTCGCCCTCTCGCCCTTCAACATCGCGGAACTATGTCGCCCTGTCTCCCCCTCTCCCCATCACCTCTTCCTTCTTTTACCAGCGCAGAGGTTTTTACTTATATGTAGTCCTGAACTTCCTGCCGTCTTCCTTGCATATTTTCTTCAGCAGCCTTCTGCCCGACATAACTCCGGTGGGCAATCCGCCACCCGGCTCAACCCACTGGCCGCACATGTAAAAGTCACTCAGCCCCGGCAATGTCTGCGACATTGGCTTCATCATTACATTGGCATTTAAAGGTGTGATCAGCCATCCTTCAAAGGACCCGTTCCAGTTTCCGGTGTATCGTTCAAATGTCATCGGAGTAGCTATATTCATCATTTCAATTTGTGAAGAGATTCCAGGGAATCTCTGCCCGAGAAGTTCAATAAGTTGCTTCCCGATCACCTCTTTTTTCCTGTTATACGCATCTTTATCTTCAGAAAGTTTCTTCCAGTAGTCGTAATCCGATGCCAGCATGATTGTCAACACGATTTTGCCGTCAGGTGCAAGCGATTTGTCCTGGTTGTAAATATGAACGGGCAACCTCACAATCGTATTATCAGCGATTCTAATTGGTTTTTCGAGCTGATATGAAAAGCCTGAAACGGTTACAGGTTCATCATTAAAAGTACGATTGACACCAAAACCCGCGAAGATGAGAGACGGGAAACGGGGCCATTTTTCATAAGGCTCGTGTATCTTTGCATCAGCATATTTATCATCGAGCATCTTATAGATTGTGCTGTAACCGTCGGCAGCAGAGACAACTCTTGATGCCCTGAACTCCGTTGCGTCGCTAAGCTTTATCCCGCAAGCCTTATTGCCTTCAGTCAGTATCTTTTCAACTTTTTTATTATAGTTTATAACGCCGCCCAGCTCAGTATATCTGGCTTCAAGGGCTCTCGACATAGGCAGCGATCCCCCGATGGGATAACCAGCATTCTTCTTATGCAGATAGGCAAATGTAAAAAGCATGAACAGCATGGAAAAATCAGGAAGCCACAGTTCATTAATGGCATCTTTAAGCATCGGGTCACTTAACCGGGCAGTGAATTCCTGTGGTGTTGTTTTTCCCCATTTCTTAAACTGTTTCCCATGTCTAAGGAAAGTATACATGATCCTGGCTGTATTGCCGATCTTTTTCAGAAAAGGAGTATCAGCAGAGGGCTGGTCAAAATTGAGTGCAAACCTGATCCCGTTTATAAATTCCAGTATCGGTTCCTTATCACGGGGTGAAAAATCGAGAAGCTCCTTTTCAAGACGATCGACGTCACCGTAAAAAACTATTTTTCTTCCACCGGGACCTTCAAATCGCATATATTCATCAGCATAAACAAACTCTCTGCCCTGGACAATTCCCACCTCTTTCCAGTAATCATGCATGGCGTTCCCGGCTGAAGAGCCTACTAGCCAGTGTATGCAGCCATCGATAGTAAATCCATCGCGTTTCCATGAAGTGCAAAGCCCCCCTGGTTTGCTGTGCATCTCGAAGATCTGCGTTTTGTAACCATTCATCTGAGCATAAATGCCGGCCGAAAGACCCGCAAATCCAGCCCCGATTATGATAATTGAATTATCCCTGGCGTTTGTTTCCATGGTTTCTGTTTTTGTTTGAATGACAAATTTACTTCTAATAACGAAAGGATAGAAAATAAAAAAGGTGAACAGACACCGGTTCTCGGTTACCGGTCACCGGTCACCGGCCAAATATGATTTCAATTCCTCTGCAAAGGCTTTAACTTGTTTTGATCATACCAGAAAAGAGCTACATCGGCATATGAATAGTTCTCAGTTTTAAAAAGCTTTGTATTGAAGAATTTCTTTTCTTCCATTTTCATGATCTCCTCCCTGCTTTTCCAGAATCCCGTATTGTATGCCGTTGCAAGGAATTTTATTCTCGACTCTTCGTCCATCTGATCAGTGTTGAAACGATCCCTGCATATCGTGAAGAAGGCAATTATGTAATTAATCTCATTCCGGGGATTTTCAAGGTCAACGATTATTGCAGCCCTGTAATCATGGTCGTATTTATATGATGATCTTTTTTTGAAAAGAGTCTTGGCTTTTTTCCCCATTGTTTCAGGAACTATACTGCGAATATTTTCAGCAAAAGAGGGTTTTACCTGGAATATTCCTACTGAAAAGTCAGCATAATCATCTCCCAAATTCCTGTAGAGGGTTTTCAGCAGTGTGATCTCCATTTTGTCACGTATGGCTGAATAGCGGACTAGCTCAGGGAAGATTACTGCCACAGCTTCCCTGTAAGGAATATTATATTTATCAAGTGATGGCTTTATCCAGGAATTATTCTCTTCGATAAATGCAAGAGCCTTCTGCCAGTCGCTGCCAAATATTTCACTATAGTCTAATGGCTGGGCAGAACATGGCTTCAGCAAAAATGCAAATATGAAAAGGGCAAAGAAATTTCTGACTCTCTTATTCTTAATCACAATATCCCTGGTTAATATTAAAGCAGATTACCAGGGGATCTTGCATTGCATCATTGAATTTTTCTTTGGAGAATAATACATATATGCCAGGTAAACCTGTGAACCGGTTTTCATCAGGTGAGGATTAAACAAGTCGGTGTAGGTCGTACCGTCGCTTATAGTTATTGTGCCATAACTGTAAATAGCATATTTTGTATTTGCAGTGTTGATGAACAAGTTCTGCGCCGATCCATCTTCGAGTTTAAGTTTTATAAGAGTCTTGCCGGTAAGGTCATTCACATCCATAAATTTAACTGCGACAATATCGTCATACTTTGCATTGGCATTAATGATGCCGATCATTGCAGTATATGATTCCTCTGATACTCCGGGAATATTAGATACAATTTTTGGTGTAGTTCCGGAGACGCCTCCGCCATCCAATTGTTTTTGAAGCATCTGCTGGCTGTACTGCATGGAAAGGTCCATCTTCTCCTGGTCCGTCTTTGCATTCTTAACTGCATTTTCCATTTTTTTACCCTCTGCCTCGGTCATAAGAATGTTTTCGACCACCTGAGCTGCGAATTTATCACCTGATTTCGGCATAACAAAGCTATAGATCTGGGCAAAGGGGCCATACTGTTTTCCGCCGAAATTTATAATGTATTTTTCGCCCGATTTACTGATATATTTACTATGACGCATCATTATTACTGCACCAGGATCATTTTTGTTCTCGGTATCGTCAAAACCTGCAAGCCGCTTATCTCCCTCCGATAACGGACCTGTGGTCACACCATCTTTAACAATAAAATACTTACCGGATAACCTATCCTTCATCAGAAGCGAGCCATCATCCATGGTGCTGATATCGGCTTCCTTATAATCTATTTGCAGCTTTCCTCCCAGTCCGACCACCTGTTCTGCATCGCTGCATGCGCATGCCGGTTCAGGATCTTTTGGTTTTCTACCAAGGAGTTCATCTTTCATTGAACCTGTGACCTTTTTAAGCAAACCCTGTGAATTTATAGGAGTAGCGCCTACTAAACATAAAGTGAGAAGAAGGAATATCGACTTTTTCATATTATATCGTTTTTGTATTATAAAAGTATCAAAAATTTCTTAAACGATTTAATATGGCGATAGTAAAATGGCAGTATTTTAGTTTATTTCATTCAACCCCCTTCCCAACCTTCCCCCAAGGGGGGGCTGGAGCGTCTGAAAATAGCCCTGTGGGCTATTTTAGCGAACAGGCCTGCTTGCCGCGATGGCTGCCCTGCAGACAGGCTCCTTCGCTAAACCAGCCAACCGGGCTGGTTCTTTACGCTCGGCCCTCCCCTTGGGGGAAACGGGAAAGGGGGTAATATTTTATGAATCTCAGGCCTAATCTTTATAAAATAATGAAAAAGCATTAAATAACTTTAATATATTCACAAAAACACTTATTTTAGCAACAAATTAATTTAAGATTGGCTAAATTAGTAACAGGTTGAAAAACATAAAACAGAAATTCGACAGGATTGCAATAAAAGTCGGCAGTAATGTAATAACTCAGAGCGACGGCTCTCTTAATACGGGCAGAATGCTGCGTCTTGTCGAAGATATAGCAATACTCAGCAAACAGGGTGTTGAAGTTATATTGATTTCTTCCGGAGCAGTGGCAGCAGGCAGGAATGATGTGTCTCCTTCAAAGAAAACCACTATTATTTCTGCAAAACAGATATGGGCTGCAACGGGCCAGGTGAAGCTGATGTCGAATTACCAGTTTCTCTTCGGGAAATATGGCATCCCGGCAGGGCAGCTGCTGGCTACCAAGGAGAGCTTCAGGGACAGGCTTCATTATCTCAATATGAAAAACTGCATTTCTGCAATGCTCGAGAACAAGGTTCTGCCTATAGTAAATGAAAACGATGCCATCTCAATCACAGAACTTATGTTCACCGACAATGATGAATTGTCAGGAATGATATCATCGATGATGGATTGCGGATCGCTTATAATTTTATCAAATGTCGACGGGATATATACCGGTGCTCCGGGAAATAACGGATCTGAGCTTATCCGGGAGATAGGTGAAGAATCTGAAGAGACCCTGAAGTATATTTCACCTTCCAGATCCGGGTTCGGACGCGGAGGAATGCTGACAAAATATTCAATCGCTCGTGAGATGGCTTCTGAAGGCATCAGTGTATATATTGCAAACGGTACACGCGATTCAATCATTACTGATATTGTGAAAGGTAAAGATGTGCCATATACGCATTTCGCAGCATCAGCAGAAAGGAAAAACGGTGTTAAAAAATGGCTTTCTCACTCACAGACATTCGCAAAGGGAGGAGTATATATTAATAATGGTGCCCTGGAGGCTCTGCTTGACGAAAAGGCAGTTAGCCTTCTGATGATCGGTGTGAACAAAATTGACGGGTTCTTCAAAAGGGGCGATATAATAAGAATTCTGGATGACAAGGGTAAACAGATAGGCCTTGGGAAATCGCAGTACGATTCAAAAAAGGCTGAGCAGTACATAGGTGAAAAAAGAAAGAAACCTCTTATTCATTATGATTATCTGCTGATAAATGAGAAGAACTGATTTTTATTATTTTTAAATGGACTGTACGCTGTTATTTAAAAATGCTCAGAAAGCAAGCAAGGCGATTATTAACCTGGAACCGGCTCAGATAAACCGTGTACTCTTCCTTATTGCAGATATGGCAGAAAAGGAGATTCCTTTTCTTATGTCCGGGAATGAGAAAGATCTGGCACTGGCTGATAAAGATGATCCCCGGTACGACAGACTTCAGCTTACCGGAGAACGCATTAAAAGTATTGCTTCGGATATTCGAAGGGTAGCAGAGTTGCCTTCCCCCCTGGGGAAAGTGATCTCAGAATATAAGAAGAGCAATGGGCTGGTGATTACCCGCATCACAGTTCCTTTTGGCGTAGTGGGAGTAATATACGAGTCCCGCCCAAATGTGACTTTTGATGTTTTTTCACTCTGTCTCAAGTCGGGGAATGCCTGTCTCCTTAAGGGAGGAAGCGATGCTCTGAATTCCAATAGCGCCATTGTGAACATCATCAGAAAAGCATTGCTTGAAAACGGGATGGATGAAAATGCAATAACTCTTCTTCCACCCGGCAGGGAAGAAACAAAACAACTTCTTAATGCACGCGGATATGTCGACCTTCTGATACCGAGAGGAAGCCAGAGCCTGATAGATTTTGTCAGGGAAAACTCTTCCGTTCCGGTAATTGAGACAGGAGCCGGCATTTGCCATACCTATTTTGATGAATATGGCGACAGGGAAAAGGGACGAAAAATTATTAATAATGCAAAAACCCGCAGGGTAAGCGTTTGTAATTCGCTCGACTGCCTGATTATTCATAAAAGCAGGCTGTTTGATCTTCCTGCATTGCTGGAACTTTGTGCAGGATCGGAAGTAGAAATATTTGCTGACAGTGATGCCTGGGATGCACTGAACGGAAGCTATCCGGCATCTCTTTTAAAAAGAGCCACCAGGGAATCGTTCGGAACGGAATACCTTTCAAAAAAGATGGCAGTAAAAACAGCGGGATCTTTTCAGGATGCCCTTGATCACATTTCGGAGTTTGGCTCAGGGCATAGTGAAGCTATCATTTCAGAAGATGCCGGTAGGATTGATTCTTTCCTGAGGACGGTAGATGCTTCAGCTGTCTATTCGAATGCATCAACCGCATTTACCGACGGAGCTGAATTCGGGCTTGGTGCCGAGATAGGGATTTCAACCCAGAAGCTTCATGCCAGGGGTCCCATGGCCCTGGAAGAACTGACGACATATAAATGGATCATCAGGGGTGAAGGACAGATAAGGCCCTGATTAATTGTAAACGAGATCGAATATGAATCCGGAAACAGAAAGGATATTGCAGTTTTATAATGACATGCCTGGCAGAATGGCCAGGATAAGGAAGATTTTAACCCAGCCTCTTACCCTCAGTGAAAAGATATTTTACTGCCATTGCAAGGACATAAACGGACAGCGGGCGTTATTAAGAGGAATTGATTATTTTCTTTTTTCCCCTGACAGGGTTGCCATGCAGGACGCAACAGCGCAAATGACCATGCTTCAGTTTATGCTGGCAGGAAAGGAAACATCAGTCGTCCCGGCTTCAATTCATTGCGATCACCTAATAACTGCGAGAAGCGGAGCCAGAAATGATCTGAAGAAGGCAATCGTGGAAAATGATGAGGTCTATGATTTTCTGCGTTCAGCCTCAGCAAAATATGATATTGATTTCTGGGAGCCCGGGGAAGGTATTATCCATCAGGTTGTCATGGAAAATTATGCGTTTCCCGGAGGCATGATGATAGGTACGGATTCGCATACTCCGACTGCCGGAGGGCTTGGAATGATTGCAATAGGCGTTGGAGGGGCTGATGCTGTGGATGTGATGGCAGGAACAGGTTGGGAGCTGAAGTTCCCAAGGATTACAGGGATTAAGCTTACCGGCAGGCTAAGCGGCTGGACCTCAGCCAAGGATGTAATTTTGAAGATTACCGGCATGCTTTCTGTAAAAGGCGGCACAGGATCGGTGATTGAATATTTCGGGGAAGGGGCAGAATCTCTTTCTGCCACAGGAAAGGCGACTATCTGCAATATGGGAGCGGAGACAGGAGCTACCTGTTCGATTTTCGGGTTTGACAAAAGAATTTACAAATATCTTATTGCTACCGGAAGAAACGAGATTGCAGAGGCTGCAAATTACATGCATGAGCACCTGGTTGCTGATCCTGAAGTATATTCCGACCCACGAAAATATTTTGATAATTACCTTGAGATTAACCTCTCTGAAATAGAACCTTATATAAACGGACCATTTACACCTGATCTTGCCACTCCGATTTCGAAGATGAAGGAGGCGGCTGTGAAAAACGGCTGGCCGGATGAGGTTTCTACCGGACTCATTGGCTCGTGCACAAATTCATCTTTTGAGGATATTTCACGTGCAGCTTCGGTAGTCAGAAATGCCCTTGAAGCCAAGGTAACTGCAAAAGCGGAATTAAAGATCACTCCTGGTTCAGAAGAGATCCGTAAAATTGCAGAAAAACATGGTTTGCTTGACCTCTTCAGGAAGATCGGTGGCGAAGTCTATTCAAATGCCTGCGGACCCTGCATAGGGCAGTGGGACAGGAAAGGTGCTGATAAAAAACAGGTAAATACGATAATACATTCGTTCAACCGCAATTTCTCAAAGAGAACTGACGGGAATCCGAATACCTATTCATTTATTGCTTCTCCTGAGATAGTAACCGCAATAACTCTTTCCGGCAAATTGACATTTAATCCGCTGACAGATGCTATTGTTAATTCTGATGGAAAAAAGGTAAACCTGGCGGAGCCCAGGGGGTCTGATCTTCCTCCGGGTGAAATTAAGCGAAAAGACAGCAAGGCAAGAAGTAACAGAAGTAAAGTTGATCTTAAAATTTCAGTAAATCCTTCTTCTGAGAGAATTCAGCTTCTTAAGCCTTTTGAAGAATGGAACGGAAAAGATTTCCTGGGAGTGCCTTTGCTTATTAAAGCTAAGGGGAAATGCACTACCGATCATATCTCAATGGCAGGCAAGTGGCTTAAATACCGCGGTCATCTGGAGAATATTTCGAAAAACTATATGACCGGAGCGGTCAACTTCTTTAATGGGGAGACTGATAATGTACTGAACCAGATGACAGGCACCTACGGTCCGGTACCTGTTGTTGCGGCAGGATATAAGAGGAAAGGCACAGGATCAGTTGTAGCTGGCGAAGAGAACTTTGGCGAAGGCTCATCACGTGAACATGCGGCGATGGAACCCAGGTTCTTTAATGTGCGGGCTGTTATCGTAAAATCGTTTGCAAGGATTCATGAGACTAATCTGAAAAAGCAGGGGATACTTACCCTATCCTTTTCTGACAAGAACGATTATGAAAAGATAAAAGAAGATGACAGGCTTGATATAACAGGTCTGAAGGAATTCTCTCAGGGCAGGCAGCTGACCATTATATTGCATCATTCAGACGGAACCAGGGAAAAATTTCCCGTTAACCATTCATATAATGAAGCGCAGATAGAATGGTTTAAAGCAGGAAGCGCACTGAATCTCATACGGAAAAGAGCTGCATCCCAATAAATAAAACTGAAAATCATGCCTGAAAAAATAAAGCTTATAAATGGGAAAATGGTGGTCTCTGATCATCCTGTTATTCCATTCATCGAAGGTGACGGGACAGGTCCGGATATATGGAGAGCTTCAGTCAGGATTTTCGACGCTTCAGTTGAAAAGGCATTCGCCGGGAGAAAGAAGATTGACTGGCTGGAGGTGCTTGCAGGTGAAAAGGCATATAAAATTAAAGGCAACTGGCTTCCGGATGAAACGCTATTGGCCTTCAGGGAATACCTTGTTGGTATCAAGGGGCCTCTGACAACACCGGTGGGTGAAGGCATGAGATCACTGAATGTCTCTTTGAGGCAGGAGCTTGATCTGTACACATGCTACAGGCCGGTCAGGTATTTCGCGGGGGTCCCAAGCCCTGTAAAAAGGCCGGAACTGGTCAACATGCATATTTTCAGGGAGAATACCGAAGATATTTATGCCGGGATTGAATATATGCACGGAAACCCGGAGACAGATATGCTCAAGCAGTTTCTGATTGACAAGATGAATGTCACAAAAATACGTTTTCCAAAGACTTCATCTATTGGCATTAAACCCGTTTCGGTTGAAGGCACGGAAAGGCTAGTCAGGCAGGCGATAAAGTTTGCGATAGAGAAAGGACTTCCTTCGGTGACACTGGTTCATAAAGGGAATATAATGAAGTTCACTGAGGGGGCATTCATGAAGTGGGGTTACGCACTTGCCGAAAGAGAATTTAAAGATTATGTATTCACATGGCAGGAGCACCGGAGGATAACCGGAGAGATGGGAGAAAAAATGGCCGACGAACTCCTTTCAGAAGCTATTAAAGATGGTAAAGTGATTATCAAGGACGTAATAACTGATGCTTTTCTTCAGCAGATACTCCTCAGACCAGCCGATTATTCTGTGATAGCCACGCTTAATCTCAACGGCGATTATATTTCTGATGCGCTTGCGGCAATTGTCGGGGGGGTAGGAATTGCACCAGGGGCAAATATAAACTTTGAAACAGGCCATGCAGTATTTGAAGCCACTCACGGAACGGCGCCGAAATATGCAGATCAGGACAAAGTAAATCCCGGATCAGTAGTTCTGTCGGGTGCGCTTATGTTTGAATATCTCGGATGGGGGGAAGCCTCAGAAATTATTTATGGCGGACTTAAAAAGACGATACTTGAAAAGAAAGTGACATACGATTTTCATCGTCTGATGGATGATGCGACTCTGCTGAAAACATCTGAATTTGCAGATGAAATAATAAAGAATATGTAAAAAATGAATATAAAAGATCATTATGAATGAGATGGATTTTTTTTCGCAGCTTGAAGGATCGGTTCGTGAATCGTGCAGGATCGACAGCGAATTATTTGAGAAATTCGATGTAAAAAGAGGTCTCAGGAACAGTGACCGGACAGGCGTACTTGTCGGGCTTACCAATATCGGGGATGTCGTGGGTTATGAGAAGGAGAATGGAAAGGTTGTGGCTGTCCCGGGAAGATTGCTTTACAGGGGGATCGATATTGAAAAGATAGCCCATGGATTCGAGAAAGAGGGCAGGCATGGTTTCGATGAGACTGTATACCTTCTGCTTACCGGCAACCTGCCGGATAATGCAAAACTTGACGATTTTTCATCACACCTGGCATCTTTGAGAGGGTTACCTGATAGCTTCGTCAAGGACATGATCCTGTCAATGAAGGGCAAGGATGTCCTGAATATGCTCGCCCGGTCGGTGCTGGGACTTTATACTCTTGATGATAATGCAGATGACATCACTCTTAACAACATGATAAAGCAATCTCTTAACCTGATTGCAAAATTCCCGTCAATTATCGCATATTCATACCAGGCGCTGAGACATGCTTATCAGGGAAAGACATTATCGATCAGGCATCCGCAGGCACGGCTTACTACTGCCGAGAATTTTCTTCATCTTATAAAAGGAGAAGGTTTCTATTCACGGCTGCAGGCAGATCTGATCGACCTGTCGCTGGTGCTTCATGCAGAGCATGGAGGAGGGAATAACTCGACATTTACAATGCGCGTGACTAGCTCAACCGAAACTGATATTTATTCGGCTGTTACATCGGCCATCGGGTCGTTAAAGGGACCATTGCATGGCGGTGCAAACCTGAAGGTACTCGATATGATGGAAGACATAAAGAAAAATGTGAGTAACTGGAAAGATGAAACTGAAGTGGAGAAATACCTTTTGAAAATCCTGAAAAAGGAAACATATGACCGGACCGGTATTATTTATGGGATCGGACATGCAGTCTATACAATATCTGATCCGAGGGCAACCCTGTTAAAGGAGAAGGCAAGAGAGCTGGCTGCTGAATCAGGAAGAACAGACGAGTTTGAGCTTTATTCGATGGTTGAACGGATAACACCCGAGGTTTTCAGGAAATTCAAGGGAGAGCAGACATCAAAGGTAGTATGCATCAATGTTGATTTCTATTCAGGATTCGTTTATTCCTGCATAGGCATTCCAAAAGAACTCTATACGCCTCTGTTTGCAATGGCAAGGATTTCCGGATGGTGTGCTCACCGGATTGAAGAACTCACTTTTTCTGCAAAAAGAATCATCAGACCTGCATTCAAGGATGTATATGGCCCGAAGGAATATATACCTTTAGAAATGAGATAATATATTCCCTTGTACTCTCCGAGCAAAATGCGCGAAGAGCACATGGAAATTGGTACTCATGCGGATGCTATTAATAATTCTCCTCTCTTAACTGCATGAATGATTTAGCATGGAGGCAGGCAGGACAAATCTCGAGAGCTTTCTCCGATTCGTATACGTAACCGCAGTTGAGGCACTTCCACCAGACCTTACCGTTTTTCATAAAGACTTTGTCCTCTGAAACATCCTGAAGCAGTTTCAGGTACCTTCGCTCATGTTCAGTTTCTACTTTGGTTATCATTTTATAAGCTGTGGCAATTTCAGGAAAACCTTCCTGCATGGCCACTTCTGCAAAATGGGGATAAAGAGCGGTCCATTCTTCGTGTTCACCTTCGGCAGCAGCTTTCAGATTTTCTTTGGTTGTTCCGATCTTTCCTGCAGGATAGGTTGCAGTAATTTCAACAGGTCCTCCTTCTAGGAATTTAAAAAACCTTTTTGCATGTTCTTTTTCATTAAGCGCTGTCTCCTGGAATATATTTGCTATCTGCTCAAATCCCTCTTTGCGGGCTACACTGGCAAAATAATCGTAGCGGTTGCGGGCTTGTGATTCGCCGGCAAATGATTTCAGAAGATTCTGCTCTGTCTTTGTTCCTTTAACTGATTTAGCCATAGTTTTAATTTTTATTGGTTAGACTTCTATAAAATCCGATTTTTCTGAGCCGCAAACGGGGCAAATCCAGCTGTCGGGAAGTTCAGAAAACCTGACGTTTTCCTTCTCTTCATCATAGACATAACCGCATGCAGTGCATTTATATTTTTTAAAGGTGCCGGCTGTTTTGCCAGCCTGGAGTTTTGATTTATCAATATATGTCGGGGCGTTTTCAGGAGCCGTTCCCTTCCTTACCTGCCTGTAGAAAAGGTATGTCAGGGGATCTTTTAATTTATCAAGCAGGACCGATTGCACCAGTTCACCAATAAATATCAGATGTGTGCCGGTGTCAATAGTATTGACTAATGTACATTCAAGGTATGCGATTGCCGCATTCAGAACTATTGGCACTCCGGTCTCGCCGTATTTCACGGACATTCCTTCGAGCTTGTCGAAATCCCTGCCGCTTTTGAAACCGAAACGGCCTAAAATATCAGGGGCAGTGTCCTGCTCAAGGATCGAAACTGAAAATGCTTTTTTCTGAGCTATCAGACCCGCAGTAAAGTTCTTTTTATTGCAGGCAACGGCAAACTGAGGGGGTTCAGCAGTTACCTGGAATACTGTGTTGGAAATGAATCCATTGCCCTTAACGGTATCGCCTGAGCTGACGATAAATAATCCATAAGTTATTTTATAGAAAGCCTCAAAATCTATCATCCCTGAATTTTGCTGCAAAATACAAAAAAAACAGATGAAAAGACCGAGGCTTAACCAGCAAAATATTGCTTAAACTGGTTAATTTCCAAACCTGGGATTGACAACATTATTATAGATAGATCCGAATGTATATGTTAATCCAAAGCTGACGTAATATGAATAAGTTGTTTCAAGAGCTTTCCTGTTAAGAAGGACATCTTCAAGGGTTGCATCTCCAAGAGGAAGATATATCTGGTCGTGGATCAGGGCAACACTTCCATAAATATTGAAGGAGAGTCCTTTGACAATTCTGAGATTTGCATTTGTGTTAAGGCGAAGCTTATTGTACGACCAGTTAAAGAAATAGTTACTCCATGTGAGTGTGGAATTAATAGATCCCCATTTCTGGACAACGGATAAAGATGTTGACAGTAAATGAAGACTTGGAATTTCTTTGGTTTTTAACCGGCTTGTTATTTCGATATATTTATTTACATCGACGCCGATACTGTATAAAAATGTAAGTTTCCGGCGTGTCGATTCTGAATAGGGGAATATATCATATTCTATTCCCGGAGTGATCCTGATAGAATGAGTGTAATTATTATAGATTGATGTCTGAAATGTTACTGATCCGCCGGCAGACCAGTGATCATTAATACTTTTTACATAAGAAACATAACCATATTCATCGCGGGTGGTTTTAATATAGGTTGTATCAACATTATCTACTGTACTGATATACCTGCTCTTTTCACTTTCAAGATCAATTCCGAGACTTGATTCAAATTTTGATTTTTCTGTGATCCTGTTTGCTGACACGCTGGAATACAAATAAGTGGTACTATAATGTTTTTGCCCATTGGAATATGCCTGCAGACTTAAGCTGTAAACCCAGCTGTTCCATTTGTCGGTTGAAATGGTCTCTTTCAGCGGTTGTGTGAATCTAATATCAAAAAACCTGGCAAGCGGAGTTTTAATAACATATCTCATTAGCCCCATTTTCAATGCCTTCACCTGCTTTATCCTGATCATATCTTCAGTGTCGTCAGGCATTGAGTTAACAACAATCGTATCGGCCATTCCCGTATATCTTTTCTGACCGACAAGGAAAAAAGTAAAAGCTCCTCCGCCGGAACCTGTCGACTGATAGGTCGGAATAATATAGAGATCTGCCTCTTTAATGTCTCTGACATAGTTAATGAATATTATCTCTTTTTTAATATAATTTAATGTAGTCGAACCGATATAATCGTTTTCAGACATGTAGACCTTAAGCGCATCCTTTCGGATAGTGTCATTTGCAGTAGTATCCTCCTGAGAATAACCGGCAAGGCATAAAAATACCAGGATAAAAGAAAACAGAATTCTTTTCATGATTGAGTAAATGGACGGTTAGTTTAGTAAACAGGAAACGAAGGTAGATAATTCAATATTGCCAAACCAATTATTTTATTTCTTAAACAGAGTATTCCCCGTCTGAAGAAAATCGTTATTTGCAGGTATAAATACCAGATTGCCTGTTATTCAGATATGGAAATTGAGATGCCTCCGCCTCCGCTGTTCCCAAACCTCGGATTGACAACATTATTGTATATCGAGCCAAAGGTATAAGAAAGGCCGAAACTAGTGAAATATTGATACTGTGTGGCAAGTTGCTTTCTCTGGAGAAGGACCTCATCAACAGAAAGGTTCTTTTTTACAAGGCTGAGCTGATCATGAATGGCAGCCGCACTACCGTAAAGTGTTATTGATAATCCTTTTGCAATCCTGAGTTCGAGGCTAAGGGATCCGGAAATGTTGTTCTTAGACCAGTCATGAAGATAATTGCTATACCCCAGTGTCAGGTTAATGTTTCCCCATTTCTGAACAACCTGATAAGCTGCAGTAAGCGAATGCAACCAAAGGTTCTCCTTCATTTTATTGTAGATGGTGGTATCAATATAATCTTCATAATTGTATCCTGCCGAATAGAGGATTCTTAACTGACGCCTGGTTGATTCCGAATAGGGGAAAAGATCATATTCAATTCCCGGCATCATCACCAGGTAGAATTGTTCGTTGCTGTAAGAGGAGGAACCCAGCCTGAAAGTTCCACCGGCTGACCAGTGGTCGTTAAGGCTTTTAACAAGAAGGGTACTGAATGATTTTGAAGTGTTCGCACCCTTATATGTGTGAGGAATACCCAGGGAATCCGTGACTATATTCTCAGATCCATTCTGACTGTAGCTTGAACTCATGTTTACTTTCCACTTATCGGTTATCCTGTTTGCGCTCAGGCTTCCTGACAGATATTGCTGACTGCGCGATTGTTCACCTTCAAGATAACCGGCTAAAGAAGTCCTGAATACCCAGCTATCCCACTTATCAGTGGATACAGCTGATTCCAAAGGCTCTGTGAATGTGATCTTCATGTATTTTGACAAAGGTGTTTTTGCGACATATCTCATTAACCCCATTTTGATAGTTTGGACTGACTTTTGCCTTATATCATCTTTTGTAGCATCGGGCGATGCACTGAATTTCAAAGTATCCGCCATACCTGCATTTTCAAGCTGCCCGACAAAAAAGAAGGAGTACTCCTTCCCTCCCGAACCGGTTTTCTGGTTTGTCACTATCAGATAAACACCAGCATCCTTTATGTCTCTTACATAATTAACATAGGGGATCTCCTTCCTTATGTAATTGGTCGAATTCATAAAATCTTCATCGGGTGAAGCAATAAAGACATTAAGGGCATCTTTACGCAGTGTGTCGGCCTGTGATGGCGCTTCCTGGGAAAATGAGTCCACAATAAAAAATGCAAGGGTTAACAATAAGAGAATTCTTTTCATGGCTGGCAGTTAAGGTTAAATTTGTAAACGGTAATGAAATTAAAATAAAGTATTAAGGCATCAGGCATTATAAACAGGGTTTAACAAATCATTAACCTTTGCAAAAAAATCCGGCACCGGAATAACCGGCGCCGGAAGGCATAAAAATATAAAGAATGAAAAACCAGGAAGCTACTTGTCCGAACTTTCGTATGGTTCGATATGATATGGTCCACTGTGGGTCATTTTCCAGAAGCCGTTTTTTGACTCTGACAGAAAATCCTCATTATATCTGGTTCGTAATATGGTTTCAGCAATGTCATTATCAATATGCACAATTGTCCCTTCAGGTATGTAAACATTCAGGCCTACGAAATCAACAGACCACTTGCTCGCAGGAGGGATAGAAAAAAATTCATCGAGATACAGAGTATCGGATGATAACCGGTAATTGTATATCAGTCTCTTGGAATTCTCTATGGCAGCCAGGCTATTTCTACCTGAAGAATGCCTTGTTATTTCTATACTGGCCGATTTATCTTTGACAGCTAAAAGTTCCAGATGCGTTTTGATATATATTTCTTTTTTCTCATCAGAAATGAAAATATTGTATCCGTTACCGCCAGCATCAGGCAGGCTGATCTCATTGCCGGTATGGATATCTGAGAGTTTTCTTCCGGCCTCAATATATATCGTATCTGAAGGAAGTTTTAAATATTCCAGTGAAACAGAACTCTCGTGGTTCCCATAGCTGGCCCCCTCATTAAAGAGTACTATTGATAATGCGGTAGCACACAATACCCACAAAACAAAACCGGAAAACCATATGAACCCGTCCCTGGCTCTGAACCAGAATATCAGCCTTATACCGCCATAAATAATAGCAAGAAGTGGCAGCATGACTACTGCGACTATAAGCGCCTTTATCCATGGTGCAGCAGCATAAGAAACGATATAATTAATGAAATCCGGTAAATAAGCTATATTAAATCCCTGAACATTGGTAGAAAAAGACCCCGGATATTTAAACACGAATATCATGATGAATGAAAGCAGGGCAAGGAATCCTGCGAGTACAAGGCTGGCCCCAAATATTATCAGGAAGATCCTGACAAATATGTAAAAGACTTTGCCGAGAGCCCTGAATATCTCATTGATTGCATGGCCCAGCCTGTTTCCCTGATGCTGATCCCATTCCTGAGGCATGGCCCAGTTATGCTGGCCTCCATACATCTCTCTCTTTTGGGAATCAGTTTCTGCCGACGGAATTGCAATCCACATAGCCAGATAAACGAATAAGCCGAAGCCGAAAAAGAAGGTAAAAATCACGAACAAAATCCTGATCCATACCGGATCGCTGTTAAGGTATGCGCCTATACCGCCGCAAACCCCGCTTATAATCGAGTTCTCCGGATTTCTGAACATTTTTTTTCTTGGACCCGGCTTGCCGTATAAGGATCCATGTTCTCCGGTTTCATTGCCAGGCTGGTCAAAATCTTCAGGTTTTCCAATCATTTTTATCATATCATAAACATTCTCTGATGATATAACTCCTGCTGTACTTTTCATTGACAGGAAAATTTCTGCTATGCGCGATTCAATGTCTTCAATTGTCTCATTTCCTCCTGCCACATTTCTGAACTTGTTATTTATACTCTGAAGGTAGTCTTTCAGTTTACCGTATGCTTCCTCGTCAATCTGAAACAATGTTCCGCCGAGGTTTATATTTATTGTCTTATCCATTTTTTCCGGTTTTATAAGGTTAATAAATAATTATCTCGTGCGGATCATGTTTACTGATTCAACCAGTTCATTCCACGATTCATCAAGATCGGCAAGATACTCCTTGCCTTCTTTTGTGAGTTCGTAATATTTCCGGGGCGGTCCCTGGGGCGATTCTTCCCAGCGGTAGCTGAGCAGTCCGGCATTCTTTTGGCGGGTCAGGAGAGGGTAGAGGGTCCCCTCAACCACTATCACCTTTGCATCCTTAAGTTCTTTAATGATGTCACTGGCATAGCATGAGCTTCTTGAAAGTATTGAAAGAATGCAATACTCCAGGATTCCCTTGCGCATCTGAGCCTTTGTGTTTTCAAGATCCATAGTAATAAGTTTTAAGTTTCATACTTGTAATCAGCCTTCCCGGTTTGCCTCTTACAGGTTCATGTTCTTTCTTACAGTATCGAATTCCTTTTTTACTGAATCCTTTATATTGTTTATGTTTACAGGTTCTCCTTTCATCTCTATTTTCTGAGTCGTAGTTTTTGCCTCAGGCAGCACTATATAAAGAATAAGATACACCAGAAGACCAAGACCGCCCAGTATGGTAACTCCAACAAATATCATCCGGACTATCCATATATCCATGTTCCAGTAGGCTGCCATACCGGCGCAGACTCCACCGATCATCCGGTGATCAGGGTCGCGGTACATCCTGTGGTACCCCGGTGATGAGAACTTATCTCTGGCAGAAGTTCCTTCATCGTTCGATATGTCTTCAGGAGTACCGAGAACCGAAATAGCATTATTTACATCCTCGATTGTTATTACCTGCTTGTAAGTGGTCAGTTTTGTACGGAAGAGTTCTGCCATTCTTGATTCTATGTCAGAAAGTATTTCTGAGGAACTCTCTTCTCCTGCAAAGTGAATTTCAAGATTCTTGAGATACCTTTTCAGCTCACTGTAGGCATCTTCGTCAATGTTGAAAGAATAGCCTCCAAGGTTAACGCTTAACGTAATTTTCATGATCTTTTAAATTTATACTACTATACAAAATAAATAACATGGTAATGCAAAGATATATAATAATATTAATACTATGCAATACATAGTAGTAAAAAAATATAAGTATTCATAAAAATAAATTGTAACTAAAAGAAAATGAGGGATATAAAATTGAATTATTTTTTCATCTATTTTTTAGTTTGACCATCAATTCCCCCTAAACTTGCTTGTACTCACCCCCTTAGACCTCTCTCAAAACTTCCTGTACTCACTCCCCAGCCCCCCTTCTTCGCCTTCGCGTAGCCGCTTCGGCCTTCGGTCGTCGAAGTCGACCTACGGCCGACGAAGACAGCGGAGCAAGGCAGGGGGGATCCCGTGAAACGGGAGGGGGGTCAATAAAGCTTCTTCTCCACCATGTACTCTGCTATCTGAATTGCATTGGTGGCAGCTCCTTTCCGGATGTTATCAGATACGATCCAGAGATTGAGGCACTTTTCCTTTGACAGATCCCTTCTGATCCTTCCAACAAATACTTCATCCCTGTTATGTGAGAGGATAGGCATTGGGTATTTATTCTCGGTTGGGTTATCATAGACTACAACGCCCGGGAAACCTTTAAGCAGCTTTATAACATCATCAATATTGAAATCTTTCTCAAATTCTATATTGACGGCTTCCGAATGTCCGCCAACCACTGGTATTCTTACAACAGTAGCGGTTACCATGATAGTCTGATCTTCAAGGATCTTCCGCGTCTCGTCAATGAGTTTCTGCTCTTCGGTTGTATAACCGTCAGCCTGAAAGGTTCCTCCGTGAGGGAAGCAGTTCATGTCAATAGGGTGTGCATAGGCCATTTCACCGCTTATCCCTTTCCTTTCATTTTCCATCTGGGTGACTGCCTTTACTCCGGTTCCTGTAACAGACTGATATGTAGCAACAACGAGTCGTTTGATTTTGTATTTCCTGTGAAGGGGCGCCAAAGCCATTACCATCTGAATTGTCGAACAGTTGGGATTTGCAATTATCCTGTCGCCTTTCTTAAGTACATGACTGTTGATTTCCGGAACAATAAGCGGAACATTCTTATCCATTCGCCAGCAGGAGGAGTTATCGATCACCACCGTTCCGTTTTTTGCGAATTTCGGGGCCCACTCCTTCGATACGGAGGTGCCTGCAGAGAATATTGCGAATACAGGTTTTGCGTTGACAGCATCTATTACACTTACAACCTTAACAGGTATACCCTTGAACATAATTTCCTTACCGACCGATTTCTCTGATGCGGCGGGGACTAATTCAGTTACAGGAAAATTTCTTTCTTCAAGGACCTTGATCATTGTCCGGCCAACCATCCCGGTTGCTCCAACAACAGCTGTTTTCATCTCTTTAAATTTGAAAATATAAATGTTATTATTAAATTTACTATAAGTTTAAAACGGTCAAAATTAACTTTTTTTTCAATCTGTCCCGCTGCATGAAAAAAGTTATTTTACTGGCCTTCTTTTTGCCATATCTGGCAAACGGTCAGGTAATCGAAAATTTTGAATCAGCCTCTCTGTCAAACTGGGTTCAGGGCGCGGAAGGAAGATGGAAAGCCGACACAACCAGGAGCCTTTCAGGAATGTATTCTTTGCATCATGTCTTTGATAATAGTATGTCGGGATCTGATTGCATAGGCATCTCCATTAATAACCTTCACCCTGATGAGGGTCTGGTGCGCTGGACATTCCTTATCAGGCATGGCTATGACCCGTCAGCTTCCAATAACTGGCAAGTATATCTGATGTCAGATAGCAATCCTTCTGCTTTGGCCGAAGGCGCCACTTTAAACGGATTTGCTGCAGGAGTCAACCTTAACGGATATGATGATACTCTCCGGCTTTGGAAAATAAAGAATGGCACTCCGTCAGTAATTGCAACCTGCCCGGTAAACTGGCAAAATGATATCGGAACAGATGATAAGGCAAAAATCATTGTGGAACGATCATTGTCAGGAACATGGAAAATTGCTGTTTATGATAAGCATGATAATCTGAAAGGGAACGCTTCCGGGACTGACAATGAATTATTCCGCTCTTCATTTTTCGTCATTAATTACAGGTATACATCCACCCGCGACAGGCTTCTCTGGTTTGACGATCTGAAGATTGATGGTATATTCCATGAAGACAATCAGCCTCCAGTGGTGTTGATCTGCAAGGTATCCGGGATCAATTCCCTCGATCTGACTCTGGATGAAGATCCATCTGATGACTTCACGCTTCTTTCAAATTTTTCACTTGCAGGTGGGGATAATTTCCTTATCGGGATTATCAGGAAAGGTGAAAAGTTGTTCAGTTTATCTTTCTGCAATAAATTCAGCAATAAAACCTTAAACAAATTAATTATAAACCATTTGTGCGACAGATCATCAAACTGCGTTGAAAGAATAAGTGTAGAATTTACACTTATAGCGCCTGATCCCGGAGATGTTATAATTACAGAAATTATGGCCGATCCGCTTCCTGCCGTTTCGCTTCCCGGGAAAGAATATCTGGAAATTGCAAACAGTTCCGATTTCAAATTTAATTTAAAAAGATGGAGTCTTTCGACCGAAAGTCAAAGCACGTCATTCCCTGATGTTGAGATTAAAGCCGGTGATTACTTTATTCTATGTCCGCCTGCAGATACAATAGCATTTTCATGTTTCGGAAAAGTTATTGGACTGAAATCATTTCCGCCACTGACCGATGAAGGACGAATGCTCTGGATTTCCGATAGCCTGGGCAATCTTATTCATGGAGTGGTTTATTCGTCCGCATGGTATGGAAATAAATTAAAGGAAACAGGGGGCTGGTCGCTGGAAATGATCGATAGCAGGTATCCGTTTTATGCTGAGGGTAACTGGGAAGCTTCATCATCAGGAACTGGCGGGACCCCGGGGAAGATAAATTCGTCAGCCCGAAGCAATCCGGATCCCTCATTTTCCGGTATCGAAAATGTATTCCCTTCTGACAGTGTAACGATCAATGTCACTTTTTCCGAAACAATTTTTAATATTGCCGGGTCAAGGGAAAAAATATTGATTGGAGATAAGGCTGTCTCTTCTGTTTCATCATCTGACCCACTGCTCAGGACCTTTGTCGTAAGATCACCAGTATCCCTTGGAAAGGGGGAGGTTTATTCAATGAATATTTCTTCCGATGTCGCAGATTTTGCAGGAAATTCAATTTCACGGGCCTCTTTCAGATTTGGTTTGCCTGAAAAGGCGGGCAGGGGCGATATTGTTTTTAACGAATTGCTTTTTAATCCTTTCCGGGACGAGCCGGATTATATTGAATTGTATAACAACTCTGATAAAGTGGCTGATGCCTCTCAGCTTTATCTTGCTTCTATAAATACAGATTCTGGTGACACATCGGAAATAAAACCTCTTTCTGACGAACACAGATGCATAGTCCCGGGTGCATTTTTCACAGTTACGTCTGACCGTGGAAGAGTAATTGAGAGGTATTCCACTTCCGATCCTGAGAATATTTTCAATGCACCAACTCTTCCTTCAATGCCTGATGACAGGGGACATTTGCTTCTTTTGAACAGAAGCCTTGATCTGGTTGATGAGGTTACATACACAGAAGGAATGCAATATCCTCTTCTGGCCGGCAACGAGGGTGTTTCTCTGGAAAAGATAAGGCCGGCGATGGAATCAAATGAAAGCACAAACTGGCACTCCGCATCCGAGGGTTCTGGATGGGGAACTCCGGGAAGGGAGAATTCAGTTTTCAGTCGCGGACCGGAGGGAGATGATCTTATAACTTTTTCATCAGCAAGAATTTCTCCCGATAATGACGGCATCGATGATGTGCTTGTAATAGATATTGATGCAGCAGGTTTCGGGAACGTTGTATCGGTTACTCTTTTTGACGAAACAGGAGGTTACGTGAAGAAGCTCAGGGAAAACTTTTTTGCACAAACCAGGGTCTCAGTTGTATGGGATGGAACTTCAGATGACGGCTCACTGGTAGAAACTGGAGTTTACATTGTTTTTATCGAATTATACAATGACAAGGGCAAAACAAAATCCTGGAAAAAAGTGTGTACGGTTATCAGGTAAGCTTAAAATCCACTCCGAGGAGGGGACTACTTTGCCTTCTTATTCCGCCCCCCATCCTCCCTCCCGATAAATTGGGATTTCATGCCGGGGGCAGGCTATGCATCAGCATAGCCGTGGGTTGAATAAAAGGAAGCCGATGATAATTGCAATTGTGCTCTCTGATAAATAAACTAAAGTGCCGAGATCATATCAGTCATGATGGCAGTCATGCGTTCTTCGGTTTTAGCTGCTTCATCAAGGACAGACTGGTGGGTTGTGTAGGCGATCTTTCCTTCAACACCGAGGTCGGTTATAATGCTGACGGCAAAAACCGGCAGATTCATGTGACGTGCAATGATGACCTCCTGCGTCGTCGACATACCAACTGCATCCGCACCAATGATCCTGAAGTATTTGTATTCAGCAGGAGTTTCAAAGGTAGGACCGCTTGTCGAAAGATAAACCCCTTTATGGACTCTTATCTTATGATCCTGTGCAATGATCAAAGCTTTTTTGATGAGGTATTTATCATACGCCTCTCCCATATCAGGGAAACGGGCACCTATCCTGTCGTCGTTTTGTCCGATAAGAGGATTGGGAAGAAGGTTGATATGATCAGTGATTATCATAATGTCGCCGATCCGGAAGGCAGGGTTCACCCCTCCTGCGGCATTCGAGAGGAAAAGGCATTTAATTCCAAGGTATTTAAGTACTCTGATCGGAAGTGCAACCTGTTCCGGACCATATCCTTCGTAGTAATGGAACCGCCCCTTCATTGCAACGATTTTCTTCCTGCCAAAGTCACCGAAGATAAGCTTCCCGGCATGTCCCTCAACTGTTGAAACCGGGAAGTTGGGTATATCTTTATAGTCTATCTCAATGCAGTTCTCCATGTTGGCTGTAAGACCACCAAGGCCGGTACCAAGAACAATTCCTGCATCAGGATTTACAAATCCCTTAGCCTTAAGAAACTCTGTTGTTTCGTTTATTTTTTCTAACATAATCAACTATCAGATTATCAAACTCATTCTGGTCGTCATTTAAAAACCATATTCCAATCGGAATATAGTAGAATGCTGACCGTATTGGTTCTGCAATATTAGTAAATTCCCGCAACCTCACACCATCCTTTTCGGTGGTAAGGATGTACTTAAGGGGAGCTCTGAGGTTGTTGTATGCGCTATGAATTTTTTCAATGTCATTCCTGGTGAAGTTATGATGGTCGCCAAATGAAAGGTGAATAATTTCACTTGCTCTATCTTCCAGGTATTTTGCCAGAGGCCCGGGATTGGCAATACCTGTGACAAGTACAAATCCCTTTTCACTGGTTTTATCAGACAGTAACAGGGCTTCGTTTTTTTCCTCATTTTCAAACAGAGGCTGAGGATCGCTGTAAGAAATTGATGTGAAGTACAGGTTCTGGTAGGGCTTCTTGTTTACATCTCTAACTATCAGTCTGCGCTGAATCGGGGATATATTTTCAGGCGATTTTGTAATGAGAATGATATCCGCCCTGTTCATATTGTGCCTGTTTTCCCTCAGGTTGCCATATGGGAGCATATGATCATTTATAATGAGGTTATCAAAGTCGGAAAGAAGGATTGAGAGTCCGGGGGTTATTCTCCGGTGTTGGTAACCGTCATCAAGAATTATCACACCTGTTTCCGGGCAGGCTTTCATAATCTCTTCCACGCCATGAACCCTGTTCCTGTCAACTGCGATGGTTATAACCGGATATTTCCTCGAAATCTGCAATGGTTCATCCCCGATATCGGAAACAGTTGAATTAGAATCAGCGACGATATATCCTGAGGATTTTCTTCTGTACCCTCTGCTCAGAACAGCAACCTTATAGCTTTTTTGAAGCAGTTCGATCAGGTATTCAGTATGAGGAGTCTTCCCGGTTCCTCCTGCCGAGAGATTTCCAACACATAAGACAGGTACGGTGAACTCACGGGATTTTATTATTTCTGCACTGTAAAGAAAGTTCCTTACGTCTGTGATTAATCCATATAGGAGAGAGAAAGGGTATAAAAATATGCTCCTTGTTTTTGCCATTTATCAGTGTATCTCAATAAAATACGGAAGACGCGCCTGTATGCCGGACAGATCCCTTATCTCAGTTATTTCATTATAAAACCTGAATGATTCGCCAAGCTCTTTTTTAATGAAGCTCATTCGTAACTCACCGCCCAGCTGGGTAAGTAACCTGGTATAGGGATCTTCGGCTTCAGGAAGTTCCCTTACCGAATACGAATTGAGATCGATTCCGGCAAGAGCAACAGCCCCTTTGATTGCATCTTTAAGACCTCCCATCTCATCAATGAGTCCTATTTTCATGGCGCTTGATCCGCTCCATACCCGTCCCTGTCCGATGCTGTCGACCGATACTGCAGTCATTTTTCTTCCCTCGGCAACCTTGTTTACAAAATCGCTATAGATCTTTTCTATACTTGCCTGCATAGTCTCTTTTTCATAGACGCTCATCGGCCTGTAAATTGAAGGGAAATCCGAATTGGTATTTGTTTTTACAGTTTCAGTGGAAATGCCGAGCTTCTTTTCGAGAAGATCACCAGCATTTGGGATCATGCCAAAAACACCGATCGACCCCGAGATGGTTGTCGGACTTGAATATATCTTTGTTCCGGGGGCTGAAATATAATACCCGCCTGAAGCAGCGAGGTTCCCCATAGATATTACAACAGGTTTGGCTTTGGCAGCCAGCATGAGCTCTCTCCACATGATATCTGATGCAATTGCATTTCCGCCGGGAGAATTAACTCTCATTACTATTGCTTTTACAGTGGTATCGAGTCTCGCTTCGCGTATTATATCTGCATACCGGTTTCCGCCTATGTTATAATCTGACCCCTTACCCATTACTATGGTTCCGGAGGCATAGATGACATCAATTTTGTTTTTTGAATCTGTAACTTTTTTAAGATCAGGAACTTTAGAGTATTTGCTCATTGAAATAAAATGGATCTTATCATCCTTTTTCAGACCAGAAAGAGCTTTCAGGGTATCATTAAGTTCATCGCGGAAAAGAAGACCGTCCACAAGTCCGCTTTCTAGTGCAGACGAAGCAATATTACCGGCAAGTTTGTCGGCAAGAAGGTTAAGCTTCTCCTCCGGAATGCCCCTTGAGGCAGACATCATTTTTACGACATGATTCCAGATTGACCCGACATACTCTTTAATCTGCTCCTTGTTTTCGTCACTCAGCTTGTCAAGGATATACGGTTCCACTGCACCCTTGAACTTACCGTGACGGGTAACCTGGACCTCGACGCCAATCTTCTCCAGGGCTTTCTTGTAGAACATAACTTCACCGCTAAGCCCTTTGAAATCAACCGTTGAGGAGGGATTTATGTAGATTTTGTCAGCAGCTGTCGAAAGGTAATATCCTTCCTGTTCAAGCACATAATCAGAATAGGAGATGACAAATTTGCCACACTCTTTCCTGAATTTCAGGAGAGCATCCCTGATCTCTTCCGTTGTAGCCCATCCGGATGGCAGAAGCCCGTTCTCAATTAGAATCCCTTTGATTTTTGGATCAGATTCAGCTTTTTCTATATTGTGCAGGATATCATTTAGTCCCGGAGCCTGAGTTAGGGTCATATTTATTATATCAAAGCCTGAAAAAGGGTTAGGATCGGTGCGGTCAGGTATCTGGACTCCGCCCTTGAGAACCAGTACGGAATTATTTGATACAGCTACGGTTTTATTTCCTGAGGCAACCATTACGCTCAGGCTCCCGACCATGATAAAAAAGAATATGATTGAAACTAATATTATGCCTGTTATGGTGGCAAGGGTATAGATTAGAAAATTTTTCATAAGAACTTGTTTAATTAAATGAGTGCTAAATATATAAAAAACCGGATGATTATATAAAGGTATTGTTTGATTTAATTAATACATTTGATACAAGTGGTACTGGAAGATGAAAAAAGTATTCCTCGGGCTTGGGACAAATCTTGGAGACAGGGAGAAAAACCTGCAGGGGGCTCTTGAAAAGATCGCTGAATTTATAGGCATTATTGTCTCCCGCTCATCAGTTTATGAGACTGAGCCCTGGGGTTTCCAGAGCAGCGATCAGTTTCTTAACATGGTAATTGGGGTGGAGACAAACCTCAATCCATCGGGTTTGCTCGGAAGGCTTCTGATGATAGAATCACTTCTTGGCAGGGTCAGGGACGGGAAGCAATATTCGTCAAGGATTATTGATATTGACATACTGCTCTATGGCAGCCAGAAGGTCGACACTCTATCGCTTAAGATACCACATCCGAGAATGCACGAACGTAAATTTGTCCTGGTTCCATTATGTGAGATTGCACCCGATTTTGTCCATCCCGTTTTCGGGAAATCTATGACTGAATTATTGAAGGAGTGCAAGGATGAAGGGAGTATCAAAAAACTATAATAATCCATTATCCGCAAAGCTGTAATAGTCTTTCTCTGAGATGATCAGGTGATCAAGGAGCTGGATATCCATCAGGTTGCCGGCATCCTTTATCTTCTGAGTTATTTTGGAATCGGATTCGCTTGGATTAAGGTTTCCGGAAGGATGGTTATGGCATACAATTATTCCAGAAGCAAGGTATTCTATTGCCTTCTTCATCACCATCCTGACATCAGTCACCGTTCCGCTGATGCCTCCCTGGCTAAGTTTCATCCGGTTGATAACCTTATTAGACCTGTTGAGGAAAAGTATCCAGAATTCTTCGTACTGAAGGTCGGCTAGCAGCGGCTGGAAAATATCCGCAACATCCTTTGAGCATTTTATCTGGATTACATTTTCGGCATCAGCAAGTTTTCGCCTGCGGCCCAGCTCAAGGGCAGCGGCAATGGTAACTGCCCGTGCCGATCCGATCCCATGAAGTTTTTTCAGATCTCCAATGGTAAGCTTCCCAAGGTTATTCAGGTTATTGTTTGCCATCTGGAGAAGTTCACGGCCGAGATCGACAGCCGATTTGTCCTTTGTTCCGGAACTGATGAGGATAGCAAGGAGCTCAGCATCACTGAGGCTTGCAGTTCCTTTTTGGATAAGCTTTTCCCTGGGTCTGTCCTCTTCAGCCCAGTCAGTAATTTTTAACGACATGCAGTGAAACATTTATTCCAACTGCAAGATAATCAAAATTTCTATAAAGACCCCCTTTCTTGTTTCCCCCAAGGGGGCAATGATAGTGATGTTCCTTCCCCCTTGGGGGAAGGTTAGGATGGGGGTTTTAAGTATACGAAGTGAATTTTCGAAGGGTTACCATTAAATAAAAAAGGGCTTCATGTTAAGCCCTTCCCTATATACTTTATTAAACAGTTATTTAAGACTGTTCACGTGTTTATCAACTGACGATTTCAGGTTACTTGCCTTTTTGCTGTGAATAATTTTTTTCTTGGCAAGCCTGTCAAGCATTGAATTCATTTTGGGAAGAAGTTCTTCTGCCTCCTTCTTTGAAGTGGTGGAACGAATATCTTTCAGAGCATTACGCATCGTTTTTGCATAATACTTGTTGCCTTCATTTTTTGTTTCAGTCTGCCTGATCCTTTTTTTCGATGACTTATGATTTGCCATAGCTGTATAAATAATTAAAAAATTTGTAGTCCATAGGGGAATCGAACCCCTGTTATATTCCGCTTATAATCAATTTCCTGCAGAGGGTTGTTTTAAATAGGTCTCGAAAAATACTCCTCTTTGTTTAAAAACGCTCCTCTCAATTTTTTGCAGGTGCAAATGTAATAATTTTTTATTATCCAGCCTTTCTTTGAGCAAAAATTTAATCATAATATTAAATATGACGCAACTTATCCTATTGGAATAAAAGTCATTAAACGCTTGGAATTGGTCGATAATCCAACCAGTTTGATTTAACTGGATCAATTATTCTTTTGCCCGGCAACAGCCTTTTTTGCTGCCTCGAGATGAAGATACGCTTCATGGTCATAAATAGCAATCTTCATCCTTAAATCCCAACTTTTCTGAAGTATATCTAACGCCTCTTGATATTTGCCCTGTTTAAATAATCCCCAACCTTTACAGTGCAGATATCTATAATTATCAGGACTTAATCGAAGTGCCTTATCAATAAGTTCCATCCCCTCATTAATATTCCTGTCTCTATCAATCAGGAAATAAGAAAGGTTATGCATTCTTAAAAGATTTTCAGGTTCTAATGATAGAGCCTTGCGGTAATATTTCTCGGCTTTATCCAGGATACCAGCTTCAGAATATAGAGAGCCAATGTCATTAACTATACTCCCCTCAGAATCTGACCGGTCCTTGCAAAAAGATATGTATTTATTAAGATATTGATTTGCCAAAATAGTATCTCCTTCAGATAATGAGAGGATAACTTGCATAAAAATCAAATCTGGATCATCAGGGAAATCCTGTTCTGCCTTTTTATAAAGTTCTGTTTCTGTTTTATATTGGTGAAGTTGATGATACGCATATCCAAGGCTTCTATAATTCCAAACCCACATGGGTTTTGAACCCCATTTTTCATATATCTCTAATGACTTTTCAAATTCAATTATTGCTTTATCGTATTGTTTCAAACTATTGTAGTCATTACCTATATTAAAATAGACCCATGGCATTTGATCATCAAATTCAAGAAGTTGCCTCAGATATTTAATGTCTTCTGATGGCGTTTCAAAATAATTAGCATATATCCTATTTACCCAGACTTTCTGCTGCATGGTCATTTGATCTTTTTTTCCGTAAGCTCTGATACACCATTTTTTTGCGTCCTCATATAAACCTTGATTCCCATATGCAAATGGAATTATCAGTATCGCATAAATAAAGTTAGTGTCAATATCAATTGCTTGCTCCAACAATTTCACTGCCGTGGGAAAATCTTTTTTACTAAATGCAATATTTCCTGAATTGAAATACCTATATGCTTCAGGAGAATTAGTCGACGCAAGATTCTTAAAATCAGGCGATACTTCCTTTTCCAGTTTAGATATTACAAGAAAATTTTTAATCATTTTTTAAGTGAATCAACAAACTGGAAAATCATTTCTTCTCTTGCAGGTCCATTGATTTCAAAAGATTTAAAGGTCTCTTTTATTTTTGGGTCAAATAATTGTGTATTCAACCGTAAGGTAGTTCCTGCCCGTTTAATACTGCCATAGATAAGGACATTTGCATCAAGTTTCTGCGAGATATTGCTGGCAAAAGAAGATGTTACTGGAGCATTATTTGTAAGTCCTTTACTTTGAATCAAGTTGTTGATTGATTCTGTTTGCCTAACTTTCAATTCCTCAGGAAAATTTGAAAGGTATGTGACCAAAATGTCCTGGATCCCATTCTGCCAGACATTCCAGATGGTATCATTTGTCATATTCTGAAACGGCATTACTGCTACAGAAATTCTCTCATCTGATGACCTCAGTTTTTCTAGGGTATTATGTTTGAATATTTTTGGATAGGTAAAAATTGCAGCTACAAACAATGAAACTATAATTAAAATACTCCCTGCCAGTAGCTTTCTCTTTGATAATTTTATAGGCTTATTATGCAATTCCATTTCCTCATCTTTCCTAACATCTACCAGAGATTCCATTGCTACTGGTGTTTTTTCATATACTGTAAAAGTTGATCCAAGCTTCAAACCTAGAATAATTTCATCAATGGCATTTGCAACCTTATTAATCTGATTCCGGTAATTTGTTTTGTTCGTGTTCTTATCCTCTGAATCTTTCTCTGTAAGAGGTCTGTTAACTCCAGGTTCTTTATAGATAAATTCAATCGGTCTGAGTATCCCACCCAATGCTTCTTCAATATGTGCTTTATCATCAGAAGCTATTTCATGAATCTGGATTGGCAGTAGTCTGTTTGCAACATTACCATTTGGCAGTTTTACTTTTAATCCAAACTGATCCTTTGAAGCCATTTCAATAAATGCCTTAAACTCATGTTCCCAGGCAAAGGAATTAGGATCGCAGTATGTTCGTGAAACAATAGGAATAAAGATCAGGCACCTGAGCTTCTCTTTAAGTGAGGCATCTACATCATGTGTTTCTAAAAGCCCATCATGTGGATTGATATCGAAATAAACGCTGATCTCTTCCTTGAAAGTTGACTCTAGTTCTGTTTTAAGTGCCTCAACAAACTCACTCACCCACCTTTCTCCTTTGTTGTCTTTCTGGCGGTAACTGATGAAAATATCATATGAATAACCTTCAATAATGCTTGACATATGAGGCTTATGTAGTAACCCGGTAGGGCTTGGCCTTGCTGTGTCATGAAATATTGCTTTATGCAAACCCACGTATGCCGATTAAAATTGGCTGCAGCAGGCTCGCAGTAATCAATAGTGAGGGTTGCGATTTATGTTGTATACCTTAGACCTATGCATTCTGCAATACAACATAAAGAGAGCAACCCGAACACCTATATTATTCTTCATTTTAATAGTTTAACTTTGATCCATTGAATGAGCATATTTTATGGCTCAACGTATAGAAGTTTTTGGAAAATGGATTTTCAGGAAAGATTTGTGAATTTAAGAGGAGATTAATAACTTGTAGAAATGTTTTAATTAATTAGACCGAAGACGAAATTATGAAAAGGTAAATGTAATAATGAATAGAATATTAAATACTTCATTAATTATCATCTATTCTTTGTTGATGAATGCATATGATCCCCCTGGCGATAATAATCCTTTTATAAACACAACCATTTTCAGCCCGTTATCTCTGGAGTCTTTTCAGCAAGTAGAAATTAAAGATTACGGTGATGCACCCATTAGTTATGGTTCAGCAGACCATATAATTGATTTCAAAAATTATTTAGGATCAATAGTAGATGATGAACCAGCTTATCAGCCATCAGCAGCAGCAGATGCAGATGATTTAAATGGAGAGGATGATGAAGACGGTGTAATTTTCCCGGATCTGATACGGGGGACCAAAGTAATCATACCAGTAAAAGTAGTTGGCAGTGCTTATTTAAATGCCTGGATAGACTGGAATGGGGATGGCGACTTTAAAGATAACGGTGAAAGAATACTTACAAATACTTTAAAAAGTACCGGAACTTTCAATCTGTCAGTTACCGTGCCAGCTAATGCCATAGTTTCAAAAACCACCTTCGCCCGTTTCAGATTTGGCCCTAAATCCACAACCCAGCCTGTTTATAGTAGTTCAGGTTCAGCTAAATTTGGTGAAGTTGAGGATTATCAGATTACAATCTTATGTGCTCCTCCGGCAGCACCAAAGGTAGGAACCGTAACGCAGCCAACTTGTGAATTGACAACTGGCAGTGTTGTGTTAAGCGGATTACCTTCAGATTCATGGACAATTAAACGCTATCCCGATGGGGCAACTATTACAGGCAGTGGTACATCAACAACTATCACCGGTCTGCCACAATCAACTACCTATACGTTTACAGTTACCAATTCGGCAGGATGTACTTCACCGGCTTCGGCAAATGTAGTAATTAACGCACAACCGGCATCCCCAGCGACACCTGTTCAAAGTGTTGACTGTAGTCTTGGCTTCGGACGCGCAATGATTACAGTTACAAGCCCGATAGGGACCGGACTTGAATACCGTCTTGATGGAGGACCATATACGACTTCAACTGTATTTACCGGAGTAGCAAACGGCAATCACTATATCGCAGTCAGGAATAGTGCAGGTTGTACAACAACAGGCATTATCTTTTTAATTTCGTGCGGCTGTGTCAATCCTCCGACTCTCATACTGAGCAGTAACAGCGGGTCAACGTGTGGCACTACACCTGTAACAATAAGCGGCAACACATTCGGAGGAAGCGCTACAAGCGTAACAATCTCCGAGGATGGCTACGGAACAGTCAATCCCTCTAGCGCAACATCCTCTCCGTTTACATTTACCTATATACCGGTGGCAGCCGATGCAGGTAAAATGGTCACCATAACAGTTAAAACAAATAATCCGCTTGGATTGCCATGCACCCAGGCAGAGGCAACTTATAAACTAACGGTCAATGCCAATCCAACGGCTCCGACTGCAGGGACGATAACACATCCGACATGCTCGGTGGAAACAGGTTCAATAGTTATAAATGGTTTACCATCAGGTTTATGGACACTGACGCAGACACCCGGCGGAGAAATGAAAGGCTCAGGTTCCAGCACCACTGTTTCAGGACTTGCCCCAGGCACATATACCTTCACCGTTACCAGTGAAGCAGGATGTACCTCGTCTTCATCGCCAGGTATGACCATCAATCCTCAGCCTGAAATTACAACCGCGCCGGTTATTGGGACAATTATTCAGCCTACATGTTCTGTGGCTACAGGCAGTATAATGTTACACGGTTTACCTGCAAGCGGTACATGGATATTAACACGGAATCCGGGTGCAGTAACAACAACCGGAACCGGAACCAGCATAACTTTATCAGGTCTTGAGGCAGAAACATATAATTTTACTGTAACAAATGCAAATAACTGTATATCAGAACCATCAGCAGATGCAGTTATAAATCCTCAACCATCAACCCCCTCAGCTCCTGTTGTGGGAACCATTACACAGCCGACCTGTTTATTAGGAACAGGAAGTGTGGTACTGAGCGGTCTGCCATCAGGTACCTGGACAATCAATCCGGGAGGAATAATCGGTTCAACTTCAAGTACAACCCTTTCAGGGCTGGTTCCCGGCACATATTTCTTTACCGTAACCAATTCAGCAGGGTGCACTTCCGGATTATCGACAAGTGTCCTTATAAATCCACAGCCTGAAATCCCGACAGCTCCATTGGTCGGAACAATAACTCCTCCGACATGTACCTTATCGACAGGAAGTGTGTTGCTGGATGGCTTGCCTGCAACAGGTATATGGATATTAACTCGATATTCTGGCACTATTACGTCAGTTGGTGCAGGTACAAGCACAACTATTTCAGGTCTTGCAGCAGGAATATATAACTATACTATAACCAACTCATCCGGGTGTTTATCAGCCCCGTCAGCTAATGTTGTAATTCCGGCACAACCAGATATACCTACGGCACCTGTAATAGGAAATATAACCCAGCCAAATTATACAATACCTACAGGAAGTGTAGTATTAGATGGATTACCGCCAGCTGGAACATGGACAGTAACACGGACTCCAGATGAAGTGACAACAACAGGTACCGGAACCAATGGGACAATATCAGGTCTTCCAGCAGGAGTATTTACCTTTACGGTATCCAATTCTGCCGGATGCACTTCAACAGAATCGAACGAAGTGATAATCTCCACACCTGGCATTCCGACCCTGATTATTACAGATCCGGCAACAGTATGTGCACCGACCACTGTTGATCTTACTGCATCAACTGTGACAGCAGGCTCAACTCCAGGATTAACCTATACATACTGGACCGACGTGGATGCAACGATATCTTACAGTACTCCAACTGCAGCAACTAAAGGCATTTATTACATCAAAGGAACCACAGTTTCAGGGTACTTTGATGTCAAACAGGTTGTGGTAACAGTCGATCAGATGCCTGTAGCTCATGCTGGTCCCGATCAGGATCTGGAATATGTGTTTACTACAACGCTGGAAGCAGATGATCCGGGTAATAATTTAACAGGGAGGTGGTCTTTAATCTTAGGTTCAGGTCTGTTTTCAGATTCTAATGATGCTAAAACTTCTATCAGCAACCTGGCTATTGGAATAAATGTCCTAATGTGGACCGTAACTAATGGAGTTTGTCCGGCATCTTCAGATTCTGTTGCAATTGAAGTGCATGATTTGGTGATTCCATCATTAATTACCCCGGACATGAACGGTAAAAATGATTATTTCATTTTAAGAGGAAAGGAAACGCTTGGAAGAATCGAACTAATAATTTTTGATAGGCGAGGTGTGAAGGTATATAAAAATAAAAATTATGATAATGAATGGAATGGGATTGACTATAATGGGAATCCGCTTCCAGATGATACATATTTCTTTGTACTCAAATCAGAAAATGGCAAATCATTAAGTGGTTATATTGTAATAAGACGATAAAATGAACCTCATCGTTTACCTGGTTCACTCGTACTTGTGAACCTGTATGAGAAAAGGTAGAGAGGTAGAAAATCCATCCACCCAGTAATAATCCAGATGGATGGACTTAGCACTATTGGTTTTCAGTGGTTCTTGAGATTAAAAACCAAGAATTCTGACGTACAAAAATGACTATTGAATAATAAATGTCCAGCTGTCCAAAACCTAAGGAAATTGGACAATTGGACAGATAAATGATTCTTAAAGAGAGCAACCCGAATACTTATTTGCCATGTAAATAAAAAGCCCCCGGAGTTGATTTCCGAGGGCTGTTTATAATTTATTAATAGTTAATTAATCTTTAATGCAACGAACAGACAATCCTTTTTCTCTATAATTATAATATCTGCTTAGGACGGTTACACTATAAGTCATATTTCTGGAATAAACAAAATTATATTCCAATGATTCTATGGTAGAAGTCCAAAATCTACCACTGGATCGAAAGGCAATATATTGACCATCTCCAGTTTGACGATAACCGCCAGGAAGGGCTGTAAAATTTGTTTCATTAGTTGCTGTGTTAGGACTCATCCAATGTATTGTTCCGGCTTCTTTAAGTTTACCTCCTGCAATGCTTTCACCACCTAAAAATGTTGTCAAGGTTGTCCACTATGCATCAGAAGGTACATGCCAACCTGTTGGATACAATTTGCCTGTACTTACAGCATACCCGTTATACAAAGCACCATAATTAGTCTTATAGCTTCCTGCATTGTTATTGTACCAGCAATACCCTGGTGTGGTAAGACTTCCCCATAATGTATAGTCTGACACTAAAGGAATGACAGTGCCATCGTTGAATTTAGTAGCTTTCAGGTTCTCTGCCATCCAAAGTTGGTTGCCTAATATTACTGTGTTATATAAGGGCTCCCGTCATCATCCATTAAATTATAGCTGCTATTTGATATCAAATTATCTTCCGATACTTCTATTGGTTGTTTCAATGCAGCAATATAAGTTTTATTGGCAGTATCGTGGTTTGAATCCTGTGCTATAGAAAATAAATATACAAACGAAAATATTGTTGAAATGACAGCTCTTTTCATTTGATTATATTTTTAGGCAACATATCTCTGTATATTCCGTGAATAAAAATAGGTAAGGCCATTTATATTTGTCATATTAATAACCTTAAATCCGTTTCTTTCCAAAAGTTGTGTAACCTCACTTTTATTCATAATATGATCTGTCCTGGAATCGAGGAAATTATTTAATCTGTCAAATAACCGTGAATGCCTGTTAAGCTGAAATCCTTTCAATTTAATAGTTTTACTGTCTGAAAAGTATCCTATGAAATTGGCATCCGGAGGTAGAATATTGACTAGAGTATTCAAAAATACATCCAGCTGTTTTATCAGATTAAGTTTTCTGAGGTTAATTAAAATCCTGACACTTTTTAAATCAATTTCATCATAGTAATAATGTTGTTTTGAAGGAAGAACAACTATTTCCGCCTCATTAATGATGCCTAACCATTCAATATAGCTTATGAAGTTATCACAACCTTCTGAAGTCAGAATCTCAGAATATATTTTCCCTCCAAATTTCCCGATAGATCTTTCCTCCAGATTAAAAGGTGCATTAATTATTTGATTATTAACGACATTATTGATAACTGTTATGTTTGTCATATTACAAGTCAATAACTTTGCAGATTACCATTAATCATAAATGCACTTAGTTGATTTCATCCTGTTTTTGATAATATAGTGTATATGGGAATATCAAATTACACGGCAAATGTGCAATCCTTTATTCAGAGAACAGTTATATAATTCCGATAATAAGTTACATTATTCACACATCACCCGGAGCGTTGCGTCTTTTTTGTTTTAGGTTTTTAAAGTGATATGGGTTTTGCCCTTTTACCTGTTCCAAATAAAAATCCATCCACCCAGGTATTACCCCAGATAGATGGAATTAGTACTGTCGCTTCTCAGTGGTTCTTTTGAGATTAAAGTCGAGATAGACCTTCTCAGAACGACAGAAAGGAAGATTCAGCATTACCCGACTATTCCAGAATTATATTGAAGAATATGATATAATAGGCTGTTCCTTTTATAATGAATACTTCTTTTATCTCCACCGTTAGCTTAATTGAATCGACAAAGACCTTCTCTCCTTGTCTGATGTCTGGGAAGGTTACCAAACAGATGGCTTTAAATGGCGTATAAATGCGTCTGAGAGCACCTGATTGGTCAATAACCAATATACTATCCGGAGACACCCACTTCAAGAGCTCTTTTAAGTATTCCTCTTTGCTCATAAAGATTGATAGATTTAATAATAACTTTTAGTAGCTTCTCTTTCAGTTCATGGTTGCCCAGCTCATAGAAAAAAAAAGCCCCCGGCTGATTTCCGAGGGCTTACAATCTCTATAATGAGGAGTTATTTGACAAGTGTAAAACGATAATAGGAGTATGTCTTAATTCCGAATGCTTCCTCTTCTGGCGTCAATTGAAGGCTTCTTCGATATATTTTATTTTTGTGTATTGAATCATAAATTGCCTGATTAGGCCACGATCCAATGGTCATAAATCTGAAGTTCTTGATAGAATCACCTTTGACAAGCCACAATTTATAACCTGCATCTGGATATCCTATAGAATCAACCGCTTTATTTCGTCTTTCGATAACTTGAAGCATTTTGGATGGATCAACTCCTACTGAATCTGTGAATAAAGAAACACTTATTAACGTGTTTTCAATTTTGGCAGCTTTTTTATCACCTTTTGGTTTTTGTGAACAGCTTCCGATTATCAGTGCAATAATCAGACATAAAAAAATGGTTTTTTTCATAATTGCAGGCTTTAGTGATTAATTTGAAGTCAGTTAGTGATATGATTATCAAAGTTACACCCACTTTAAGACGAAGTCAATTTAATATAATAAAAAAAACCTGAAAATTATTTCGTGTGTCTATATACCGTTAGGAAGGGGATTAAAATCTCGCATCGCCCCTATTCCAACTATTATTAAAATTACAAAAATACAGCCTGTAACAAGCAAGATAGTTTTTCCTGCTGCAACTTTTGTCACTTCAACTTTTGCAATACCATTAAGAGGTATACTTAAAATACCATTCGTATTGATCTTCATGACTGAATCTGACGAGAGATATACTTTAATTTTTTGCCCTATAGAATAATCTTCTGTCAAGTTTATTTTACCTGATAATATCCCATTTGAAATTACGGTGGTATCAAGCCGGTAGCTTGATTCTTTGCTATGAATTATATAATGATACTTGCTGGATTTAGGAAGGGGAAGATCAGAACTTGAAATAATCTTGGTACTGACACAACTTGAAAGTTGAATCAACAGAATGAAGATCATAAATACAGAAATAATCTTCTGAAGTTGGGAATGTGAGCTCATGGTATTTTATTAACAATAGGATGTAGAATGATAATTATATATCCCGTTCTTTGGGCGGTATTTAGTTTTGGATCAAATATCCATCTAAACTTAGATATTCAATCAGGGTGGCGATATTTAATCAAAGTTAAACCATGTTTAAGCTAAAGTCAAATCTATTTAAGCAAAAAGCTCCCGGAGCTGATTGAACCTGCAATAGTTTTCCGGACATTTAATTAAGCTACTAATTGATTTATTAATATTTCTTTTTTGTTCTTTATCGATGTTTTTAATGTTGTATGAATCATGTTTACATTGTACCATGCTTCAATGTACTCGAATACAGATAATTCAGCTTCTTTAAAAGTTTTATAATTGTGATTATAGTAACCTTCAATAAACCTGTAATCTAGCTTAGAAAGCTTTATATCCTGAAACTTGCTGAAGGCTCCATTACTGTTTAAATACCTAGTTAGGGAGTTTAAACTAGACTTATAAGCTCTTATAGTATTGTGGGCAAAATCAGAACTAGAACCTAATTTAGTAGAGTCAAAAGAAAACCCCTCAATCTGCCTAATGTGGTGATTATAAGCATAAAGAAAGGTCTTGTTACTTTTAAAGAGTTGTAGTCCATAGGGGAATCGAACCCCTGTTACCAGGATGAAAACCTGACGTCCTAGCCACTAGACGAATGGACCCTTAAAGAACTTTAAAATGCGGATGCAAAGAAAACATGTTTTTTCCGATCTGCAAAATATTTTGGCGAAAAAACCGGGGCTTGCGTCTCATACCACGGAAACTCCCGATTATTATTGCACTTATCAGAATACGTATCTTATTGAAATGGCTCCGTTGATGCCACCCCATCCGGTTGAACCAATTAGGTTGAGGGAAGGGAGGAGGTCGAGGGAAAGATTAATCGGGAAATCATCGAACGTATACTCAATTCCAAGGATGGCGTCAGCACCAATTACTACCCCGGTGTAGGTAGTATTGACATTAGGGTTTGTCCCTACATCCCAAAAACCGGCATGTGCCCCCAAACCCCAGTACCAGTTGAGAGCAGGATACTGCCCAAGCCAGTTTTCATTTTCGTAAAGTCCTGTAATTACAAGTCCTCCCCACCTGCTGGCAAGGATACCTTCAAGCGCGTTGTTCTTACTGATAAAATGCTTGAGGGTCGCACCATATGGAAGGCCTGCCCTTAAGCCAAGGCTGGTTCTGTAATCCTGGCTATAGCCTGCGATTGTAACGGCTGCAGTAAAAAGTAAAATTAAGATTGATCTTTTCATGTTTTAAATATCTATTTTATTTTTAATAAATCCACCGACAGCTCCAGCAGATTCTTACCGTCATAATCCCCGGAACTCATAAACAGGTAAACGGGATTATGGAATATTTGTTTCCGGATAAACGAAAACATCTCATTTGAATTGTCGAATACCATAATATTTGAATCGCCGAATGCATTTCTTACCTCCTCAATTGACAAAGAGGGGAGCTTCTTTATAATAGTTGCATGAGGATTAAAATATATAAACGGAAAGGTTGCTTTTTCAAGCGTTCCGTGATATTGGGGCAGGAAATTGATATTAAGGCTTGAATAAGTATGCAGTTCGAGGCATGCAATAATATCTCTCCCCGGGTATCTTGCCGCAATCGCCTCCATCGTTGCCTTTACCTTTGAAGGGGAGTGGGCGAAATCGAGATAAGCATCCCCGTTCTCATTCCCATAAAGCCTCTGAAGCCTTTTCGATGTGCCTTCAAAAATCTGGATAGCCCGGTAAAAGTCATCTTCAGAAATTCCTGCGGCGAGGCAGGCCTCTTTTGCCGCAGAGAGATTCTGCATGTTGTGTTCACCGAAAATTTTTAATGGCACAACCCTGTTATGTGTGGCTGCATAAAATCCGGTTTTGTTCTGGAAATACCCGTGGACTTTATATGGTTTTTTAATTATATTGTTTTTAGCTTCCAGGGTAATTTTTTTCACTTCAGGGTCACCATCAAAATAAATCAGGGTTCCTCCTTCAGAGATTTTTTCAATAAAAATTCTGAACTGTTCAACGTAGTTTTCAAATGTCGGAAATACATTCATATGATCCCAGGCAATACCATTGAGGACCGCTATATCCGGCATATAGAGATGAAATTTTGGCTTGGGATCGAGTGCCGATGTCAGATATTCGTCTCCCTCGAGCACTGCGACTTCCGAACTGTCGGAAAGCCCGACCATTGTGTCGAAGCCATCTATGATAGACCCCACCATGTAGTCAAAATTTATTCCCAGGAACCTGAATACGTGCATTATCATTGCTGTGGTCGTCGTTTTTCCATGGCTTCCTGCGATGACGATCCTTTTTTTGTTTTTGGTCTGTTCGTAGAGATATTCAGGGAACGACATTATTCTCAACCTAAGTTCACGGGCACGGATCAGTTCAGGGTTATCACCACGGGCATGCATGCCGAGGATGACAGTATCAATTTCACCCGTTATATTTTCAGGATACCATCCTTGTTTTTCAGGCAGAAGGCCATTTTCTGCAAGTCTTGATCTTGACGGCTCGAAGATCTCATCATCAGATCCGGTCACATGATATCCCTTTTTATGAAGGGCGATGGCAAGGTTATGCATCACCGCTCCGCCGACAGCAATGAAATGTACCCTCATTTACACATCACAGATTTGGATGCATTTTTTCAATGATGCCAGTTTGTCATTCTGTGAAGGAACAAACTCCTGACCGACAAAACCTTTGTACCCGGTCTTTACGATAGCCTGCATAATTGCAGGATAATATAGCTCCTGGGTCTCATCAAGCTCATGCCTTCCCGGAACACCTCCGGTATGAATATGGCCTATATATCTGGAATATTTTGTAATGGTTTCTATTATATTCCCCTCCATTATCTGCATATGGTAAATATCATATAGAAGCCTGAAATTTTCTGATCCGACCATCTCGCACAATGCAGCACCCCATGAGGTTCTGTCGCACTGGTAATCTTTATGACCATAACTGTTCAGAAGCTCCATAATAATTGTTACTCCATACTTTTCTGCAGTGGGCATCAGCTTCCTGATACCGGCAGCACAGTTTAATAGCCCCTCATTATCGTCCTGCCCCTCCCTGTTTCCTGAAAAACAGATCAGATTAGGAACGCCGGCAGCCGCAGCCTTTGGTATTTTTGCCGCGAAGTCGGCAATAAGTTTCTCGTGATTGGCAATCCGGTTAAATCCTTTAGGGATGCCCCAGTCAGTCGCATAACCGACTGCACATTTCAGTCCGAGGGAATTAACCAGAGCCCAGTCTTTCTCTTCCAGGAGTTCTACCGATTCGATTCCCATATCCCTGCATGCTTTGACAAAATCTTCCAGCGGTATGTCATTATAGCACCACTGACTTACCGAGTGATGAATGTTTCCCTTAAGTTTATTTCCCCTGTCATCAGTTGAGCCGGCAAGCCTGGTGAAAGGAACGCCTGCAGCAATAACCGCAGCGCCTGCCACCTTGCCTATCATGTTTCTTCTGGTCATATTCATATAACGGGATTGTTAAGTTTACTAATCGTCAAAGCTTATTTTGGCCATTCAGAAAGTATCTTCCCTGATATGACCTTATTTTCAGCTGCTCCATCCGGAAGAAGAATAACGCTAAACACTGCACTGCTGTTTGCCGGAATTGTCGCCTCAAAGCCTACCATGATAGTGCCCGGGTTGGCAGCATCATAGGTGTTCGGAGGATATGTACTCCACGTCTTCATAGTTACTTTAGCAGGCTCAAGGACCTTCATGACGAGCTTTTTGCCGTTCTTAACCAGTTCGGCACTGTTGCTTCCTGTTATGGTCACTGATGCGGAAGTAACAAGATTCCACCGGATAACTGTTTCAGCTGAAAGGGTCCTGATTTCATCGCGCACTGCTGCATATTTTCCATCCACAATAGCAACCCCCCTCATGGAATTGCTGAGCTGACCGCTATAGACCGAAGATAGATCCGTTTCAGCATTCATCATCCCCGGTTCGCCGGAATATGATATTACCGAAGCCTTTCCTGATACCTTCTGATACTGATTATTAACTGTAAGGGTGTTATGGGACATGTTATTATACCTGAAAACACTCCACCGTTGAGATGTCTGTGACATATTCCAGAGATCAACGCCAGCCAACTCCAGGGAGTTGTAATCCTGCATTCCAAAATCCATTGCCCAGCGCTCTCCATTAGCATCCATAACAAAAGATCCGACATCCATATGAGCATGATTGACTGAAGGAGAACCTGTTTTCAGACCGATAAATATGGCATTCGGATTACTCCAGGAAGTGCGGATCAGGGCTACGGGGTTTTTGCCTTGTCCCACCCAGATGTTTTTTACAGGTGCTGTTATTTTGCTTAGAGGCATCCCTGCGCCCCAGATCAGCACCGCAGGCAGAAACCTGTCGTTCGGAAGACTTTTATGAGTCAGAAGGTACTTTTCTGACCATAGTACGGAGGGATCGTTAAGGTTATTGGCAAACCAGAACATTGCAGGGTTCATGCTGGCCCCGGTTCCGCAGTCGGTATAATTAAACGGGAGCCCTGCAGGGCCAATCATATTTTCAAGGTAAGAAGCCGTTTTGAAAAAACCATCACCGGTTGACAGATCATAAGTGCTGCCGAATGCTTTCTTCATCGTACTCAGGAACATTACGTTGAAGCTTGTTCCGTAACCCCAGTAACCATAACCTTCAGGATATGCCCCGTCAGGGTTATAATCATTTTCGGGAAGTTTTATAGACGAAACTGCTCGTTCAATAACCTGCGTTGCGAGCTCTTTTTCATCTTCATAAACAGCCAGCGCGCCAAATGTCATACCGGCATTGCATACCTGGTTCCAGTTATTGGAATTCTTAAGCCACGAGTTATATGAAGTCTGAAATGAGGGCTTCAGGCCCTTCTCAACAATTGCTGTTTTAATATGACTGCGGGATTCTGCCGAAAGACCCTTGAATAGCCAGTCATAACCTATTGCAGCAGCCATTGTCATTTCAGCTACATCAAGGAAATGTGAAGGATTCCAGTCACTGAAAGCTGAAACGGCATTCAGTTCCAGTTCGGCTCTCATCAGATATTTCTGATCATTTGTCATCCTGTACGAATAGGAGAGGAAAAATATCCTCCGGAGCGCCTCCCTTGATTTGTCGAGCAGCCTTTTTCCTATGAGCACTCTCTCAATAGGAGCTTTGGTAAGAAGTTTATCACTTTCAGAAAGTATAAAAATATGCACTGTGTTCCAAACATCATCAGCGGCAATTGTCTGCCGGATTCCTGATTCTTCACCTTCCAGAAGGAGAATGCGCGGGTGAGAAGGAGGATAATCTTTCGGGATGCTATCTTTTTGAACTGCAGAACTATTCGCTGAGCAGGATGTGAAATTTATCAGGAGCATTAATGAAACTACTGAGGTAAGAATTTGTTTTTTCAATGTTAAGGGTTTTAACTGATGCAAAGTAATACAAAAATCCAATAAACGGGAGTGAAGCGTTAAACTCTTATCTTTGCATAAGGGAAATGATCCGGATAGTTTATGAGCAGGCGATCTCAAAGGTTCGCTTATAAAAGCGGGCACCAGGTAACACTTCTCAGGAGCGGTGAAGAATTTTTTGCAGCCGTGGAAAACATTATTGACGGAGCAAAGAATTATATTCATTTCCAGACATATATCCTTGACGAAGATGAAACCGGGATCAGGATGGTTAATGCACTGGTCAGGGCTGCAAAACGGGGCGTAAGAACATACCTTCTTTTTGATGCCTTTGGCACCAAGTATCTATCTGATGAACTGGTTAAAAATATTGAAGGGTCCGGAATATTGTTTCGTTTTTTTTCACCTACTTTCATAACCAAAGGTTACCAGCTTAGTCTCAGGCTCCATTCAAAAGTGGTGCTGGCAGACGGCGAGGTTGCAATAATCGGCGGAATGAATTTCGCAAATCGTTATCACGGATATGGCACGAAAAAGGAATGGCTCGATTTTGCAGTTAAGATCAGAGGTCCTGAGTGTGCCTGCCTTCTTGATATCATGAAGAAACTATGGAATAAAACATTTATTTCAAAGCAGGAACGAGCAACAGAATATGTCCGCAACCCGCAATCTTATCCTGATAATATTTCCGTGAAGATACTTCAGAATAACTGGTACCGGAACAAAATTGAAATACTAAAGGGTTATCGCACAATTTTCAAAAAATCCCAGAAAAGGATGATAATCTTTTCAGGTTATTTCCTTCCGGGCAGGAACGAAAGAAGGCTGTTACGACTTGCAAGCATGAGGGGAGTTGACATTACAATAGTCTTATCTGCCGAATCCGATGCTCCGATGTTTGAACGGGCAACACAGTTTCTTTATGATTTCATCCTCAGGAATAAAATAAAAATTTATGAATACCTGCCTTCAAATCTTCACGCTAAAGTGGCGACAGTTGATGGCATCTGGTGCACGGTAGGCAGCTATAACCTGAACCACCTGAGCGACTATGGAAGTGTGGAGATAAACGCCGCAATTCTTGACAAGGGATTCACCCAGGATTTTGAGGAGAAACTCCTCGATATCATTAATAATGACTGCCGCCAGATAACGCCGGAGATATTTAAAAAAAGACGAACTCCGTTTTATCGTGTTTCAGGATGGTTCTCATACCAGATGATAAGAATACTGATGAGGGCGATGTTCAGGCTCACCACAAAGAAAAAGAAGCCATAACAGAATATAAACAATAAAACTCCTATGAAAATCAGGTTATTCAATATTGCCAATTTCAAGGTCGACGGCGGTGCCATGTTCGGCATAGTGCCAAAGGCACTCTGGTCGAGGGTTTATCCGTCTGACGAGAACAACCTGATAGTTCTTACCCTGAGGTCGCTGGTAGCCGAAACCGACGGGCATGTCATTCTTGTTGATACAGGCTGGGGCGATAAGCAGGATGAAAAATTCTTTCGTCATGTATACCTGCATGGCGGTGAAGGTCTTATTCAGGGGCTGGCAGCAGCCGGTTATAAACCTGAAGATATCACTGACGTGTTCCTTACTCATCTGCATGCCGATCATTGCGGGGGCTGTGTAAGAAGAACTCCCGGGGGAAGAGGTTTTGAGATGGTATTCCCTGAGGCTGCATATCATGTGAGCAGAACTCAGTGGGAGTGGGCTTCAAAAAACAACATACGCGAGGAAGACGCCTTTCTGGAGGAAAATATATTGCCGGTTTTACATAGCGGCAGGCTGAACCTTGTTGAGGAGGAAGGCGAACTCTTTAAGGATTTCGATGTAAGGATGTGTGATGGACATACACCCGGCCTGATGATCCCAGTGATCAGATATAAAGGCAGGACACTTGTCTATACCGGTGATCTTATTCCCACCATGGCACATATTCCTCTGATCTGGAACATGAGCTACGATATAGAATCACTTAAAACCATTGAAGAGAAAAAACAGATACTTGAGGAATCCCTGGCAAACAATTTTATCCTGGTATTCCAGCATGACGGCAATACGGAGTGCTGTACAGTCGAAATGACACCCAAAGGGATACGGGCAAAAGATAAGTTCAGGTTTTCGGAGATTTAGTACTGCTTTTTCTCATTGTTTCTTAAATCAATTCTGTATAAATTTGATAAGAACCTGAATAGCAGGAATATAATTACCGTAATCCAATCACTGTTAATTAATTAACAATAAAACCATGGCAGAATTCATTTATGAAAAGCCTTTTCAGCTTGTGAAGGATACAACGAAATACAAGCTTCTTACCAAGGATTATGTCCGGGTTTTTGAAGAAGCTGGTAAAAAGGTTTTAAAAGTCGACCCTCGTGGTCTCGAGCTGCTTGCAAAAACAGCAGTCTCAGATATTTCGTTCTTTCTCAGAACCGCGCACCTCGAAAAGCTGGCTGTTATTCTTGCTGACCCGGAAGCCACCGACAATGACCGTTTTGTGGCTTATGTCATGATACGGAACTCGGTAATCTCATCAAAGGAGGATCTTCCGTGGTGTCAGGACACCGGCACTGCAATTGTTATCGGAAAGAAAGGCGAAGGAGTATGGACAGGGGTGAATGATGCGCTATATATCTCAAAAGGGATCTATGAAACTTTCAAGGACAAAAACCTCAGATACTCACAGATTGTTCCGCTCACCATGTTTGATGAAAAGAATTCAGGTACCAACCTTCCTGCGCAGATCGATATTTATTCGACTGAAGGCAACTCATATGAGTTCCTTTTTATAACCAAGGGAGGAGGATCGGCCAACAAGACATTCCTGTACCAGCAGACAAAATCGCTGCTAAATGAAGAATCTCTTACAAAGTTTGTGAAGGAAAAGATAAAGGATCTGGGCACATCTGCATGTCCTCCATATCACCTTGCTCTTGTGATAGGAGGAACATCGGCTGAGGCGACACTCAAAACCGTCAAGGAGGCATCAGCGGGTTATCTCGATCAACTGCCGACAACCGGAAATGAGAGCGGAAGAGCTTTCAGGGATATTGAATGGGAGAAAAAGATTGAAAGGATTTGCCATGAGTACGGAGTGGGCGCCCAGTTCGGAGGAAAATATTTCGTTCATGATGTAAGGGTGATTCGCATGCCGCGACATGCAGCATCTTGCCCGGTAGGCCTTGGAGTGAGCTGCAGCGCCGACAGGAACCTGAAAGCTAAGATCACTCCCGAAGGGATTTTTATTGAAGAGCTCGAGAGAAATCCGGCCCGTTTCCTTCCGGCCAAAGCTCCGGAACTTGAAAAACCTGTAGAGGTAGACCTTGACAGACCGATGAGAGAGGTGCTTGCCCAGCTGACAAAATATCCTGTCAAGACAAGACTGAACCTGAAGGGCACGCTGATCGTGGCTCGCGATATTGCTCACGCACGGATTAAGAAGCTGATTGATGAAGGAAAACCGCTGCCTGAATATTTTAAGGATCACCCGATCTATTACGCTGGTCCTGCCAAAACGCCTGAAGGAATGCCTTCAGGAAGCTTTGGTCCAACGACAGCCGGCAGAATGGATGCCTATGTCGATCTTTTCCAGAGCCTGGGCGGTTCATTGATCATGGTTGCCAAGGGAAACAGGAGCAGGGCTGTTATCGATTCATGCAAAAAATATGGAGGATTTTATCTCGGGTCAATCGGAGGTCCTGCAGCAATACTTGCGGCAGAAAATATTAAATCGGTTGAAATGGTCGATTTCGAAGATCTGGGTATGGAAGCAGTCAGGAAAATCCGGGTAGAGAATATGGCGGCATTCATCATCACCGATGACAAGGGGAATGATTTTTTTGACGAATACAATAAATAGAAAACAGATACCTGGGAATAGTTGAAGCGGGTTGCTTCGTTCCCCGTTCCACAGGTTCCTCGCAATGACATATTAAGTAATTCAATCTTGTCCCCGTTGACAACTCACCATCTTATATATCGACTGTCATTGCGAGGAGCAAAGCGACGAAGCAATCCTAATAAATGGTTAGAACGATTTAATGAATCTGCTTAATTATAAATATCTCCTGCCTGTCCAGATTAAGCCAGTATTTTATGGTGTTCTTCCTCACGAGCTCCCAGTATATGTTACTGTCGAGGCCGTACACGAAGTTTATCTCCTTCAGTTCAGATGATATTTTCCCGGCTATTTCAGGTTTGAGTGTAAGTTTTATCCTGTGATTTAGATATGTAAACAGCGCCGAAGCCGAAAGAACCGTATCATTCCTGACAGTGAGAAGCCCATGTCCGGGTGTGGCACCGGTGCTGACCTGGAGTCCGTCATTCATGCAACTTAGCGGAGGTTCGGATCCGGCAAAGGAAGTTACAGTGAATTCATCAACCCCGGTATCGAAATATTCCCTTGCCCTTATACCCATTTTCACCCCGATGATCGCAAAAACCCCAAGATGCCTGTGGAGCTCGTTGGCCAATACCCCGGATGTCCATTCATCAATGCCATACCTGTTTACAATTTCAGTCACCGAGGGTTTGATGTCGTCAAAATAGAATGACGGATCGAGAGGAAGATCCTTTATAACCTGGTTCCTGGCGACAGTTTCGCCTTTAAGCATTTTAAGCAGGTCGTCACCCAGCAGCTTTTTTTCTGAGGAATAATATTCAAGGGTTTTACCTGTTGAATCGGCTTTGAAGATTGAAGGGAACTGAAGGAACAGCGGGACCATTTCATCGGTGGCACGGTACGAAAACTGATGTCCCCTTGCATTGTCAGAATTGAAATATGCTGTCAGCTTTTCAGCATATCGTGTCTTAACCTCAGAAATATCCTTTATAAGGTTTTCATCAAAAAAGATACTATCGCTGAAATTTCTAATGAGAGAAATCGGGATATCTTCTTTTAAGATCCTTTTTGCAGCCTGGGGGTCAATGTTATAATTGAATCCTTTGGAATCATTTATCCCGTCGACGCTCCATAGAATTTCCTTCACCTGCTGCTTGAAAAGCGGGATATCCTTCAGAGAATTGTAAGCCGTGCTCATCCCGCCGATACAAATGAAACTGATTTTGGTTTTTTCAGCCGAAAGTATCTCTTTTATCAGTACAATGCAGTCTGGTGCCGAAGCGGGATCAAGATTCTCTTCCATACCCCATTTTGCATTTAAAGCAACCTTGTATTCAGGAGACTTAAATGCGGCACTTCTGTTTATTCCTACAGGAATTCCTTCGTGATGACAGGCATTAAGAAGGCTCTTTACTTTCAGGTACACATCATAGCTGCTGAGGACACCTGGTGAAACAGTGATGGCAAGGACCCTGATGTCGGGAGAGGCCAGCATAAGCGTAATTGCCCTCATGTCGTCAATCCCGCCGTCGGTATCAATAATTACATAATGAGACGGCTTCCAGGGATGCGAATTCAGGAGGATGGTGATTGAAAAGCCGGCCAGAAGAAGCAGAATCCTTTTCATCAGTTATAATTTAAGGCAAAAATACAATTTGTAAAAGTTATTAACCTTAAAAATCTCCGGCTATTGCGTCAGCAGATTTTTTTTTATCTTCAACCAGTCATTGCTAAGCTATGAAAAGATTGCTTATTTGGTTTATCCCCGGTTTGATTGCAGGCATTTTACTGATGCTGGGAGGAGGGAAAGCCATTGAAAAAACTTCCACAAATAAATATTGTATTTCATGCCACATTCATCCTGCTTCAGATGCTTCATGGAAAAGATCAGTTCATTATGAGACAGCGTCGGGATACAGGATTGCCTGTGTGGAGTGTCATCTTCCGCCAAAGGGACATGGATATCTGTGGGCGAAAGGTACGACAGGTCTGCGCGATCTCTGGAGCTATTGGACTAAGGATTCAGCATCATTCGACTGGGAGGACCGGAGACGGCTCGAAACAGCCCGCAGTTATGTATATGAAAGCAGCTGCGTAAAATGTCACGAAAACCTCTTCCCCCTGAAGCTTTCAAAAGCCGGCGAAGATGCCCATCTTTATTATAAGCAGGCAAAGAAAACTCCTGATCTGAACTGTATAAACTGTCACCTTAATGCCGGTCATTATATTGTCGGTTATACTCATGGAAGCAATAAGACTTTTGGAAGCGTCTCATCGATTCCAAAGGAAATTTATAAGGAACCGGCAAAGGTCTCAGGTTTTGGGTCATTTACCGAGAAGATACCAAATTCATCTGTCTCATTCAGGATGATAGCAATCCCGGGAGGGAATTACAAAATGGGCAGCCCTGACGGCGAGCCATTAAGAAAGGCAGATGAGGGACCGGTGAAAGAAGTGGAAATATCTCAATTTTACATGGCGCAGGTTGAAGTGACGTGGGATGAGTACCTGGCTTTTTATGTTCAGACTGCTGCAGAAGGAAGGACAACCGATACAGAAGGGCTAAGGTCAAAGCAATCACTGGAGACTGACGCAATCTCCGGTGCAACTCCGCCATATGGCCAGCCCGACCAGGGATGGGGACTGGGTCAGCGGCCTGCGATCTCATTCACCTTTCATGCAGCCGAGACATATTGCAAATGGCTCTCTTCAGTGACCAGGAAGAAATACCGGCTGCCAACAGAAGCCGAATGGGAATATGCCTGCAGGGCAGGGCAGGAAACGCCATATTTTTTCCCCGGCGATCCGCTTAAATTTGAGAAAAAAGGCATCAGGGCAAAACTCTCGAAGAATGACACTGCAATTATAAACTCATTTGTTATTTATTCTGCCAACAGCCACTCAAGGACTCAGACACCGGATATGGTAAGAGCCAATAATTTCGGACTGAAAAACATGTCAGGTAATATTGCAGAATTCTGCTCCGACTGGTACCAGCCAGATGCCTATGCAAACTACCCTTCGGGAATTCTTAAAGATCCGAAAGGACCTGAGTCGGGTGAAGAGCATGTGGTAAGAGGAGGTTCTTATCTTGATATGGCCGGAAGCGTTCGTAGTGCAGCAAGGAGCTTTACACGTACTGCCGACTGGCTGAAGACTGACCCTCAGATACCCAAGAGTATATGGTGGTACTCCGATTGCTTCAACGTTGGATTCAGGGTAGTATGCGAATTTGATGAAAACTCAGGAAAATTGTAAATTTATAACTCCTTTAAACCGATTTAATATGAAAAAATCAAGTATTTCAAGACGAAATTTTTTGAATAAAGCAGCAACGGTAGGTGCTGCAGGTATTGTTGTTCCTTCGATTTTATCGGGTTGTGCCCGCGAAACTAAAATAAAAATCCCGACTGTTTCATGGCTCGACGAGGCTCCGGACGGACCAGTTCTGAAAGCAGGTGTAATCGGTTGCGGTGGTCGTGGCACAGGTGCTGCAATTAATTTCCTGAGTGCAGGGAAAAATCTACAGATAACTGCAATTGGCGATACCTTCAAGGACCGTATTGAGAGCTGCAGGGCGAGCCTAAAAGAGAAGGGACAGGAAATTCCTGATGAAATGTGCTTTGTCGGCTTCGATGCTTTCCAGAAAGTTATTGCTTCAGGAGTTGATCTTGTAATCCTTGCTACACCTCCCTTCTTTCGTCCGGAACATCTGGCAGCAGCCGTGGCAGCCCGCAAACACGTATTTGCAGAAAAGCCGGTGTGTGTTGATCCTGTTGGTGCAAGATCGGTAATGGCAACAGCGCTGAAAGCCCAGGAGTTGGGTTTGGTAATCGTCACAGGTACACAGCGCCGTCATCAGCGCGACTATGTTGATGCTTATAACCAGGTTAAGGCAGGCAGAATAGGAAGTATTACTGGTGGCAATGTCTGGTGGAACGGAGGGAAACTCTGGCACCGCGACAACAATCCGGAATGGTCAGAAATGGAATGGATGATTCGCAACTGGGTCAACTGGTGCTGGCTCTCCGGCGACCATATAGTTGAGCAGCACGTTCATAATCTTGATATAATGAACTGGTTCATGGGGACACATCCTGTTAAAGCGGTAGGCATGGGTTCAAGACTGCGCCGTGTAACAGGTGACCAGTATGATAATTTCAGCATTGATTTTACTTTTGAAAATGATATTCATTTTCATAGCATGTGCCGCCAGATAAATGGCTGTGCATCGAATGTTTCAGAGAGAATTCAGGGAGCAACTGGTGCCGCACACCTGGAGAAAGAGATATTTATTAACGACCTTGCCGGAACTGAGATATGGAGGTATACATATCCTCTTGATGATGCAGGCAAACCTTCCAGGGGTAAAATGAAAGATCCTTACGTTCAGGAGCATATTGACCTGATAAAATACATTCGCGGCGGACAGCAATTCAATGAGCTTGAAAATACTGCCATTTCCACAATGACAGGTATAATGGGTCGTATATCAGCTTATACAGGAAAAGAGACTACCTGGGATGAAATGATGAATTCCGATCTCAAAATGGGACCGAAAGTATTTGAATTAGGAAAAGTTGATATCCCGAAAGACATACCAATTGCCGGTGAAGCATATGTACCCGAGACCAAAAAATAAAAATTCAATTATCTGTTTATGAATAACTCAAGAAGAGATTTCATAAGAAAAACTGCTATTGCAGGAGCTGCCATGATGGCTGCTCCTGCAGTTTTCGGTTCTGAGGCTGCTAAAAAAAGGCAAAAAGCCGCTGATGCGGTTGTTCCATTTAAGCTGAAATATGCCCCGTCATTTGGAATGTTCAATGAACATTGCGGGGCAGACCTTCTGGATAATATCAGATTCTGCCATGACATGGGATTCAGGGCAATGTTTGACAATGGCCTTATGGGTCGTCCTATTGAAGACCAGGTGAAAATTGCCGGTGAGATTAGCAGGCTCGGAATGGAGCTCGGACCTTTTGTTTTATATGCAGATTTCTCAGTTACCTCATTTGTGCTCAACAAGCCCGAGGTAAAGGAGATGCTCATAAACAAGATGAAAGAGGGTGCGGAATGTTTTAAGAGAACAGGAGTCAAATGGGCTCTGATGGTGCCGGGAAGATACGATGAAAGGCTTCAAAGAGATTATCAGACGGCCAATGTCATTGACAATCTGAGGTACTGCTGCGATATTGCCGAAGAAGCGGGATTCACGATAGTGCTCGAACCCCTGAATACCATTCACGACCATCCCGGATTATTTCTCAATGGCATACCGCAGGCATATGCCATCTGCAGGGCAGTCAACAGGCAGTCATGCAAGATAGTTGACGACATTTACCATCAGCAGATCACTGAAGGCAACCTGATCCCGAACATAGAGACTGCATGGAGCGAGATTGCCGCATTTCATCTGGGAGATAATCCAGGGCGCAAGGAACCAACAACCGGCGAAATAAACTTTAAAAATGTATTTAAGTATATCTACAGCCGCAAATATGACGGAGTTCTTTGCATGGAGCATGGTTTAAGCGACAAATCCAAAGAAGGTGAAGAGCGGGTGATCCAGGCATACCGTGAGTGCGACAGCTTTGAGGTATGAAAAAAAGAATATTGATTTTTTATTCAATCCTGATCCTTATTGGATTTTTCAGCACCGGTTGCAAAAAAAGCGAAAGGCTCTTTGCTGGAGGGTTTACTGAAGGCAACGAAAAGGGATTGATACTCTTTGAATTTAACACTGGAAACGGAAACCTCAGGCTGATATCGGAAACAGATGCCGGAGAAAATCCTTCTTTCTTCTGTTTTTCAAAGGACAAGGACCTTATATATGCGCTTAATGAGGTTCCAGATTATGCAGGGCTGGAAGCAGGCGGACTTACGACATTGAAGTACAACCCAAAGAACGGTATAATTGAGATAAAAAGCGGGATACCGGTGCCATTTGGCGGACCATGCCACATTTCTTTGTCAGCAGACGGCGGATTCCTTTTCCTTGCAAGCTATGCCAGCGGATCCGTAGCTGTAGTGAAGCTTGGAATCGATGGCATCCCTGAAGAGGTAAGCGATACAATAAGATATAGCGCTGCTTCACCTTTAGTCTCACACCCGCATATGATTGCACAAGATCCTTTTGGCAGGCATATTTATCTTACAGACCTCGGCCTCGACCGGGTTATGATCTATGATCTCAACAGGCATACGGGTAAGCTTATAACGGTCCCAAACGGAGAAATTTTAGTTCCGCAGGGTTCCGGTCCGCGCCATTTTGTATTCAATCAGGCCGGAACGATAATGTACCTTATAAATGAACTGGGGTCAACTATTATGGTTTTTAATGTTGACAAAGCCGGCATTCTGAAGCTTGTCCAGACATTACCTGCAACGAGTGAAGGATATACAGGGAAAAATGCATGCGCCGAGATACTTATTGGCAAAAATGGCAAATTCCTGTATGGTTCCAACCGCGGCGAGAATTCAGTTGTCGTTTTCAGGATTTCCCCTGACGGGTCACTTTCTCTTACCGGACATTCAACCTGCGGAGGAGACTGGCCCAGGAATTTTGTTATCGATCCTTCTGGAAAATTTCTGCTTGCCGGTAACCAGAAGTCAGGAGACATTTCTGTATTCAGGATAAACGAAAAAACAGGGATGCCTGAAGGGCCTGTATTCAAAGCAATCATGAAGGCTCCGGCATACCTTGAATTTGTTAACTGATATCTTTTAACATGAACCGCGAAAAACTGATCTCTGAATTACAGGATCATAAAGATAAAAAATGGGACATCGTCGTGATCGGCGGCGGAGCGACGGGACTTGGAATTGCAGTAGATGCGTTTACCAGAGGATATGACACTCTTCTGCTTGAGCAATCCGACTTTGCCAAGGCGACATCCTCACGCAGCACCAAGTTGGTGCATGGCGGTGTGCGCTATCTTGCCCAGGGCGATATTCTACTTGTAACCGAAGCTTTGCATGAACGGGGATGGATGCTGAAAAATGCTCCACACCTGACCGCTAACCAGGAGTTTGTGATTCCGGTCTATACATTATGGGATGTCATTCTGTACAGCGTCGGATTGAAGTTCTATGATCTCCTTTCCGGAAGGCTCTCCCTTGGAAGATCATTTTTCATCGGCAAAACAAAAACAATTGCCCGTCTCCCTCTTCTTAAGAGTGAAGGATTAAAAGGAGGCATTGTATACCACGATGGCCAGTTTGATGACTCGAGAATGGCAGTTGCAATGGCACACTCGTGTGCTGCAAACGGAGCAATAGTGCTCAATTATTTCAAGGTTGTAAGCCTGCTGAAGGATGAAAAAGGTGCGATAACCGGTGTGAAGGCAGTCGACATGGAATCAGGATCGGAGTACAGCATCATGTCGAACCTGGTGATAAATGCGACTGGCGTTTTTGCCGATGAGATCCACCGGATGGATGACCCTGCATCAAAACTGACTATAAGACCGAGCCAGGGCGTTCATATAGTACTCGACAGATCATTTCTTCAGAGCGACTCTGCGATAATGATCCCGAAAACCGATGACGGGAGAGTTCTCTTTGCAATTCCATGGTACGGCAAAGTTGTTGCAGGCACTACTGACACACCTCTCGATACAATCACAATGGAACCGAAAGCCCTTGATGAAGAGATCGACTTTATACTGAGGACTGCAGGCAAATATCTCACAAGAAAACCATCACGGACAGATGTTCAATGCATATATGCCGGATTGAGGCCACTGGCAGCAAATCCCGATAATCCACAATCTACAAAGGAAGTTTCGAGGAGACATAAGATCACACTGTCACCATCCGGACTGCTTTCAATAGTCGGGGGGAAGTGGACTTCGTACAGAAGAATGGCTGAGGAGACGATCGACAGGGGAATAAAGGCAGGAATGCTTCCTGCTGCCAGATGCAGGACAAAAAACTTTCCATTCTATCATAATGCAACACTGCTTAAAGATGATCGCCTGAAGATTTATGGCGACAGAGCCTGGGAGATAGAGAAGATGATCACTGGTGATCCTTCCTACGGGAAACAACTTCATCCCGGACTACCATATACAAAAGCAGAAATAATATGGATCTGCAGGAACGAGATGCCAAGAAAACTTGAGGATGTGCTTGCCAGGAGAACACGGGCGCTGCTTCTCGATGCCAGGGCAAGCCTTGAAATTGCTCACGGAGTTGCTGAAATAATGGCTGCAGAACTGGGGCGCGATGGTAAATGGGTTGAAGAGCAAACAGCTGATTACAAAAAACTAACGGAGAACTATCTCTGATAAATTATTCAACAATATAAAATCATTAATATGAAAAAATTCATTCTTGCCCTTGACCAGGGAACAACCAGCTCGAGGGCAATAGTGTTTGATCATAACGGTCTGCCGGTTACAGCTGCTCAGAAGGAGTTTACCCAGATATTCCCCAAGCCTGGATGGGTAGAGCATGATCCCGAAGAGATATGGTCAACTCAGGCGGGAGTAGCTCTGGAGGCAATAACAAAAGCCGGACTTGAGAGCACAAACATTTCTGCTATCGGGATAACCAACCAGCGCGAGACTACTGTTGTATGGAACAGGAAAACAGGCAAGCCAGTGCATAACGCAATCGTGTGGCAGGACAGGCGAACGGCAGGTTTCTGCGACCAGCTTAAGAAAGAGGGAAAGGCGAAAAAGATACTTGATAGGACAGGACTTATCATTGACGCTTATTTTTCTGCCACCAAGGTAAAATGGATACTCGACAATGTTAAGGGTGCCCGTCAGCTTGCAAATAAGGGAGAACTAGCATTTGGCACTATAGATTCGTGGCTTGTATGGAACCTCACAAAAGGGAAGCTTCATTTAACTGATGTGTCAAATGCATCGCGGACGATGCTTTTCAATATTCATACCCTGAAGTGGGATAATGAGCTGCTGAAGATATTTGATATCCCGGCATCCATGCTTCCTGAAGTCAGATCGTCGAGTGAGATTTACGGTAAAACTTCAGGGCTCTTTTCATCATCAATACCCGTTGCCGGCATTGCCGGCGACCAGCAGGCAGCGCTTTTCGGACAGATGTGCGTCGACCCCGGAATGGTCAAGAATACATATGGCACAGGTTGCTTCATGATGATGAATATCGGAACCAAACCGATTGCTTCAAAAAGCAGGCTTCTGACGACCGTCGCCTGGAAAATCGGCAACAAAACAACCTATGCACTCGAGGGAAGCATCTTCATCGGAGGGGCGGTGGTTCAGTGGCTACGCGACAGTCTTGGAATTATAAAGAAATCGGCTGATGTTGAAAAGCTTGCCGCTAAGGTTACAGACAGCGAGGGTGTTTATTTTGTTCCGGCATTTGCCGGCCTGGGAGCCCCTTACTGGAATCAGCATGCGCGAGGGACGATTACTGGTCTTACAAGAGGATCTACATCAGCGCACATAGCCCGTGCGGCACTCGACAGCATCGCTTATCAGACTCTTGAGGTGCTGCTGGCGATGAGAAAAGATTCCGGCATTGACATAAAAGAGCTGAGAGTTGACGGAGGAGCAACTGTAAATAACAGACTGATGCAGTTCCAGTCAGATCTCCTTCAGGCTAAGGTGGTGCGTCCGAAGATAACCGAGACAACAGCCCTGGGAGCGGCATATCTTGCAGGGCTTGCAGCCGGTTACTGGACCGATATTAAAGAGATCAGAAAGCAGTGGCAGGTCGATCAGACGTTTTCTCCCGGCATTGCAGAAAAAGAAACACGTGCTCTGATCAAGGGATGGCACAGGGCAGTAAAAGCTACTGAAGCATGGGCCAGTGAAAAATAAAAGTAAAAAGTAAAAAGTAAAAAGTAAAAAGTAAAAAGTAAAAAGGCAAAAGTAAAAAGTAAAGAAATTTTGAATCAACCTAAAGCCTGACGCCCGACGCCTGATGCCTTTTTATAAATCCATCCAGGCTTTTTCAAAGAGGAAGAATGGTTTTAAAACAAGTAACCTTTTAATAATATTATATGAACCAGTTTTTTGCAGAATTTTTTGGAACCGCCATGATACTCTGTTTCGGTAGCGGAGTTGTTGCCAATGTAACCCTGGCAAAGACAAAAGGAAACAACAGCGGATGGATCGTCATCTCCTTTGGATGGGCCATCGGGGTATTTACAGGTGTGCTGATTGCAGCACCGATAAGCGGAGCTCATCTAAATCCTGCAGTTACCCTGGCCCTTGTTCTGGCAGGAAAGTTTTCCGCATCGCTGATGCCATTATACATCTCTGCGCAGATCCTGGGTGCCATGTTCGGCGCCTTGCTTGCATGGCTGGCCTACAAGAAGCATTTTGATGCCACTGAGGATGCTGATGCCATGCTTGCGGTATTCTGTACAATGCCAAGCATCAGGAGTTACTGGTTTAACGTTATCACCGAGGTTATTGGCACATATATTCTTGCCCTGGCAGTTCTGTACATGGCGCAGCCTGAGGTAGGGCTGGGGGCACTTAACGCACTGCCGGTAGCGCTGGTTGTGCTTGGCATTGGTCTGGCACTGGGCGGTCCGACAGGATATGCAATAAACCCGGCAAGGGATCTTGGTCCGCGGATAATGCATTTCATTCTTCCAATACACGGCAAACGGGACAGCGACTGGAAATATTCATGGGTGCCGATACTCGGGCCGATGGTCGGAGCAGCTCTGGCTGCGCTGATGTTTGTGGTGTTCAGCAAAATCTGATTCGATGGAAAATAAAATCATTCTGGTTCTCTGCCTTACATTCCTTATTAACCTTATAACAACCTTATCCTATTCAGTGAGGATCGTTGGCATAAGGACCGGCAGGATAGCCGTCTCCTTTGCGCTTTTCAACATTCTTGTTCTGATCTCAAGGACTGCGAACGGATTCCAGGCGCCCCTCCTGGCAAACACCATAGAGACAAACATTAATTCGGGGGCTGGTCCCGACCTGCTGAACTTCAGGCTGATAATCTTATCATGCACTCTCGCTTCAATTATCGGAGGACTTATGATTCCGACCTTTCAGAGGATATTATCGATTGCAGTTGACAGATTCAGCGTTTACAAGTCGGTTCCGAAAGTCCTCTTTCATGGATTTACCAAGACCGGCATCACTTCAATAAGGGAGAGCATTGTAATTCCAAGCGCAAAGAACATTTCAACACTTAAGATATGCCAGGATTTTCCCTGGAAGGTTTTTATAATGAATGTTGTCGCAGTTGCGATAATTACCATTGGAGTATTGTCAGCTCTTTACGCAGGGTACTTTACACCTGAGTACAGGAGTACTGCGAGCAACCTGTCGGCGATTATCAACGGGCTTGCCACAATTCTGATGTTTGTCTTTATCGACCCTTTCCTCTCAGTAATGACTGACGAAGTGGTTCTTGGAAAGACAAGCGAAAGCCTATTCAGAAAATACATTGTCTACATGGTTATTGCCCGTGTTGCCGGAACCCTCATTGCGCAGGTCATTTTCCTGCCTGCTGCAAAGCTTATATCGATGGTGGCGGGGATGATATAAGATCATATAGTGACATAAGTGACCACTAACCCCGGGCTTGCCGGAACCCTCATTGCGCAGGTCATTTTCCTGCCTGCTGCAAAGCTTATATCGATGGTGTCGGGGATGATATAAGTTCATATAGTGACATAAGTGACCACTAACCCCGGGCTTCAGCCCGAGGGTGATAACTAAAATGATTACGGGGCTTTAGCCCTCACTCTTTTTCACAAAAAAATAGCTGAAATTATTATTTATAAATAAAAATAATTTACTTTTGTTTCGTAATTAGACGAAATACTAAATGAAATGGAGATAAAGGAAAAGGTTTTCACTGATAAACAGGAAAAGATTGCCCGATACTCAAAAGCTCTTGGGCATCCGGTAAGGGTTTTCATAATGGATTTCCTGGTGAAGAATGCAGATAAATGCTGTTATAGCGGCGATATGGCCGAAGAGCTTCCTATTGCGAGGTCAACCCTCTCCCAGCATCTGAGTGAACTTAAAGCAGCCGGACTTATTCAGGGCGAGATAAATCCTCCTTATATTAAATATTGTATAAATAAGACCGGTTGGGCTGAAGCAAAAGAACTGACAATATCTTTTTTTAACAGAAAACAATAAATCACTTAATTATGGAAATAAAAATATTAGGGACGGGCTGTTCTAAATGCAAATCCCTTGAAGAGATTACCCGCAAAGTTGTAAAGGATAACGGCATAAATGCCAGCATCATAAAGGTCGAGGACATTGTTGAGATCATGAAATTCAACATAATGACAACTCCAGCGCTGGTTGTGGATGGCAAGATTGTTGTAAAGGGACGCGTTCCATCAGCTGAAGAGATCAAACAATTTCTAACCAGATAATAACTACCTCGATGAAAAAATTTATTCTGACAAGCTTTGTATTCCTTTCAATTTTGGTTATTTCATGCACCGGCCAGACAAACCAAAAACCTGCAGAGGCGATTTCAAAGAATGAAGATGTAGCGGTTTATTACTTCCACATGACAATCCGTTGTGAAGCCTGCAAAACGGTGGAAGCAGAGGCCAGGAAGAACATTGAAATGCTTTATCCTGATCAGGTTAAAGCAGGAAAGATAAGCTTTACTGCTTTAAATCTTGAAGAGGCAACCGGCAGATCCATTGGAGAAAAGCTGGGGGTTAACAGTCAGACACTGTTAATCGTAAAAGGTGATCAGAAAATTAACATTACAAATGAAGGTTTCCTTTATGCTGGTTCGAAACCCCTGAAATTCACTGAGATCATAAAATCGAAGATTGATGCTCTGATTAAATAATAGCCTGGTTTATAAAGTCGATACTCTTATTTTTACATCAGATAAACTAATATTTTATAATGGATTTTCTAACAAATCTGCTTGATAACAGTTCTTTGCCATGGATTACGGCACTGCTTCTTGGTCTTATGACAGCTATCAGTCCTTGTCCGTTGGCTACAAACATTACAGCCATCGGGTTTATCAGCAGAGATCTTGAAAACCGCAACCGGGTCTTTTTGAATGGGTTGTTTTATACCCTTGGAAGAGCAATTACATATACCTTAATCCCACTCATTATTTATTTTGGCGCAGACCAGTTTAAATTCTCGGGGTTCTTCCAGCGGTATGGAGAGAAGATTATCGGACCTCTCCTGCTATTAATCGGAATATTCATGCTTGATATCATCAGGATTAATTTTCCCGGGCTTGGCAGGCTTTCGGAAAAGATGGAAAAGAGAAAGTCCTGGAGGTTTATTGATGCTTTACTGCTTGGAATTGTATTTGCTCTTGCTTTTTGCCCCTACAGCGGAGTATTGTATTTTGGGATGCTTGTTCCCTTAACCTTATCAAGTGCATCAGGCCTATATCTGCCGATCATATTTGCTATAGCCACAGGTATTCCGGTTATCATTATTGCATGGTTGCTGGCTTACACAGTTTCCGGAATAGGAGGTCTGTACAATAAAATAAAAGTATTTGAACTCTGGTTCAGGAGAATTATTGCCGTACTCTTCATCATTGTTGGCGTATATTATATTATTAGGATTTACATATAAAAAAATTTACACATTTATTTCGTAGTATGACGAAATATTAATTCGTATTAAATGAAGAATATTAAAACAAATATCTGGTTACCTGTTGCATTATTACCTGTCTGGTATATTATTTACCACAACCTTCAGCCTGTTACCAATTGGTTAATTGATTCGGTCTTCGGAATGACAAAAGGGGCACATCTCACTGAAGCTCTACGTTTCTTTGTTTTTGAATTCCCCAAGGTAATGATGCTGCTTACCCTCATTATCTTCCTCGTGGGTATTATAAGGACCTATTTTACGCCTGAGCGAACACGCAAGGCTCTTGAAGGGAAAAAAACATTTACAGGTAATGTTATGGCAGCGACGCTCGGAATTGTCACTCCTTTTTGTTCGTGTTCTGCAATCCCCTTATTCCTGGGATTTGTAGAAGCCGGCGTTCCGTTGGGAGTCACATTCTCCTTTCTTATTTCATCTCCCATGATAAATGAAGTTGCTGTGGTTCTTTTATATGGGATGTTCGGGTGGAAAGTAGCAGTGATATATGTGGGAACAGGCTTGGTTATAGCAATTGTTGCCGGATGGGTAATTGGCTTGCTGAAGCTCGAAAAATGGGTGGAACCATGGGTATATGAGACACATCTGGGTAGTAATGGTGAGAAAGAAGAAAAAATAACATTCGGCAGCAGAATCAGCCTCGGGTATGATGCCATTAAGGATATAGTAGGTAAAGTATGGATCTATGTAGCTTTAGGTATCGCAGTCGGAGCCGGGGTACATGGCTATGTGCCGGAAGAATTTATGGCAGCTTTAATGGGAAAATCTGCATGGTATTCGGTTCCGTTATCAATATTAATAGGCATTCCGCTATATTCCAATGCAGCCGGAATAGTCCCAATTGTTTCAGTACTTATTGAAAAGGGAGCAGCGCTGGGAACGTCTCTGGCGTTTATGATGGCAGTAATTGGATTATCGCTGCCCGAAATGATAATACTTCGCAAAGTACTTAAGCTCCCGTTGATTTTCACATTTATTGGGGTAGTAGGATTCGGTATAATGATTGTAGGTTATCTATTCAACATAATATATTGAAAATATGAGAAGGAACAACATCAAAAACATTTCTGTCATCTTATTCTACATTACAATTCTTTTAGTATCTGCATGTGGTCAGAAATCCACTAAGAGTGATAAAGTGAAAAGTTTAGATCAAGCTTCGATAGGAACGAAGGATTTAAGAAGAAAATATAAAGTGACTTTTATTGAATTGGGTTCTGTGAGATGTATTCCCTGTCAGCAAATGCAGGCCGTCATGAAATCGGTTGAAACGAAATATGGTAAAGAGGTAAAAGTTGACTTCCATGATGTTTGGACTGAGGCAGGCAAGCCTTATGGTGTAAAATATGGCATTGAGGCAATCCCAACCCAGGTGTTTCTTGACGAAACAGGCAAGGAATTTTACAGGCATGTAGGATTCTTCCCTGAGGAAGAGCTTGTAAAGATATTAGAAATAAAAGGTATCAAAGTAAAAAGATAAAAGTAGGGTCATTGCATGCAATGACCTGAAATAGAGTATGTTTTAATTCATTAAAATCATATCAATATGAAACAGTCATTAGGTTTTATCGGTGGCGGAAGAGTGACAAGAATTCTTCTGCAGGCATTTAAAAATAAAAATGCAAACTTTAGTAAAATTATTGTTACTGACACTAACCCGGATGTCTCAGGTAATCTGAAAAAATCATTTCCTGATATTCTTGTTGATAACGCGTCAGTTGCAGCCTCGCAGGATATACTATTTATTTCCCTGCATCCACCTGTTGTAATGGATACTCTTGAGCTTATAAAGGGGAGCATCAACAGCAACACCATAGTGATATCTCTTGCCCCCAAAATCACTATTACGAAAATATCATCAAAACTGAATCAGGCTAAAAATATTGTCCGGTTGATTCCAAACGCTACATCATTCATAAATGAAGGTTACAACCCTGTATGCTTCTCATCTGATTTTACCATGAATGAAAAGCAACAGGTTCTCGATCTATTAAGACTTATGGGTAATACATTTGA
>Ga0209226_10000030_pt1 | contig 103167 bp, 95 predicted proteins | sample BarGraNGADG00212_2_FD_184497 | JGI IMG/M metagenome (GOLD analysis project Ga0209226, IMG submission 184497) | Arctic peat soil microbial communities from Barrow, Alaska, USA - Barrow Graham LP Ref core NGADG0011-212 (SPAdes) (version 2) | ecosystem: Environmental > Terrestrial > Soil >...
ATGAATTGGGGGCGCGAGGGCGGTGGGGCGGAGAAAGGCATACCGAGGCGCAGCGGGCATGGACCGCGATCCGGCAAAGCCGGATCGCGGGAGCAAGCCGAGGGAACGAGCCGATTTTCCTCGCCGGGGAAAATCGGCGTACTTTCGGAGCCCCCCGCCCGGGAGCCCCCGACCATTATCTTATTTGGGTGAGTGAGCCGCGAGAGCGACTGGGGCGGGAGCCGCGCCGAACCGCCCCTCCGAGTCCCCGCGCGCTATTGCGAAGCCAAACCTCTCTAATGATATAATAGCGCCAAATTCCCGAAGGAGGAGATCCATGGCGGATTCCCTGACGTTCGACCGGGCCACCGGCCGCCGGATCGTGACGTTCATCGTCGGGGCGGGCATGGCGGCCGCCGCGTTTCTGACGATCCAGCATTTCTTCGCGGCGAACTTCCCCGAATCGATCTACAAGGGGTCGTTCTGCGACATCAACGCCTTCTTCAACTGCAACGGCTCGGCCTATTCGGCCATCGCCCATTTCCACGGCGTGCCGATGGGGTACGGGGGCCTGGTCCTGGGCCTGCTCGTCTGTCTGGAGGCGCTCTTCCCCTCGCGGTCCTTTGAGAAGACGATCAAGGGTCTCATCTTCCTCAACGCGCTCGGCGTCCTGGCCCTGCTCGGCTATTCCCTGTTCGTCCTGAAGAGCCTCTGCCTCCTCTGCTCGGGCTATTACCTCTTCTCGTTCATCGCCGTGTTCCTGTATTGGAAGTTCGGCATTCCCGGATTCCCCTTTCCTTCGCTCAAGCAGCTGGCGGTCATCGGCCCCTTGGCCCTCGCCGGCGCCTACGGCTTCCATCTCTTCTATGTCGCCAAGCAGGACGCGCAGGTCGGCGGCGTCTCGGCCCGCGCCGTCAAGGAATACTACAGCCTGGAGAAATCCCCGAATCCGAGCTTCATCTCGCCGTTCATGGTCGTCCAGTCCACGGAGAGGTTCGAGGACGCCCCCATCCGGGTCATCGAATACGCGGACTTCCTCTGCCCCGACTGCCTCTTCATGTACGAGCAGCTCAACCGGCTGAAGGCGGAGTTCGCCGGCAAGATCAACATCGCCTTCCAGTTCTTCCCCCTGGAGGCGAAGTGCAACACGATCGTGGAGAAGGACCGCCACCCCGGGGCCTGCGACCTGTCCTATATCGCGGCCAAGGATCCGGCGAATTTCGCCGCGATCTACAACGAGATCTTCTCCCACTTCGAGGAGGCCAAGGACCCGAAATGGCGGGCCGACCTGGCCCGAAAGTACGGGGTCGAGTCCGCGCTGACCGACCCGGCGGTGAAAGACCTCGTCGGCCGGATCATCGCCACCGGCGCCGAATTCGAGAAGACCTCCAGCCAATACGCCCACGGCATCCGCTCCACGCCGACCTTGATCGTGAACAACCGGATGATCATCGGCACGCTGCCCTACGCCCAGCTCCGGGCGATCTTCGAGTCGCTGTTGGCGGAGAGCAACAAAACCGGCGACAAGCGCTTCCTCGAGAACTGGGTGGAGTTCCAGCCGAAAAAGAAGAAGTGAGGGGAGGGAATCAGGCCGATTCCCGGAGGCGGATCGAGAGCTCGTAATCCGCCATCATCTCGTCGAAGATCGCCGGCTGTTTGTCCTTGAGTTCGATCGCGTAGTCCAGAAAGAGCCGGATCCCGTCCGTTACGATCTTCCAGACTTTCTTCATCGCCTCTTCCTTCTTCGCCGCCTCGTGAATGAACATCTTCTGCGGGTGCTTGGCCTTGAAGCTCCGGACGTCGTAGATGAAGTGGAGGATGGCCATCATGTCGAGGAAGATGTTCTCGAAATTGTAGGTGATCGCCCGCTCCTTGAACGAGTGCCAGACCGGCTCGGCCTTGACGTATTCGTCGATGACGGGCTCCAGCGCCTCGAGCGACCGGTATTCGATGTCGCCGGCCTGGCCCCGCATCTCCCGCAGCTCGGCGAGGCTCGCCCGGCGGATGGAGTTCATCGTGATGGCGGGGCTCTTCAGGGCGGCGAAGTTGGCGATGAACAGGTCGCGCATCTGAGAGCGGAACATGAAGCTCTTGATGTACATGAGTTGCTCGCGCTTGGCCCGCACCTCCCGGTGCTCGAGGAGCTGCTCGACAATGAACACGGCGATCAGGATTTCGAGGGGGATGGCGGCCAGGTGCCAGAAGAATTCCCACTTCGTCCAGCCTTCGAGGAGGATGAAGAGCCCGGATGTCGCGACGAGCGCGAGGGAAAAGCCGATGGTCTTGGATGTTCTCAAGCCGCGTCCCTTCTCGGTGCTGCAAGCTTACAACAGCGGGATTCGGGCTGTCAACGGAAGGCCCCTTAAAGCATCTTCTTCAGATACTTCGCCGTGATCGACGCCCGGCTCCGGGCGACCTCCTCGGGCGTCCCCTCGGCGACGATGGCCCCGCCGCGCTCGCCGCCCTCCGGTCCCAGGTCGATGATGTAATCGGCGCATTTGATGACGTCCAGGTTGTGCTCGATGACCACCACGGAATGCCCCTCGTCCACGAGTCGTTGGAAGCTGCGGAGGAGCGTGGACACGTCGTCCATGTGGAGGCCGATGGTGGGCTCGTCGAAGAGGTAGAGGATGTGCCGGTCCCGCTCGTGGACGAGATGGAAGGCCAGCTTGATGCGCTGCAACTCGCCGCCGGAGAGGGTCGTCGTCGGCTGGCCCAGGCGCGCGTAGCCCAGCCCGACGTCCTGGAGGGGCTTGATCTTCTTGACGATGTCCGGCCGGTCGGCGAAGAATTCGAGGGCGTCGTCGATGGTCAGATGCAGGACGTCGTCGATCGTCTTGCCCCGGTAGCGGATCTCGAGGATCTCGGGCTTGAACCGTTTCCCCTGGCAGGCCTCGCAGGTGAGCGTCACGTCGGACAGAAACTGCATCTCCACGATCTGCTGCCCCGCTCCCTGGCACTCCTCGCAGCGGCCGCCGGCCGTGTTGAACGAGAAGAAGCCGGGGCGGTAGCCCAGGGCCTGCGCCTCGCGCGTGCCGCTGAAGAGGCTGCGGATGCCGTCCATGGCCTTGGTGTAGGTCGCGGGGATCGATCGGGGCGAGGTGCTGATCGGCGCCTGGTCGACCATGATCATCTTGTCCACGGCGTCGAGGCCGCGGATGTCGCGGAACCCCTCGCGGGCCTCGCCGGCCCAGCCCTGGTAGAGGACGTCGTAGAGGAGGGTGCTCTTGCCCGAGCCCGAGACGCCGGTGAGGCAGGTGAAGACGTTGAGCGGCAGGCGGACGTCGAGGTGGCGGAGGTTGTGCTTGTGGGCGTCGCGGATGAGAAGGAAGCGGGCCGGTTCGCGGCGCCGCGACGGGACGGGGATCTCCTTCTCGCCCCGGAGGTAGCGGGCGGTGAGCGAGAGCGGGCTCTCGCGGAACGCGGCCTTCGGCCCGGCGAACAGGACCTCGCCGCCGTGCTCCCCGGCGCGCGGCCCCAGGTCGATGATGTGGTCGGCGGCGAGGATGATCTCCGGGTCGTGCTCGACGACCAGGACGGTGTTGCCGATGTCCTTCAGCGACTTGAGGATCTGGATGAGCCGGGCGTTGTCCCGCGGGTGGAGCCCGATGCTCGGCTCGTCGAGGACGAAAAGCGTTCCGACCAGCGACGAGCTCAGGGCCGCGGCAAGGTTGATCCGCTGCGCCTCGCCGCCGCTCAGGGTGAAGGTCATCCGGGCGAGGGAGATGTAGTCGAGCCCGACCTCGAGCAGAAACTTCAGGCGCCCCTGGATCTCGGCCACGAGCTTCTCGGCGACGGGCTTTTGGGCCGGGGCGAGCTCGAGCCGGGCGAAGAACTCGGAGGCGTCCTTGACCGTCATCCCGACGACGTCGCCGATGGACAGGCCGTCCACCTTCACGGCGAGGGCCTGCGGGTTGAGGCGCTTCTGGCCGCAGGCCGGACAGGAGACGAACTTCCGGTAGCGGCTGAGGAAAACCCGGACCTGGACCTTGTATTTCTTAGACTGGAGCCAATCGAAAAAGCCCTTGATCCCGGTCCAGCGGCCGTCGCCCTCGAAGAGGAAGCGCTGGTCCTCTTTTTTCAAAGATTTGTACGGGACGTTGGTCGGGATGCGGCGCTTGCGGGCCTCGCGCAGCATCTCCTTCATCATCCCCCGCGAGACGGGCTTGGTCCAGGGTTCGATCGCCCCGTCCTCGAGCGAGCGCGACTTGTCGGGGACGATCTTGTCTTCGTCGAGGACGGCCAGGTCGCCGAAGCCGTGGCAGTCGGGGCAGGCGCCCTGCGGGCTGTTGAAGGAGAAGAGGTTCGGGAACGGGTCTTCGTAAGCAATCCCGCAGGCCTTGCACTCGAGCTTGTCCGAGAAGTCGAGCTCCCGGCCGTCCTCGGTCCGGACTTTCACCCGGCCGCCGCCGTGCTTGAGCGCCGATTCGAGGGAGTCGACGAGGCGCTCGCGGTCTGCGGGGTCGAGGGCCAGGCGGTCGACGAAAATGTCGAGGGTCCCGGTCTTGGGCACGGCCTGCCCGTTGGCCTCGTGGACCCCGGCGTCCGTGACGAACCGGAAAAAGCCGAGCTTTTTGAGGGAGGCGAACCCCTTCTCGGCCGGCCAGGGGAAGGAGATCAGGACCTTCGTTTCGGGCGGGAGGGCGTAGAGCGATTCGACGATGGCGTCGATCGTGTCCCGCGCGACGGGCCGGCCGCAGGTCAGGCAGTGGATCGTCCCGATCCGGGCGAAGAGGACGCGGAGGTAGTCGTAGGCCTCGGTGACCGTGGCCACGGTCGAGCGCGGGTTCTTGGTGACCGCCTTCTGCTGGATGGCGATGGCCGGGGGGATGCCTTCGATCAGGTCGGCGTCGGGCTTGTCCATCCGCTCCAGGAACTGCCGGGCGTAGGACGAGAGCGATTCGATATAGCGGCGCTGGCCCTCGGCGTAGAGCGTGTCGAAGGCGAGGGAGGATTTCCCCGAGCCGCTGACCCCGGTGACAACGATGAACTTGTCCAGGGGGACGTCCAGATCGATCCCTTTGAGGTTGTGGACCTTGACGTTGCGGAGTTTGATCGCGTCGTCCATATGGTTCCGGCTAAAACGGCCTTTTGAACCCGATATTATAGCAGAAGTCGGGCTTGGCGGTTATCTGGAGATCGGGGGGGCGGGGATGGGACAGCCCCCGGCCCCCCGACGCCCGGATCGGATCGGCGGAAGGGACTTACCAGACGGTGATGTTTTTTCTATAATAGGAGGACTGAAGTGAGGCCTGCACCCATGATCACCAAAATCGAACACATCGGTATCGCCGTCAAGAACCTGGAAGAGCGAATCGCGTTCTATCGCGATGTGCTGGGTTTGTCCCTCGAGGGGCGCGAAGAGCTGCCGGAGCGGAAGCTCCGGATCGCCGTCTTCAACCTGAACGGCGTCCGCATCGAGCTCCTGGAACCGACCTCGCCCGACTCCAACATCGCCGCGTTCATCGAGAAGAGGGGGGAGGGGCTGCATCACATCGCCTTCGGCGACGACGACGTGAAGGGGACGCTCCACCGGCTGTCCGAGGCCGGAATCGGGCTCATCGACCGCGAACCCCGGCCCGGCGCCGCAGGGACGAAGATCGCCTTCCTCGACCCGAAGAGCACCTTCCGCGTCCTGATGGAGCTCTGCGAAAAAGCCTGATCGCGGACCGGCCTTCGGCCCTTCCTCAGGTCATGGCCGGGGCATAGCGCCGCTCGTCATTCGGCGGGGTCGATCTCGATCAGGACGGCGTCGCGCTCGACGGCGTCGCCCGGTTTCACCCGGATCGCCCGGACGATGCCCGTTCCCTCGCTCCGGATCTCGTTCTCCATCTTCATCGCCTCGATGATGAGGAGCCCCGAGCCCGGCGCCACGCGGTCGCCTTCCTTGACCTCGACCTGGACGATCTTGCCCGGCATGGCGGCCTTGACGACGGCCGGCCCGGCGGGGCCCGACCCCGCCCCGCTTCTCAGCCAGGCTTTCCTCCGGCCGTCCGAGATCAGCAGGTGGTGGCGCCGGTCCTTCCCGTGGAGCTCCCAGACCCCGCCGTTGGGGGAGAGGGCGAGGTCGCGCGTCCGGTTGTCGACGATGAGCGACAGGAAATCCGCGCCGACCGTCCGGGCGTCGACGTCGTATGTCGTCCCGTCGATGACCACCTGGTAGCGCCCGCCGGAGAGCGGCTGGATGCCGACCTCGGCGGCCGCGCCGTCCAGGACCACGTTGTAGGTCTTCATCCCTCGCCGCCTCCCGGCCGTCCGGCCCGCTTCCAGGCCGACATGCCCGCCTGCGGCGTCGGCGGGGCGGCCGCCCGCTTTTCGTCCTCGAGCCAGGCCAGGACGGCGGCCGCGGCCAGCGTCGGGACATCCGGCCCGTCCCCTTCGGGGCGGAGCAGCGCGTCCTGGTGCCGGGCGATGAAATGGGTGTCGTATTCGCCCTTGACGAAATCCGGATGGCGGACGATCCGCTCGAGATAGCGGATGTTCGTCCGAACGCCGGTCAGGCGGTATTCCTGGAGGGCGCGGACCATCCGGGCCAGGGCCCGGCGCCGGTCCTCGCCCCAGACCACGAGCTTCGAGAGCAGCGGGTCGTATTCCATCGGGATGGTGAAGCCCTCGTAGATGCCCGAATCGTCCCGCACGCCCGGCCCGCCGGGGACGACGAGCGTGCGGACTGTCCCGGGCGACGGCATGAAATTGCACCCCGGGTCCTCGGCGTAGATGCGGCATTCGATGGCCGCCCCCCGCGCCGCGGGCATGCCCGCTTCGAGGGCGGCGCCTTCCGCCACCCGGATCTGCCGTTCGACGAGGTCGACGCCCGTGACCATTTCGGTGACGGGGTGCTCGACCTGGAGCCGGGTGTTCATCTCCAGGAAATAGAAACGGCGGGCCGCGTCCACGAGGAACTCGACCGTCCCGGCGTTCACGTAGCCGCAGGCCTCGGCCGCCTTGACTGCGGCCGCGCCCATCCGCCGCCGGAGGTCGTCCGTCATCAGGGGCGACGGCGTCTCCTCGACGATCTTCTGGTGCCGCCGCTGGACGGAGCATTCGCGCTCGTTGAGATGGACGACCCGGCCGTGCGAATCGGCCAGTACCTGGAACTCGATATGGTGCGGCTCCTCGAGATATTTTTCGAGGTAGATCCGATCGTCGCCGAACGCGGCCGACGATTCGCGGCGGCAAGCATCGGTGGCGGCGGCGAGGTCCTCGGGTTTCTCCACGCGCCGCATCCCCTTCCCCCCCCCGCCGGCCGCCGCCTTGATCAAGACCGGATATCCGATCCGGGCGGCCTCGGCCGCCGTTTCCTCCCGGCTCTTCAACGGCGGCGTTCCGGGCACGATCGGCACCCCCGCTCTTTCCATCCGGGCCCGGGCCTGCGTTTTTTCGCCCATGAGCTCGATGGCCTCCGGCGGCGGGCCGATGAAAACGACGCCGCGCTCGCGGCAGGCCGCGGCGAACGCCGCGTTCTCACTCAGGAACCCGTAGCCCGGATGGATCGCGTCCGCTCCCGCGCGTTTCGCGATATCCAGGATCTTCCCTTGATCGAGATACGTCTCCCGCGGGGACGACCCGGGCAGGGGATAGGCCTCGTCCGCGGTGCGGACGTGGAGGGCTATGCGGTCGGGTTCGGAGAAGACGGCGACGGTCGCGAGGCCGAGCTCCCGGCACGTCCGCTGGACGCGGACCGAAATCTCGCCCCGGTTCGCGACCAGGACCTTCGTGATTTTGCGCTTGTTCATCGGAGCGCAGCACCTCTCACAGGGGGATGTTCCCGTGCTTCTTGGACGGGTTCTTTTGGCGCTTGTTCCGGAGCATCTGCAGCGATTGGATGATGTGCCGCCTCGTGTCCTCGGGGTAGATGACGGCGTCGATATAGCCCAGCTCGGCCGCTTTGTAGGGGTTGGCGAACATCTCGCGGTAGCTGGCCACGAGTTCCTCCCGCGTCTGGACTGCGTCCTTCGCCTTGACGATCTCGTTCCGGAAGATGATGTTGACCGCGCCCTCCGGCCCCATGACCGCGATCTCGGCTGTGGGATAAGCCAGGTTGATGTCGCCCCGAATGTGCTTGGACGACATGACGTCGTAGGCCCCGCCGTAGGCCTTGCGGGTGATGACCGTGACCTTGGGCACGGTTGACTCCGCATAGGCGAACAGGAGCTTGGCCCCGTCCTTGATGATGCCGCTGTATTCCTGCTCCGTCCCCGGCAGGAACCCGGGCACGTCGACGAACGTCACGAGGGGGATGTTGAACGCGTCGCAGAATCGGATGAAGCGGGCGGCTTTCTTGGAGGAATGCGTGTCCAGGCAGCCGGCCAGGTGGGCGGGCTGGTTGGCCACCACTCCGGTCGAAAGGCCCCCGAACCGGGCGAAGCCGACGACGATGTTCGGGGCGTAGTGCTCGTGGATCTCGAAGAACTCGCCCTCGTCCACCACCAACCGGATGAGGCCTTTGATGTCGTAGGGCTTGTTCGGGTTGAGGGGGACGAGCGTCTTCAGCGCGTCTTCCCTGCGGTCCACGGGGTCGGAGGTCGGGCGCGTCGGCGGGTCCTCCATGTTGTTGGGCGGCATATAGCTCAGCATCTCGCGGACCATGAGCAGGGCCTGGCCCTCGTCGGCGGCCACGAGATGGGCCACGCCGCTTTTGGCCGCGTGGGTCATGGCCCCGCCGAGCTCCTCCTTCGTGACCTTCTCGTGGGTCACGGCCTTGATGACGTCCGGGCCGGTGATGAACATGTACGACCGCTCCCGGACCATGAGGATGAAATCGGTGATGGCCGGCGAATAGACCGCCCCGCCGGCGCACGGCCCCATGATCACCGAGATCTGGGGCACGACGCCGGACGCCAGTGTATTGCGGAGGAAGATGTCGGCGTAGCCGGCGAGGCTGACCACGCCCTCCTGGATGCGGGCCCCGCCCGAGTCATTGAGGCCGATGATGGGCGCCCCGTTTTCCATGGCCAGGTCCATGATCTTGCAGATCTTCTCGGAATGGGCCTCGCTGAGCGACCCGCCGAACACCGTGAAATCCTGGGCGAAGACATAGACCGGCCGGCCGTCGATCCGACCGTAGCCCGTCACGACGCCGTCGCCGGGGAACTTCTTGCCCTCCATGCCGAAGTCGGTGCAGCGGTGCGTTTTGAGCTTGTCGAGCTCGACGAACGTCCCGGTGTCGAGGAGCTTTTCGATGCGCTCCCGGGCGGTGAGCTTCCCTTCGGCGTGCTGCTTGTCGATCCGCTCCCGGCCGCCGGCGAGCTCCGCCTGCCTCTCCTTTTCGGCCAGCTGGGCCCGGAGGCGTTCGATGTCCGGCGTCGGTTTTTCGGGCATGCGATGCTCCTCAGGTCACGCGCCGCGCCGGTAGACGACGGCGATCACGGTCTTGTCGTTGCCGCCCATGTTGACCGACAAGGCGTAGGGCCGCTCCGCCGGGATGGGGACCTGCCAGGCCCCCGCTTTGCCCGTCAGCTGCTGCCAGACCGAGACGGCCTGGCGCACGCCCGTCCCGCCGACGGGGTGGCCCCAGCCGATCAGCCCGCCGCAGGTGTTGAACGGCAGGGCGCCGGTCCGCGCCGTGGCACCGCTCAAAACGTAATCGGGGGCCTCGCCCTGCTGGACCAGGCCGATCGCCTCGACCGACAGGAGACCGGACAGGGTAAAGCAGTCGTGGCATTCGACCGTGGCCAGGTCCTTCACGGTGATCTCCGCGGCGCGCAGCGCTTTTTCGACGGCCCGGACCGTGGTCTCGAGCCGGGCCGGATCGTCGGGCGGGATCGTCAGGTCAGCCTCGACCTGGCCCCAGCCCATGACCTCGACCGCGTCGGACTTCGCGACGCCGATGCGCTCCAGGCCTTGCTCGGAGGCGAGGGCGATGCCGATGCCCGCGTCCGAGACCTTGGAGCAGTCGAAGACGTTCAGGTGGTCGACGAACGACCGGGGCGTCGGCTCGCACAGGGCCGCCGCCTCAAGGTTCTCGGTCGTGTTGTGGAATTCCTGGGCGGTCTCGCAGAGGCGCGCGTTCTCGACGGCGTTCCTGTACCAGCGGGCGAACGCCTTGCGCGTCCGCTCCCGGCCGTAGCGCTCGAAATAGACGCCCGCCCGGTCGCTGAACGACGCGGGGAAGAAATAGGCGTGGCCCTTCTTCCGCTCGCCGCGGTACCAGCCCGCGCCGGCCAGGATGTCCGCGCCGTAGATGGCTTTCACCGTGTTCTGGACCTCGACGCCGACGACCAGCACGACCTCGGCCGTCGAGGCCAACACAGACTTGAGTCCGGTCATCAGGCCGAGCCCGCCCGACCCGCAGGCGCCCTCGACCCGCACGCACGGTTTCCAGCGCAGGGACGGATCGATCGAGGGGATGAGCGCGGCGAGGTTGCCTTGTCTGTTGAACCGGGCGGCCATGAAGTTGCTGATCACGCCCTCGTCCACGTTCGCCCCGCCGCCGATCTGCTTCAGGACGCCCTGGCCCGCCTCGCGGATGTATTCCTCGAGGCCCGGCCGGGGCTTCTTGGGGTTGAATTCCTTGCGGCCGGTCCCGAGGGACACGGTCTGATAGCCGGCCGTCATGTAAACCTTTCGATTTTCTTGGCACATGGTCGGACCTCTCAATCAAAGTAGGCGTTGATCGGGCCGTAGGCGTGGTAGAACCCGGTCAGCAGCACGGTGTTGACGTCGTCCTCGCGGGCGGCGACCTTGTCCGTCACCAGGCCGAGGCCGATCTCCTTCGACCGGCGGCCATAGGCCCGGGCGAGCTTGGCGCCGGTTGTAGCCGCGCCACGGAGTTCGCGGAAGTAGCCGTCGAGGTATTCGGGACGTTGCGCGTCGCCGATCACGGTCTTCCAGGGCTTCCAGGCCTTCGGCGGCGCGCCCAGCCGCGGGTCGCAGCGGGCGGCGAGCTCGGCGATAGGCGCATACGCGCCCTTGTCGGGATCGTAGACGCCCGCGGGCCGGCCCTTTTCATACTTCAGAAAGCCGTCTTTCTGCGAGCCGTCGGCGAACTGGCCGCCGAGGATGCCTTTCGCGATCAGCGCCTCGAGGCGCGGGCTGTGGAGATGGCGGCCGGGGAGCCGGTCGTTCATGACGCCCAGGATGAACCGGCAGACGTCGAGCCCCACGTAGTCGATGAGCTGGAAGATGCCCATCGGCCGGATGAGGAAGTCCTGCGTCACCTTGTTCACCATGTAGACGGCGTCGGTGAACCCGTATTCCTTGGCCAGCCGCTCGGCCTCGGCGAGGCCGTGGAGGGCGTCGCGCATGAAGTGGCCGTTGCCGATGAAGCCCGCCACGTCGTGCGACGGGACGACCGTCTTGCGGAGCTTTTTCGCGAACTCGCGGCAGAATTCGGCGAGCTCGGGCAGGGTCGTGTCCGCCTGGATGAGCTCCACGAGCTTTTGGACGGCCGGCGGATTGTAAAAATGGACGCCCATGAGCCGCCCGCCCAGTCCCGCCTTGTCGTTCAATTCATGGATCGGAATGGAGGACGTGTTCGTCAGGAACCACGTGTCGCCCGGGCCCTGAGTGTTGATTGCGCTGAAAAGTTTCACCTTGAGGGCCGGGTCCTCGTTCACGGCCTCGAACACGAGGCGCGAATCGGTGGCCGATTCGAGGCGCGTCGTCGGCCGGACGATGGCCAGCACGTCGTCGACGTACTGGCGGATGATCTCCTCGTTCTCGACAAGGTCCTCGCGCTTCTCGTAGACCTTGCGGAGGGCGACGGCCTTCTTCTCCGCGGCGCGGAGCACCTGGGCGTGAAGGTATTTCATGAGGCCCCCGAGCGCCTTGGACGAAACGTCCACGGCGTTCAGGACGAATTCGAGACCTCGATGGGTGGGGTCGAGGCTCAGGTCGGCCATCTCCAGGGCCGTGAGGAGGACGATGCCGCTCCCCATTTTGCCGGCCGCGCCCAGGACGCTGACCCGCTCGAGTCGCTTGGCGTAATCCATGGGTGTCTCCTTGTCGTTCCGGTCAGACGTTCCACTTCGGCGGGCGCTTTTCGAGGAAGGCCTTCATGCCCTCCGCGCCCTCGTTCTCGAACAGTGCCCCGAACTTCTCGGCCTCGAGGGCGCACCCGGACTCGAAATCGAGCAGGGCGCCCTGCCGGGCGACGCGCTTGATGAGCTTCACCGCCCGCGGGCCCTTGGAGGCGATGAGCTTGGCCAGGTCGGTCGCGGCGGTCATGAGCTGTTCGGGCTCGACGACCTTTTGGACGAGGCCCATCCGGAGCGCGTCCTCGGCGCCGATCATCTCGGCGGTGAGGAGCAGGTACAGCGCGTTCCCGAGGCCGATCAGGCGCGGGAGGCGCTGGGTCGCGGCGTAGCCGGGGATGAGGCCCAGGCTGACCTCGGGCTGGCCGAACTTGGCCTTGGCGCTGGCGATGCGGATGTCGCAGGCCAGGGCGAGCTCGCATCCCCCGCCGAGGGCGAAGCCGTTCACGGCGGCGATGACGGGTTTGTCGAGGAGCTCGAGGCTCCGGAACGTGGCCTGGCCCTTCTTCGAAAACTCCGTCCCCTGGTGCTGGGTCTTGCCCGACATCTCGGCGATGTCGGCCCCGGCGACGAAGGCCTTCCCCTCGCCGGTGACGATCAGGACCCGGACGTCGTCCCGGGGAGCGAGCGAGGCGACGAAGTCGTCCATCTCTTGGAAGAAACGGGTGTTCAGGGCGTTCAGGGCCTGGGGCCGCGAGATCGTCGCCGTGGCGATGCCGTCGGCGACCGCGATCTTGAGGATTTCGTAGGTCATGGGGGCCTCCTCAGTCCGAGAGCAGGGACCGGGCGATCACGATCCGCTGGATCTCGGACGTGCCTTCGTAGATCTCCGTGATCCGCTGGTCGCGGTAGAGCCGCTCGACCTTGTATTCCTTCATGTAGCCGTAGCCGCCGTGGATCTGGAGGGCCTTGTGGCAGACGCGGTGCGACATCTCCGCGGCGAAGAGCTTGATCATCGCCGACTCCTTGGTGTGCTTCCGGCCCGCGTCCTTCATCCAGGCGACGCGGTAGAGCATGGTCTTGGCCACCTCGACGTCCACGGCCATGTCGGCCAGCATGAACTGGATCCCCTGGAACTCGGCCAGCTTCTGGCCGAACTGGATCCGCTGCTTGGCGTATTTCACCGACTCCTCGAGGGCGGCTTCCGCGATCCCGACCGCCTGGGCGGCGATCCCCACCCGGCCGCCGTCGAGGGTTGCAAGAGCTATGTTCAAGCCCTTGTTTTCCTTGCCCAGGAGGGATGAGGCCGGAACGCGGCAGTCGGTGAAGACGAGTTCGGTCGTGCTCGACGTCCGGATCCCGAGCTTGTTCTCATGCTTGCCGACGGCGAAACCCGGCGCGTCGTTCCGGACGAGGAAGGCCGAGATCCCTTTCGCCCCCTTCTCCTTGTCGGTCTGGAAGAAGACGATGAGGACGTCGGCGAAGCTGCCGTTCGAGGTGAAGTTCTTGGTCCCGGTGAGGACGAAGTGGTCCCCGTCCCGGACGGCCGAGGCGCGGAGCGATCCCGGGTCGCTCCCGGCGCCCGCCTCGGTCAGCGAAAAGCAGCCCAGCCATTCGCCCGTGGCGAGCTTGGGCAGGAACGCCTTCTTCTGCTCCTCGGTGCCGAACATGACGAGGGCGTCGTTGACGAGCGAGTTTTGGACGGACACGCCGACGGCCGCGCCGGCGTCGGCCTTGCTGAATTCGATCATGGCCCCGGCGTAAGCCACGGCCCCGAGGCCCGTCCCCCCATACTCCTCCGGCACGGTCATCCCCAGGTAGCCGAGCTCGCCGAGCTGTTTGAGAGCGGCGAGGTTCGTCTCCTGCTTCTCGTCGAGCTTCTCGACGGCCGGGGCGAGCGTTTTCTCGGCGAACTTCTTCGCCTCCTCGATCACCATCCGCTGTTCTTCGTTGAGTTCGAAATCCATGATTCCCGTTCCTCCTTGTTTATAAATCCGAAGCCGATTTTCGGACGCGGGCGGGCCGTCCGGTCATTTCGACCGGGCCGCGGCCCACGTCCGGATGTAATCCACGATCGTGCGGAGGTCGTCGCCGGGCCCGAAGAGGCGCCCGACGCCGAGCTTGTTGAGCGTTTCCTGGTCCTTGGTGGGGATGATGCCGCCCCCGGTCAGGAGCCGGTCGCCCAGCCCCTGCTCGTCCATGAGCTCCTTGACCCGGCGGAAGTGGGTCAGGTGCGCGCCCGACAGGATCGAAAGCCCGACGACGTCGGCGTCCTCCTCGAGCGCGGCGTTGACGATGGACTCCGGCGTCTGCCGCAGCCCAAGATAGACGACTTCCATGCCCGCCTCGACGAGCGCCCGGGCGACCACCTTGGCCCCCCGGTCGTGCCCGTCCAGGCCCGGCTTGGCGACGATGACTTTGATGGGTCGGTCGGTCATGGCTCTCTCTCCTCGGGGCCGCTCAGAAGAACGGCTGCTCCCGGTACTCCCCGAATACGCGGGTCAGCGACCGGCTGATCTCGCCCAGCGTGGCATAGAGGCGCGAGCATTCGAGCAGGGCGGGGATCAGGTTGCCCGGACCGGCGGCCGCCTTCTCGAGGTCGCGCAGCCGGTCGTGGACGGCGCCGTTGTCGCGCCGGGCCTTGACGGCGGCTAGGTCCCGAATTTGATCGCGCTCGACGGTCTCGTCGATTTCGATGAGCGGGATCTCGAGCGCTTCGCCCTCGTTGACGAAGTTGTTTACCCCGACGTGCGTCTTGCGCTTACGCGACAGGGCCATCTGGTACTCATAGGCGGCCCGGGTGATTTCCTTTTGGGGGAAGCCCTGCTCGATCGCCCGGACGACGCCTCCCAGCTCCTCGATCCGGCGGAAATAGTGCTCGGCCTGGTTCTCGAGGTCCTTGGTCAGCGCCTCGACGTAATACGACCCGCCGAGCGGGTCGATGACGTTGGCCACCCCGCTCTCGAAGGCGATAATCTGCTGCGTGCGGAGCGCGATCTCGACCGCCTTCTCCGATGGCAGGGCCAGCGCTTCGTCCATGGAGTTCGTGTGCAGGCTCTGGCACCCGCCCAGAACGCCGGCCAGGGCTTCGAGCGCGGTCCGGACGATGTTGATCTCCGGCTGCTGGGCGGTCAGGCTGCATCCGGCCGTCTGGACATGGAAGCGGCACAGCCAGGAACGCGGGTTTTTAGCGCCGTAGCGCTCTTTCATGTGGCGCGCCCAGATCCGGCGGGCGGCCCGCATCTTGGCGATCTCCTCGAAAAAGTCCAGGTGGGCGTTGAAGAAAAATGACAAACGCGGGGCGAAGTCGTCGATCTTGAGCCCCGCCTTGAGGGCGCGCTCGACATAGGTGAAGCCGTCGGCCAGGGTGAAGGCGAGCTCCTGGGCGGCGGTCGATCCCGCTTCGCGGATGTGGTAGCCGCTGATCGAGATCGTGTTCCACTGCGGGACGCGCTCCGCTGAGAAGGCCATGAGGTCGGTGATGAGGCGGAGGTGCGGCTCGGGCGGGAAAATCCACTCCTTCTGGGCGATGTATTCCTTCAGGATGTCGTTCTGGAGCGTGCCGCGGAGCCTGGCGAAGGGGATACCCCGTTTTTCGGCGTTGGCCAGGAACATGGTGAAGATCCAAGCCGCCGGGGCGTTGATGGTCATCGAGGTCGAAACTTTGTCGAGCGGGATGCCGTCGAACAACAGCTCCATGTCGGCCAGCGTGTCGACGGCGACGCCGGTCTTCCCGACCTCGCCCGCGGAGAGGGCGTGGTCCGAGTCCCACCCGTAGAGGGTCGGGTTGTCGAACGCGACCGAGAGCCCCGTCTGCCCTTTGGTCAGGAGGAATTTGTAGCGCTCGTTGGTTTGCCGCGGGGTCCCCATGCCGGCGAACTGGCGCATGGTCCACAGGCGGCCGCGGTACATCGACGGGTGGACGCCTCGGGTGTAGGGATATTCGCCGGGGGGCCCGAGCTCCGCCTCGCCCTCGAGGGCCTGCGAGTCGGCCTTCGTGTAGAGCGGCTTGAGGGTATTCCCCGAAATCGAGGTGAAGTCCGCGTCCCGGAGCTCCGAGGCGCGGTAGAAGTCGTCCCACTTGTTCTTATCGCTCATGATCAGGCTCCGACTTTTGTTCCCGACGTTCCATTTTGACGCGCGCGGCGAGGCGCCGGATGAAGGGATACGGCGACTGCCCGTCCGCGACGAGGCCCTCGGCCGCGGCCCGGATCGCCTCCGGGGCGCCGGTGAGCGCCGCGAACTCGTCCCACACGCGATGGACGACGGCCTCCCGGATTTCATGTTCCAGGCGCGCGCGGACCTTCTCCCGGTGGCGGCCGGACCGGACGAAGTCCCCGATCAGGCGCTCGATCTCCGCCGCGGCCTCGGCCAGCCCCTTGTTGTTCAGGGCCGAGGCGGAGAGGACCGGCGGCTGCGGTTTGTCCTTCGGACGGGTGCTGATGTCGAACAGGAAGCGGAAGGAGTCGAGGAGGATGTCCGTGCCCGGGAGGTCGGACTTGTTGATCAGGATCAGGTCCGCCGCCTCGACGATCCCAGCCTTGAGCGTCTGGATCACGTCCCCGGTCCCCGGCTGGAGGACGAGGACGATGAGGTCGGCGGTGGTCATCACGTCGAGCTCGGCCTGGCCGACGCCGACGGTCTCGATGAAGATCCGGTCCATGCCGAAGGCGTCGAAGATATCGGCCGCGTGGGGTGTCGCCGGCGATAGGCCGCCGTGGCCGTCGCGCGAGGCGAGCGAGCGGATGAAAAGGCGCGGCTCGCCGAGGACGTCCTGCATCCGGATGCGGTCGCCGAGGAAGGCCCCGCCGGTGAAGGGGCTCGAGGGGTCGACGGCCAGGACCCCGACGCGGTGGCCCTCGTCCACGGCCCGGTGGGCCAGGGCCGAGGTAACGGTGCTCTTGCCGACGCCCGGCGGGCCGGTGATGCCGATCCGGATCGCGCCCCGGCGGCGGGGGATGAGACGATCGCGGATCTCGGGGATGAGCTCAGGTTCGTTTTCGACTTTTGTGATCAAACGGGCGCAGGCCCGACGGCTCCCCGTAAAGAATTCGTCCCAGAATTCCTGGCCGAGAGAGGGACCTTTGCTTTTATCTGATCGTGCCAATACACTTTTCCCGCGGGCCCGAGGGCCGCCTGCTGGTGACGGGAAAAAACTATATCGCGGGAGGGAGGTGAAGTCAAGGAAACAGGGGGGGCGAAATCATGGGGCGGAGCGGCATCCCACGGCCCTCCGGGGGAACCAGTCCCGTCGGTTCCCCCCATCGCTTTCGCGATAGGCCCCCCCTCCGCTATGAGGACCTTAGGGATGCCGCTCCGCCCCCGGAAAGAACCCGATAACTTCTCCGACGGCGAACCGCCCCTTTTCGTCCATCTTCACTCGGGCGGCGGGGATGTCGGGGTCGTGGACAAAGACGACGATCCAATTCCCCTGGACCGCCCTCCGTAGGAAGTCCTCTTTCTCCGCGAGGAGAGTCTCGGCGCAGATGTCGTAGCTCATGGTGTAGGCCAGGGGAATGTGGCGCGCAGTGGGGATCAAGTCCGAAGGAAAGACGACGGACTCGGCCCCGGCGCGGACTTCCAGCCATTGCAGCCCGCGAGTGTGGCCGTCGGAGCGGTGGACCCAGATGCCCGGATGGATCTCCTCGGAACCGTAGATCAAACGGAGTTTCCCGCTTTCGAGCGGCAGGACATTTTCCTTCAAATAAGAGGCTTTTTCGCGGGCGTTGGGCGCTTTGGCGTTTTCGAAGTTCGCCGCCTGGACGTAGACGATCGCCTTCGGATAGCACAGCTCCAGATCCGGCGGCCCGGCCGGCGCAAAGCGCGTGACTCCGCCGGCGTGGTCGAAGTGGAGATGGGTCAGGACGAGGTCGGTCACCGCCCCCGGATCGAAGTCGGACTCGGCGGGCGGCCTGTTTTGGATGTCGAAGATGGCCTTGAACTTGTCCGTTCCCTTGTCGCCGTTTCCGGCATCGGCCATGAACGTCCGCCCTCCGGTTTCGACGACGAGCGACCGCGTCGCGAGCTTGATGCGGTTCTCGGCGTCAGCCTGGATCTCCTTCGCCCAGAGCGCTTTGGGGACCGTGCCGAACATCGCCCCGCCGTCGAGGCGGTAGGAGCCGTGGTCATGGACGGAAACGCGAAACTCTCCGATGTTCATGGCGTCCGACGCGCCGTGCTCGTTGAAGAAGAGGGCTTTCATGCTGTGCCAAGACTATAGGGCGGCGATTTTGGGTTGTCAAGCGACCAGCGACCCAGTACGCCGGGTCGCTGGTCGTCCCGAGGCCTTGCGAGGGATCTCCTCTTCCCTGACGACAACCTTTGGGTTCCATGCCGGGAGATCCCTCGCTCCGCTCGGGATGACATTTCTTGCATTTCGACTTCCCTTTGGATATCTTCGTCTACCGAACCAATGAATTTCCTCGTCGTCCTCGGCATCGCGGTTGGCATGGCCATGGACACGTTCGCCGTGGCCATCGGGCTCAGCGTGTCGAAGCGCGGCCTCGACCGCCGGCAGAGCTTCCGCATCGCTTTTCACTTCGGCCTGTTCCAGTTCCTGATGCCGATCGTCGGCTGGGCGGCGGGCGAAGTCGCCCTGAAACGCATCCAGGCCTACGACCATTGGATCGCCTCCGGGCTGCTCGTCCTGGTGGGCGGGAAGATGCTCGTTGAGTTCATCAAGGGCGGGCAGGAATCCGGGCGGAAGGAGGGCGACGTCACACGCGGGGTCTCGCTCATGGTCCTCTCGCTGGCCACGAGCATGGACGCCCTGGCCGTGGGGCTGAGCTTTGGCGCGCTCCGGACGCCGATCCTCTATCCCGCCGCGGTCATCGGCCTCGTGACGTTCGCCATCACGATGCTCGCGACGAAGATCGGGCCGGCGCTCGGAAAATGGGCTGGGCGATGGGCCGAGCTCGCGGGGAGTTTGGTGCTATTGGCGATCGCGATAAAGATCCTGATCGAACATTTGAAGTGAATCAGATCAATCCCAGCTTGATGCCCCCATAAACCGAGAACCGCGCGGTCCCGTAGCCGTATACCGTCTCGTATTTCGCGTTGAGGATGTTGTCGAGCCGGAGAAAAAGCCGTGTCTCCGCGCCGAGATGATAAGACAGCGACGCATCGAGGAGGACATAGGGGGCGAGGACCACGTCCCGCGCTTCCCAGCTCGAAAAATCCTTGTCGTGGCGCGCACCGGTGTAGGCGGCCGAAACGCCCGCCGATATGCGGCGCAGGAACGGGACGTCGATTCGGGCCGTGAGCCTTGTATTCGGCCGCCTCAGGAGCGCCGCCCCCTTATCCAAATCCTTGGCCTCAAGACTGGTGTATGAGACGCGGCCGAGGATGCCGTCCGCCGATTTGGCCTCGGCGAAGACCTCCACGCCGCGTGTCCGGGCCCGGCCGATGTTGATGTACCCCCGGCTGAAATCGAAGTCGATCAGGTTCCGGAAATCGTCCTGGAAATAGGTGGCCCCGGCCGTCAGGGCGCCGCCCAGGAACAGCTGATCCACGCCGGCGTCCCAGCCGCGGCTCTCCTCGGGCTTGAGCGCGGCGTTGCCGATCGGCCCCCAGAACGTCCCCGGCGCATAGAGCTGGTAGAGCGAGGGTGATTTGAATCCCGTGCCGAAGGTCGCTTTGAGCCGGGTCTGCGTCGCCTCGACGAAATACGCGGGCGCGAGGCGGTAAGTCAGCGCCGTCCCGGCGCGACTGTGGCGGTCGAGGCGCGCGCCGACCGTGGCGAAGAACCGGTCGGCGATCTTCAGCTGGTCTTGGACGTAGATCCCGGCCTGGTCGGCCGTCCGCCGTGGAAAGGGGCTGTCGTAGGGCCCATACGCGCTCCATGACGTGTATTGGGATTCGCCCTGCTCCCGACTGATGTCGGCCCCGAAGGTGAGGGTGTGCGACGGGGCGAGGAAGACGTTGTGCTGCCAGTCGATCACGGCCCGGTCGCTTTTATAAGTCCCCTTTTCTGCGTCGAAGGGATGAAGGCCGTCGACGGGGTTGTCGTGGTCGCGCGCCGAGCGGACATAGGACAGCCCGAGCTTCTGTTCCCAGCGACCGCCGGCGAAGAGCGCTCGGGCCTGGCCGCGGAGGACGAGCGCGTCGTAGCGCTGCGTGTTGTTGGGGTCGTCGCCGCCGGGGCCGCCGAAGTTGTCGAGGTCCGTTTTGGCCGACACCGCCCGGACCATGAGGTCGGCCTCGAGGCCGTTCTTGAGGGCGAGGCCGACCCGGCTGGCAAAGCTGAGGTTCCGGTATCCGTCCTTCTCGGCGTTGCCGGGATAGGCGGAGGACGAGGCGGAGAATCCCCGGGTCGCAACCTGAGACAGGCCGAGGGAATAATGGAAGGCGCCCGTCGATCCTCCGAAGTCCAGGCCGTTGGACAGCGTCCCGTACGACCCGCTCTGCGCGGTAAGAGAGAGGCGCGGCCGGCCCTGCCCTCGGCGGGTCAGGATATTGATGACGCCCCCGAGCGCGTCCGATCCGTAGAGCGTGCTCTGCGGGCCTCGCAGCACTTCCACCCGCTCCACGTTGTCGAGGCCCAGGTGGGCGAAGTCGAAGGACCGGGAGGGATTTATGGGATCATTGAGTTCCACGCCGTCGAGCATGACGAGAACGTGCTCCGAGTTGGCGCCGCGGAGGAAGATCGAAGCGGCCGAGCCCGGACCGCCGTTGGCGATGGCCGCCAGGCCGGCGACGTCGCGCAGAGCCTCGAGGACGGTCGTGGCCTTCGTCCGGTCGAGGTCGGCCCCGGCGATCACGGTGACGGAGCTCGCGACCTCGCGGGCGGGCGTTTCGATCCGCGTGGCCGTGACGACGACCTGGTGCTGGGGGTTTGGCGGAACGGCCTGGGCTTTGGAGGCCGCAGCGGTTGGAAAATAGGGGGCGGCGGCAGGGGCCGCGGCTAGGACGGCCGCAAGAGCTGCCGCGACGGTGAGTCCGATGAACGACGGTTTCCACATGGCGGATCGACCTCCTCATTCGAGGCCCCCGCCGTTTTCGGACAAAAAAAATCGCCCCGCTCTTCCCCACGAAGACGGGCAACGAGGTCCAACCAAGGTTTCCTGACTCTCGGATCGCTCTCCTCCCGGGCCTTCCCGCCCTCACCCTGTGAGGGCCGTGGCATCGTCCGGGATTCGTCCCCGATTACAGTAGCGGGGGCTGTGTCCGTATTTCACGGACTTCCCTTGTATCGTGACCTGAGGATTATTTATAGTCCAAGGCCGGGCGGATGTCAACGGCGGCAGGACAAAGAATATCGATAAAAAATTTTCGGTTTTTAGGGATTTTTCGCTTGGGGCGCTTACTAACTTATTAATATTATAACACAGGCTGACCAGCTTGCGCAACATTTATTTTGAAATATTTCATTTTTTCTTTTGGGGAGGCCTAATCCTCTCCTTCGCCGCCGAAAAGCAGGCCGAATCAGCGTTTTTTTATATCGAACGATCGAAAATCAGGGGGTCGGGCGGCTCTTTTTGACTCAAAACAGGGTCTGGACTAGAATAATCGGGGTCGATAGGGCGATTTTCGACCCCTATCGTAGAGGCTTCAAAAAAGGCCAAGCACCGTCGAACGTCATTCGCGGAGGAGAACCGGCATGGACAAAGATCTTTTCCGGCACTACGGCTACGAATTCGTCGATTGGCTGGCGGACTATTTCGAAAACGTCGGGACGCTCCCGGTGATGTCCCGGGTCAAGCCGGGCGAGATCCGGGCGCAAATCCCGTCCGCTCCTCCCGAACAGCCCGAACCCATGGACCGGATTTTCGAGGACTTCAAGACGGTCATCCTCCCCGGGATCACCCACTGGCAGCACCCGGGCTGGCACGCCTATTTCCCGGCCAACAACAGCCCCGAATCCGTCCTGGCCGAACTCTTGACCGCCGGCCTCGGCGTCCAGGGCATGATCTGGCAGACCTCGCCGGCCGCGGCCGAGCTCGAGGACGCCGTCCTCGAATGGCTGCGCCAATTGCTCGGTCTTCCCGCGGGCCTGACCGGCGTCATCCAGGACACCGCCTCGACCGCCACCCTCTGTGCCCTCCTCTCGGCCCGGGAGCGGGCGACGGATTTCGAGGCCAACGAAAAGGGGTTGAAGCGGCCCCTCGTCGTCTACGCTTCGCAAGAAGCGCACTCGAGCGTCGAAAAGGGGGTCAAGATCGCCGGTTTCGGCCGCGAAAACCTTCGGCTCATCCCCTCCGACGCCGAATTCGCCATGAGGCCCGAAAGACTCGAAGAAGCGATCCTCCGCGACAAGAGCCGCGGGCTCGAGCCCTGCTTCGTTGCGGCGACCCTCGGGACGACCTCCTCCGGGGCCGTGGACTCCCTCGCGGCCATCGGGCCGATCGCCCGCCGCCACGGCCTCTGGCTCCACGTGGACGCGGCCTACGCCGGGACGGCGGCCGTCCTCCCCGAGAAGCGCTGGATTCTCGACGGCGCGGAATCTATCGACTCCTTCGTCTTCAACCCCCACAAATGGATGCTGACCAACTTCGACTGCTCCGCGTATTTCGTCAGGGAGCCGAGCTGGCTCGTCCGGACCTTTGAAATCCACCCGGAATATCTGAAAACGGGCGCGGATCCCTACGTCAAGAACTACCGCGATTGGGGGATCCAGCTCGGCCGCCGCTTCCGGGCGCTCAAGCTGTGGTTCGTGCTGCGTTCTTACGGAGCGGAGGGGTTGCGGGCCTTCGTCCGGGAGCATATCCGGCTGGCGCAGCTCTTCAAGAGCTGGGTGGAGGCGGACCCGCGCTTCGAGCTCATGGCGCCCGCCCATTTCGGCTTGGTCTGTTTCCGGCTGAACGACAACCGGGACGAGGCGGCGCTCGCCTCGCTGAACAAGGCGCTCATGGACCGGTTGAACGCGACCGGGAAGATCTATCTCACCCACACCGCCCTGCACGGGAAGTTCACCCTGCGGATGGTCATCGGCCAGCGCACGACCGCGGAGCGCCACGTCCGCGCCGCGTGGGACTTGATCCGGGAAATATCCGCCGATCTGCTGAAATAGACGCGATCCTATGTTTTTGGCTTGAACAGCCCCACGACCTTGGCCCCCATCAGGCCGGCCTTGACCAGGTCCGGGTCCGTGATCTGCAGGTCCCGGATCTGGGCCCGGGTCAGGACCGGGTAGTGCCGCGCTCGGTCCAGGGCGTCGCCGATGTCGCTCACGTCCTCTTCGGTCGTCATCCAGTTGTCGCCGTCGAACCGGGAGAGGTTGAACGGCACGGAGTACCCGCGCAGGGTCTTCTGGCCGATCGAATTGAAGTACACGTCGAAGTACGACATCATGAGCTCCCGGATCGAGCGGTAGACGGGGTCGCGGAAGCGGAGGACGGTGAAGTTCGACTTAGCGACGCAGCCCCACGCGTCGTTGCGGCGGAACACGGTCAGGACATGGTCGTCGTCGTTCCACGAACGTATGTTGACGACGAGCGGCGGGTGGCCGTGGAACCGCAGGGCGGCCGCGGCGAACAGGGCGCCTTCAAAGCAGTTGGCCTTCCGTTCGCGCATGACCCGCCGGGGCGAAGCCGTGCCCGGCTCGGAGTCGTAGGCGATGCCGTTGAGCCACTGTTGGAGTTTGGTGGGCGTTTCGAGTTTGGCGAGCGCCGTGCGTTCGCGCGGGGTCCAGAAGGATTTGGGGTTTTTCACTTTTTATCCGTCGTCCACCCGAATTTTCTATCCTATTTCCCCGGCAGCCCGACTTTCCGGAAGAAATCCGCGGCGGGCGCGATCTTAATCTTGTCCCCTCGGACGGCGAGAGGATACTTCTGGATGACCGTGTCCTCCTGAAGCACCTCGGGGGGCATGTTGGGGTTGGCATACTTGATCGGCGAGGGCGTGTTGGCCAGGAGGTCGGCCTTGAGCGCTTCCGCGTCCTGGGTCACGACGGCGATGCAGAGATTGTCGAAGTTCAGGTATTTGCGGATCGCCTTGTTCACGTCGGCCCGGGTGAGCTTTGGCAGGGCGGACCGGGCCGCAACCAGGAAATCGCCTTCGCCAGAGCCATAGTAGCGGGAATCCATCTGCCAGCCGAGCCGCTCGCCGAGCGTCTGGGTGTAGAGCTTCGTGTAGTTCAAGAGATAGGACCGGACGAGCTCGAACCGCTCCTCGGTGAGGCCGTCCTCGACGAACTTCTTCAGCTCGCGCAGGGCCTGGCGGATGACGAAGTGCCGGTTCGCATTCGCGAGCGGACGGATCCAGATGGAGAAATACTGCTGCTGGCGGGCGTGGTTCGGGGCCGGGAACTTGTCGCGGCCCTGGACGAAATGCTCGATGTAGGCGTAGTCGCCGTAGTTCTGGCCGCGCTCTTCGCGGATCTTCTGATAGAGGTGCGAGAGGCTCTGCCGGTGCTCGCCGAAATGGGCACCGGCGACCCAGAGGGCGAAGAAGTCCTTGTCGGCCCGGGTCAGCGCGACCGGGAAGCCCATCGAGATTGCGGTCGCGGGCGTGGTCTTGTCGGCGATCGCGAATTCGAGTCCCTGGGGCGCGCGCGCCGGCGGCAGGGCCAGCCGCGGCGTGAACCGATCCGGGAGCTTCGTGAAATCGGCCGCGACCTTGTCCGGAAAGTCCGCCGGATATCCGCCCGCCAATCCCAGGACGATATTTCCTTGGACGAAATACTCCTTGTAGAACGCCTTGACGTCCTCCAGCGTCAGACCGGCGACCGATTCCGCCGTCCCCGTCTCGGGATGGCCGTAGGGATGGCCGTCGTAGAGCATCAGATTCAGGATCTCCTTCCCGAACGGCTCGTCCATGTTGTGGGCCAGCGTTTTCTCGAGGAAAGCGAGCTGGTCGGCCTTGAGGCGGGCGAAATCCTCCTCGCGGAACCCGGGGTCGAGGAGCATGTCCCTCAGGAGGGCATAGTAGCGGTCCAGATTGTCGCGGTGGACCGTCCCGGCGAACACGGCCATCTCCTTGTCCACGTCGACCGTGAGGTCGGCCGCCATCGGGGTGAATTTTTCGGTGATCTCCCGGAGGCTCATCAGGCGCGAGCCGCCCTGGGCGAGCATGCTCCACGTGAGCCGGGCCAGGCCTTCCTGGCCCGAGAGGTCGTTGGCCGATCCGATCCGGATCAGAATCCGGACGCTGACGAGCGGGTGGCCGTCGATGGGCAGGAGGTCCCGGACCAGTTTTTGAGGGGCCGGCTTGCCGCAGGAGGCCGACACTACTACCAAGGCAAGGACCGCGAGACCGATCGCCATCGTTTCCAGGGGGCCTCTCATTTCGCCGCCTCTCCCGTCAGGGTGACGACCGTGCCGTTCGAGGGCTTGAAATACTTCCGGGCCGCGTCCTGGATGTCCCGGGGCGTGACCTTGTCGTAGAGGTCGAACAGCTTGTTCAGCGACCGGGGGTCGCCGGTGAGGTTGAGGGTGAAGGCCAGGGTGCCGGCGATGCCGTCCGTCGTCTCGAGCGACCGGGCCATGGAATACTTCAGGTGAGACTTGATGTCCGCCAGCATTTGATTCGGCGGGGGCTCGGTCTTGACGCGCTCGAGTTCCTTGAGGATCTCCGCCTCGACGCCGGGCAGGTCGGCGTCGTTCTTCACGACCGCGGCGACGACGAGGAGCGACGGGTCGCGCGTGTCGGCGAAACTGGCCGACAGGGACTGGCACTTCTGGTCTTTGTTGACGAGCTTCTGGTAGAGCGGCGAGGCCGGGGCGAACGAGATCTCGGCCAGCAGGTCGAGGGCGGCCTTGTCGATCGCCGCGTCGGAGAAGGCCGGGCCGTGGTAGCCGAGGGCGAGACGGGCCAGCGTCCGCGACGGCCAGTCGACGGCGCCCCGCTTGGCCTGAGTTTGGGGCGGCTCGACCGGCGTCACGAGGTCGTAGTTCGATTTCTGCCAGCCGCCGTAGTATTTCTTCACGAATGCGGCCAGCTGGGCGTGGTCGTAGTCCCCGGCGACGAGCAGGATCGTGTTGTCAGGCGCGTAGAAGCGCTTCTTGTAGAGGAGGCTGTATTCGTACTGGTTCGGCATGTCCTGGATGTCTTTCAGGAAACCCAGGGTCGTGTGCTTGTAGGAATGCTTCTCGTAGGCGGTGTCGCGGAGCGTCTCGAAGAGGCGCCGGTCGGGGTTGGAGGCGCTCGCGTAATATTCGCCCTCGATGACCGGGGCCTCGGTTTTGAGCATGTCCTCCGTATAGGCGAGGTTGATGAACCGGTCGGCTTCGGTCCGCACGACTTTCTCGAGATTTTCACGGCCGGCGAAGACGACGTAATAGCAGGTGAAGTCGTCGGTCGTGGTGCCGTTCGTCCCGGCGCCGAGGCGGCTCAGGAACTCGTCGTAGGCCGCCTTCGGGACCTGCTTCGTCCCCTTGAACATCATGTGTTCGAAGAAGTGGGCGAAGCCGGATTTGCCCGGCTCGACCTCGTTCCGGGACCCCGAGCGGACGATGGTGTAATACGAGATGATGTTTGGGTTGTCGAGGGGGACGGAGACGATCTTCAGGCCGTTCTCGAGCGTCTCGATCCTGGCGTTGTAGGGAAAGACGGCCGCCGCCGGGGCCACGGGCGGCTGCGGCCGGGCCAGGACCGCAAGGCCCAGGACGATGCCCAAGGCCAATGGGATGAATTTGGTCATGGGTTTGCTCTCCTCCTCATCGGCGTGGGCGGGGATGCCAAAACACCCCGCCGCGCTCACGTAGAAAAGGGGACGGGCCGGGCTTCAGTCATTCACATACGTCAGCCACTTCTCGAAGCGGGGCACCTTGCCGGTGACGATCTCGAAGAACCGGGCCCGGAGGGCCGCGGTCAGCGGGCCGGTCTTGCCCATCGACACGGGGCTGACCTTCTTGCCGGCCTTGGGGTCGGAGGCGTCTGTGATCTTGGTGATGGGGATGACCTCGACGGCCGTGCCGGTGAAGAAGGCTTCGTCGGCGCCCAGGAATTCCTCCTTGGCGATCGGCCCGACCGCGGTCTTCATCCCCATGTCGGCCGCCGCTTCGAGGATGCTCGTCCGGGTGATGCCCTCGAGGATGGACTCGGGACGGTCGTTGGTCTTCACGATGCCGTTCTTGACGACGAAGATGTTCTGGCCCGGACCTTCGGCCACGCGGCCCTCGAGGTTCAGGAAGACGGCCTCGTCGCAGCCTTCCGCCCGGGCTTCCATCCCGCCGATGGTCGACAGGACGTACATGCCCCCGAGCTTGGCCTTCATGTCGACCTGGCTGCGGTGGATCCGGCGCTGGGGGAGGATGTAGACCGAGGTGCCGGCGTCGGCCTTTTCGCCGAGGTAGGCCTTCCACTCCCAGGCGGCGACGAGGAGCTCCACCGGGCAGGCCTTGGGCACGAGGCCCATGTTGCCGTAGGCATAGTAGAACAGCGGCCGGATGTAGCACGAGTCGAGCTTGTTTTCGCGGACGGTCTGCTTGATCGCGGCGGTGACCTGGGCGGCGTCGTAGGGCGGGACCATGCGGGCCACGCCGGCCGAATAGAAGAACCGCTCGTTGTGCTCGGGCAGGCGGAAGATGGCCGGCCCCTTGGCCGTGGGATAGGCGCGGATGCCTTCGAAGACGATGGTGCCGTAGTGGAGGCCGTGGGCCATCGGATGGACGATGATTTCGGACCAGTCGTGGATCTTCCCCTGGTGCCAGTATTTCGTCGCCTTGGGGAAGTGGGTCATGTCCAGCATTCTCGACTCCTTTGAGCTTCGCGCGGCGCCGCCGGTCTCGCGGCCCGAGCCGCACGGCTCGGCTATGATTTCGGATTCGGCGAAAGAATTAATTAAAGGATAATTGTTATCACATTTGCCCGGAAAATAAAAGATTAGACCTTCTCCCAATAGACTTTCTTGTGATGGACGACGGCTCTGATCTTTCCGGCCGACCCCAGCCCCTCGAGCAAATCCCCGACCTCTTCCACCGACCCGCCGAGCGAAAGGGCGAGGTCCCGGGTCGTGACCGGTCTCCGGCCGACGACGGCCAGGACGGCCGCCTCGGCATCGACGGCGGCCGGGGCCCCGGGCCGGGCGGTAGCGTTGAAATCGGCGATGATCTCCGCGCTTTCGCCGAAGACCTTTCGGATTTTCTCCATCTCCGCCGGTCCGAGCGGCCGGGCCGATTTCACGGCCGGCGGCCGGACGACGGTGTTGAGCTGGATCCGGTCGGGCCGGATGAGTGCGGCGGCGGCCTTCAGCTTCTGCAGGTGGCGCGGCCCGTCGTTGACGCCCCGGACGAGCATGATCTCGAGCCAGATCTGGCCCTGGAACTCGCGGCGGAAGGCCGCGAGCCCGGCCACGATCTTGGCCGCGGTCAGGCCGGCATGGGGGCGGTTGACCTTCCGGAAGACGGCCTCGTCGGCGGCGTCGAGCGACGGCACGACGATGTCGGCCTGCCGCAGATCGCGCCGGACGCCGGGGCTCGCCAGGCAGGAGCTATTGGTCAGGACCACGACCGGGATTCGGGTCGAGCGCTTGATGCCCCGGATGATCGTCCCGATCCCGGAGTTCAGGGTCGGCTCCCCGGAGCCCGAAAACGTGATCGCGTCGATCCTCTGCCCCGAGGCGACCGCCTTCCGGACCTGGGCGAGCACGGCCCGGGCCGGGACGAATTCCGCGCGCCGGACGGTCGTTTTCGGCTCCGCCCCGAGCTGGCAGTAGACGCAGTCGAGGGAGCAGGTCTTGAAGGGGAGGATGTCGACGCCGAGCGAGTAGCCGAGGCGCCGCGAAGGCACGGGGCCGTAGAGATAGGTCGGTTTGGATCGGCGTTCGGACACGGCGGACTCCTTTCGGGATGCGGCCCGTCCCGGCTGGATATTTCGGGCCGATCCTTCTATACTATAGCCGAACTTTTGCGGGAGGAAAAGATCATGAGCCGCTATTCCGTCAAAGAGGCCCGGGCCGGCCTCGACGCCCGCCTGCCGGCCCTCGAAACGTTCTCCAACCAGTTTCCCGACTACGAAATCACGGTCGAGATCCCGGAATTCACCTCGGTCTGCCCCAAGACGGGCCTGCCCGACTTCGGGACGATCGTCATCCGTTACGTCCCTCGCGGCCGCTGCCTCGAGCTCAAGTCCTTGAAGGAATACGCCCTCGCCTACCGCAACCTGGGCATTTTCTACGAAAACGCCGTGAACCGGATCCTGGAAGACGTGGCCCGGGCCTCGAAGCCTGTCCGTGCGTCCGTCGTCGGCTCATTCCGTCCCCGAGGAGGCATCTCGTCCGTCATCGAAGCGCGGTACCCCCGCGCCCGGAAGGCGCCGAAATAGGCGCCGCCCCGAGTCCTCTCCCGGAGACGCGTCCCCATCCTCTCTTGACGGGCCGATGACAGATCCCGCCCCCGGTCCCCGCGCCAACGGCTCGGCCTTCGGCCCGAGCGACGCCCTGATGCTCGCCGCGGTGGTGATGTGGGGGATCAACTTCTCGATCATCAAAATCGGCCTGCGCGAGCTCTCGCCGGGCGGGTTCAACGGGATGCGGCTGTTCATCACGGCCGCGATTTTCGTCATCTTGGTTGCGCTCTCCCGCGACAAGTTCCGGATCGAGCGGCGCGACATCCTGGGGCTGGCCGCGGTCGGCATCGCCGGCAACGCGCTTTACCAGATCCTCTTCATCCACGGCGTGAGCCTGACCACGGCCTCGAACACCTCTCTCATCCTCTCGGTTTCGCCGGTCTTCGTCGCCCTCCTGAGCGCCGTCCTCCGGATCGAACGCATCCATTGGGCCGCCTGGCTCGGCATCCTGATTTCGTTCGGCGGGATCTATCTCGTCATCGTCGGGGGGAACGGCGGCCTCCGGTTCTCGACCGCGAACTTCAAGGGCGATCTCGCCATTTTCGGCGCGACGATCCTTTGGGCCTGCTATACCGTGTTCTCCAAGCCTTTCCTCGAGCGGATGTCGCCCCTCAAATTTTCGGCCTTCACGGTCTGGGCCGGCGCGCTCGTCTATCTTCCCTTCGCGGCGGGGGACGTTCTGGCCGTGCCCTGGGCCCGCGTTTCCGTCCGGACCTGGGCGATGATTGTCCTGTCGTCCCTGTTCGGGTTCGTCCTCGGATACCTGATCTGGTACAACTCGGTGAAGAAGGTGGGGAACGCCAAGACGGCGATCTACAACAACCTCACGCCCGTGTTCACCGCCCTGTTCGCGACGCTCATCTTGGGCGAGAGTTTCCGCTCGCGGCAGCTCATCGGTGCCGCGGTCCTCCTGACGGGTGTCTATCTGACGCGGTCGGGCTATCGGTTTTTCGTCCGCTACCGTTGAAGCTTCGCCCGGCACGCCTTGATCCTTATCTCCGTCGACTTCCGTTCGGTGAAGCTGCGGGCGAGCGGTCGGGCTCTCTCGAAATACCCCAGGGCCTGTTTCGTGTCGCCGTGGACCAGGCGGTAGCTCCCGAAATAGAACTGGGCGCCGTAATTGCCGACGAACTCCGACTCGTGGGCGAAGATGTCGGCAAAGCGCGGCCCCGCGCCGTATTCGTAGGCCTCGGGCGCGCTCCGGAACCCGTTGCGGGTGAAGATGCCGACGCCGATGCCCAGGGCGAAGAGGGCGCAACCCAAGGCGAGCGCCCTTTTCCTCCGCGAGCCTTCCGCGGCCGGCCCGTCGGCGCGCTTACCAGGGGGGTGAGGGTCATAATATCAGCGCAGCCCGTAGATCCTGTGCAGCTGGACCGTCACCCGGATGTTCTCGAGGCCGTCCCGGAGCGCTTCCTCGAGGAGGCGGCGTCCCCGGGCCCGACTCCAGGCGGCGTTCGATTCGGGTTGAAGAAGGATGGGCACGCGCGCCGGGAATTCCCGGCGAAGGCGGGCCACGACGGCGGGCGTGAGCGATTTCGTGACGACGAGCTTGACTTCGTCGGCCCTCCGCCGGAAGCGGGGGTCATAGGACCAGCGGCGGGGCTTGGGCGAAACCGTGAGCCAGTCCACCGGCCAGGGCCGGTAGATCGTCCCGTTGGTCTCGACCTGGATGCGAAAGCCGTCCGTACGCAGGCGCCGGATCAGGGCGTCCAAATATTGGACCAACGGCTCGCCTCCCGTGAGGGCGACCCATGAAGCCGGAAATTTTTTGCCCACGGCCGCGACCCGGGCCGCAATCCCCTCGACCGTGATTTTTGTCCCGCCGGTCCGGGCGTATTTCGTGTCACAGAACGCGCAGTGCAGGTTGCAGCCGGCGAAGCGGACGAAGATCGTCGGTTCGCCCTGGCGCAGGCCTTCGCCCTGGACCGAGGGGAAGATCTCAGAGATCTTCAGAGTAGGTGGCTGAGGCATCCTCGGATTCCCAGACCGTGACTTCTTTGACCGGCAGGGACTTCCCGAGCTCCTCGAACAGGCGGCGGGCCATGTTCTCGGCCGAGGGGTTGAACTCGTAGATGTCGTTGAGGAGGGTGTGGTCGGGAAGCGCTTCGGTTAGCGTCTTCTTGATCAGGGCGAAATCGATCCCAAGGCCGATGGCGTCGAGCGCCTTGACGTCGATCGCGACCTCGACCTCGAACGTGTGGCCGTGGATGTTCTCGCACCGGCCTTGATAGCCGCGCAGGAAGTGGGCGGCCTGGAATTTGTCCCGGACGCGAAGGGTCCAGCTCATCGGCGGCCTCCTTTGTTCAGACGAACGAGGAGCGGGTCGGGAACGCCGGCCTCGGCGAAGGCGCGGGCCCGCAGCAGGCAGGCCGAGCACGCCCCGCAGGGCCGCTCCGCGCCCGCGTAGCACGTGACCGAATGCGAATAGTCCGCGCCGAGCGAGAGCCCGAGGCGGATGATCGCGGATTTCTTCATGCGGACGAACGGGGCCGTGATCCTGATGCCCGGTCCGCCGAACGCCGCCGTCGTCCCCGTGGCGACCGCGCGCTGCATGGCCCGGACGAACGCGGGGCGCGTGTCGGGGTACGCGGGCGAATCGACGATGTTGAACCCGCAGACGATTTCCGTGCCGCCATGGACCTCGGCCCAGGCCGCGGCGAGCGATATCAGGATCCCGTTGCGGAACGGTACGTACGTCGCGGGCGGACCGGACGCGAGCGGCGGGACTTTTCTATAGCGCGGCAGCGCGACCGTCCTATCCGTCAGGGCCGAACCGCCGATCTGGGTCAAATCGATTTTCAGGACCGTGTGCGGGACACCGAGCCGGCGGGCTGTCGCCCGGGCCATCCGGACCTCGACTTTATGCCGTTGGCCGTAGTCGAAGGTCAGGGCGCGGACGTCGTCCGCTTTGCTCCGGGCCCAGGTGAGAGCGGTCGTGGAATCGATCCCGCCCGAGAAGAGGACGATGCTCCGTGTCATGATCCGGTCCGCTCCCCGGCCCTCACCCGCAGGGGACGTCCTTGGCCTTGCGGTTGGCCTTGCAGAAATCCATCATGGCCGTGATCGCCCGCTGGCCCGCCTCGGCCGACCCGTCCTGCGCGGCGAAGGCCTCGACGAACGTCCGAAGGTCGGCCGCGGCCGGCCGCTTGCCGTAATCGTGCATGACGTTCACGATCCCGGCGTCCAGCCCGTATTCCATCGCCTTGGCCAGATAGGCCCGGCAGACGCCCGTCCGGCGGCCGGGGAGATCGCGGACGGCGTTGGTGATGCCCAGCGAGAAATGGACGCCCTTCATCGCCGGATCGGCCTTGAGGCGGCGGATGGTCTCGAAGGTGCGGTAGGTGTATCCGGGCGTATCGGGCGTCATGGGCATGTCGATGGCCAAGGGAAAGACGGTCGAATCGAAGAAGATGTCGCCCGGCCGGAAGCCGTAGCGGCCCGTGGCCGCTTCGAAGATGGACTTGGCCATGGCCGCGAGCTCGTCGATGCCGTAATAGGACCCTTCTGACCCGGTAGACTGGATGTCCACAAGGAGCCCGATGAACTTGAACGGATGGTCCTTTCGCAGCGGCAGCACGGCGTCCATGGTGTAGGTCTTGACCGAGTTCAGGAGCGGAAGCGCGATCCCGGCGGGAGCGCCTTCGTACCAGGCTTCGAGCCCCGCCTTCAGGACCTCGGAGACGCCGCTGTCCACGCAGACCGGGACGCCGTCTCCATGGCGCCGTATGAGGCGGACGTAGTCCCGGATCATCCGGGCCGTGAGCGCGGGGTCCTTCTCGCCGAAGGCGTCCACGTTCACTTCGAGGTAGTCCGCGCCGTGGCGGGCCTGGGAGGTGATGAGCGAAATGATGTAGTCGAGCGCCGCGCTCGGCCGGTCGAAGGCGCCCGGCCCCGCGGCCAGGAGCTCCTTCATCGCGGCCGCCGGCCGCGGAATGCTGGCGTGGATGTTCTCTCCGATCTGGATCAGGGGGTATTTCCGGGCGTGGTCTTTTTCGAAGAGATAGTTGAGGATCGACGACGTGTCGGCCAGGGCCGCGTCGCGCGGCGGATTGATGAGCCGGGCGAGCTTCTCGAGGCCGGCCGGGCCCTCGGACGCGGCGGCCTCGAAGATGAACTCGCCGACGCAGGTCCGCGTCCGGTCGTGGCCGCAGCGGCCGTCGGGGTCGGCGTCGCCGCAGGGCGGATTCGGCAGACCCTTGGCGCACTTGCCCAGCGTGCAGAGGCCGAAGTTCTCGGGGAGGAAACAGTCGCCGCATTCTTCGCATTCGTAGAGGAGCGTCTTGGCGGCCTTCTCCGCGGCAAAGAAGGCCATGTACAGGCCGCCCGCGCCTTGGCGCAGCTGCCGGCTCGAGCCGAAAATCCTTTTTGCGGCGGGATGCAATCCCCGGCCGGGCGTGAGGACCGTCCGGTGCATGGCGTCGAACGGCCGCTTGCCGGCCGGCGGCTTCGGCCGCGGCGGGAGGCGGCGCGCGCCGCTTTCATCGTAGAGATAGAATCCCGGCTTGCCGCCCGGGAGCGTCTTCACCCCGAAGTCCAGATTGTCCCGAAACCGCCGCCAATCGGCCCCGATCTCCCCGGCCCGGGCCAGGATCCGGACCAGCGTGTCGAAGTCGGGGAGCCCGCCGACGTCCACGCCCGCGGCCCCGAGGTCGCGGTACATGGCCACCTGCTGGGCGGTCCGCTCGACGTGGTCGGCGAACGATTCGCGCGTGACCTTGGCGAAGAGCGCTTTCGTGACGACGCAGCCGAAGAGCTTCCCCTCGTGCATCAGGCGCGGCGCGGGCGTCGCCGTGGTAAGGAGGTAGACGTTGCCGAAGACCGGAATGCGGAGGTTTTCCTCGCGCATGTATCGGAACAGCTCCTCGCTCTTGCGTCCGTCCCACCCGAGCTGGGTGATGAGCGCGCCGGCGCCGGCCCGGATCTTGCGGGCCATTTTGTAGTACTGCTGCCTCGTCGCGCCTTCGGTATACTTGAAGGGCGAGACCGCGGCGAGCGTGAAGAACTGCGGGGCGCGGCCGTAGGCGCCGGGCGGCACGCGCTGATAGGATTCGACGTTCAGCTCCTGGATGAGTTCAATGAGGCCGATGGAATCCACGTCGAAGATCCCCGTGCCGGACGCGGGCTTGTCGCCGGTGAGGGCGAGCACGGACTCGAGACCGAGCTTTGCCAGGCCGAGGAGGTAGGTCTTGAGGCCCTCAAGGTTGTGGTCCTTGGCCGTGACGTGGGGCACGACGTCGAGGTCGCTCCAGAGGTCCTGCGCCCGGAGGATGGAATAGATGTCGGCCGGGCTGAGCGAAGCCGTCCCGCTCGGGCTCTGGGGGATCGTGACGCCGGCCAGCCGGACGTCCGCGGGCAGCGAGCCGCCTTTTCCCTGATAGCCTTTCAGGAACCGCTCGAAATTCTTCAGGTCGTGGCCGGGACCGGGCACGAACTCGGCCAGGACGAGAAACGGACGGCTGCCGGCCGCGTCCGGAGTCGTGTTCAGCCAATTTTGCAATCTCATTTTTCCCGATTCTTTCGCGGGGATGAGAAGGTTATAGCGGTTTTCGGCCCTGTTTTCAAGCGGAAAGCGTGTTTTGCCTTGACATAAGCGCGGGGTGGCGCTACCATTTAGCGAACTTCAGGCCGATTTTTTTACGACACGCGACACGAAATGGAACGAACCGGAATGGAAACGCCAGGCGCTTCCGCCGCCGCCCGTCCCGCCGACGTGGGAGGCGCCGCCGTCTGCGACAACCAGGTTGGCAGCGCCAACCGAGTTGTCCGTGACGACCAGGCGGATTTTCCCTCGCTGCGCGACGCGGCGAAGTCCCGCCGCGGGTCCGGCGATCCCCTGAAGCTCATCGATTCCGGAAAGCTGTCCGTTCCCGAGCTCGAATGGCTCGGCGCGGCCGGCGCCGAGATCTTCACTTCCGACTGCGCCGGGCGGAACGCGCACGACCTCGCGCTCGTCTCGAACGCCGCCGGAAAAGGCGGCGCCCGTGTCGCCCATTTCCATCACGGCCCCTTCCTTACTAAGGAAGGGGAGTCGCCCGTGCCGTTCGCCGATCTGCTCGAGCTCGGCCGGAGCGGGCTCCTCCTCTACGCGTCCAACGTGAAAGCGGCCCGCGATTTCGCCGCGCTCGACGCGCTGTCGAATGCCTGCGCGAAGGGCGGAACGAGATTCGGATATTACCATCACGGCGCTCTCGTCGCCGCGCTCGAAGACCTCGCCCGGAGCGGCGCGTGGGTCCACATCGACGGCCGGAGCCTCGCCGCGGACGCCGACGTCGCGCTCCTTGCCGACTGCGCTCGGGCCGCGCGCGCGGCCGGAGCCGGCGTCGTTCTTCACGTGGACGCGCTCCTTGACCCCGCTTCCATCGCCGACCTCATCGAGGCCGGTTGCCATATTCTCTTTTTGACCCCGCCGAGCGACTACCGCTCGCCCTACCGGCCGCTCGAAGAGCGCGCCCGGCGGCTGCGGCTCGACCCCCGGGCTTCTTACCTCTTCCCGGCCTTCATGCTCTGAAATGTCAAGTTGTTTTACAGATCTATTCCTAGGGGGTCGATTCGCCTCTTCCCCCTACTAATTGTATCTTTTTAGGGAAAACCTATTGACATTTGGAAAAAAAGGGATATAAATAGAACAAGGAACGAGAACGAAATACCGAAATGGAACGTCCGGAATAAAATGTTGACCACGCTGGGAACCTACGAATTTCTCAGGCGAAGCCGAGAAACGCTGCGATGAAGATCGCGTTGCTTTACAGCTCGAAAGCAGGCATGGCTTCATCGCTGAGCCGCCGGTTGGCCGACGACAAGCGGGACGAGGAGGACGAACCTCCACCCGATTTCCTCGCCGAGTGCGATTCCGACGAAACGATCGAGGCGGTTCGAGCCGCGCTCGCCACTCGGCACGACGTCATCCCCATCGAATCCGACGATTTCGCGTTCGACCATCTGCGCGAAACGCAGCCGGACCTCGTCTTCAACCTTTCCGAGCGCCTGTTCGGCCCCAATCGCGAGTCCCACATCCCGTCGCTCTGCGAAGTCCTCGACCTGCCCCACACCGGATCCGATCCGCTGACGCTCGGCATCTGCCTCGACAAATCGCGGGCCAAGGAGATCCTCTCCTACCACAAGGTCCGCAATCCCGAATTCTGGATCGTCGAGCCCGGCGTCGAACCGCCCGCGGACATCAGTCTGCCGGCGATCGTCAAGCCTCTCTATGAAGGGTCGAGCAAGGGGATCAAGGACAGCTCGGTCGTCGACCGGCGCGAGGACCTCGTCGCCCGTGTCCGCGAAGTGACGACGCTCTACCGGCAGCCGGTCATCGTCGAACGGTTCCTCGACGGCCGCGAGTTCACGGTCGGCGTCCTGGGCAACGCCCCTCGCTACGAGGTCCTGCCGATCGTCGAGATCGACCATAGCCTCCTTCCGCCGGGCGCCCGGCCGATCTACTCCTACGAGGCCAAGTGGATCTGGGACACGCCCGACAATCCGCTCGAGATCTTCAAGTGCCCGGCCCCGATCCCGACGGCGCTCCGGACGAAGATCGAGAAGCTCGCGGCGGCGACCTGCCGGATCCTCCGGATCAAGGATTGGTGCCGCATCGACGTCCGACTCGACGGCGACGGCGAGCCGAACATCCTCGAAGTCAACCCTCTGCCGGGGATCCTGCCCAAGCCCGAAGACAATTCCTGCCTGCCCAAGGCGGCCCGGTCCGCGGGCTATTCCTACACCGACCTGATCCTCCGGGTCGCGGACGAAGCCGCGGCCCGTTACGGGATCGGCGGCCCGGCCGCCGTCAGGGCGACGCGGGGGCGCGCATGAGTCCGATGAAAGAGAAGAACGTTCTGGTCGGCATCGCTTACAACGCCTACGACCCGCTCACCGCCCGGAAGCAGGAGCGGGCCTCGGAGGAATCCGTTGAGCAGACGGCCAAGGAGGTCCTGGCGACCGTCACCGAGCTCGGCTACACGGCCTTCATCCTCCCCTTGCACAAGAGCTTCATGAGCTTCCTCAACCGGCTCAAGGACCTCAAAGCCGACGTCATCATCAACCTCTGCGAGGCCTTCGCCGGCTATCCCCAACTCGAAGCTAACGTGGCGGCGGCCTACGAACTGCTGGGCGTGGCCTTCACCGGGAACGATTCCCGGACGCTGGCCCTCTGCCTGAACAAGTTCAAGACCAAGGCCGTGCTCAAGTCGTGCGGCCTGCCGACCGCGCCGGCCAAGCTGGTCGACGCGCCGGACGCGAAGCTCGACTTCCCGTTCCCGGCGATCGTCAAGCCGAACACCGAAGACGCGAGCCTCGGGATCAGCCCCGAGTCCGTCGTCACCGACGCCGAAGGCCTGGCCAAACAGGTCCAGCGGATCCTCGACATCTATGAGCAGCCGGCCCTCGTCGAGGCCTACATCGAGGGCCGCGAGTTCAACGTGGCCGTGTTCGACGACGGCAAACCCGAGGCGCTCCCGGTCTCGGAGATCGATTTCTCGAAGATGCCCGAGGGGCAGACCCACATCCTGTGCTACGAGGCCAAGTGGCTGACCGACGACATCCTCTATACGTCCACGCCGCCGATCTGCCCGGCCCCGATCGAGGATGGGCTGAAGGCGAAGCTCCAGGAAGCGGCGGTCAAGGCCTTCCAGGCCGTCGGCTGCCGCGACTACGCCCGGATCGATTTCCGGATGGACAAGAAGGGCAAGCTCTACATCCTCGAGGTCAACCCCAATCCCGACATCAGCCTCAACGCCGGCTATGTCCGGGCCCTGGCCGCGGCCGGCATCGAGTACAAGACCTTCTGGCAGAAGCTGATCAACAAGACCCTGGCCCGGAAGGTGAAGACATGATCCGGCCGATGGCGAGGTCCGACAAGAGTGTCGTCATGGAGCTCATCGAGGCCACGGCCTTTTTCCGGCCGGAGGAAGTCCACGTCGCTGAGGAGCTGATCGACGTCTACCTCAACCACCCGGACCAGAAGGACTACGACCTCGTGGTCATCGAGAGCGACGAACACGAGGTCGCCGGCTACCTGACCTGGGGCGAGACCGCCATGACCGTCGGCACCTACGACCTCTACTGGATGGCCGTCTCGCCCCGCCACCAGGGCAAAGGCTACGGCCGGAGGCTCGTCGAATGGCTCGAGGGCCGGGTCAGGGAGATCGGGGGGCGGCTGATCATCATCGAAACCTCCTCGACGCCGAAATACGATCCGACCCGCCGGTTTTATTTGGGACTGAATTATCGAGAGATCGCCCGCATCCCGGACTATTACCAGGACGGAGATGACCGGGTCATTTATATCAAGCGAATGGTGTAAAGGAGTCAGGACGATGGACGAATGGCCGCAGATATTGAGGGGCAGCTTGAGAACGCCCGAGGAGATCGCCGCCCGTTTCGGCCTGGACGTTGACGAAGTTCGGAAGGTTGCCCGCGTTTTCAAGGTGCAGATCACGCCCTATTATGCGAACCTGATCAAGCACAAGGGGGATCCCATCTATCGCCAGATCGTGCCCGACAAGGCCGAGCTCAAGGGAAATTCGGGGGTGGCCGACCCGCTCCTCGAGGACCAGAATTCGCCGGTGCCGAGCATCGTCCACCGCTATCCGGACCGGCTGCTGTTCCTCGTCTCGCACAGCTGCGCCTCGTATTGCCGGTTCTGCACCCGCAAGCGGAAGGTCGGCGATCCGAGCAAGATCCACCCCCGCTACATCGAAGACGGGTTGGACTACATCCGCGCCCACACCGAGATCCGGGACGTCATCGTCTCGGGCGGCGACCCGCTGATGCTGAGCGACGACCGTCTCGAGCACATCCTCGGCTCGCTGCGGGCCATTCCCCATCTCGAGATCCTGCGCGTCGGTACCCGCGTGCCGTGCTTCCTGCCGCAGCGCGTGACGCCGAAGCTCGCGGCCATGCTCAAGAAGTTCCACCCGCTCTACGTCAACGTCCACTTCAACCACCCCGACGAGCTCACGCCCGAGGCGAACGCGGCCCTTGGCCTCCTGGCCGACGCCGGCATCCCGCTCGGCTGCCAGACCGTCCTGCTCAAGGGCGTCAACGACGACCCGCTGGTCATGCGGCGGCTCATGCAGAAGCTCCTCTACGCCCGCGTCCGGCCGTACTACATCTACCAGACGGACTTCGTCCAGGGCACGGACCATCTCCGGACCTCGGTCGAGAAGGGCATCGAAATCATGGACGCGCTCCGCGGCTGGACCTCGGGGCTCGCCGTCCCGTACTTCGTCATCGACGCGCCGGGCGGCGGCGGGAAGATCCCCGTCCTGCCGAAGTACATCCAGACGATGAACGATGACCAGGTCGTCATGCGGAATTTCCAGAACGAGATGTACGCCTATCCCCAGGTCCAGCCCGCCGCCAATGGGAACGGCAACGGGAAGAAGAAGTCCCGCAAGGAGAAACAGCCCTACGTCGACCCGTGCTTCGGCGTGACGAACGTCCCGCCGATCGGCTGAGGACCGCGAGTCATTGCGAGCGAGCGAAGCGAGCGCGGCAATCGCGTTCGGCCCACGCGGTCCCTTCGCAAGGCTCGGGATGACGGCTTTACTTTAGCCCCGCGAGATACGCCGCCAGTCCCGGCTTCTTGACAATCTCCAGCGCCTCGTCGGCGGAGGGGCCGCGCTTCTGGCGGATCGATTCCAGGATGCGGACGATCGAAAGCGGCACTTCGGCCGCCTGCCCGACGTCCTGCGCCCGCTCCTTCATGAAGGCGATGGAGTCGAAGAGGACTGCGTTCGCTTCGCCGTAGGAGATCGGCTTCCGGACGCCGTTCTGCCGGACCCATCCGGGCGCGGCTAGGATGTCGTTCACATGGAGCTGGATGAGGTAGGTCGCCCGGCCGATGAGCTTGAGGTTCGACGGGCTGACGTTGGTCATCGTGTTGCCGACGACCTTGCCGAGCTTGGCCATGACCGCCGTCGAGTGGGCGTTGAGCGCTATCTTCAAGGCGATCTGCGCATCGAGGCCGAAAGGATCGTTGTCGCCGGCGACTTCGAGCCGGACCACGACCCGCGGCGCTTTTGACGGCCCCAGGGCCGCGGCCGGATCGGGCGCGGCGACGGCGCCTTTGGCCGGCTTTTCCGCGATCACAATGAGCCCCAATCCCGCGCCGCTCCTCGCGGCCAGGTCGGCGAACCTGCGGAACGCGGAACTCGCGTCCCGGAGGCCACTGATTTCCCCGGGCAGGAGCGCGGCCACGCCGACGTCGCCCGCCCGGAGGCCGCGCTTCTTCGTATTGGGCTCGGCGAACGAGAAGTCGTAGAGGAGCGCCTGGGCGTCGCCCGCTTTCTCAAGGCTGGCCAAGGCCTTATCTTTAAGATAAGGATCTTCGATCTGCTCCTCGAACGGCTTTCGATAGATGTCGGCTCCCAGCCCCCGGAACGGCCGCCCGAGAAACGCCCGCCAGGCGGATTTCGCGTCCGGCGCCTCGGTCCAGACTTGGATCCAGCATTTCCGGGCCGGCTCCGCGACGGTGTCCAGCGGATAGAGCCGGAAGGTGGGACTCCGCTCCGTGCTGTCGATGAAAACGGTGATGAGACCCCGCTTGGCGAAATAGGTCGAAAATTTGTTCGCCGCATACGCCTGGGCCTCGAGGTTCGTTAAACGCGCGAGGGCCGGGACGTTATTCTTGATCTCCCGGAGGAGCGCCGGAAACCTCCGCAGGCGGGCCTCGATCCCCGTCTCCGCGGCGAATCCCAGCCGGGCCATGTCCTTCTTCCCGAGCGACCGGCGCAGCACGCGCTCCGCCGCCGTCTGGAGGGCGCTCGCGACGACGTACGTTTCGATCGTCGTGGCCTGCATCCGGGTCGAACCGGTGATGGCCTGCGGCCCGGTCGTCAGGTTGATCTTGGTGATGCCGTCCGCCTCGAGCACCCGGCGGCTCCGCTCGAACGGCATCAGCTTGTCGTTCGGGTTGTTGTAAATGAAATAGATCTTCTTGCGGCTCTCGCGCGGGTCGAACCCGGCCTCCGCCCGCCATTGCTCGAGCGCCCCGAGGACGGTCCCGATGACCGAGGACGTCTCGCCGCCCTCGGTGACGCCGATGACGAGGTCGCCCTTCTTTACGGCGCGGTCCTTGAGCTGGAGGCGGCCGATGAGCTGGAGGTCCTCGAAGCCCTCGAGCGAACTGATGAGCGCCCGGTCCGCGCCCGTCATTTCGCCGATGAGCCGGTCTCCGACGTCCCGGCCGATCGCGGGCTGGACCTTGGCCCAGAGGTCGGGCTCGGCCTGGACCTTCTTCCAGAACGGGCGCCAGAACGTGCTCTCCATCTGCTTCGCCAGGCGGCCGGTCGCCCCGCAGCCGTAGACGTAGATCTTCCGCTTGCCGAGGACGGCGGATTCGATCTCGGAAACGAGCTGATCCAGCAGACTCTTCTCTCCGGCGAGCGTTTCCAGCCGGGCGGCCACGTCCTCGTCCACGGCGACGAGCATCCGCAGGCCGGCCTCCGTGTCGGCGGCGATCCTCTCGCCGAGCGACCAGGTCTTGGGGTGGCGCTGCTCGGTGAGGAGGGTGTGGAGCTGGAACTGCGTCTTGTCGACGACGTAGTCGACGGATTCGGGGGAGGCCGTGATCCCGAGGAGCTGGAGGAGGCTCGCGTCGGACTGGCCCCCGGCGGCGGGAGCGAGGAGCGCGGCCAGGACGGCGGCTGCGGGGAGGAGGCGGACCGCTCCGCGGCGGCGCGCGCTACGAGCCGTACTGGTGGGTGTCATCGAGGATGTCTCCTTCGCGCCAGGCCCTCGCCCACTCCTCGATCGTGAAGATCGCCGGCGCGTCGGCGGCGGTCGAGCAGACGACGCGGGTCAGGCCGGCATTGAGGATCATCTTCTTGCAGATGAAACAGGGGAAGGCGTTGATGGCCGCCCCGCCCTCCATGGCCGTCCCGAAGATATACATGTCGCCGCCGAGGAGGCTCACGCCCGCCCGGGCGGCGTTGATGATCGCGTTCTGCTCGGCGTGGACGCTGCGGCAGAGCTCGTAGCGCTGGCCGTGGGGGATGCCGAGCCGGTCGCGCAGGCAGAACCCGTGCTCGACACTGTCCCGGGTCTTGCGCGGGGCCCCGACGTAGCCCGTGGAGATGATCTGATCGTCGCGGACGATGATCGCCCCGATCGAGCGGCGGAAGCAGGTGCTCCGGCGGGCGACCTCCCGGGCGATGCCCAGGTAGTACTCTTCCTTCGAAATGCGGGGCGTGGTCATAGGAGCTCCTCCAGTTTGCGGTGCAGGTCGTCCAGGGTCCCGTCGTTGATGAGGATTCGGTCGGCCAGGGCCATGCACCGGCCGAGCTGCTGAGCGTCCGGGTCCGAGCCGTTCTCCTCTTCTTCTTTGCGCAGGAAAGAGGCGAGGTCCGGGGCCGATTCGTTCCGGCCCCGCTTCGCTACGCGCTCGAACCGGAGCGCGAGCGGCGCGTCCAGGGCGATGAGGATAAAGCCCGGCTGCGTCCGCAGGAATTCGATCTCGAGCGGGTTGCGGATGCTGTCGATCACCGCCCGGTCGCGGATCCTGGTTACGATCCGCCGGGCGAGCACGTCGGGCCCGCCTTCGCGGCGGAGGGCGTTGCCCTTGCGGATGAGATTGTCGCGGCTCGGCTCGAGGCCCTCGGCCGCGAGGACGTCGCGGATGACGTCGGACAGCGAGTGGTATTCGTAGCCGCGGCTCACGAGGAAGGCCGCGGCCTCGCCTTTGCCGGTGCCGTTGGTCCCGGTCAGACCGATGAGGCAGGGACGGTCGGAGGCGGCCATGGGGATCACGCCGGGACGGGTTTGCCCGACTTGGCGGCCTTCTTGGTCCGCCGCTTTTCCTTGCGGGCGGTCCGCTCCTTCCCGAAAAAGAACGCGATCACGATGCCCAGGCTGTAGAGGGCCAGCATGGGCAGGGCTAGGATCGACTGGTTGATCGGATCCGGCGTGGGGGTGATGAAAGCGGCTATGATGAAGACCGCCAGGATCGCATACTTGAAGTTCTTGAGCATCCAGCGCGAGTTCACGAGCCCCATCCGGGAGAGGAAGAAGATCAGGGTCGGCAGCTCGAAGACGGCGCCTATGCCCAGGAGCAGCTTCACCATCAGGCTGAAATATTCCTCGACGGTAATGATGGCCTGGAAATCCTGGCCGATCTGGAGGAAGAACCGGCAGGCGTAGGGGAAGACGATGAAGTAGCCGAACAGGGCCCCGAGCATGAAGAACAGCGAGGTGAAGATGACGAACGGCCAGACGTACTTCTTCTCCTTCTTGTAGAGGCCGGGGGCCACGAAATACCAGACCTGGAGGAGGATGAGCGGGATGGCGACGAAGAGCGCGATCAGGAAGGCGACTTTCATGTACACCATGAACGGCGAGGTGAGCTTGAAGAAGGCGAGCTTGTTCTGCCCCTTGGGCAGGTATTGGGTGACGGGCTTGGTCAGAATGTTGAAGACATCGCTGGCCCAAATCGCGCCCGGGATCAGGCCGACGAACAGGGCGATCAGCGAATAGATCAGTCGCTTGCGCAGGTCCTCGAGGTGCTCGAGGAAGGTCATCTCGTCGGGAGATTTCTTGACCTTAGCCTTCTCCATGCGTCTTTCCATCCTTGGCGGGGTCCGGAGGGGCGTTCAGGTCCCGGGTGAGCTCCTTGATCTCGTTCGGGAGCTCGAGCGTCCCCGAGACCTCTTTCTTGATATCCGCGAAGTCGTTCTTGATGTCCTTGAATTCCTCGGCGTTGATCTGCTCCTCGAATTTGCCCTTGATCTCCTCGGTGGTCCGCTTGAATTCGCGCATGGCCTTGCCAAGGGAGCGGCCGACCTCCGGGAGCTTCTTGGGGCCGAAGACGATGAGGGCGATGACCAGAATCAGGATCAATTCCGGCATTCCGAGGCTTCCGAACATGCTTATGTCTTCTCCAAAATCGTTGAATCGACCCCCGAAATATACGCCCCGACCCCTAATTAGTCAAGACGACGAGATCCGGCGTTGGGGTCGGCCCAAGGCCCTCATAGCGGAGGGGGGCCCCGGAGCGAAAGCGATGGGGGGGAACCGACGGGACTGGTTCCCCCTGAGGGCCGGGGCCGACCCCAATGCCGGATCTGCTCCCCGTTCGTCTTTACTTTACCGCCCCCGTTTGGTAGAATCCTTCCTCTGTAACGCCATGAAAAAGAAGCTTTTCTTGGTCGCGGGCCTGCTCCTGGCGGCCGTCTTCTCGCGCCTCGGCGCCCGGAACGACCAGATCTGGGACGATTCCCTCGACAAGCTCGCGGCCATGGCCACCCTGGTCGAACAGAACTACTTCCAGCCCGTCGAAGCCGACAAGATGATGCAGGAGTCGATCAAGGGCATGCTCCAGATGCTCGATCCCCACTCCTATTTCCTCGATCCCGACGGCTTCTCCCGGATGTTCGAGGAGCAGAAGGGCAAATATTACGGCATCGGAACCCAGATCCAGAAGCAGGAAGACCGGCTCGTGGTGATCGCCCCGATCGAGGGCGGCCCCTCCTGGCGCCTGGGCGTCCAGTCGGGCGACATCATCTCCCACATCAACGGCGAGAGCACCAAACCGATCTCGTCCCAGGACGCCGTCGACAAGCTCCGCGGCCCGAAAGGCACGAAAGTCAATATCACCATCGCCCGCGAGGGTCTCGAAAAATCCCTCGAGCTCACGATCGTCCGGGAGGAGATCCCCCTCTACAGCGTCCCCTACGCCTTCCTCCTCGACGAGGGCGTCGGCTACATCTTCATCCGCAACTTCGCCGAGACGACGGGCGACGAATTCAAGGAAAAGATGGAGACCCTGACCAAGCAGGGCATGAAGAGCCTCATCCTCGACCTCCGCGGCGACCCCGGCGGGGCGCTCGTCCCGGCCATCGAGGTCTCGGACCAGTTCCTGCCCAAGGGCGACCTCATCGTCTCGGTCAAGGGCCGGAACCCGATCTACGGCCGCGAGTACCGCGCCCAGGCGAACAACGAATACGAGAAGCTGCCGGTCATCGTCCTCATCAACCAGGGCAGCGCCAGCGCCTCGGAGATCGTGGCTGGGGCGATCATGGACCACGACCGGGGCCTCGTCATCGGCGAGGACTCCTGGGGGAAGGGCCTCGTCCAGACGATGTTCCCCGTCGCCTCCAACATGGCCGTGGCCCTGACCATCGCCAAGTACTACACGCCGAGCGGACGGTGCATCCAGCGGGACTACAGCCGGCTCGACGATTACCTCCTGGACAAGGTCGCGGCCGACAAGCCGCGCGAAGTGAAGTTCACGTCCAAGGGCCGGAAGGTCCTGGGCGAGGGCGGCATCAAACCCGACTACGAGGTGAAATTCTCCATCAAGCCCTACACGGTCGATTTGCGCATCCAGGGCGCCTTTTTCTCGTATGCGCGCAAGTTCGTCGCCCACCAGACGCCCCTCTCCCAGCGGTTCGTGTTTCCCCAGGACGCCCAGGGCGGCGGCGCGGTGGCGGCGGGCAAGATCCAGCTCGGGAAGACGTTCGTCGCCGATGCGGCCGTCCTCGCCGATTTCCGGGACTACGTCCAGGCGAACAAGCTCGCCTATGACGCCAAGGCGTACAAAGAGGCCGAGGTCGAAATCAGGCACGAGCTCGAACGCGAGGTTTCGACGGCCGTCTGGGGCCTCGAGCCCGGCTGGCGGGCCTACGAGATCAGCGACAACGTGATCCTGAAGGCCATCCAGGCGATGCCGGAATCCGCCAAGTTCCTGAATTGAGGGGACCGGTGCGGAGGGATGTCGGAGGAAGTTTCTCCGAGGGGGCGCCGATGAGAATCGCACTCGCGTCCGACCATGCCGCCTACGACTTGAAGGCGGGCATCGCCCGCTATCTCGCCGCCCGCGCGATCCCGTTCGACGATCTCGGCTGCGGGCCGGGCGAGACCGTGGACTATCCCGAATACGCCGCCAAGGCGGCGGAGCGGGTCCAGTCCGGCGCCTGCGACCGGGCGATCCTCGGCTGTGGGACCGGGATCGGCATGGCTTTGGCCGCTAACAAGTTCAAGGGGCTCCGGGCGACGCCCTGCTGGAGCCCGTTCACCGCCGAGGTGTCCCGGAAGCACAACGATTCCAATTGCCTGTCCGTCGGCGGCCGGACCCTCGGCCTCGACGAGGCCCTGGAGATCGTCCGGGTCTGGCTCGAGACGCCGTTCGAGGGTGGGCGCCACGCCCGGCGGGTGGACGAGATCAAGGCGCTCGAAGAGCGCCATTTCAAGGCTTGACATAAGGGCCGCGTCCGGGCGCTTTCCGGCCCCGGTCCCGGAATATATAACAGGAGATCATCATCATGGCCTCATTCCCCGAAAAGATCCGGACCCTCTGCGACAAGGTGGAGCGCAACAACGTCTGGCGCCAGAAGGAATCCTTCAACCTCATCCCCTCCGAATCCACGCCCTCGCTCCTCGTCAAGATGTGCGAGATCTCGGACCCGGCCGGCCGCTACGCCGAGCACCGGACGATGAAGGGCGAGGAGGTCTATTTCTACCAGGGCATCGATTTCATCCGGGACGTCGAGGCCGAGGCCCAGCGCGAGCTCGGGGCCTATTTCGGCTGCACCGACGTCGAGCTCCGCCCTATCAGCGGCCAGATGGCCAACGAGGTCGTTTTCAAGGGCATGGTCAAGTTCCTCAACCGGGGCAAAGCCGAGGGGCAGGCGTCCCGGCGGATGCGGCTGGTCATGAACAACGACCTGAACAAGGGCGGCCATCTGAGCTCCCAGCCCATGGGCGCTCTGTTCAACTTCGTGGAAGAGGACCCGGCCACGGGGAAAGAAAACGTGGTCCACCTGCCCCTGCGCAAGGACAACCCCTACAAACCCGATCCGGCCGCCCTGCCCGACCTCCTCGAGCGGCACCGCCCCGAGCTCATCGTCTTCGGCAAGAGCATGTTCCTCTACCCCGAGCCCGTCGCGGCTGTGGCCGGGATCGTGAAGTCCTGGCCCCAGCGGCCGGTTTTGATGTACGACATGGCTCATGTCCTCGGGCTCTACGGCGCCTTCCAGGCGCCGCTCCAGGAAGGAGCGGACGTGGTCACGGGCAGCACCCACAAGACGTTCTTCGGCACCCAGCGCGGGGTCGTGGCCGGGAGCTTCCCGAAGGACAGCCCGCTTCGCCCGCTCTGGCTCGAGATCCGCTCGCGCGCCTTCCCGGGCTCGACGAGCAACCATCACCTGGGGACCCTGCTCGGACTCCTCATGGCGACCTACGAGATGAACGAGTTCAAGGCGGCGTTCCAGGCCCAGGTCAAGGCCAACGCCAAGGCGTTCGCCAAGGCCCTTCACGCGGCCGGCATCGTCGTCGAGGGCGACCCGGGCGACGGCTATACCGAGACGCACCAGGTCCTCATCCGGGTCAAGGCCCACGGCCCCGGCCAGGTCATCGCCCGGCGCCTCGAGGAGAACAACATCGTCGTCAACTACCAGGCTCTGCCCGACGACGCGACCTTCCTCGAGTCGAGCGGCATCCGGATCGGCGTCCAGGAAATGACCCGCTTCGGGATGAAGGAGAAGGATTTCGGCGAGCTGGCCGGCTACGTGGCCGACGTCGTCATCCGGAACAAGAACGTCAAGGGCGCGGTCAGGGCGTACCGGCAGAATTTCCTCGAGATGGGCTACTGCCTCCCGGCCAAAGACGCCGTTCCGCTCGCCGCTCGCGTCTTCAAAAGCGCGATCCCCGACCCGGCGTTCGCCGCCCGGTTCGTGGAGAAATTGCTGGGGATGCTCGGCTGAGGACAAGTCCCCGCGCGGCCGCGGGGGTCGGACAAAGAAGGACGCCATGAAAGTCTTGATCGTCGGCTCCGGCGGACGCGAACACGCGCTCGCCTGGAAGATCGCCCAGAGCCCGCGCGTGACGAAGGTCTTCTGCGCGCCGGGCAACGGCGGCACGCGCCTCGTGGCGGAGAACGTGCCCGTGGCCGACACGGACGTCGCCGGGCTCGCCGAATTCGCCGTCCGGGGCAAGATCGATCTGACGGTCGTCGGGCCCGAAGTGCCGCTGTCGCTCGGTCTGGCCGACGAGTTCGACAAGCGGAGTCTGGCCGTCTTCGGCCCTTCGCGCAAGGCGGCCGAGCTTGAGTCGAGCAAAATCTTCGCCAAGGAGTTCATGGCCCGCCGCCGGATCCCGACCGGCCGGTTCCGGGTCGCGGAATCGGCCGATCAGGCGCGCGCGATCCTCCGTTCGGGCGAATTCGGGTATCCGGTCGTGGTCAAGGCCGACGGCCTCGCCGCGGGCAAGGGCGTCATCATCTGCAAGACGCCGGAGGAGGCCGCCGCGGCGGTGAGCGCGATCATGGTCGAGCGGCGGTTCGGCGAGGCCGGCCGCCGCCTGCTCATCGAGGAATTCCTCCGGGGCCAGGAGGTCTCGTTCATCGTCATCGCCGACGGCGCTAAGGCGCTGCCCTTGGTGACGACGATGGACCACAAGACCGTCTTCGACGGCGACGAGGGCCCCAACACGGGCGGCATGGGTGCGATCTCGCCCTCGCCCTTCCTGACCGGGCCGATGTTCGAGGACGTCATGCGGACGATCATCCTGCCCGCGATCGCAGGCCTGCGCGAGGAAGACCGAACGTACAAGGGGGCGCTCTACGCCGGCCTGATGCTGACCGAGGCCGGCGGCCCGCAGGTGCTCGAATTCAACTGCCGCTTCGGCGACCCGGAGACCCAGCCCCAAATGCTCCGCCTCGAGAGCGACCTGGCCGAGATCCTGGTCGCGGCCGTGGGCGGGGACGTGCTGGCGAACGAGGTCCGCTGGAGCGACAGCCCGGCGGCCTGCGTCATCCTCACCTCGGGCGGATATCCCGGGACCTATGAAAAAGGAAAGGTCATCTCGGGCCTCGAGGACGTGGCCCGGACCCCCGGCGTGATGGTGTTTCACGCCGGGACGAAGTTCGAAAACGGACGCTGCCTGTCGAGCGGCGGCCGGGTGCTCGGCGTCTGCGCCTCGGAGCGGACGCTCCAAGAGACGATGGCCAAGATCTACGGCGCCGCCGGCTGGATCCGGTTCGACGGTGCGCATTACCGCCGGGACATCGGCACGGCCCGGATGGGCACGCTTGGTTAGGGCGCGCCGAAGGCTCGTCCCTTGACAAGGAGAAACAGTATGGATGTGGTGATTTTCATCGGAAGCGAATCCGATTCCGAAATCGCGCAGGACGCGATCGAGATCCTCAAGAAGTTCGAGGTCCCGTTCGCCCTCGAGATCACCTCCGCCCACCGTTCGCCCGAGCGGACGCTGCGGCTCGTCCGCCAGGCCGAAGCCGAGGGCGCCGAGATCTTCATCGCCGTAGCCGGCAAGGCCGCGCATCTCGCCGGCGTGGTGGCCTCGCACACCATCCGGCCGGTCATCGGCGTGCCCGTGGAGAGCGGCGGGCTCGGAGGCCTGGACGCGCTCCTCTCGACCGTCCAGATGCCCAGGGGCATTCCCGTCGCGACGATGGGCACGGGCAAGACGGGCGCGGCGAACGCCGCCCTGCTCGCCGTCGAGATCTTGGCGCTGAAAAAGCCCGCCCTCCGCGAGAAGCTCGCCGAACACAAGAAGACGATGGCCGCCCAGGTGGAGGCGGACTCCGAAAAGCTCAAGAAGACCCTCTGAGGGGCGATGGCATGAACCGCATCGCCGTCCTGCCACTCGAGATTTCGCAGAAGATCGCCGCTGGCGAGGTCATCGAGCGGCCGGTGTCCGTGGTCAAGGAGCTCGTCGAGAACTCGCTCGACGCGGGCGCCTCCGAAATCCGGGTGGACCTCCTGGCCGGGGGCAAGAAGCTTATCCGCGTCCAGGACGACGGGCAGGGCATGAGCCGGGCGGACGCCGAACTCTCGTTCGTCCGGCATTCGACGAGCAAGATCGCCGGCGAGGACGACCTCCTCGGGATCGCGACCCTCGGGTTCCGGGGCGAGGCCCTGCCGAGCATCTCCGCGGTTTCGCGGCTCACGCTCCGGACGTCGGAAGGCGGGGACGCGACCGCGGTCGAGATCGAGCGCGAAGGCGATGCGGTCCGGGCCGTCCGGGAGATCGCCCTGCCGCGCGGGACGGCGATCGAGGTCCGCGACCTGTTCTTCAACCTGCCGGCCCGGCTGAAGTTCCTCCGGAGCGATTCGTCCGAGCTCACCCTGATCGCCAAGTATATGACGAACGTCGCCCTGGCCTATCCGGGCCTGCGCCTGTGGCTCGCCCACGGCCCGCGGTCCGTCCTCGACTGCCCGCCCGTCGCCGGCCTCTGGGAGCGGATCTTCCAACTCTACGGCAAGGAGATCCTCGATCGGCAGATGGAGATCGATTACGGCGAAACCGCCGGCCGGCTCTTCGGCTTCGCCTCCCGGCCGCCGCACGGGCGCGCGGACCGGAGCCACCAATTCTTTTTCGTCAACAACCGGCCGGTGCGGGACAAGATCCTGGCCTCGGCCCTGAACCAAGCCTACCGCGGGCTCCTCGAAAAGGAGATGTCCCCCGAGGCGTTCCTGTTTCTGACCATTCCGTACGGCGAGGTGGACGTCAACGTCCATCCGGCCAAGTCCGAGGTCCGATTCCGCGATTCGTCCTCAGTCTTCCGTCTCGTCCTGCGGAGCGTCGAGCGGGCGCGCCGCGGGATCGGCGGCCTGAAGGAGATCGCCGCGGGGGCGGGCGCTCCGGAAGGCCCGGGGGCTCCGCCGGCCTTCGCCCCCGTCGAGTTTTCGCCCGCGTCGCAGATCGATCTGGGCGTCCCGCTCAAGATCGCCGAGCGGCCCGCCTCCTTCGTCCGGCTCGCGGGCGCGCCGGACTTCGGGCCGACCGAGACCGCGGGGGAGGGGCCCGGGCTTCGCGTGCTGGGCCAGTTCGCCGACGCCTACATCGTCGTCGAATCCGGGGACGGGCTGCTCGTCGTCGACCAGCACAACGCCCATGAGCGGATCTTGTTCGACAAGTATGCGGAAATCCGGGCCCGGAAGACGTGGCCGGTGGCGCTGAGCCTCGTCCCGCTCCTGTTCGACCTCTCGCCCTCGCAAGTCGTGCGGCTCGAGGCCGAGCAGGCGGGTCTCCAGGAATCGGGCTTCCGGGTGGAGCCCATGGGCGGCCGCAGCTATGCCCTCCGCGAGTATCCGGACATCTTCAAGCCGCAGGAGGCGCTATCGGTCGTAACCTCGCTTCTCGAAGAGGACCCGGAGGGGCTCGCGGAGCGGAGGAAAGACCGGCTGCTCGCGACCATGGCCTGCAAATCGGCCATCAAGGCCGGTCAATCCTTACCAAGGGAGAAGATGGAATTCCTGGTGCGGGAGCTGTTCCGCACGCTCAATCCCTCGCTCTGTCCCCACGGCCGGCCGATCGTGGTTAAGATCCCCCGGGGGCAGATCGAGAAGGGACTCGGGCGGCGCGCTTAAGCCGACCCCAGCGCCGCATCGGCGCGCGTCTTCCACTCAAATTGACTTCTCAGCTAGGCGTTTGTTAATATTATCAAGCTTTTAAACACGCGCAAGGGCCTTTCTCCCGCGTGTTTTCCATGCGTTCGCGGGGAGTGGCGCAGCCTGGTTAGCGCGCTTGCCTTGGGAGCAAGAGGTCGTCGGTTCAAATCCGACCTCCCCGATTGCCGTCCAAGGCTTTCGGTCCACGAAGCGCCTGTAGCTCAGGTGGATAGAGCACCTGCCTTCTAAGCAGGGGGTCGGGAGTTCGAATCTCTCCAGGCGCGTTTCCCCCTCCCTGCGCGGGCCCGGGTTTCCCCTGGCGATTCCTGTGTTGCTCAAAAGCTTCCCGTCATGAAACAATCGGGGCACCGCCGCGACAGAGGACCCCGCTCCTTCCGCTTCAGACCGTGAATTCCGTCAGCCAGAGATCGTGGAGGTTGCAGAAGCTCGTGACCCAGAGCGTCCCCTTGAATCCGTCGGGGAGCGCATAGGAGGACTCGGCCGCCTTATCGGTCGGGCCGAACGTTTTCTCGCCGATGAGCTTGCCGTCCGTCGTCAGGACGGTGTGTTTGACGATGTAGTGCTTCTCGCTCATGGAGTGTGGGGTCACGACCTTGATGTTTTTCCCCTCGAGCGTCGCTTTCGGCACGTGAGTGCCTTCCCTGCCCGCCCACCGGCCGGGCGCTTCCTTCGTATAGACGAGGCCGGGAGGGAACTTGTCTGCGGCCTGGGCCCGGCCGATGCCGCCCGCGACGGCGGCGCCGGCGACCACCAAAGAACCCTTCAGGAAATTTCTTCTGCCTTTCATAGGATGTTCTCCTTTGTTAGAAATGATATCGCCCTGCACGGGCCCGTGTCAACTCGGAGGGGAAGACCCCTTCCGACGGGCTGCACCGTACTATGCCCGGGGGCATAGTACGGTGCAGCCCCGCCTCCCCCTTCTCATGGTCCGATCGTCGAAAATGGCGTCCATTGCCGAATTTTGGCGAATCGGCTATTCTCTTTTTTTCATGACAAATTTTGGCAACTAGCCTTTAAGGGTGAGGCGGGAGGGGGAAAAATCACCCGGGATATCCCCCCCGTTGGTGATTGACCCCTAGAGGAGCCCGACGATAATGGAAGCCTGATGAAAGAAAAATCTTCATCCGAAACGGGAGGAGCAAGAGAAAATCGCGGTCTTGAAGCGTCTTTTGCAAATAGGGACAACTGTTGACAATAATTGTCAATTGAAATAAGGTAAAAGAAGGACAGCCATGGGTTCGACGATCGGCGAAATCCTGATCCGGGAGAAGATCCTCACCCAAGAACAACTCAAGTCCGCCCAGGACTTTCAGAAGAAACGCGACGTTTCTTTGGGGAGCGCCATCATCTCCCAAGGATTCCTGTCCGCTGAGGAGATGGCCCAGGGGCTGAGCCGCCAACTCGGATATCCCTACATCGATCTCGACCAGTTCGAGGTCTATCCCGACGTCATCAGCCTGATCCAGCCGGAGACCGCCAAGCGCGACCTGATCATGCCCATCCACCGCATCCGGTCTTTCTTGACCCTGGCGATGGTGGACCCCACCGACTTAGACATCGTCGAGGATATCCGCTTCCGGACGGGCCTCAGCATCCAGCCTGTCATCGCCTCCGAGATCGGGATCATGACCGCCATTCGGAAGTACTACGGCGGCTCGAGCGCCCTCCGGCCCAAGAAGTCCGCCGAGAACATCGCCCTGGCCGACGATTCGAAGGTCATGATCGTCGAGGAGGTCAAGGAGGGCGAGGCCGAGGAGGGCGAAAGCGCCATCATCGAGGACGAAGCGCCCATCATCACCCTCGTCAACAACATCCTCGTCGAGGCCATCAAGAAGGGGGTGAGCGACGTCCACTTCGAGCCCTACGAGCGGTCGTTCCGCGTCCGGTACCGGATCGACGGCATCCTCTACGAGAGCATGAACCTCCCGATGAAGTTCAAGGACCACGTGACGTCCCGCATCAAGATCATGGCCAACATGAACATCGCCGAGAAGCGCCTCCCCCAGGACGGCCGGATCAAGATGCGGGTCCGGCTCGACAAGAACGTCCGCAAGGAAGTCGATATGCGCGTCTCGGCCCTGCCCACGATCTTCGGCGAGAAAATCGTGGCCCGGATCCTCGACCGGGACATGCTCAAGATCGACCTCACCCAGCTCGGCTTCGAGCCCGAGACGCTCGAAGTATTCCGGAGGGCCATCTCCCGGCCGTGGGGCATCGTCCTGGTGACCGGCCCCACGGGGAGCGGCAAGACGAACACGCTGTACTCGGCCATCTCGACGCTCAATGCCATGGAAAGGAACATCATGACCGCCGAGGATCCGGTCGAGTTCTACATGCCCGGGATCAACCAGGTCAACATCCGGGACGAGATCCATCTCAATTTCGCTGTGGCCCTACGGGCCTTCCTCCGGCAGGACCCGGACGTCATGCTCGTCGGCGAAATCCGCGACCTCGAGACCGTGGACATGGCCATCAAGGCTGCCCTGACCGGCCACCTCGTATTTTCCACGGTCCACACCAACGATTCGGCGAGCACCGTCCACCGGCTGATGAACATGGAGGTCGAGCCGTTCCTCATCGCCGACTCGGTCATCCTGATCGTGGCCCAGCGGCTCGTCCGCCGGCTCTGCAAGAAGTGCGCCGTGCCCCAGAAAATGCCGGGGCAGGCGCTGCTCGACATCGGCTTCACGCCCGAGGAGGCCGAATCGACGACCGTCCTCCAAGCCCGGGGGTGCGACGCCTGCAACAACACCGGCTACAAGGGCCGGACGGCCCTGTTCGAGGTCCTGGAGATCACGGCCCCCATCCGCGAGCTCATCCTGGCCCGGGGCCAGGCCAAGGAGATCAAGCGGAAAAGCATCGAGCAGGGGATGATCTCCCTCCGCCGGAGCGGCCTGATCAAGATCCGGGCGGGCGTCACCAGCATCGAGGAAGTCCTCCGCGAAACGGTGAAGGACTAGGAGCGCCATCATGACCTGCACCATCCAGGACCTTTTGAAGACCGCGGTCGAGGCCGACGCCAGCGACCTGCACATCAGCACGTACATCCCGCCCCGGCTGCGGGTCTACGGCGAGCTCCGGACGATGGACCTGCCGCCCCTCAGCCCGACCGACACGAAACAGCTCATCTACAACATCCTGACCGACAAGCAGAAAAAACAGTTCGAGGAGAAGCTCGAGCTCGACTTCTCCTTCGGCATCAAGGAGCTCGGACGGTTCCGGGCCAATATCTTCATGCAGAAGGGGGCCGTGGCCGCCGCGATCCGGAGGTTCCTGCCGTCGATGTGGAGCTTCCAGAAGCTTGGCATCCCCCAGCGGATCGCCCAGCTCTGCTTCCTGCCCCGGGGCCTGATCCTCGTCACCGGGCCGACGGGCTGCGGCAAATCGACCACCCTGGCCTGCATGATCGACCACATCAACACCGAGCGCAGCGTCCACGTCGTGACGATCGAGGACCCGATCGAATACTACTTCACGTCCAAGCGGGCGCTCATCAACCAGCGCGAGCTTTACGCCGACACGCTCTCCTACAACAACGCCCTCCGCTCCGTCCTCCGCGAGGACCCGGACGTGGTGCTCGTCGGCGAGATGCGGGACCTCGAGACCGTCGAGGCGACGCTCCGCGTGGCCGAGACCGGCCACCTGACCTTCTCCACGCTCCACACGAACTCCGCCCCGGAGACGATCTCCCGGATCATCGACATCTTCCCGGCGCAGTACCAGGCCCAGGCCCGGATCGTGCTGTCCATGAGCCTGGAGGCTGTCCTGACCCAAGCCCTCCTCCCCCGGGCCGACGGCAAGGGCCGGGTGCTGGCCATGGAGATCCTCATCCCCAACGCCGCCATCCGGAACCTCATCCGCGAGAACAAGCTCCACCAGATCTATTCGGCGATGCAGCTCGGCCAGGAAAAATACGGCATGCAGACGTTCAACCAGTCCCTGGCCCACCTCTATTTTGGCAAGTCGATCACCCTGGAAACCGCGATGTCGGTCACCTCGTTTCCCGAGGAGCTGACGGACATCATCCAGAGGAAGGAAGCCTTTCGGCCGACGTCGTTCGCGGTCGGTCCGAAGTTACCGGTCAAATAATAAGGGGAGCCCCCATGGCCGTCTATGTTTGGAAAGGCAAGAATCGTTACGGCGATGTCGTTCGCGGCGAGCGGGTGGGCGACACCCCCGAGGATGTGGCCCGGGCCCTCAAGCGGGAGCAGATCACCGCTTCCTCCGTCACGCCCAAGCAGGGGGGGGTCCATCTCCCCTTCCTGAAGCGCCAGACCGTGAAGCTCAAGGAGCTGGCGATCTACAGCCGCCAGCTGTCCGTCCTGATCGACGCCCAACTGCCCATCATCCAGAGCCTGACCATCCTGGCCGAGCAGACCAACAATATGTATTTCAAGAAGGTCATCTCCAGCGTCCGCGAGGACGTCGAAGCGGGCTCGAGCCTGAACCAGGCCAAGCGGAAATTCCCCAAGATCTTCGACGACCTCTACTGCAACCTGATCGCCTCGGGCGAGCAGAGCGGCTCGCTCGACACCATGCTCCAGCGCCTGGCCGAGTACATCGAGCGGTCGGTCAAGCTCCGGGGCCAGGTCAAGCAGGCGATGATCTATCCCGTGGCCATCATGTCCTTCGCCTTCCTGGTCGCGATCTTCCTCCTCTGGAAAGTCATCCCGATCTTCTCCTCGATCTTCGCCGATCTCGGGGCCAAGCTGCCCGGCCTGACCCGGGGGGTCATCGGCCTCAGCCATTTCGTCACGAACTACATCCTCTTCATCTTTCTCGGGATCATCGTGGCCGTCATCCTCTTCCGCTATTACCGCAAGACGCCCCCGGGGCGGATGGTCACCGACCGGATCTCCCTCCGGCTGCCGCTCATGGGGAAGCTCCTCTCCAAGGTGGCCATCTCCCGCGTCGTCCGGACGCTGAGCACGCTCCTTTCGGGAGGCGTCTCGATGCTCGAGGCGCTCCGGATCACCTCCTCGACGGCCGGCAACGCCGTCATCGAGAAGAGCGTCTTCGACGCCCGGCAGCAGGTCACCGAAGGCAACAGCCTGACGGACTCCTTCCGGTCGACCGGGCGGTTCCCGTTCATGATGTGCCAGATGGTCAGCGTGGGCGAGGCCACGGGGACCCTCGATACGCTGCTCAACAAGCTCGCCGATTTCTACGACGACGAGGTCTCGGCCACGGTGGGCGCGCTGCTGTCCATGCTCGAGCCCATCATGATGATCTTCGTCGGCGGGATCGTCGGCACCCTCATCCTGTCGATGTACATGCCGATCTTCAGCCTGATGTCCCAGATCCAATGAGAATCGAGAAACGGAACATCCGGACGCTGATCACCGCCCGCTTGATCATCGTTACGACGCTGTCGGTGGCGGCCGTCGTCATCCAGCTGTCGACCGTTTCGTTTCTCCCCCTGGAATGGTTCTACATCCTGATCCTGGCCTCCTACGCCCTGACCTTTCTCTACCTGGTCCTCTACCGCTGGAACACGCACATTCGGTTCCAGGCGTTCCTCCAGATGATCTTCGACCTGCTCCTCATCTCGGCCCTGGTCTATGTCTCCGGCGGGCTGAGCGGGAACATGTATTTCCTCTTCATCTTCGCCATCTCCGAGGCGAGCCTCGTCCTCGGATCGCGGGCGGCCTACCTCACCGCCTCTCTGGCGGCCATCTTCTTCGGGGTCCTGGCCGACGGCATGTTCTACGGCATCATCCCCTATTTCAACGAGAGCCAGGCGCCGGACCTGTCCGCGGGTTTCGTCCTGTACACCATCTTCACTGCCTGGACGCTCTTTTTCGTCATGGCCTTCCTGGTCAACTACCTGGCCACGAGCCTGCGCAAAACCCGGGATGCCCTGGGCGCCGCCCGGCGCGAGCTCGAGATCAAGGAGCGGCTGGTCGCGGCCGGCCGGATGTCGGCCCTCATCGCCCACGAGATCCGGAACCCGCTGGCCGCGATCTCGGGCTCGGTCCAGGTCCTCAAGGGGGAGCTGGCCCTGTCCGAGGAGCAGAAGCGGCTGATGGACATCGTCATCGGCGAATCCCGGCGGGTATCGCAGACCATCGACCAGTTCCTCAACCTCGCCGCCCCCGGCCACGAAATCTTCATGACGTTCGACCTGGGCGAGGTCGCCCGCGAAACGGCGACCATGCTCCGGATGAGCAACGAGCTCGACGAGAGGGTCACCTTCCGGGTCCTGCCCGAAGGGGCGCGCGTCCCCTTCTACGGCAGCCCGAACCAGTTCAAACAGGTCTTCTGGAACCTCATCCGGAATGCCCTTAAGGCCATGCCGGACGGCGGGGCGCTGACCATCGAAATCGGCCGCGGGCCCAAAGGCGGGGTCGACATCCGCGTGGCCGACACGGGGAAGGGCATGAGCGCCGCCGAGCGGGACCGCATGTTCGAGCCGTTCTATTCGCGGTTCGAGGGCGGGCAGGGACTGGGGCTGGCCGTCGTGCGCCGGGTCGTGGACGACTACGGCGGCACGATCCGGGTCGCCTCCGAGCCGAACAAGGGCACGGCGATCGGGCTGACATTTCCCGCGGGCCCGGGGGACGCCCCCGGAAAGGATTGATCCGCCATGGATACGATACTGATCGTCGACGATGAGAAAAGCCTGCTGGAGCTCCTGACCGTCGTCTTCAAGAAAGAGGGCTGCCAAGTCAAGACGAACCCGGGCACGCCAAAGGTTTTCGAGCTGATCGACCAGGGCGACTACGACCTCCTGATCTGCGACATCAAGATGCCCCAGGTGGACGGCATGGACGTCCTGAAGCGGGCGAAGCTGCGGAACCCGCTCACTCCGGCGATCATGATCACCGCCTACGGCAGCGTCAAGCAGGCCGTGGACGCCCTGCGGATCGGGGCCCTCGACTACGTCGTGAAGCCGTTCGACATCGAGGAGCTGAAGATCCTCGTGGCCCGCGGGCTCGAGGGCCGCCGGCTCCGGGAGGAGAACATCCTCCTCAAGAAGACGCTCCGGGTCGAGGCGAGCTTCGAGAACATGATCGGCAAGAGCAAATCGATGCGCGAGATCTTCGGCCTCATAGAGAAGGTCGCTTCGACGGACTCGACCGTCCTCGTCACGGGCGAGAGCGGCACGGGCAAGGAGATGGCCGCCCGGGCCATCCACGCCCAGAGCCGCCGCCGCGAGGCGGCGTTCGTCTCCGTGAATTGCGCTGCCCTGCCCGAGAACCTCCTGGAGAGCGAGCTCTTCGGCCACGTCCGGGGCTCGTTCACCGGCGCCGTGGCCGACAAACGGGGCATGTTCGAGACCGCCCATCAGGGAACGATGCTCCTGGACGAGGTGGGCGAGATGTCGCCCTGGACCCAGGTGAAGCTCTTCCGCGTCCTCCAGGAGCGGACAGTCCGCCGGGTCGGGGGGACGGACGAGATCCCGGTCGACGTCCGGATCATCGCCGCGACCAACCAGGACCTGAAAAAGCGCATCGAGGAAGGCAAGTTCCGCGAGGAGCTCTTCTACCGCCTGAACGTGATTTCGTTTGAAATGCCGGCCCTGCGGAAGCGGGTGGAGGACATCCCGCTCCTCGTGTCCCATTTCCTGCAGAAGCACTGCGAGCGGATGGGGCGGAAGATGAAGCGGCTGACGCCCGAGGTCGTGGGCCTCCTCGAGGCCTACGCCTGGCCGGGGAACGTCCGGGAGCTCGAAAACGTGATCGAGCGGCTCGTGGCCGTCGAGGAGCGGGAAACGATCACGGCCGGCTGCCTTCCCGTCGAAATCGCGGGCTCGCGCCCGAAGGAGGACGGACCGGTCGCGTTGAAGGCGGGTTTCAAGCTCGAGGAGTACCTCGACCAGATCTCCCGCAAATATCTCCAGGAGGCGGGCCAGATGGCGGGCGGCAACATGCGAAAGATGGCCGAGCTGCTGGGCCTGAGCTACAGGTCCCTGAGATATTTGCTGCACAAGTACCAGATGAAGGCCTTCAAACGTCTCGAAGCCAAGGACGAACGGATCGGCAACGGAATTTCTTCGCAAAGATGACAATAATTGTTATGATAACCAAAAAATGTCATCAATTTTTGTCATTTCCAAGAAGTTAATTTTTGTAATTTGTTTATTATGAATAAAATATACTTATTTTCAAATTGGCACACTCTTTGCAATAATAATGCCTGCAATGCAAAAAACCCTTGATGGAAACGAAATCCAACCACAAGGGGAAAAAGGAGGTTTTCAAATGACTAAGACTAAGAAGGACAAAGGCTTCACCCTGATCGAGTTGCTCATCGTGGTCGCGATCATCGGGATCCTTGCGGCACTGCTCGTGCCCAACGCCATGACGGCGCTCCAGAAGGCCAAGGTCAGAAGCACGCAGAAGGACATCAGCACCATCGCCACGTGCCTCCTCGACTACACCACCGACAATTCTGTTCCGCCGGTGAGCATTGGCGCCATCACCACGGGCGGCGCCGTGCAAAAGGCTCTGTCCCCGATGTACATCAAGGTTCTCCCCGTGAACGATCAATGGGGGACCGCGTTCCAGGCCTGGACCGGCCTGAACGTAAACTCCAGCGTCTATGTCAGCGCCGGGGCGGCGTCGGACGATTTCCTGGTCGCCTCGTTAGGTCGAGACAAGGCCCCCGAAGCCTGGACCTACGACGCGACTGCCCCGGAAAAGGGGCTCTACACGATCTCGGTGACGGCCGATTTCGACAAAGACATCGTCAACTGGAACGGCTCGTTCATCCACGGCCCGAGCGCTGGCGGCGCCCCCCCCGCGAAATAGCGTAGTCCATGCCTCTCGGCGGGCGATACAGGCATCCCCTGTATCGCCCGTTTTTTTTAGCCGCATGAGCTGATGCCCGGGACCCCTCCGGATTTCGCTCCCGATTTCGGGTATAATGAGGGCGGTGAAACTCCGAACCGCCTTGCTCGTCCTGGTATACATCCTTCTCGTCCTCCTCCTGATCCCGTTTCTCCTCCTGTGCATGCTCGTCGGAACGCGCGCCCCGCTCGTGGCCATCGGGAAATGGGCCATGCGCCTGTCGCGCCGGATCCTCGGCATCCGGTTGGACGTCAGGGGCCTGGAGAATGTGGACCAGGGACGGCCCCTCATTTTCATGGCCAATCATCTGAGCTTCCTGGACGGCCCGCTCCTGTTCATACTCATTCCCCATTCGGTCCGGGTCATCATCAAAAAAGGGGTCGGCCGCATTCCCGTCGTCGGGCTGGGCATGCGCTTTGTCGGATTTCTGACCGTGGACCGGAAAGGCGGCCGCGAAGGGAAAGCCCGGATCGAGCTCGCGGCCCGGATGATGCGGGAGCGGAGCTATTCGTTTCTGATCTTTCCGGAAGGGACCCGGAGCCGCGACGGGCGGCTGGGCGAATTCCGGCGGGGAGGGTTTTTCCTCGCCCTGGAAAGCGGCGCGCCGATCGTGCCCGTCGCGATCCGCGGGACGTATGAGATGATGCCCCGCGGCCGCTGGTACGTGGGAAAAGGACGTGTCCGGGTCGACTTCCTGGCGCCGGTTCCTTCCGAGGGGACCGCCGTCGAAACGATGCCGGACCTCATGGAGAAGGTCCGCTCGGCCATCGCGGCCGGTCTGGAAAAGGGGGACGCATGAACCATCGCGAAATCGCCCGGGAATGGGGCGGACTGCTCGAGACGCTGTTTCAGGCCCAGGCGGGCGTTTTGGAGGCCGCCGTCGCGGCCTGCGTCGGGGCGCTGTCCTCCGGCCGCAAGATCCTGGCCTTCGGCAACGGCGGGAGCGCGGCCGAGGCCCAGCACTTCACGGCCGAGCTCGTCAATAGGTTCGGCCGCCCGCGGCCGGCCCTCCGGGCCGTGACCTTGTCGGCGGACACCTCGGTCCTGACTTCGATCGGAAACGACGTCTCGTTCGAGGCCGTTTTCAGCCGCCAAATCGAGGCGCTGGGCGACGCCGGCGACGTCGCCCTCGCGCTGTCCACGAGCGGGAAATCGCCGAACGTCCTCGCCGCGCTGAAGACCGCCCGGGAAAAGCGCCTGGTGACGATCGGGTTGACCGGCCGGGACGGCGCGGCCATGACTCCCTATTGCGATCATCTGCTCTCGGTCGCGTCGGCGGCGACGCCGCGCGTTCAAGAAATCCACCTCTTCCTGCTGCACCACCTCGTCGACGAGATCGAGCGGCGGATTTTCCCCTGAATTATTTCGAGCCGACGATCTCCTTGATCTTCTCCGGCCCGGCCACGCCGCTATTGAACAGATAGACCTGGGCGCTCGTCAGCAGCCGCTGGAAGAAGGACTTCTGCAGGGCCAGCCGCTCCTCTGTCCGGACGAGCAGGTGGGGGTTGAAGAAGGCCGCCGCCGGCCCGGCCGTGACGCCCCGGGTCATCCCCGGGCTTTCTCCCGTGGTGAAAATGCGGAGCGCTTCGTCCACGCCCAGCTCGACGACCGACGGCGAGATCGCGTCGTTGCGCAGGATAAAGATCCAGCGCAGCGGCGTCCGCTTGACGAAAGCCGCCGGCCCGCCGAGCCAGCTCGGATCGAGCATGGCGGCGGAATCCTTCGAGGTCTTGTAGCAGAACGGCGATCCCCGGTCGAGCCGGCAGTCGTCCTGCCGGAGGCACTCGGCGTTCGCGCAGTCTTCCTTGCGGGCGACGACGTTTTCGCACTTGCTCTGGTCGAAGAGCGAGGCGAGCTTCGGGAAGGACTCGACGGCGTTCGTGGGGATGAAGGCCTTGCGCTCGACGGCGTCGGCTAGGGCCGCGCTTCCCGACGACCGGACGAAGACGATGTCGTTCGAGTGGAACCGGAATTTCGGATCGCGGAGGAGATCGAAGAAGAGCTCGGTCTTCTTCGTTCCGGGCGGCCCGACGAGGATCAGGCCCTGTCCGCCGACGTCGGCCGACATGCCGCGCACGGTGGGCACGCCGAACAGCCGTTCGGACACATCGGCCACGAGTCCCAGGGCCAGGCTCCGGACCGGGCCGTAGGCGTCGCAATTAACGACGACGCCGGTCTTCGTGTCGGTGTTGTAAAACGCCCGCGGTTCGCGGCCAGGAATGCCGTCCACGGCGTAAAGGATGCCGTGGGGTTCGAGGTCGGAATCGAGCTGGGCCGGATACCAGTTCTCCATCCAGAAATCGTTCAGGTGGGCGACGTTCGTCCGGAGCTGGACGATCAGGCCGTTGATGTTGGCGTTCCATTCGAAGTAGTTCTCGGGCGTCAGGCGGGCCCGGACTTCCTCGACCAGGCCGTCGCGGACCTTGTCAGAGACGGCGGCCTCCACCGGGACGGCCTTCTTGACCCGGGTCACGGCGTTGTTCAGGACGACGCGCTTGCCTTTCCGGGCCGGCTTGAGATCTGCGAGCGCCCGGACGATGCGGTCCATGCCCTTCTCCAGGTTTTCCATGGACGTGGCGTAGGACAGGCGGATGTAGTCGTCGGCGCCGAAGGCGTCGCCCGGGACGATGGCCACCCGGGCCTCCTTCAGGAGGTAATAGGCCAGGCCGTAGGAGTTGCGGATGGGCGTCCCGTTGAATTCCAGGTCATAGGTGGCCCGGACGTTCGGGAAGAGGTAGAACGCGCCCTGCGGCTTGACGCAGGACAGGTGCGGCACGGCCTGGAGCTTCATCAGGCAGTAGTTGCGGCGGCGCTGGAACTCGGCCACCATCCGGGAAAGCTCGAACTGCGGCCCGGCGAGGGCCTCGATGGCCGCTTTCTGCGAGATCGAGGCCGGGTTCGAAGTCGTATGGCTCTGGATCTTGTCCATGCCGTTGATGACGTCGGCCGGCCCGGCGGCGTAGCCGATCCGCCAGCCCGTCATGGAGTGGGACTTCGACACGCCGTTGACGATGATGGTCTTCTTCCGGATGTCCTCGCCGAGCTGGGCGATGCTCACGTAGGGGAAGCTGTCGAAGACGAGCTTGTTGTAGATGTCGTCGGCGATGATGTAGATGTCCTCCTTGCGGAGGACGTCGGCCAGAGCCTCGAGCTGGGCGCGCGAATACGTCGCGCCCGTCGGGTTGGACGGCGAGTTGAGGAGCAGGGCCTTGGTCGCGGGGGAGATGTGGGCCTTGAGCTCCTCGGCGGTCAGGATGAACCCGTTCTCCTCCTTGGTCGGGACGATGACCGACTTGCCCTTGGCCAGGGTCACGAGGTGGGGGTACGTCACCCAGAATGGGGCGGGGATGATGACCTCCTCGCCCTCGTTGACCAGGGCCTGGACGAGGTGGAAGAGCGAGCTCTTGGCCCCCGTGGAGACGATGACCTCCTTCGGGCCGTAGGTCAGGCCGTAATCCTCCTTGAAGCGGGCGATGATCGCCTTCTTCAGCGCCGGCATGCCTCCGGACTCGGTGTATTTCGTGAAGTTCTCCTGGATGGCCTTGATCCCGGCGGCCTTGACGTTCTCCGGCGTGGGAAAATCCGGCTCGCCGAGGCTGAGATCCACGACGTCGATCCCCTCGGCCTTCATGGCCTTGGCCTTGGCCGCGACCTTGAAGGTCGGGGATTCGCCGATCTGATTGGCTTTTTCTGAGATCATGACGACCCTTTCTTCCGGGCGCCCGGCTTACTTTTCCGGCTTTGGATCGGACGACAGCTTGTCTTTGAGGAACTTCTTCAGGTCGGCGCCGGTCAGGGACTTCACGACGTCGGGGACTTGGGCCAGGATCTCGGCGATCTGGCCCGTGATCCGGGTCGTGCCGAGGCTCTTGTCGCCGCTGCCGATGACCACGATCTTGTCCACCTTGGACAGCGGCTCGGCCACGGCCTTCACCACGTCAGGAAGGACCTTCAGGTACATTTCGAGGATAGCGGCCTCGTTGTATTTCTCCCAGGCCGCGGCCTTCTTGGTCATGGCCTCGGCTTCGGCCAGGCCCTTGTCCTTGATCCGCCCGGCCTCGGCCTCGCCCTCGAGCTTAAGGGCGCCGGCCTTGCCGCGCGCTTCGGCCTGGATGCGGAATTCCTCGGCCTCGGCCTCGGCCTTGATCTGGTATTTGCGGGCGTCGGACGGCTTGAGGACATTGGCCTCGAGCTCCTTCTCCCGGCGCTGGATTTCGAGGTTCTCGATCTGGATGGCCTGTTCCTTCTCGATGATCTTGGCCTTGGCGTCTTCGCGCCGGATCTCCTGGCTCAGCTTGAACCGCTCGAGCTCGTAGGAGAAGTCGGCCTGGGCCTTCTTCTGGTTGACGAGGACCTGGGACTCGGACTTCTTGGCCTCGTTCTCCCAGCCGGCCTTGGCGATCAGGGCCTCGGCTTGGAGCCGGGCCACCTCCCCTTCCTTGCGGGCCTGGGACGACTTGATGATCGCATCTTTCTGGCTCTCGGCCTCGGCGATCGCGGCCTCGCGCTTGGCGGCGGAGATGAGCGGTTTGCTCAGGGCCTCGATGTAGCCCTGGGGGTCGCTGAATTCCTTCAGGGAGAAGGAGAGCAGGATGAGACCCATCTTGGAGAGGTCTTCCCGGGCGGATTCGGCGACCTTGGAGTTAAATTCATGGCGGCCGCGGTAGATCTCCTCGACGGTCATGGTCCCGATGACCTCGCGCATCTTGCCTTCCAGGACGTTCGTGGCCACGTCGCGGATGCCGTCCTTGCCGATCCCGAGGAACTGCTCGGCCGCGGTGCGGACCGCCGCGTCGGCGGAATCGACCTTCACCTGGGCCACGGCGTCGGCCAGGATGGGCACACCGCCGTGGGTCAGGACTTCGGGTGTGCGGATGGCCAGGGGAATGACTTCCATGGGCAGGATGTCGAAGGTCTCCATGAAGGGCATGACGAACGTCCCGCCGCCCAAACGGTAACGGTAGCCGACCTTTATCCGGGTCCCGTCGGGTCCGGTGATGGTCTTCTTGCGCCCAGAGATGATCAGGGCCTCGTTCGGCCCGACCTTCTTGTACTGTTTGGAGAGGACCAGGGACACGAGAACGAGGAAAATGGCGACCGCGCCGGCCAGAATCAGCCAGGATACCAGACTCATGGAAACCTCCTTGGATTATTGCCTGTCGAGAGGGCTCGAGAATTCATAACTTGCTCAAGTTTCCGCTGGAAATAGGCGACGGTCTTTTCCAATCCTTCGTCCAGTCCGACCTTCGGCTCCCAGCCCAGCCGGGAGGCGGCGAGGGCGATGTCGGGCCGGCGCCGCACGGGGTCGTCGAAGGGGAGCTCCTTGAAGACGATCTTCGACTTGGCGCCGGTCATCCGGATCACCTTCTCGGCGAGCTCGAGGATCGTGAATTCGCCCGGGTTGCCCAGGTTGACCGGTCCGATGAAGCCGTCGTTGTCCATCATCCGGACCAGCCCCTCGATGAGGTCCGTCACATAGCAGAACGACCGCGTCTGCCGGCCGTCTCCATAGACCGTCAGCGGCTCGCCCCGCAGGGCCTGGACGATGAGGTTGCTCACCACCCGGCCGTCCTCGATGGCCATCCGGGGGCCGTAGGTGTTGAAGATGCGGACGATGCGGATGTCGACCTTGTTCTGGCGGTGGTAGTCCATCATCAGCGTCTCGGCGACCCGCTTCCCTTCGTCGTAGCAGCTCCGGATGCCGATGGGGTTCACGTTGCCCCAGTAGGATTCCTTCTGGGGATGCATCTGGGCGTCGCCGTAGATTTCGGAGGTTGAGGCAAGCAGGATCCGGCTCCGGATCCGCTTGGCCAGTCCGAGCATGTTGATCGTCCCCATGACGTTCGTCTTGATGGTCTTGATCGCGTTCTGCTGGTAGTGGATGGGCGAGGCGGGGCAGGCCAGGTGGTAGATCCGGTCCACCTCGAGGAACAGGGGGTGAATCACGTCGTGGCGGATGAACTCGAAATAGGGATGGGAGAGGAACGGGCGGATGTTGTCCTTGGAACCGGAGAAGAAATTGTCGACGCAGACGACATCCGCTCCCGTCGCCAGGAGATGTTCGCAGAGATGGCTCCCCAGAAACCCGGCGCCGCCGGTGACGAGGACCCGTTTCATGCCGCGCCTCCTTCGCCCGCTATTTTTCGGGATAGCCGTAGGCCATGAAGAGCATGGACTTCTTTTTCAGGACGTCCTTCTGGATCTGGATGATCTCGGCGATGCCCTGGTCGGCCAGCCGCAGCAGCGAGCTGAGCTGGTTCCGGGAGAACGGCTCGCGCTCGGCCGTGGCCTGGATTTCGAGGAGCTGGCCCCGGTCGGTCTGGACGACGTTCATGTCGGTCTCGGCGGTCGAGTCTTCGGCGTAGTCGAGGTCGAGGACCGGTTCGCCCTTGACGATCCCGACCGACACCGCGGCCACGAGGTGGCGGAGGGGCATGGCGTCGATTTTCCGCTCGTCCATGAGCTTCTTGAGGGCCAGGGCCAGGGCCACGCAGGCGGCGTTGATCGCCGCGGTCCGCGTCCCGCCGTCCGCCTGGATGACGTCGCAGTCGAGGATGATCTGGCGCTCGCCGAGGACGCGGAGGTCGGTCACGCCCCGCAGGGCCCGGCCGATCAGGCGCTGGATCTCCTGGCTCCGGCCCGAGGGGCCTTGGATGCGCTCGCGGGCGGTCCGCTTCTCCGTGGATCGGGGGAGCATGGCGTATTCGGCCGTGATCCAGCCGGCGCCCGTGTTTTTCACGAACATCGGCACTTTTTCCTCGATCGTCGCCGCGGCCACGACCCTCGTCTTCCCGACCTCGATCAGGGCCGATCCGTCGGCGAAGTCGAGGAAGTCGGGAATGATTTTGACTGGGCGAAGGCCGTCAAGTTTTCGATCGTAGGATCGGTTCAAGATTGCACCTCTTCGGCCGGCCGCGTGTTCCATCGCTTATGGACCCAAAGCCATTGCTCCGGAGACCGCCGGATCTCGCGTTCGATCATCTTAGTGCATATCTGGGTGATTTTCAACACGTCCTCGTCCCGGCGGCCGAGCGGCGGGAACTCGAGGGGCGGGAGGATCCGGAGGCGATAGCGGCCGCCCGGCGCGGGGTCGACGAAGAGGGGGACAAGCGGCGCCCCCGTCTTGAGATGAAAGGCGGCCAGGCCGGGCGTCGTCGCCGCCGCCTTTCCGAAGAAATCGACGAAGACGGCCTGGCTCCGCAGAACGTTCTGGTCGATGAGGATGGCCACGATCTCGTTCCGGCCGAGGGCCCGGAGGATGGGCTTGCTCGCCCCGAACTTGTTGATGACCTCCGAGCCGAGGCGGGTCCGGAAGCGGAACAGGTCCTTCTCCAGGCGGGGGTTGTCGAGGGCCCGGGCGATGACCCGGACCGGCCCGACTTCCGAGACCACGGCGGTGGCGACCTCCCAGTTTCCGAAATGGGCGGTGAAGAGCAGGGCGCCCTTGCCCTTCGCCCGCGCGGCCTCGAGGTTCTCGCGTCCCTCGGTCGTGACCAGGCCCAGGACCTTGGCCCGGGAATAGCGGGTCAGTTTCAGGATGTCGGCCAGCACGCGGCCGAACCGGATGAACGATTCCCGGGCGACGGCCGCCAATTCCTCCGGCGTCCGCTCCCGGCCGAACGCGATCGCGAGGTTCGCGAGCGCGATCTGGCGGTGCCTCCGGTCGAGCCGGAAGGCGAGCCGGCCGAGGCCGCCGCCCGCGGCCAGGCAGAGTCGGCGGGGAAGGACGGCGAAGACCGTGGCGACGGTCTTGTAGACGGCGAAGCCGAGCGCGTCCGCGGACTTAGCCAAGGCGGGCCTCGTTTTTTGGCGGGAAGAGCCCCGCGATTTTTTCGAAGAAAGCCTCCGGCAGATCCAGGCCGATGCGGAGGACATAGACGGGGATGCCGCGGAAGAAAGCCGTCCGGTCCAGGAGTTTGACCGCGTCCTTCTCGGTCGTGACGAACGCCTTCACGCGTCGCGCCACGGCGTCCGCGGCGAGCTTCTCGAGGGCGGCGTCCGGGTACGGGAAATGGTCGGGAAACTCCGTTCGGATGACGGGGCCCAGTCTCAGTCCCCGCAGCAGGTCGAAAAAGCGGCCGGGTCGGGCGATCCCGCAAAAGGCGGAGAGGTCATCTCCCACGAGCGCGCCGGGCGGCAGGACCTCATCATCCCCGAGAAGGCTCAGGTCTTTCACCACGACCGCGTATTCGAAAACGTCAAGCGTCGGGAAGCGGGCCGCGAACGCGGACGCGTCCGCGCGGTGGCCCATCTTCAGCAGGAGAATCCCGGCCCGCCGGAGGGCCGGGAGCCCTTCCCGAAGCGGCGCGCGGGAGGCCGGATCGTGCAGGACGATGTCCAGGTCGCGCGCGAGCCCGATATGCTGAAATCCGTCGTCGAGGACGACGGCCCCGAATCCGGCTTCGGACGCGGCGAGGCAGGAGCGGGTGCGGTGCTTTCCGACATAGATGCCCGCCTTGGGGAACCGCCGGGCGATCAAGCAGGGCTCGTCCCCGGCTTCCTCCCAGCCGCCGAAGAGCCGGGTGCCGTCCGAGAGGACGCCGCCCGTTTTCTCCCAGCTCCCCTTGTAGCCGCGGGAAACCAGGGCGGGCCGGATGCCCCGGCGCTCGAGGAAGGCGAGAATCTCCATGACCAGCGGCGTTTTTTCCGATCCGCCCACGGTCAGATTCCCGACGCTGAGGACGGGCAGGGGCGCGCGGCGCACGCTCCGGATGTTCGCTTTCACCAAGGCGTATTTGGCCCGGCAGGCGGTCCGCGAAACGAGGGAATAGGCTCCCAGGAGGATGTTCATCTGTCTTGAAACTATACTATAAGGCGGGGGCTCGGGGAAGAGGCTCGCTCCCCCGGAGATCTTGACGCGCTGCGTACTTTCGGCTTTTTGGGCGGCGCGTATCTCGCCGCCCTTTCTTCCCTCCGCACCATTGATCTCGCCTTCCATCGGTTCCTCCCCTCGGTTGATTTAGGCTCGGGTCTTCACGCCGGCCTCCGGAGAGGCTACCCCAAAAAGCCGAAACGCAGCGGCGAGATCTCCTTCGGGTCGCTTCGCTCTCTTCCCCTTCGCCCGGGGGATTAATAGGTTCACGTCTTCCGTGCAGGAAGCGAGGAGGGGGCGGTTCGAAAACCGGTCTTCGGCCCGAGCGGGCATGGTTCCTCGCCGGAACGGCGAGGAGAGCGAGGGACGAAGAAGAGCGAATTCCCTCGCTGGGGGAATTCGCGTGTTTTCGCACCGCCCCCTCCTCGCTTCCCACCTTTGCATTCCCCCACGCGTTTCCTTATAATATCTGCGGCTGACGCTCTCGAACGGAGGACCATCATGAGACATTACGCGCGCTTGGCGTTATCGATTATTGCGGCCGGACTGGTGCTGACCGGCTGCCAGAAGAAGGCCCTGGTCAAGGGCGTCGAGCTCGAAGTCAAATTCAGCGCCGCCACACTCTCCGACAACCTCATCACCGACGTGGAATACAAGTGGAAGATGGGGTCCGATTTCCAGCCGCTCGGCCGTGACTACAGCATCTTCGTCCACTTCTGGCACAACTCGAATCTCATCCTCCAGGACGACTACATCCCCGACGTCACGACGTCCAAATGGGAGAAGGGCCAGGAATATACGGTCAAGCGCCGGATCTACATCCCCGCGTTCATCGACGAGTTCGATCCCCAGTTCAAGGGCGACGAGCCGCTCCGGCTGTCGGTCGGCTTTTACAATCCCTATGACCGAAGCGGCGGCTCCGAACGGGAAGTCCTCTCCAAGAAGCTGAAGGTCGTCCCCCCGCCGATCGGGACGCCCGAGGTGATCTATGAGAGCGGGTGGTACGACAAGGAGACGAACCCCGAATCGCCTCTCAAAGAGTGGCGCTGGACGGCCAAGGAAGCCAAGTGCGTGATCGACAACCCCCGCCGGGATGCGCTCCTCGTGATCAAGGGCGGCGTGAATTTGGATCTGGCGAAGGACCAGAAGATCATCTTCAAGATCAACGATACGGTCCTGGACGAATTCCAGGAACCGAGCGGGCTGTTCGAGAAATCTTATCAGATCAAGAAGGGCCAGTTGGGCGACAAGGACGAGTTCAACCTGACCGTCGGCGTGGACAAGGCCTGGGTCCCGGCCAAGACCGTGCCCAATTCCAAGGACACCCGGGAGCTCGGCCTCCAGATTTCGTTCATCTATTTCCGCTGAGGACGCGCCTCCGGCGCTACTTGATTCCCGCCGCGGCGGCTTTGTCTTTCGCGCCGAGCTCCAGGAATTTATCGAGCTCGTCCCTGGCCCTCGCCTGTTCGGCCCCGGCCGCCTGGAGCGTCTGGTAGGTTTCCGCGATCTGTTTCTGAATCAGGTCCTTGGTCTGCATGTTGCCGAAGGAATAGAACTGCTGCTGCAGGGATTTCAGCTTCAAGTCGAGGAGCTCAGTCCGCTCCTTGGATAGGGCGGCCTTGGCCTCGAGCTCGGCCTTCTTTTCGTCGAACCGCTTCTGGATTTCGGCCTGGTGGGCCGCTTCGAGCCGCTTCGCCTCGGCCGCTCCGGCCGCGCCGCCCTCAGCTTGCGTCCCGGCCGGGCCTTCGGCGGCGGCCCCCGCGGCGGGGACGGCGACCGCGGGCTTCTTCTTGGTCTTCGAGAGGTCCGCGTTCGTCACCACGACGCCCGGCTTCCCCTTGAGCGTTTCGCGCCGCTCCTTTTCCTTCTGGGCGGCTTCGACCAGGCTCTGGGCCGTTGCGGCCGAGGCCAGGATAAGCGGGAGCAAAATGGCGCATAAGGCTTTCTTCACGTTCGCGTCCCTTTTTTCATATTAAGCTTCGCCCTCCTTTCTGTCAATTCCGCTTCGGGACCGCCGTCCGGACCTTGAGGCGGTTCCCTTCCGAAGAGATTTCGACGGCGCCGTCGAGGTCGGTCCGGTAGACGGCTGCGCCGGCCTTCCGGTAGCGGTCCAAAATCTCCGCATGGGGCAGCCCGTAGCGGTTGCCGGCCCCGACCGAGACGACGACGATTTCGGGGGAGACCGCCTCGAGAAACGCCGCCGAGCTCGACCCGTTGCTCCCGTGGTGCGGGGATTTGAGGACGGAGCTCCGGAGGCCCGCTGCGCCTTGGGCCAGGATATCCCGTTCCGTATTGGCTCCGATATCGGCGGCCAGGAGGAGCGACGATTGCCCATACGCGATCCGAAGGGCGAGGGACCGGTCGTTGTCCGCGGGCGGGGCGGCGCCCGGTCCCGGCTCCGGCGGCGAGAGGGCTTCGATCCGGACATCTCCGACCTGCCGCGAGAATCCGCGGAACACTTGAACCTGGGGGACTCCGCGAAGAGCGGTCCGGAGCTTTTCGTAGGCCGCCTCCCCGGCCGGCCGAACGGCCTCCCAATATTCACCAATACGGAAGTCGGCGGCGACCGCCGGCAGGCCGTAGAGATGGTCGGAATGGCCGTGAGTCAGGACCAGGACGTCGATCTTCTTGATCCCCTTGCTCCAGAGGAACGGCGCGACGACGCTCTCGCCGACGTCGAACGAGCCCACGGGCAGTCCGCCGGCGTCGATCAGCATTTTCGTCCGGCCCGGAAACTCGACCAGGATGGAATCCCCTTGCCCGACGTCGATGAACGTGACTTTGAGGTCGCGCGAAACGGACGGGAACGGGTAGGTGATCAGGACCGCGAAACAGAGGACGAAGGCGGCCGCCCCCGCGAACCGCGCTTTGCGGAACGTCCGCGGGAGGAGGAGCAGGAGGAGGAAGACGAAGTATCCGGCGACGACGGGCGGGGGCGGCGTCGGGATCCGGTAGGACATGAACGCCCATCCGTCGAGGAGATGGGTCGAGCCCATGAAGACCCGCGTCAGGAACGCCAGAGCCGCGGCGAGCGGCCGGGCCGCGCCGGGAACGAGGAGGGCGGCCGGAAGATAGACATAGCCGGCGGCCATGATCAGGCCGATGAGGGGGATGCCGATGAAATTCAGAAGCAGCCCGGAGAAGATGACCCGGTTGAACGCCAGGGCGATGAGCGGCATGACCCCGGCCTGGGCCGAGACCGACATGGCGAACGTCTCGGCGATCTTCAACGGAAGCCGGGGGAGCGCGGCCGCGATCCGCGGGGTGAAGAGGATGATCGCCAGCGTGGCGGCGAACGTCAGCTGGAAGCCGAGGTCGAAGAGCTGGAACGGGTTGGCCGCAAGCAGGGCGAAGGCCGCGAGCCCGATGGCGTTGAGGAGATGGGCGTCCTTTTCCAGGAGCCGGGCGAAAAGGACCGCGAGGCTCATGATGACCGCCCGGAGGACCGAGGCCCGCCCCTCGACGAGCAGCGCGTAAAGGACGAGGAGGACGATCAGCAGGATGCCGGCGGCGCGCCGCGGGACGCGGAGGGCCCGGAAGATCCCGAAGAGGAGAAGGGAGATGATGCCGATGTGGGCCCCGGAGATGGCAAGCAGGTGGTAGAGTCCGGTCCGCTGCATGGCCGCCGTGGTCTCGGCCGTCAGGCGTCCTCGCCCGCCGAGGAGGAGCGTTTCGAGGATCGCTCCTTCGGGCGTCAGTCCCGATTCCGAATCGGCGGAGGCGAAATCGCGCTCGATCGTTCGCTGGAACGCGAGCCGCAGGCCGGAAACGGACGCGCGAAGCGAAGCGCGGGGAGCGGCCCCGATTCTTTCGATGAGGAGGGGGCTTTTGGTCGCGGCCAGCGCATGGAGGAGCTGGGTCTTGAGATACATGCGGCTGAACGGCTCGATGAAGTTCCGGTATTCCCGCACGGGGACGATTTGGGCCGCGATCTTCAGCCAGTCGCCCGCCTTGAAATCGAGGCTCGTTGGGAATGTGGCCGACCGGGGGACGGAGACGCGCAGGTTGCCCTCGATGCGCGCCGGGGCGCCGCGGGCGGAGACCGTATCCACGCGAAGGAAAAGGAAGTCCCGGTCGAGGCCCGGCGACGGCGTCTGGGTCAGGGTTCCCGTGAAGTCCGCGTAAGTCGTCTCGGCCAGGCGGTGGAGGGCGTTGCGCTCATAGCGGACGTCGGCCGCGGCGAACAGGGCCGCCCCGAGGAACACGGCCGCCGCCAGGACCGCGGCCAGCGCCGCAGCCTCTTTGCGGCGGACGTAGAACGCCCAGGCGGCGGCGAGCGAGGCCGCAAGCGCTGCGGCCGGCACCGCGGACGCGACGGCCGTGAGATCGGCGAGCCGGATGCCGAAGGCAAGGCAGGAAGCCAGGAAGAGGAGGGGGAACCGCAAAGGAGCCTTTCGGAGAGCTAAATGCCGCTTTTTTCCAGGCGGCTTTGCTGCTCGAGACAGTCGAGCAGGAGATGGCAGAGAATCTTCATCCCGATGCCGATACTCCGTTCATCGGGATTGAACGCGGGGCTGTAGAGCGCGGCTGCGGGCAGCCGGGGATTCCGGGCGCCGAGGAAGAAAAACAGGGCCGGGATCTTTTGGCCGTAGAGGGAGAAGTCGTCGGCCATCATCTGGGGCTTGATCGGGCTGACCTTCCGGTCGCCGAGCGCTTCGTTGAGCGAGGGCGTCATCAGGTCGAGGAGCTCGGGATGGTTGCTGACGGAGGGGAGGTCCTCGCTGAAGGAGAACGTATAGTCGCCGCCGAAGCCGTGGACGATGCCCTTGATCACGCTGTCCATCAGCCGGGCGATCTTCTTGCGGTTGGCGTCGCTCATCGTCCGGACGATGCCTTCGAAGTGGGCCCGGTCGGCGATGAGGTCGGCCTTGGTCCCGCCCTCGAGGCGGCCGATGGTCAGGACGGCCGGGTCGAGGGGATCGAGGTTGCGCGCGACGAGGGCCTGGAGGGCGGTCACGACCTGCGCGGCCAGGACGATGGCGTCCACGCCGTCCTGGGGCTGCGAGCCCTGGGCGCTCCGTCCCTTGATCGTGACGTCGAAGGAATCGGCGTTGGCCAGCATCTGACCGGGGATGGCCGACACCTGTCCGAGGGCCTCGGGCCAGATATGGAAGCCGAAGATCGCCCCGACGCGCGGATTTTCGAGCACGCCTTCCTTGATCATGAGCGCCGCCCCGCTCTCCTCGCCTTCGGGCGGCCCTTCACCGGCCGGCTGGAAGATGAATTTGATGTTGCCCTTGATCCGGTCCTTGAATTCGTTCAGCACGAACGCGGTCCCGAGGACGATCGCGGTATGGATGTCGTGGCCCGTGGCATGCATGATGCCTGGGTTGAGCGACTTGAACGGAACGTCGGCCAGTTCCTGGATGGGGACGGCGTCCATCTCGGCCCGGATGGCGACCGTGGCCCCCGGCTGGGCGCCCCGGAGCAGTCCGACGACACCGGTCTTGGCGACGCCCGTCTGGACTTCGAAGCCGAGCTTGGCCAAATTGGAGCTGATGATCTTCGCCGTCTCTGTCTCCCGGTAAGCGAGCTGGGGATTCATGTGGATGAAGCGCCGCACCCGGACCATTTCGGGGCGGATCTTCTCGATCTGGCGGTCGAGTTCGGCGGAGGTTTTTTTGTCGATGCCGGCCGCGTCGAGGGCCCAGCAACAGACAGAAAACAATACAAATAATGAGCGAAAAATTCTCTTCGAGGCCACGCCCCATCTTAAGATAGAACGGGGACAAAGTCAAATTAGGGGGCTTGGGGCAGCGGGCCGACGGCCCGCTGCCCCTCGCCTGATTGTTTTCGGTGAGGGAATCTGGTACCGTGTTCGCGAGGAGAATACGCATGAACACCGACGCCGTCAAAATGTACCGGGCCTTCTATAAATCGCCGATCGGGGACATCGAAGTCACCGCCACGGCAAAAGAGATCTGCTCCCTCGAATTCGTCAAGGGGAAAAGGACCGGGAAGGCGACCAAGCTGTCGCCCGCGCTCCGCGAGGCCCTCAAGCAGCTCGACGAATATTTCCGGGGCAAGCGGCGGATCTTTGAGCTCATGCTCCGTCTGGAGGGCTCCGAGTTCCAGCTCGACGTCTGGCAGGCCCTGCTCGACATCCCGTACGGCGCCACGGCGTCCTACCGCGACGTCGCCAAGGCCGTCGGCCGTCCCGAGGCGGTGCGGGCCGTGGGCGCGGCGAACGGGGCGAACCCGATCAGCCTCATCATCCCCTGCCATCGGATCATCGGGGCGGATGGTCGCCTCGTGGGCTACGGCGGCGGCCTGGACCGCAAGGAATGGCTGATCGAGCACGAATGGAAGCACGCCGGGCAGGCCGTGGCCGGCCCGAAGGCGAAGGCCGGGAAAGCCGCGAAGGTCCCAAAGGCTAAATAGAGACCCGCTCGCGGTATTCGCCGAATGCGTCCTTGAAGACGCGCGTGATCTCGCCCAGGGTGGCGAGGGATTTGACCGCTTCGACGAGCGGCGGCAGGAGGTTCGCCCCCCCGTCGACGGCCGTCCGCAGATCCCGCAGGGCCGCTTCGACCCGCCCTTTCGGACGCTTAGCCCGCAGGCGCCGCAGGCGTTCGGCCTGCTCCTTCTCCAGCCGCTTCGGCGCGGCGTGGATCTTGAACTTCAGCCGCTCGTCCGCCCCGGTGAACTCGTTTAATCCGACGATGATCCGCTGCTTCCTCTCGATTTGCTTCTGATAGGCGTACGCGCTCTCCTGGATCTCCCGCTGGATGTATCCCGATTCGATGGCCCGGAGCGTCCCGCCCATCTCCTCGATCTTCTTCAAATAAGCCTGGACCCCGGTTTCGATGTCGTTCGTCAGCTTTTCCACATAATAGGACCCCCCGAGAGGGTCGGCGGTCCAGGCCGCTCCGCTCTCGTGGGCGATGATCTGCTGGGTGCGGAGGGCGATCAGCACCGATTCCTCGGTCGGGAGGGCCAGGGCCTCGTCGCGCGAGTTGGTGTGGAGCGACTGCGTCCCGCCGAGCACGGCGGCCAGGGCCTGGATGGCCACGCGGACGACGTTGTTCTCGGGTTGCTGGGCGACGAGCGTCGCGCCGCTCGTCTGGGTGTGGAAACGGAGTTTCCAGGAGTTGGGGTTGCGGGCCCCGAAGCGGTCGCGGGCAATGCCCGCCCAGATGCGGCGCGCGGCCCGGAACTTGGCGACTTCCTCGAAAAGGTCGTTGTGGGCGGCGAAGAAAAACGACAGCCGCGGGGCGAAAGTGTCAAAATCGAGCCCGGCTGCGGTTAGGGTCTGGGCATAGGCGATGGCGTCGGCGAACGTGAAGGCCAGCTCTTGGACCGCCGTGGCCCCGGCTTCGCGGATGTGATAGCCGCTGATGCTCATCGTGTTCCACTTGGGAACGTGGGTCTGGCAGAACGCGACGAGGTCGGAGATGATCCGGAGCGAGGGCTGGGGCGGGAAGATGTAGGTTCCGCGGGCGACGTATTCCTTGAGGATGTCGTTCTGGACCGTGCCGGACAGCTCCTCCCAGCGGATCCCGCGCTTCTCGGCCAGGGCGAGGTACATCGCCAGGAGGACGACGGCCGAAGCGTTGATGGTCATCGAGACGCTGACCTTGTCGAGCGGAATGCGGTCGAAGAGGACGGCCATGTCCTCGAGGGAGTCGACGGCCACGCCGACCTTGCCGACCTCGCCCGCCGACAGGGCGTCGTCGGAGTCGAGGCCGAGCTGTGTCGGCAGGTCGAAGGCGACGCTCAGCCCGGTCTGGCCCTGGGCGAGGAGATAGCGGTAGCGAGCGTTGGATTCCCGGGCCGTGCCGAAGCCCGCGTACTGGCGCATCGTCCAGAGCCGGCTCCGGTACATCGAGGGATGGACGCCCCGGGTGAAGGGGAATTCCCCGGGTCGGCCGAGCGCGACGGCTGGATTAAATCCCGGCAGGTCCTCGGCGGCATAATAGTCCTTGATCGCGGGGGGCTCCCCCGTCTTCGGCTGGCCCATGGCGGTGCGCTCCTCGGACAACCGCCCCATCTTTCGAGGGATGGGACGTCGATCGGTCTTGTCGATGTCCCCGGCGTCAGGACATGAACTTCGCGAAAGGCCGGGTGCCCGCATAGACCGCGCGCGCCCCGAGCTCGTCCTCGATCTCGAGGAGCCGGTTGTACTTGGCCACGCGCTCGCTGCGGCACACGGAGCCGGTCTTGATCTGGCCCGTGCCCAGGGCGACGCAGAGGTCGGCGATGAACGTGTCCTCGGTCTCCCCGGACCGGTGGGAGATGACGGCCGAATAGCCCTGGGCGTGGGCATAATCCACGGCCTCGATCGTCTCGGTCAGGCTCCCGATCTGGTTGAGCTTGATCAGGATCGAATTGGCGATGCCCTCGGCGACGCCCTTCTTGAAGCGGGCGAGGTTCGTGACGAAGATGTCGTCGCCGACGAGCTGCTTCGTCCGGCCGAGCACCTCGGTCAGCGTCTTCCAGCCTTTCCAGTCGTCCTCGGCCAGGCCGTCCTCGATCGAGACGATCGGGTATTTCTTGATGAGATCGGCGTAGAACGCGACCATTTCGTCCGAGGTCCGGACGGCCCCGCCGGACTTCTTGAAGACATATTTCCCGTCCTCGTAGAATTCGGAGGCGGCGGTGTCCAGGGCGAGGAAGATCTCGCGGCCGGGCGTGTAGCCGGCCTTCTGGATGCCCTCGACGATGCATTCGAGCGCCTCCTCGTTGGACTTCAGGTTGGGCGCGAACCCGCCCTCGTCCCCGACGGACGTCGAATAGCCGCGCTTCTTGAGGATCTTCTTGAGGTTGTGGAAGACCTCGACCGCGGCCCGGAGCGCTTCGGCGAATGAGGGGCGCCCGGCCGGGGCGATCATGAATTCCTGGATGTCGACGTTGTTGTCGGCGTGCGAGCCGCCGTTGAGGATATTGATCAGGGGCACGGGGAGCGTGTAGACGTCCTGGGACCGCAAGGAGGCATAGAGGGGAAGCCCCGCCGCGCGCGCGGCGGCGTCGGCCGCGGCCATGCTGACGGAGAGGATGGCGTTGGCCCCGAGCTTCGATTTGGCCGGCGTCCCGTCGAGCTTCAACAGGAGCTCGTCGATGGCGGTCCGGTCCCGGGCGTCCAGGCCCTTCAACCGGGGGGCGATCGTCTCGTTGACGTGGCCGACCGCTTTCAGGACGCCCTTGCCCAGGTAGCGGGCGGGGTCGCCGTCGCGGAGCTCGAGGGCCTCATGCGTGCCGGTCGACGCCCCCGAGGGGACGTACGCTTTGCCCACCGCCCCGCCCTGGAGGACCACCTTGGCCGCGACGGTCGGATTGCCCCGGGAATCGAGGATCTCCCGGGCGCTGACATGTACGATGGATGCGTTTGTCATGGATGATTACGCTTTCGTCTGAGATTGTGCGCAATGCGTTCGCCGCCCGGCCGGGGGCGGGAGCCCGTCGGCTCCGGGCGACGATCGGAAAGGATCGGTCCGGCGACGGCTGTTATGCCTTGGAGCCCTTTTTGGGAAGGGTTTCCGAAGGCTGCTTCCCGAATTCTTCTTTTTTCTTGTCGATGAACTCCTTGACGGAGTCGATCCCCTCCTGGGCCTTTTCCCGGACGACGCGGATGCCCTTTTCGGCTTCCTTGGCGATCTTCTCGAAGCCTTCCTTGGCCTTTTCGCCCGTCTTGCCGACCTCTTCCTGGATCTTCTTGCGGGTTTCCTTGCCGCTCGCGGGGGCGAGAAGGATACCGGCCACGAATCCGGCTGCCGCGCCGATCAGGAAAGACACCGCGACTTCGAGGGCCGAGCCTCTGTTGTCACTGCACATTTTTCTTCTCCTTTTTTTTTTTCAAATACTGCATCACGAACCGGGCGACGGGCAAGGCCAGGGGGAGGATTTTGGATGAAGGGCTGAGGATTTTCGTCGTCAGGAGGAACGAAGCCTCGGAGAGGCCGACGGCCGCCTTCCTGGAGGCTTCGAGCGTCGAACCCAGGTCCTCGATGCGCTGCTTGACGAGGATATCGAGCTCGTTGAGGCTTTTGGCGAGTTCTCGGAACTCGACCAGGGTCTGCTCGCCTTCGGCCGCCGTCCGGCGGAGCTGGGCGAACAGCCGGACGAGATAGACGGCCACGACGACCCCGGCCAGGGTGAGGACCAGGAAGAGGATTTGGTTGAGTGTCATAGGCATAGCTCAATAACGATAATCGAAAAAACGGCGGTTGTCAATTTTCGGACGGCCTCAGGGGCACTGGATGACGCCCTGGGCCCAGAGGCAGGCCCCGCAGGCCGGGAACGCGTTGCCGAAGCAGTCCTCCTCTCCAGGTCTCCCGGAGCGTCGCGCGGTTGATGTTCCTTCAGGCAGATCCTTGACAAGCCATCTGGAATCGTATTAAAAGACGCCTGTTAGGGGTGGATTTCGGATCGCCCTCTGCTCCGCCGTCTTTCCGTTGAAATCTGAGGCTGCGATAAGAAAGATCGTTGCATCCGAACATGAGTTTGCAGATCACCTTTTATACGAAACCCAATTGCCCGCTTTGCGAGGAGGCGGAAGAGCTTCTCGAGGAGATGAGAGGTCAGTTTGACTTTTCCGTTTTGAAAATCGATATAACGAGAGACATAGACGCTTATGAAATATTCAAGCATCGAATTCCCGTCCTCAGGCTCGGAGACCTAGGGGATCTTTCGGGGAAAATCACCGAAAAAGAATTAAGGCAGAAAATCCGAGCCTTTTTAAAGACAAGCCCGCAAGACAATGCCGACGAGCAGGATCAGGGAAAATCTAATCGATAATCTTGCAGAAAGCGAAAAAGCGGATTCCTATAGATCGGTCGTCCGGGAGGGTTCACTCATAGTGAAATTCCGGTTCGACGACGATTTCAGATTTCACGGAATTAGCGATCAGGCTGTATTTCCTGGCCGCGGCCAAGGCTTTTTGGGACCGGGCGGAAACGGCCGCGAGGGATTCGTCCCCGAGACCGATCCGGATGACCGGCTTCAGCCGGAGGGCGGTGAAGATTTCCGTGCGGTCCAGTTCGATGAGCTTGGTCCCTTCCGCGCGGCATTCATACGACAGGAGCTTGAGCCGGAACCGTTCGCAAGCCCAAAGAAACATCATCATGATACAGGTGTTCGCGGCCGCCACAAAAGCGTCTTCGGGGGTGAAGACGTCGGGATGTCCTTGCGCGTCCGGCGGCGCCGAGAACGGCATTTCCGGGCCATTGCCCATTTGGAGATGTCCCCAATGCGCCCCCGTCCACCGGACGTCGGTGTGATAGACGGCGGTTCGGCTCATCGCTTCTCCTTTTGGGGGTGGCGTCGGGAAGACCCTAAAACCCTGTCCACTTCTTCCTCTAGAATTTCGACGACGGCCTCGACGGCCTTTCTCCCGGGTTCGTTCAATCGCCGGCGACCCTCGATTCCGGTGATGCCTTTGGCCGCCGCGATTTCGGTCACGACAAGGCTGGCCGCGGGTTTGGCCGAATACCGCTCTGTGGCCCGGGCCGCGCATTTCAATGCGCACCCGTCTACGGTGATGGTGGGATAAAAGCGGGCGAAGGTTCGCTCCCCTTGGCCTCCCGCGAGGAACAGAGGGAGACACAGAGTGACCGTATCCCCTCGTCGGGTCTCGTGCAACACTCGCAAGGCCGCCAGCCGCGAGACGGTTCCCTCGGCCATCTCTTCGCCCGAACAAGCGATGATGCCAGCCTTTTTTTCGGGAAGTTCAGGCATGGCGATCCTCCGTAGAATCCGCAGACGTCAAAGCGTCCACGAGCGGCGTCAACTCCTCCGCCAGGACGCGAGCGAGGGCTTGACCAGCGGGATTGAGTTCCGCGATTCCCTCGGGCTTCAACGTTTTGTGCCGGCGGAAAACCTCCTGCACCGCGACTTCTCGGGCGATCCGACCGCCGCTTTCGCGAACCATTTTCGCCGCGCAATTCAGCTTGCAGCCGTCGATCGCAATGGCCGGATGAGCCGCGACGATGTTTTTAGCTTCTTCGTCACCCATCACCAGTTTTGAGAGAGCAACCAGGCGAGTCTGTTCGGGGCGGAGATCCTCGACGAGATCATATCCGGCCTCCCGGGCCACCGTCCCGAAGGATTTGCCAATTCCGCTGCAGGGTACGATCACCACTTTTTTTGGGGGGCCGCTCATCGAGTCCGGACCTCTGCTTCGGCTTGGCCTTTCATGTGTTCAAAATAAGCGTCGGGCTTCATGAGTCGGGAGGCGAGATCGTCGTTTGCGGCGGCCTCGATCACCGCCAGCCATCCTTTTCCGTAAGGATCCTGGTTGATGACTTCGGGCCTCATTTCGAGGTCGGGGTTGATCTCGAGGATAGTCCCGGCTACGGGGGACGTCAGGCTCACATTCACTTTGATCGTCTCGATCATTCCGATCTCGTCGCCGATGGCCAGACGGGTTCCCTCGGGACGCAACAGGGCGAAGGTCAGATCTCCGCTATGCTGTTGGAGAAAGTCCGTGAGACCGATCCGCCAACGGCCCGAATTATCCGCAGCCTCCGGCTTAAGCCAGATCCCCTCCGGGCTGAAGATGCGGTCCGTCGGCACCCGAAACGTGAATTTGTCGACCGTCGTTTCAAGGAATTCCATCCGATACTCCTTTCGTCAAGGGACGAGGCGTCGACGCGAGGAAACCCTCGGTTCGATTATGGGCACTGGATGACGCCTTGGGCCCAGAGGCAGGCCCCGCAGGCCGGGAAGGCGTTGCCGTAGCAGTCTTCTTCGTTCGTTTCGACGAGCGTGCAGCCGCCGCAGATATGGCAAGGCGAAAAGTCGAAAGCGCGGAGCTTCTCCCGAAAGGCCTTGTATTCCTTCGAATTCCAGATCTTCGGGAGCGTACTGCGGCGGATATCACCGAGCGAATAGCTGCGAACCTTCCGCTCGTTGCCGTAGAGATAGGTTTTGTAAGGATGCAGTAGTCCCATGCAGGGGCTGACCTGTCCGTCCCAGCGGACGAACGTCGTCCGGTCCTGGATGAAGCGGCACTGCTGGGAGGGGACGTGGATCCTGTTTTCCATGAGCGACAGGTTCTGGAAGCCCTGGAGCAGGCTATAGAGGGCCTCGCGGGTGACGGGGCTGACATCGAAGCGGGGGAGACTCATCTCGATCTTGCCCGGAGCGGAGGTGAACGTATCGGTCGTCAGCGTCAGTTGGCAGAGCATCTCCTTTTCCATATCCGGGCTGTAGGGGAGGACGTTGCTGACCATGATTCGGTCGGCGCCGATCCTGCGCGCCAATTCATCGACGGCCTTGAGGTCGTCGATATTGCTTTTCATGACGACGTAGGCGATCCCAACATCGATCTTGCGGCGCCGCGCGCTTTTCTTCCGGAGGAGCTCCAGGCTTTTAACGACGCCCTGGAACCGGGCGCCTTTTCGGATCGATTCGAACCGGGATTCGTCCGCCCCGTCGAACGATACCCATAGCCTGTCCAGGCGGTTTTGGAGCAGGCCGTCGATCATGGGTTCATCGAGCAGGGTCCCGTTGGTCGTCATTTCGGCGCGGACTCCGAGAGACTTGACCTTTCCGATCATGGCCAGGATGTCCGGATGCGCCGTCGGCTCTCCGAATCCGCCGAACATCACCGACTCAAGATGGGGAAAGCGGCTGAGCTGGGATGCGAGCCGGTCGAAGGTCGTCATGGCCATATCGCCGAGGGGTTCATCCCAGGTGTTCCGGATGCAGGTCCGGCAGGCCAGGTTGCAGCGCGAGGTCGGCTCGATATAGATCCGGGCCAGGGTGTGGAGGCTCGGCCGAACCTCGACGAGACCCCGGTTCTCGACGATCTCGAACCGATCCTTGCCGGCCGCGCCGAGCTTCTTGAGAAGCGAGGATGGGAGATTCAAGTCGCCGTTCTTTCCGAGGCGAACTTGATGCACACGGGTTTTCCCCGCGGCGGGGGCCTGGTCGTACCGGATTTCCTCGCGTTCCCTCATCGGGTCGCCCTTGTCCGCTTGCTTTTTCCCATCCGTCTATCTTTCCGGCCGCCTTTCCTAGGCGGCCGTCTTTTCCCGGAAGTATCGTCGTTGGAAATAGAGGGCCACGTTCACCAGGCCGATCATGACCGGCACCTCGATCAGCGGGCCGATGACCGCGGCGAACGCCTCCCCGGAATTGATGCCGAAGACGGCCACGGCAACGGCGATGGCCAGTTCGAAGTTGTTGCTGGCGGCGGTGAAGGCCAGCGTCGCCGTTTTGGAGTAGTCCGCGCCGATCTTCCGGCCCATATAGAACGAGACGAGGAACATGATGACGAAGTAGAACATGAGCGGGACGGCGATCCGGAGGACGTCGAGCGGAATCTTGACGATATATTCCCCCTTGAGGGAGAACATCACCACGATCGTGAAGAGTAGCGCAATGAGAGTGATGGGGCTGATGCGGGGAATGAATTTCTGTTCGTACCAGTCCTTCCCCTTGAGCTTGAGCATCGTGAAGCGGGTGATCACCCCGGCGATGAACGGGATGCCGAGATAGATGAAGACGCTTTTGGCGATCTGCCCGATAGTGATGGCGACTGCCGTCCCCTTGATGCCAAAAACGGGCGGAAGGACGGTGATGAAAACGTAGGCGTAGACGGAGAAGAATAGGACCTGAAAGATCGAATTGAACGCGACCAGGCCGGCGGCGTACTCGGTGTCGCCCTTAGCCAGCTCGTTCCAGACGATGACCATGGCGATGCAGCGGGCCAGGCCGATCATAATCAGGCCATACATGTAATGGGGATAGCCGCGGAGGAAGATGACGGCCAGAGCGAACATCAGGATCGGGCCGATGATCCAGTTCTGGACGAGCGACAGCGTCAGGATCTTGACGTTCCGGAAAACGTCGCCCAGCTCTTCGTATTTCACCTTGGCCAGGGGCGGATACATCATCAGGATCAAGCCGATGGCGATGGGAATATTGGTGGTGCCGCTCTGGAATTTATTGATGAACCCGACCACGGCTGGGACGAAATAGCCCAGGCCGACCCCGACGGCCATGGCCGAGAAGATCCAGAGCGTCAAATAGCGGTCGAGAAATGATAGCTTCTTACCGGAGTGTTCAGTCAAGTCAGGTCTCCTCTCGTCCGGTGCTCAGAACGTTATCCTTGAATTAGAAAATAAATTCCGATCAGGATGATGATGATCCCGGCGGCTTTTTGAAGAATCCGGTTGGCCTTGTTCAGGCCTTTGGATTCGATCAATCGTTTGGCGGCGCCCATCGATGTTCCGGCGATCAAAATGAGCAGCGAATGTCCCAAAGCGTAGATGAACAGCAAGAAGCCGCCGTAAACGACGTTCCCTTTATTCGCGACGAAGGCCAGAAGCACGGCGAGGACCGGGACCGCGCATGGGGTGGAGACGACGCCGAACAGCAAACCTAGAAGAAAGGCTCCGAGCCCTCCTTTTCGGATTTTACCGAAAGATTTTGGCGCGGCGAAATTGAACTTGAAAGCCCCCAGCAAATAGACGCCCATGACCAGACAGACGCCGGCCACGGCATATTTCCAGAACCGGCCGACATTGCCGAACATCCGGCCCATGAGGGACGAAATCAAGCCCAGCGCGGTGAACGTCACGGCCAAGCCGAGGACGAAAAACAGAGAGAAAATGAACGTCTTTTTCAGGGACGCCGTTCCCCGCTTGCCTGCGACCAGCCCAATCATCAGCGGGACCATGGCTAAAACACACGGATTGGATGCGGTCATGACGCCGCCGAGAAAGACGGCGACAATCGCCAGCCCAGGGCTGTGCTGAATGAGCTGGGCGATATCGCCGAAAATGCGTTCCACGGCCCGCCTTCCCTACTTCACCCCGTGGTCCTTCAGAAATTTTACGATTTCGTCCTTGGGAAAAACCCCGACGTGCCGGAGGAGTTCGTTCTCGTGCTCGTCGACGAAGACCTGCGTCGGGATGAGCTGGATCTTGTAGTGTTCGCCGGGCGCCGGATTTTTCCAGACATCGTAGAACACAACGCGAACCTGGCCGGGATATTCGGCCGCGATCTCCTTCATGATCGGCTGCATCTGCCGGCAGGGAATGCAGTTCACGGAGCCGAGCTCAATGAATGTGATTTTGTATTTGGAAAAGTCCAGCTTGATCTCATCCGTGATGAGGATAGTCCCTTGGGCGGCCGTCCCTTGGGATGACGGAACAGTTGGGTCTGATCCCGCTCCGCAAAAAATATTGCATAACAGGACTGATGCCAAGAGGAACATGGAGGCTTTGCTTGCCAGATCGTTAGTTTTCACGTTTTGATCTCTTTCTTGTTCTTAGATGCCGCCGTGGGCTTCGCGGATCCATGTTTTAATTTCTTCGACGGATGGGATACGTCCGGCGCACTTGACCTTGCCGTCGATGACGAGCCCCGGGGTGGCCATGATATGGTAGGCGATAATCTTCTGGATGTCCGATATCTTTTCCACGTTCGCTGCGACGCCCATTTCATCGACGGCGCGACGCGTTTTCCGTTCGAGATCAACGCAGCGGGCGCAGCCGGGTCCCAAAACTTTGATGTCCATGTCCTTTCTCCTTCCGGGGTTTTAGGCGGGCCGACCGGAACTTTGGGCCGGTTTTCGACCTCGCATCCCTTTCGGCGCGCGCGTTCGGCGTCCCCTCGTCCTTCGGATGTCATCCTTCAAACAGATCTGAAGATTTTCCAGGTCCTTGAGGATCTCGGCCGATTCCCGCCTCTTTTCTTTTCCGAAAAGATCCAGCAAGGGACGGAGGGTGTCTCGTATGTTAGGCGGAATGCCGTAGATCATCCACTTTCCGTCGCGTTTGTCCTCGACCAGCCCGGCGTCGCGGAGAATCCGGAGCTGGTGGGATACCCGGGACTGGGACATCTTTAAGATGAAGGTCAATTCGCAGACGCAGAGATCTTTCCCCAGAAGAAGGAAAATGATCCTGAGGCGGGTCGGGTCCGAAAGCGTTTTGAAGAATTTCAGAATTTCTTTCATGATCGTTCCTATAATATGAACGTATTGTCATATATCGCTATTGTGTTTGTCAAGGCCTTGACATCGCTCACGCGTGGATATATGATGATTGCTTCATATGTAAGGAAGGGCGTTTATGAAAACGGGCGGCGCCGGCATCGTGGCCACGGGCATCATGATCGTCGGATTCGTTTTCAATCTGGTATTTTGAAGGAGGGCGCATGGCCAAGAAGAAGGTCTTGTTCTTGTGCACGGCCAACAGCGCCCGGTCGCAGATGGCCGAGGCGCTGGTCAACCATGATCTGGGCGAGCGGTTCCAGGCTTTCTCCGCCGGTACCGCCCCGGCCGCCGCACCGCACCTGGTTGCCTTGAAAGTGCTGGCTGAAATCGGGATCGACCATTCCCAAGCCCGGACCAAATCCATGGACGAGTTCGACGGCCGGACGTTCGATCACGTCATCACGCTTTGCGACGGCGCGAACGAGACCTGCCCGCTTTTCTTCGGCGGCGTCCGGCGGGCTCATCTGGGGTTCGAGGATCCGGCCGCGGTCTCCGGTTCGGACGAAGATGTCCTGGCTGCCTTCCGCCGCGTCCGGGACCGGATCCGGCAGGTCGTGGAAGATTATCTTAGCGAGGCCGAAGGGGCGAATACGGCCTAAGTCAACCGTCCTCCCGCCCTATTTCCAGAGCACTTTGCGCAGATTGACCAATCCGTATTCCCGCTCGATCCGGTCCAGGATGTCCGCGTACCGGTCCTCGGCCCGGTCGGCGACCGCCGTTTCCCATTCGGCGAGGAGGGGGGCCTCGACGAACTCGTGCCGTTTCTTCAGGATCGCCCGCACGCCCCGGATGGACAGCCAATGGGTGATGAGCAAGAGGGCCACCACGTAGAAAGCGATGTTCGGGCCGGGGAGGGGCATGAGGAGCCCGGTCAGCGGGACGAGCAGGGCTTCGCCGATGAGATAGAACACGCGTTTCGATCTCTGGCGCTGGAGGAAAAAGCTGAAACGGTGATGGATCTTGTGCTCGTCGGCGATCCCGGAATAGAGGATCCGGATCCCGGGCTCCTCGAGTTTCAGGGTCCGGGCGAAGGCCTGCTCCTGGCGCAGCATTCGCTGGGGGAGGACCATCAGCTTCTTCTTGGCCAGCTCCCAGGCCGCCTTGACCTTGGACCGGCCCGCCTCGAGCGGCTGGGGCGGTTCGGAGGAGAAGAACCGCATTTCGCGCCGGGCGTCCCTGACAAAAAAGAAGTTCAGCATCTTGGGGCTCTCGGACAAATCCCCGCTTTCGCGGAGGCATCAGGATATACGGATTCCCACGTCATGGGGTTTTCTCGAAGAGCTCGGGATGGACGAGACGGGCGAGCTCGAAGAGCGCGTCGTAGAGCCGCGGGCCGAACCGGCTGGCGGCGTTCTCGTCGAGGCGCACGATGCGGCCGGTCCTCACCGCCCGGATCTCGTTGAGGCCGCCCTGCGTTTCGAACCAGGTCCGGGCCTTCGCGAAATCGGCCTCGGTCCGCGCCAGGACGATGATGACGTCGGGGTCGTCCTGCAACAGCTGCTCCCGGCTGTACTCCAGCCAGTCCCGCTTCATGCGGCCGGCGATGTTGGCCCCACCGACCCGCTCGAGGAGGTCGTTGAGGTAGCTCTCTCCGCCGCAGGTCGAGAGGCCCAAGCCTTGGAGTTGGATGAACACCTTGGGCTTCCCTGCCGCCCCCCTGGCAAGGAGGCCGGCGAGCGTCCGGGCCTTGGCCTCAAGCGAGCGGATGAGGGCCCCGGCCGCCTCCTCCCGGAGCGTGACCCGGCCGATGAGGCCGATCGTCCGGGGGACGGATTCGAGCGTTCTCCCGATATCGAGGACGAAGACCTTCAATCCGAGGCCCCGGAGCCGGTCGACGGCGCTCCAGGGGTTTCCGCGGAAGGCGATGACGAGGTCGGGCCGGAGGGCCCGGATCTTTTCAAGGTCGGGGTCGAGGAGGCCGCCGACCTTCTCCCGCTCGAGGGCGGCCGGCGGATAATCGCAATAGCGGGTGACGCCCACGACCCGGTCCCCGAGGCCGAGGGCGAACAAGATCTCGGTGATGTTCGGGGCGAGCGAAACGATGCGCCGCGGCGTCTCCGCGGGCGCGAAGACCGTTCCCGCGTCGTCGCAGACAACTCGGTCTTGTCCGCCGGACGCGGCCAGGGCGAGGGCGAGGGCGAGGGCGATGAAGGGGCGGATGCGGGTCTCCTTGGCCCCCGATTATATAATCAACAGCGTCTTGGGGTCGAGTTTCAACGGGAGGAGCCCGACCGCCGGATGGCCGTGGTCCTTGACGACCTTGAGTTCAACGTGGTCACCCGTGGCGTGGAGGGTGATGAGGACGTCGATCGATGCGCAGAGAGGGGTCAGGACGACCGGGATTCCGGCCGCGTCGTAGAGGCCGGCCTCGGCCTCGGCCTCCTTGAGCGAGGCGCTGAACCAGACCTCGAGGCTGAGCTTCGCCGCGAACTCCTTGAATTTCGCCAGGTCCCCGCACGTCCCCTGAGTGAAATCGTATCCGTCGACGATGACGGATTGGGCGGCGAACTTGCCGAAGGTGACCATGGCCTCCACGCTCTTGAGGACCTGCTCGGTGCGTGCGCCCTCCTGCTTGAAGTTCATGATGACCCGGTTCTTGATGATCTCGTCATGGATGTCCACCGCCGCCCGGAGCCTCCGGTTTTTGGCGATCTCCTTGAAGATGTCCTCGTACCAGGTGATGATGTAGTCCACCCGGCTCGAATACGAGACGTGAATGACGGGTTTGCCCTGGAAGAGCTTGTCCGTGGCGATGTGGACCAGACAGGCCGTCTTCCCCACGCCCTTCGGCGAGGCGAGGACCCCGATGTTGCCCGGGCCCAGCCCGCCGTGGATGGATTTCTCGAAGACCCGCAGCGGGCTCCGCTTGATCAGCTCGGCTTTGACCATCGTTCGATCCTCCTCGGTTATTTCGCGCCGGCGTCGCGGTTCCGGCCCTGGTGCTCGGCGATGAGCGCCTCGGCGACCGCGGCCGGCACCCGCCCGTATTTCAGGAATTCCATCGTGAACTCGGCCTTGCCCTGGGTCAGGGACCGGAGCACCATCGAATATCCGAACATCTCGCTCAGCGGCACCTCGGCGTCCACCCGGGAGAAGCTGCCGTCCTCGACGGAGCTGACGATGATCCCCCGGCGCTGGTTGATGGTGCCGAAAATGTTGCCCGCGAACTCGGACGGCCCTTCGACCGAGACCTTCATGATCGGTTCGAGGATCTGGGGCTTGGCCTTGCGGTAGGCCTGACGGAAGGCGCCGATGGCCGCCGCCTGGAAGGCGTGGTCCGAGGAGTCGACGTCGTGGGAAGCGCCGTCGGACAGCCGGACCCTGACGCCGGTGATGGGGAACCCGATCAGATCGCCCTTCCGGACCGCCGCCCGGAAGCCCTTGTCGCAGGCGAGGATGAACTCCCGCGGGATGCGGCCGCCCTTGACCTCGTTCACGAATTCGTACGTCCCTTCGGCCAGGGGTTCGATCGTCCCGATGACCCGGCCGTACTGGCCGGCGCCGCCGGTCTGCTTCTTGTGGGTGTAGTCGAACTCGACCGCCTGGGAAATGGCCTCGCGGTAGGCGACCTGGGGCTTGCCCGTCTCGACCTCGGCGTCGTATTCGCGCTTCATCCGCTCGACGTAGACTTCGAGGTGGAGCTCGCCCATGCCCTGGATGATCGTCTCGTGCGACTCCGGATCCACGAACGTCCGGAAGGTCGGGTCCTCCTTGGTGAACCGGTTCAGGGCCTTGGCCATCCGGTCGAGGGCCTTATTATCCACGGGCCTGATGGCCAGGGAGATGACCGGCTCGGGGACGTAGATCGAGGTCATGGCCACGGCCAGGCCGGGGGCGGCGAACGTGTCGCCCGAGGCGCAGTCGATGCCGAAGAGGGCGACGATGTCGCCCGCGCCGGCGAAGGCGATGTCCTCCATGCTGTCGGCGTGCATCCGCACCAGGCGCCCGATCTTGACCTTCTGCCGGGAGCGGGTGTTCGTGATCTCATCGCCTTTTTTCAGGCTGCCCTGGTAGATGCGGATATAAGAGAGCTGGCCGTAGGGCCCGTCTTCCAGCTTGAAGGCCAGGAGGACGGCCGGGGCCGCGTCGTCGGCCGTGAGCTTGACCTCCGCGCCCTCGGTCTCGAGGCTGAGGGCGGTGTTCTCGACATCGGCCGGGCTGGGCAGGTAGCGGACGACGCCGTCGAGCAGGGGCTGGACGCCCTTGTTCTTGTAGGCCGACCCCAAGAAGACGGGCGTCAGCTTGCGGGCGATCGTCCCCTTCCGGAGGGCGGCGTGGATGAGGGCCTCGGTGGCGCGGTCCTCGAGGAGAGCCTCGGTCAGCTCGTCCGAGAACATCGAGGCCGCGTCGAGCAGCGCTTCGCGCCGGACCCGGGCCTCGTCGGCGAGCTCGGCCGGGATCTCTTCGACCCGGAGATTCTCTCCGTCCCGGCCGTCGAAGTAGATGGCCTTCTGAGTCACCAGATCGACCACGCCCCGGAACTTGTCCTCGAGGCCGATCGGGATCTGCATCAGCACGGCGTTGTGCCGGAGCTTGTCCTCGAGCTGGTCGCGGACCTTGAGGGGATTGGCCCCGATCCGGTCGCACTTGTTGATGAAGGCGATCCGGGGGACGTTGTAGCGCTTGAGCTGGCGGTCCACGGTGATGGTCTGCGACTGGACGCCGCCGACCGCGCAGAGGACGAGGACCGCCCCGTCGAGGACGCGCAGGGAGCGCTCGACCTCGATCGTGAAGTCCACGTGCCCTGGGGTATCGATGATGTTGATCGAGCAGCCTTCCCACTCGACATAGGTCGCGGCCGAAGTGATGGTGATGCCGCGCTCGCGCTCGAGCTCCATATGGTCCATGGTCGCCCCCACGCCGTCCTTGCCCTTGACCTCGTGGGTCCGGTGGATCTTCTTGCAATAGAAGAGGATCCGCTCGGTCAGCGTGGTCTTGCCGGAGTCGATGTGGGCGCTGATGCCGATATTCCGCATTTTAGCGTTGTTTGTGCTCATGGCGGTCTACACCTTTGCGATCATCCTCAAAAATCCTTGCCGGGAACCGATGATGGGGTGAGGGGCGTTGAGGCTCTATTCGATCAGGGGATCGGCAAGTGAGGTCGTATTATAGCCGAATCGGGGCCGAAATTCAAGGCGTGGGGGCATGGCGCGGCTCCCGCCCCAGTCGCTCTTGCGGCTCACCCACTTTGGGCGGGCCCCCGCCGCTTCGAGCGACCGGGGCTCGCGCCGCGCCGTTTCGATTAAAACATTCGGAGCGGACTACCGTTTTTGACCCCGTTAGATATAGACGCGGGAGGCTTGCTGTTTTCTCGCACAAGTGGCGTTCTTTTAGTCTTAGGTGTTCGAGATTGCCGTAGCTTCTTCAGGGGGGTGGAGCGAGGGACTGAAAATCCCTGCGTCGGCGGTTCAAATCCGTCCCTCGCTATTCACTTTTTTCCCGCGAGAGAATTTGATAAAGCAGGCTCAGGACTTCTTACTCAACAATTTTCTGAGAAATTTCAGGTCTTCTCGATCTTTCGCCCGGCCGGCTGCCTTCTTCATCCGGATCATATCCTCGAGCGACGGGAAAAAAACGGGTGCTTTTCCAATCCTGCCCGAGATCTTGTTTTACTAGTCGAATATCGCCCTATTTTCGTTTAGAAATTGAAGGAGCTGTTCCGTGGCCATGTTGTCGTAGCAAAATCCGCATCTCCCGGCTCTTTCGTTGCATGAGAATAAAGCGCTGTCGTGGAGTCAAAGCGCGCAAATAATTCAATTCGAATTCGATCTCGCGATCCTCATCAGATTTCTTGAGAAGGAGGATTCCCCGAGAGTTTTCCCCGCGATTCATGAAATTATTATACTACGCCTCCCGCCCCTCATCAAATTGACTTTTTCCCCTGTTCCCCCTATCATTTAGCCTGATTTAAGCCTATCCGTTCGCCTCCACGCAGGGTCACGGAAAAACGAGGATCGGTCGTACCATGAGCCAAGACCACGCCGAGTACAATTTCGCGGAGATCGAGGAAAAGTGGCAGAAGGTCTGGGCCGCGCAGAAGACGTTCGAAGTGCGCGAGGAACCCGGCCGGCCGAAGTTCTACTGCCTGGAGATGTACCCCTACCCCTCGGGCCGCATCCATATGGGCCATGTCCGCAACTATTCCATCGGCGACGTCATCGCCCGCTATCAGGCCATGCGGGGCCTCAACGTCCTCCACCCCATCGGCTGGGACGCCCTCGGGATGCCGGCCGAGAACGCGGCCATCAAGTTCGGCATCCATCCCCAGAAATGGACGCTCGACAACATCGCCCACATGAAGACCCAGCTCCGGAGGATGGGCTTCGCCTACGACTGGTCGCGGGAGGTCAATTCCTGCCGGCCGGACTACTACAAATGGAACCAGTGGATCTTCCTGAAAATGTTCGAACGCGGGCTGGCCTACCGCCGCGAAAGCTGGGTCAACTGGTGCCCCTCCTGCCGCACCGTCCTGGCCAACGAGCAGGCGGCCGGCGGCGCGTGCTGGCGCTGCTCGGACAGCGTCGAGCAGAAGAAGATGGAGCAATGGTTCCTCAAGATCACCGATTACGCCGAGGAGCTTCTGGCCGGCCACAGCCAGCTCGCGAAATGGCCCGAGCACGTCCTGACCATGCAGAAGAACTGGATCGGCCGGAGCGAAGGGGCCTATGTCGATTTCCCCGTGCCCGCGATCGGACGGTCCGTCCGGGTCTTCACCACCCGCATCGACACGATCTACGGGGCGACATTCCTCGTGCTCTCGCCCGAGCATCCCTGCAGTCCGGACCTCATCCGGGGCGGGCGCGAGGCCGAGCTCCGGGCCTGGATCGTCCGAACCGCGGCCGCCGCCCGCCTGAAGCGCGAAATCGGCGAGGCCGAGAAGGAAGGCGTGGACACCGGCGCCACTGCGATCAATCCCTTCACCGGCCGCCCGATCCCCATCTTTCTGGCCAACTATGTTCTCATGGAATACGGGACCGGGGCCATCATGGCCGTCCCGGCCCACGACGGCCGCGACAACGAATTCGCCCGCAAGTACGGCCTGCCCATTCTCGAGGTGATCGTCCCGAAGGAAGGCGCCGCCCCCGCACCCGCGTCGGGCGACAGCCCGGCGCTCTTCGAAGACCTCGGCGTCCTGGTCCATTCCGGTCCGTTCACCGGCCTGACCTCGGAAGAGGCCATGGACAAAATGGCCGCCCACGCGAAAGCCAACGGCTTCGGCGAGAAGGCGGTCACGTACAGGCTCCGCGACTGGGGCATCTCCCGCCAGCGCTACTGGGGCACGCCCATCCCCATGATCCACTGCCCGAAATGCGGGATCGTGCCGGTGCCGTACGAGGACCTGCCGGTGCGCATCCCCTATGAGGCCGAGTTCACCGGGGAGGCCGGTTCGCCGCTCGAAAAGATTCCGGCCTTCGTCAACGTCGCCTGCCCGAAATGCGGCGGCCCGGCGCGGCGCGAGACCGACACCATGGACACGTTCGTCGATTCGTCCTGGTATTTCTTCCGCTACACGTCGCCCGGGAACGACGCTCTGCCCTTCGCGCGCGACGCGGCCGACTACTGGCTGCCGGTCGACCTGTACATCGGCGGCGTCGAGCACGCCATCCTGCACCTCATCTACGCCCGCTTCTTCACCAAGCTCCTCCGCGACCTCGGACTGACCGGGCTCGACGAGCCGTTTCCGCACTACCTGGCCCAGGGCATGGTCACCAAGGACGGCTCGGCCATGTCCAAGTCGAAGGGCAACGCCGTCGACCCGGACGAGATGATCAAGTCCTACGGCGCGGACGCCCTGCGCCTCTTTATCCTCTTCGCCGCCCCGCCCGAGAAGGAGTTCGCCTGGAACGAGGACGGCATCGAAGGCAGCTACCGGTTCCTCGGCCGCGTCTGGCAGGCCGTCGAGGAGGAGTGGGGAACACCCGCCGGCCTGGTCGACTCGGTCGACTCGGTCGTCAAAGACGACCTGGTCGTCGCAGACGTCAAGGACTCCCTGGTCGACTCGGTTGTCAAGGACAACCTGGTCGTCGCAGACGTCGCAGATGTCGCAGAGAGCTTCGCCCGCCTCCAGAAGAAGATGCACCAGACCGTCCGGAAGGTCGGCGAGGACATCGGGAAGAGGTTCCACCTCAACACGGCCATCAGCTCGATCATGGAGCTTACGAACGCCCTCCGGCGGGAGCGGAACGCCCTCAAAATGTCCGCGGCGGGCCGGGCCCTGCTCCGGGAGACCCAGCGGAACCTGGTCCTCCTGCTCGCGCCGTTCACCCCCCACGTCTGCGAAGAGATGTGGAGCCGGATGGGGGAGACGGGGCTGGTCTGCCGAGCCCCCTGGCCGGCATTCGATCCCGCCCTCGCCCAGGAGGAGAAGGCGACGATCGTCGTCGAGATCAACGGCAAGATCCGGGACAAGTTCGAGGCCGCGCTCGACATCGCCGTGGACGAGATGAAGGCCCAGGCGCTGGCCTCGCCCCGCATCCAGGCCCTCATCGGGGGGAAGGCAGTCCGCAAAGTGGTCTGCATCAAAAACAAGATCGTGAACATCGTCATGGTGCAAGAGGAGGCGCGATGAGATCGGCGAAATACTTCGGGTTCGTCCTCGCGGTCCTCGCCCTCGCCGCCTGCGGCTATCGGCTGCGCGGGACGGGCAACCTCCGGGACGTCCTCCCGGCCTACGTCAAGAAGATCGCTATCCCCATGTTCAAGAACCTGACGACGCGCTTCGATCTCGACAAGAACCTCACCGCGGGGGTCATCGACGAGTTCGTGGCCCGCGGCAAGGTCGAAATCACGACCGTGGCTTTGGCCGACGCCGTCCTCACGGGCGAGATCACGGCCTTCACCGCCTCCCCCACGGCTTTCACGCCCGGGAAGGGAACGGCCGACCGCTATACGATCACGGTCGTGACCAAGATCGAGCTCAAGGATTCCAAGTCCCAGGCGATCATCTACGCCAACCCTTCGTTCCCCTATACGGAAGACTATGAGGTCCCGCAGGGGAAGGATTTCGATTCCGTGCAGACCGAGGCGATCAAGAAGATCGCCGTCAAGTTCGCCCGGCAACTGGTCATCACGATCCTCGAGGGCTTCTAGGCGTGCGCAGCCTCTTGCTCGGCCGCGAGATCCGGGAGGAGAGCCTGCCCGCCGGGTTCCTCCTCTTCGGGGAGGACGGCTCCCTGGCCCGCGAGTTCCTGCGCGAGCTCCGCGTCGCCCTCTCGCCTCCCGACTCTCCCGGCGTCACCCTCGAGCGGTTCGACCTTGACGAAACCCCGTGGCGGGACATCCTCGACGTCGCCCGGACGATGCCATTTATCTTTTCTCCCTGGCGGCTCCTCGTCGTCGAGATCGACAGCGCAGAGCACGAAGACCTGACCAAGGTCGAGGCCCGGATGCTCGGCGAATACTTCGCCGCGCCGACGGACCGGACCCTCGTGATCGTCATTGCCGCGGGCAAGGTCCGCAAGACCTCGGCTCTCTATAAGACCTTCTCCGCCCTGCCGGGATCCGCCGTCCTCATCAAGGAGACGGAGGCCCTCACGGGCAAGAATCTCGGCGCATGGCTGGACGAAAGACTGGCCGTCCTCGGAAAACGGGCCGGCACGGACGTGGTAAAGCGTCTCCTCGAATCCGCGGGCGGCGACCGGGCGGGACTGGCGAACGAGATCGAGAAGCTGGCGACTTATGTCGGGGACAAGAAGGCGATCGATATGGCCGACGTCGAGGCCGTCACGGTCGGCGCCAAGGAATTCAAGTTCTGGGCGCTTTCGAACGCGTTGGAGAAGGGCGATCTAGCAACAGCGCTCGAAGTGATCGCCGCAGATTTCGCTGAAGGGGCGGAAGCCCCGATGGTGCTGGGTTCCGTCGCCGCGGTCCTGAAAAACCTGCTCCTGGCCAAAGCGTTGCTCCGCGAGAACCAGGACCGGAGGGAGATCTTCAAGATCGCCAAGCCCACGATCCACCAAAATTACAATTTTTTCCAGGAGACATTCCGTGAATTCTTCGCCGCGGTCGACAGCCTGTCGTCCCGCGACCTCAGCCAGCTGATCGCGGAGCTGCGAAGCGCCGATTTGAAGATCAAGACGACGGACGTCTCCGGACGGATTCTCATCGAATCCTTCGTCGCGGAATACTGCCGACTGCGAAAAGCGGGGGGGATTATTTCGCCGGGGCGGGGGCGATCTGTTCGATCTGGCGGCTGAGCCGGGACTTGGCGCGCGACCCCTTGTTCCTGTGGATCGTGCCCTTCTTGACGGTCCGGTCTATGGACGAAAACACCTCGGGGAGCAGCTTCTTGGCGCCGTCCTTGTCCTTGGCCTCGATGATTTCCTTCAGCTTCTTGACCTGGGAGCGGAGGGCGGACTTGTTCTTCTTGTTGATCGCGTTTCTGCGCACGCTGCGGTGTTCCTGCCGGATCGCGGATTGATGATGAGCCATAAATATTCTCCTCTAGCGCCGTGATATGATAGATTATCGCGCCCGCAAAGTCAAACGAAGCAGGAGTGGCGCGGCTTTAGCCCCAATCGCTCTCGCGGCTCACCCCCAAACCGTGGGCCCCCGCCGCTTCGAGCGACCGGGGCACCGCCGCGCCGTCCTTGAAATATTTTGGGAAAAATAGGTTTATTATGAAAATCGTGTTGCAGCGCGTTAAAAAGGCGTCCGTGGAGACAGGCGGCCGGACCGTCGGGGAGATCGGGCGCGGGATTTGCCTCCTGATCGGAATCGAGAAAGGCGACACGCCGGCCGACGCCGAGGCGCTAGCCCGGAAAGCCCTCGAGCTGCGGATCTTTCCGGATTCCGAAGGGAAAATGAACCTGTCGCTGGCCGACGTCGCGGGGGGTGTCCTGGCCGTGTCCCAGTTCACCTTGGCCGCTTCGGTCAAGAAAGGGCGCCGGCCGAGTTTCGACACGGCCGAGGCCCCGGACCGCGCGGCCGAGCTGTTTGAGGACTTCGTTCGCCGTCTCACCGAAGCGGGCGCCCGGGTCGCGACCGGCGTCTTCCAGGCCCATATGGACGTCCACATCCTGAACGACGGCCCGGTGACGTTCATCCTCGATTCGCGGGCCTAACTGAATTTGAACTCGCAGAGCTTGTCGAGCGCGTCCGTCGCCGCTTGTTTCACGTAGACGTTCTTGTCCTTCGCCAACCGGAGGAGAAGCGCACGCGCTTCTTCCCCCCCGATCCGGCCCAGGGCCAGGGCGGCCCAGCGCCGCACTTCGACGTTCGGGTCCTCGATGACGCCCTTGATGGCGTCCACCGCCGCCGCGTCCTTGCGAAGGCAGAGGATGCGGAGGATGGAGCTCTTGACGTACCAGGGCGGCCGCTTGAGGCGCTCGTAGAGCTTTCCGCAGGGGCAGTCGTCGCGGTGCGCGAGCTCGCGGACCGCGGCGTCCCGGGTGTCTTCGCTGGGGTCGGAGAGGAGCTCGAAGAGGACGGCGCAGGCCCAGGCGGAATCGAGCCGCCCGATGCTCCGGAGCATCTTCATTTTCTTGTCGCGGCCCTGGAGAATGTTCAGCTTGCGCAGGACGGCCTGGGCGACGGCTTCGACGTCGGGCGCGGGCCCCTCGGCGGGCGCGAGGCCCTTGATGAGATCCATCGCCTGCTCGTCGAGCGCCGCGGCGTTGTCCCGCGAAGAGCGCCGTAAGAATTTGACCACGCGCGTCAAACCATCTCGAGGATATGCCCCATCTTCTCTTTCTTCGTCTTCAGGTATTGGAAGTTGGCCGTGTTGGGCGGGACTTCGATCGCCACCCGTTCGACGATCTCGAGGCCGTAGCCCGTGAGGCCGATGAACTTCCGGGGATTGTTGGTCAGGAGCCGGATCTTCTTGATCCCGAGCGAGACGAGGATCTGCGCCCCGATCCCGTAGTCCCGCTGGTCGGGCTTGAAGCCGAGCCGGAGGTTGGCCTCGACCGTGTCGACGCCCTGCTCCTGGATGGCGTAGGCCCGGATCTTGTTCGTCAGGCCGATGCCCCGTCCCTCGTGGTTTTGGATGTAAAGGACCACCCCCGTCCCCGCCTGCTCGACTATCTCGAGCGCCCGGTGGAGCTGTTCGCCGCAGTCGCAGCGGCACGACCCGAACGTGTCGCCGGTCAGGCATTGGGAGTGGGCCCGGACGAGGGTCGGCTCGTCCCCGCGGATCTCCCCCTTGATCAGGGCGACATGCTCCTCGTGGTGGATGACGTCCTCGAAGATCGCGATCCGGAAATGGCCGAAGCGCGTCGGGAGGTCGGCCTCCTCGATCTTTCGGACGAAGCACTCGTTGTGCATCCGGTATTTGATCAGCTCTTCGATGGTCAGGATCGGAATGCCGTGCTCCCGGCCGATCTTCTCGAGCTCGGGCATGCGGGCCATGGTCCCATCCTCGTTCATGATCTCGCAGATCACGCCCGCGGCCTCGAGGCCCGCGAGGCGCGCCAGGTCCACGGCCGCCTCGGTCTGGCCCGCCCGGGCGAGCACGCCGCCCTCCTTGGCCTGCAGGGGAAAGATGTGGCCCGGCCGGGCGAGGTCCGCGGGACTTGTCTTGGGGTCGATGGCGGCGAGGACCGTCCGGGCCCGGTCATAAGCGGAAATGCCGGTCGAGATCCCGTCCTTGGCATCGATCGAGACCGTGAACGCGGTCTGGAACCGGGCCGTGTTGTCGGAGACCATGAGCGGGAGCTGGAGCTCTTCGAGGCGCTTGCCGGTGAGCGGCAGGCAGATGAGCCCCCGCCCGTATTTGGCCATGAAATTGATGATCTCGGGGGTCGTCTTCTCGGCGGCGACCATGAAGTCGCCCTCGTTTTCGCGGTCCTCATCGTCGACGATGATGATCAGCTGTCCGTTCCGGACGGCCCGGATCGCGTCTTCCGCCGGGGCCGTCGCGCGCTTCGTTTCCATGCAGGCTTATCCTTCTAATCCTCGTTGTTTCTTGAAGTTATCCAATTATACACGTATTTCCCGACCATGTCACACTCGACGTTCGCCGCGCCCCCGGGCTTGAGCCGGCCGAGGTTCGTCTTCTCGAGGGTGACCGGGATGACCTCCACTTCGAAGGACGATGGGCCGAGGGCGGCCACGGTCAGGCTGACGCCGTTCACGGCCGCCGAGCCTTTCGGGATGAAATAGGGCCGGAATTCGCGGGCGAGGGAGAATTCCAGGCGCCGGCCCGGCTTCCGGGGCGTCGACTTGAGGAGCTTCGCCCTGAAATCAACGTGCCCCGAGACGAGATGCCCGCCGAGGGGCGCGGCCAGGGTCAGGGGAAGCTCCAGGTTCACGGCGCCGCCCGCCCGGAGCGTGCCCAGGGTCGAATGGTCGAGGGTCTCCCGGGAGAGATTGAAGAAGACCAGGCGGGTGTCCCGGCGGATGACGGTCAGGCAGACGCCGTCGACGGCGACGCTGTCTCCGATCGCCACGCGCCCGACGAGGCCGGGCGCTTCGAGCGCCAGCTCGGCCCGCCCCTTGCGGTATCCCCGGAACAGCCCCTTGTGGGTGATGATGCCTGTGAACATCAGAAATATCCTTCCAGGACGGTGTCCGGCCCGATCCGGAACGCGGAAACCGACCTCAGGGCGAAGGCGTCCTTGACCTTGGCCGCGCCCTCGCCTCCGAACACCGAGACGGCCTCCCGGCCGCCGATGAGGAGCGGCGAGAGGGTGAAAAACGCCTTGTCCGCGAGACGCGCTTCGAGGAGCGACGTGGCGACCCGCCCGCCGCCCTCGACCAGGACGCTCGCGATTCCGCGCTCCCCCAGGCGGGCGAGGACCCGGGCCAGATCGAGATCCGGACCATGCCCCGGGATGGTGATGATCTCCACGCCTTTCCGCAGCAGGGCGTCCCGTTTGCCGCCCCGGGCGCCCGCGCGGGCGAACACCAGCACCGGCCCCCGGTCGAGGGTCGAGAGAAGACGCGCCCGGAGCGGAAGGCGGAGGTTCGCGTCGAGGACGACGCGGGTCAGCGCCTTGCGCGGCCAGAGCGCATGGCGGACGGTGAGCCGGGGATCGTCCGCCAGGACCGTGCCGATGCCCACGAGCAGGGCGTCGTGCTCGGCCCGGAGGAGATGGATATAGTCCCGGGCCGCGGCCGAGGAGATCCAGCGCGCGTCCCGCGACCGGGTGGCCATCCTCCCGTCGAGGCTCAAAGCCGCCTTCAGCGTGACGAAGGGAATCCCGCGGGTGACATATTTGGATGGGGCCTCGTTCAGGCGGCGGTTGCGTTCGGCGAGGAGGCCGACCGAGACGTCCAGGCCGGCGCGGCGGAGGCGGCGGGCGCCCTTCCCGAAGACGAGAGGATTGGGGTCGAGGGCCGAGATCACGATCCGCCGGAAGCCGGCCGTGAGAACGGCGTCCGCGCAGGGCGGGGTCCGGCCCCAGTGGACGCAGGGCTCGAGCGTCACGTAGAGCGTGGCCCCCTTCGCCCGGGCGCCGGCGCGCCGCAGGGCGACGATCTCGGCGTGCGGCTCCCCCGCCGCCTCGTGGTGGCCGTGGCCGACAATCCTCCCGCCGCGGACGATCACCGCCCCGACGCACGGGTTCGGGCTGGCCCGGCCGACGGCCTTTTCGGCGAGGCCGTAGGCCATCTCCATGGCGGCGGCGTCGGTCCGGTCGATCATGCGAACAGCGCGTCCACGAACGAGGGGGCGGAGAACTCGAGGAGGTCGTCCTCGCCCTCGCCCGCGCCGACGAACTTGATGGGCAGGCCGAGTTCGTCGGCGATGGTGACGACGGAACCGCCCTTGGCCGTCCCGTCGAGCTTGCTCAGGAAGACGCCGGTCAGGCCGGCGAATTTCAGGAACTCCCGGGCTTGGGGGAGCGAGTTCTGGCCGATGCTCGCGTCGAGGACGAGGAGAATTTCCTGCGGCGCGCCGGGGATCTCCCGGGCGATGACCCGCTTCACCTTCTCGAGCTCGTTCATCAGGTTGGAGTTCGTGTGGATGCGGCCGGCGGTGTCGACGAGCATGGTGTCGAAGCCCTGCGTCTTGAGGGAGCGGGCCGCATCGAAGGCCACGGCCGCGGGATCGGCCCCGTACACGCCCTTGATCACCGGCATCCCGAGCTTCCGGCCCCAGACCGCGAGTTGCTCCTGGGCGGCGGCCCGGAACGTGTCGCCCGCCACAAGGAGGCAGTTCCGGCCTTCGCCCTGGAGCCGGCGGGCGAGCTTGGCCAGCGAGGTCGTCTTGCCGCCGCCGTTCACGCCGACCATCATCAGCACCCCGGTCTTCGGGTCGAGGTTCAGGCGGCCGGGGTGGCGGCCGAGGATGGCCAGGATCTCGCCTTTCAGCGCCTCGCGGACCGCGTCGAAGCCGTCGCTTTTCCGGGTGGCCCGGCCGACGGCTTCCATGATCTTTTCGGCCGTCGGGACCCCGACGTCGGCGAGGATCAGGGTCTCGGTCAGCTCTTCGAGGATCTCCTCGCGGCTTCGGCCGCTCTTCAGAATATCCTCGAATCTCTGCCGGAACACCTGCCGCGTCCGACTCAGTTTTTCGCGCAAGGATGCTATCACCATGAATCGATTATATTTTCCCCTTCCCCGCCTGTCAACGAACAGGGACACCCCCGCGGCGGAGAGTCCGTATTTTTTTCAGGGCGAATGTGATAAATTTGGGACCGTCATGGAAGAATACGCCTGGCACCTGCTCGAGCCGCGGCCCGAGGCCGCCGGCCTGGCCGCCGCGCTGGGCCTCCCCCTGCCCATCGCCCAGGTGCTCGCCAATCGGAAAATCCTCGATCCGGCGGGCGCCGAGCGGTTCCTGCGCGGGTCACTCGCCGACCTCCACGACCCGTTCCTCATGACCGGCATGGCCGCGGCCGTGGACCGGATCGTCCGGGCGGTGGAGTGCGGGGAGAAGATCCTGATCTTCGGCGACTACGACGTGGACGGCATCCTGTCGATGGTGATGCTCCACCGGGCGCTCTCCTCGATGGGGGGCCAGGTCGACTATTTCATCCCCGAGCGCCTCAAAGAAGGGTACGGCATCAAGGACGAGCACATCGGCGTCGCCGCGGAGCGGGGCGCCAAGCTCGTCATCAGCGTCGACTGCGGCATCAAGGCGGTCGGGTTCGTCCGCCGGGCCAAGGACCTCGGGATCGATGTCATCATCACCGATCATCACCTGCCCGGGCCCGAGCTCCCCGACGCCCTGGCCGTCCTCGACCCGGTGGCCCCCGGGGCCAATTACCCCGAGCGGAACTTGGCCGGCGTGGGGGTCGTTCTCAAGCTCGTCCAGGCCCTGCTCGCCCGGAACGGCCGGGCCTCCCTCCTCCGGCACTATCTCAAGCTCGTGTCCATCGGCACCATCGCCGACATCGCCGAGCTCAAGGGCGAAAACCGGATCTTCGTCAAGTTCGGGCTGCGGGAGCTCGACGACGTGGCGAACCCCGGCCTAAAAAGCCTCATCGAGGTCTGCGGCCTCCAGGGGAAGCGGATCACGGAAGGCGACGTCGGGTTCCGGATCGGCCCCCGGATCAACGCTGCCGGCCGGATGGGCCATACCGAGCTCGCCGTCCGCCTCTTCTTCGCCACCGCGCCCGACGAGACGAGGGCCTTGGCCAAGCGCCTCGACGAGCTCAACGCCGCGCGGCAGGCGATGGAGGCGCGGATCTTCGAGCAGGCGGCCGAGCGGGTCAAGGCCGGCGCCCTGGCCGAGAAGTACAAGCTCCTCATCCTCGGCAGCGACGATTGGCACCGGGGCATCATCGGGATCGTGGCCTCGCGCCTCAAGGACGCGTTCTGCCGGCCGGTCCTCCTCTTCGCCACCGCCGACGGCAAGGCCTTCGGCTCGGGGCGGAGCATCTCCGACGTGTCGCTTATCGAATGCCTGGACGAATGCCGGCAATTCTTCCTGTCCTACGGCGGGCATCCCTATGCCGTCGGCTGCACGCTCCGCTGCGAGGACCTTCCGGACCTCAAGCGGGCGCTGAACGCGGCGGCCGCCAGCCGGATCCCGGACGAGCAGCTCAAGCGGAAGATCAAGATCGACGCCGACCTCGTCTTCTCCGAAATCACCACTGCCTTCCTCGAATGCCACGCCCAGCTCGATCCGTTCGGCGTCGGGAACCCCCGGCCGATCTTCCTGACGCGGGGCGCCGAGGTGATCGCCCCGCCGCAGAGCCTTCAAGGCAAGCACACGAAGATGCTCCTCCGCCGGGACGGCAGATCGGAA